>Ga0310124_10000974_pt1 | contig 20230 bp, 17 predicted proteins | sample CB11b_AW_Bot5_MG_FD_203507 | JGI IMG/M metagenome (GOLD analysis project Ga0310124, IMG submission 203507) | Marine microbial communities from Western Arctic Ocean, Canada - CB11b_AW_Bot5 | ecosystem: Environmental > Aquatic > Marine > Oceanic | place: Canada: Western Arctic Ocean | collected... | reverse complement strand
GTGCGGTTTGGCGAGTTGGGGCTGTTTACGTTCGACATGGACGGCAACGAGGTCTGGAGCGTCTTGATTTCCGACATGCCCACCAAGTCCGGGTGGGGGTCAGCCTCCTCGCTGGTGCTGCACGACGATAAGTTGATCGTGTTGTACGACAACGAGGAAGAGTCATGGCTCGCCGCGCTCGACACACACACCGGCACTGAGATCTGGCGCACGGCACGCGAGGAGGTGTCGACCTGGGCTACCCCCTACATCTGGGAGAACGACCAGCGCACGGAGATCGTCACCTCGGGCGTCAACCGTATCCGTTCCTACGACCTCGATGGGAAACTGCTGTGGGAGATGAACGGCGAGATGTCCTGGGCTTCGATCGCGACCCCGTTCTCAAGCCACGGACTCGTGTTTGTCAATTCGGGGTACTTCCGCGACGAACATCGACCGGCCTACGCCATTCGTCCCGGGGCCAGCGGCGACATTTCACTGCGTGACGGGGCCACGTCCAACGAGTATGTCGCCTGGTATCAGCCGAAGGCGGGCAACTACAACACCTCGCCGCTCGTCTATGGCGACGTCTACTACAGCTTGCTGGATCGCGGGTTCTTCGAGAGCTATGACGTCATGACGGGAGAACCGATCTACCGTCATCGGGTCCGGGTCGGGGCGAGTTTCACGTCGTCGCCATGGGCCTACAACGGGAAGATCTTCGCGCTAAGCGAGCAGGGCGACACCTACATCATCCGGGCGGGTCGTGAGTTCGAGGTCATGGGCGTCAATAGCCTCGACGAGATGGCCATGGCATCGCCGGCGATCGTCGGAGACCGGCTGCTTATCCGGACCCAGTCCAAGGTCTACAGCATCAAGAAGTAGCTCAACGTTCCGTCCCCGCACGAGGGACCCCGGGCGCCGTCATGCGCTTGTCACGGCCTGGTCGGCGTCTGCCCCAGGGGCCGATTCCAACAGGTCAGGCCCGGCACGCGCGCTGGGCTGCCCTGCCCCTGGACAGAAGCCCGTGCCCGACGTTTGTCATCGGACACACGACCAGCGCCAGTACTGCGATCAATGGCCGCGCCGGCCGCGTAGACACCGGTTTCGTGCACCGGTGCCACCACCGACCCCAGCACCATTGCCAGGACGACCCCCGTCATGGCCGCGATCACCGATTTCATGACTCGTGGTATCTGCATGCGTATGCCTTTCACTTGTGAGCCAGTACCGGCGACCGACGGTCGACCTGGTCATGGCCTCCACCGGTACACATTCAAAGCGCTTGCCGCCAGTAGCGGGATAAGCCTGAGTCGTCTCGCAGTGAGTGGGAAGCGACTCGAGAGCGTTCCAGGGGTATGGCTCCGAAAGGGGAAGTTCGGGCCGGGGGCAGCGAGTTGACCAGCAAGGCCAGTGTATTGGCTGGATGTGTCGCGCACCGCGTCGACGATGATCGCGTCCCTGACCGGGCCGATCGACCTTGCTCAGCTGAGGTTGTGATTCGGTTGATCGTAATACAAATGTATTATATTATCTTCACATGCCCCCCGCACCGATCGGAGCGACCCGTGAGCGGGTCTTCCACTTCGTTCGCGAACGTCTCCTCGCCGGCGACCCGCCCACCGTGCGTGATGTGCAGGACGTCTTCGGTTTCCGTACCCCCCAGACCGCGCGTTATCACTTGGAAAAGCTGGTGGCCGAGGGGCGCCTGCTCGCCGCTCGCGGAAAGGCACGTGGCTATCGTCTGCTGGAACAGATCGACGTCCCGAGTCCTGTTCAGTGGGTGCCCGTGCTGGGCCGGGTGCAAGCGGGACACCTGACAACCGCCACGGAAGAACTTGACGGCTACGTCCCGATGCCGGCTGGTAGCGGCAGTCGCGACCGGCGTGACCTACGAAAAAACGACGAGCTGTTCGCGCTACGTGTCCAGGGCGAAAGCATGACCGGGGCCAATATTTTGCCGGGTGATGTGGTCATCGTGCGCCGTCAGCCAACCGCTGACTCCGGCGCCCTGGTGGTAGCCCTGGTCGACGACGAAGCGACCGTCAAGCGGTTACGCCTCCGCGACGGTCAGGTAGAGCTGCACCCTGAGAACCCCGACTTCGACCCAATTCTCACCGACCGAGAGGTCACCCTGCTGGGCAAGGTCATCGAAGTGCGTCGCACGCTGGAATGAGGACCACGCACCAATGTCTTCCGTCGCCCATCAGCGTGTGGATCAGCGCCACGCGAGTGGCCGAGTGGCCATGCCCCAGCCTGGCGCCTTCGTCGGAGCTGGCTCTGCCTCCCCTGCCGGGGCACGGCGGACCTGGGCCCTCGCCACCCTGGCCGGCCGACTGACAGAGCTGTCGAGCGTCGGCAGCACGGCCGTCCTGACCTTGGCCTTCTCGCTGGTGCTGGAGGCGCAACGCGTGGGAGAACCGGTGGGCTGGCTCTCCGATGAATCCAGCGTCTTCTTCCCCCCTGATGTCGCCAACGGCGGGATCGACCTGAACGCGCTGGTGGTCGTTCGACTCGCGATGGCCAGTCAGATACCTCGGGCCGCTGAACATCTGGTGCGTTCGGGCGCATTCGATCTGCTGGTGCTCGACCTCGGCGAGGCGGCGCAGGTTCCGGTGCCGATGCAGATGCGTCTACAGGGACTGGCCAAGAAGCACGAATCGGCCATCCTCTTTTTGACACGGAAGCGAAGCGACGCCCCGTCGCTCGGCGCCCTGGTGTCGCTCAGGGCGGAGGCACGGCGCGAGCCGGTCGAGTACCTCGACCCGAAGAACCGCGACGTCCGGGAAACCGGCGTCAGTACCTTTGCCTGTACGGCGCAGATTCTCAAAGACAAACGCTGCGGCCCAGGGTGGAGACACGTCGAGGTGTGTCGTGGACCGGATGGCCTGTGTTGATGTGCCCGCCCTGCCTCTCCAGCTGTTGATACGCGGCCACCCTGATTTGGTCGATCAACCGGCCGCGGTGCTCGCGCGAGACACACCGCAAGGCGAGATTCTGTGGGTCAACGCGCCGGCGCAGCAGTGTGGTGTGCTGACTGGGATGTCCTACGCCACCGGGTTGGCGCTGGCGCACGACTTGCGCGGGGTCGAGGTCACGGCCAACGAGATTGCCGAGGGTGTCGTGGCCATCACCAGACGGCTCCGACGCTTCACCCCACACATCGAGCCGTCCCAGGATCACCCTGGTGTGTTCTGGCTTGATGCCTCCGGCCTGCAACCGCTCTTTGCCTCACTCGCGAGCTGGGCTCACGACGTGCAACGTCACCTCAGGCGGTCTGACTTTCAGAGCCGCGTCGTGGTCGGGTTCACCCGATTCGGCACCTATGCCACGACCAAAGCCGGCCGGGGCCGCCGACACCCCGAACACGTCACGGTATTCCGGAATACCGCCGCCGAGCAGCAGGCGGCACGCACGGTGCCGCTCGGGCGGCTGGACATCGACCCGGAGCTGCGCGATGTCCTGGACAAGTTGGGGGTGCGCACCGTGGGCGCGTTTGTCGACCTACCCGCGGCGGGCATCCGGAAACGGTTTGGACGCGACGCGCACCGCTTACACCGACACGCGGCCGGCGACCTGTTGCTGCCGCTGCAACCGCTGCCCCCCGTCGAACCGCTGACGCGGCACACCGATCTGGACACATCTGAGACCGATGTTCATCGGCTGCTTTTTTTGATCAAGCACGATCTCGACCCGTTGGTGAGCAAGCTCGCGACCCGTCAGGAGGCACTCGCCGCGCTCGAGATCCGCTTACGACTGGACACGAGCGCCACCGCACCGCGCGCCGAGCGGGTCGAACTGATTCGTCCGGCTGAACCAACGCTCGATGCGCGGCAGATCCTGAATTTGGTACTGCTCCGTCTCGAGGGCCACGCCCTTCCCGCCGGGGTGACGGAGATCGCCCTGAGGGTCACCCCGGCCCGAGCATCGCGCGAGCAGTTGCGGCTGTTCCAGCCGCACTCCACCCGAGACCTCCGGGCCGCGGATAGAGCCGTGGCCCGTATACGCGCGGAATTCGGTGACGGCACCGTGGTTCGCGCCTGCCTGACCGACGGTCATCTGCCGGAAGCCACGTTCGACTGGCAACCGCTGGCCCACGTGGTGCGACCCACGCCGACGCCGGTCTCTCCCCGACCGCTGGTGCGCCGGTTCTTCAGGCGTCCACGCCGCCTGCCGGCTCGGCTGCGACACGAACCGGACGGATGGATGTTGCGCGGCGCCCAGCATGGACACGTGGTCCATCTCCACGGCCCGTATGTCGTGTCTGGCGGGTGGTGGCGCACACCCGTGCTGCGCGAGTACTACTTCGCGCGGACCCGAGACGACGCTTGGAGCTGGATCTACTACGACCGGCACCGGCGAGCCTGGTTTCTGCACGGCGAGGTGGAATGAGCACGTTCACCACGGGCAGCTACACCCCGGTCTGGTGCAAGAGCAACTACTCCTTCCTGGAGGGCGCCTCCCATCCGGAAGAGCTGGTCGAACAGGCGCAGACCCTGGGACTGCGGTCGCTGGCCTTGACTGACCGTGACGGAGTGTATGGCGTGGTCCGCGCCCACGTCCGGGCGCGCGAGCTCGGCGTGCACCTCATCCATGGCGCCCAGATGACCTTGACCACCGACTCTCAGGTGGTCCTGCTCGCCACGGACCGAGGTGGCTACGCGAACCTCTGCCGCCTGATCACCACCGGACGGCTCCGCCATGACAAGGGCACCTGCAGCGTCACCCCGGACGAAGTCTGCGAGCATGCCGGTGGTCTGATTGCCGTCTGGAGCGGAGCCGCCGGCTGGACAGAGGAAGCGGACGCGAACCGCGACGTCTCACTACTCGTCTCGCTACGCGAGGCGTTCGACGACCGCCTCTATGCGATGCTCGCCCGACACCGACAGGCCGAAGACGTGCCGCGCGAAGGCTGGCTCCGTACCCGGGCGCGGCAGGCAGGCATCTCGCTGGTGGCCGGCACCGAAGTGCTTTATCACACCCCGGCTCGACGCGACCTGCAAGACGTCCTGACCTGTATTCGCCACGGGGTCAGTCTGTATCGCGCCGGACGTCGCACCCGCACCAACGCCGAGCATGATCTGAAGGCGCCCTTCGCCTTCACCCAGCTGTATCGTGACGACCCGGCCGCGGTCGAGCACACCAACGAGATCGCGTCCCGCTGTACGTTCTCGCTGAGCGAAATCCGCTACCGCTACCCCTCCGAACAGTTGCCGGACGGCGCAACTTCGTCCAGTTGGCTCCGCCAGCTCACCGAGGAAGGCGCGCGGACACGCTTCGACGGCACGATTCCCGCCACCGTACGTGAGCAAATTGCCAAAGAGCTCGCCCTGATCGACGAACTGGACTATTGCGGCTATTTCCTCACCATGTGGGAAATCGTCGCGTTCTGCCGACGCCACGGCATCCTGTGCCAGGGCCGCGGGTCCGCCGCCAATTCGGCGGTGTGCTACTGCCTGGGCATCACGGCGGTCGACCCGACGCGCGTGGATCTACTGTTCGAACGCTTTCTTTCCCGTGAGCGCGCCGAGCCGCCCGACATCGACCTCGACATCATGCACGAACGGCGGGAAGAGGTGATCCAGTTCGTGTATGCGAAGTACGGGCGGAACCATGCCGCCATGGTCGCCAACGTCGTGCGCTATCGCTCGCGCTCGGCGGTACGGGAGGTGGGGAAGGCGCTGGGGCTCCCGGAGACCGCGGTCGACCGGCTGGCCAAACGGCTCTTCTACTACGACGCGCTCGACCAGCACGCCGTCGGGCAGGTGGGGACCGACACGGACAGCGCCGTCCACGCTCACCTGCTCCGTCTGGTGGAGGAGATCAAGGACTTCCCACGTCATCTCTCCATCCATCCGGGCGGCTTCCTGCTGGGACACGAACCGGTGCACGACCTGGTCCCGATCGAGAACGCCACGATGGAGAACCGAACCGTCATCCAGTGGGACAAGGAAGACATCGAGGATCTCGGTCTGTTCAAGGTGGACCTGCTCGGCCTCGGTGCCCTGACCCAGCTCAACCTCTCGTTCCAACTGCTGGAGCAGCACTATGAACGCCGGCTCTCGATGGCCCAGATTCCGGAGGGCGACACCCCGACCTACGACATGATTTGCCGAGGCGATACCGTGGGGGTGTTCCAGATCGAGAGCCGGGCCCAGATGGCCATGCTGCCACGGTTGAAGCCGCGTCACTATTACGACCTGGTGATCGAGGTCTCGATTGTCCGGCCGGGCCCGATCACCGGCGGCATGGTGCATCCGTATCTCAAGCGCCGTAACGGCGAAGAGGAGGTCATCTATCCCCACGACTGTCTCAAGCCGGTGCTCGAGAAAACCAAGGGTGTCCCGCTCTTCCAGGAACAGGTCATGCAACTGGCAGTGGTGGCGGCCGACTACACCCCGGGAGAGGCAGACCAGCTTCGGCGCGACATGGCGGCCTGGCGACGGAGCGGCCGTATCGAACGACATCGCGACCGGCTCATCAGCCGAATGATGACCAAAGGCATCGAACGCGCGTTCGCTGAACGGGTGTTCGACCAGATTCGTGGCTTTGGCGAATACGGGTTCCCGGAAAGCCACGCCGCCAGTTTCGCGTTGATCGCGTACGCCACCTCCTGGATCCGGTGTCACTACCTCGACGTGTTCACCTGCTCGCTCCTCAATGCGCAACCGATGGGGTTCTATTCGCCAGCTACGATCGTGGACGACGCCAAACGACACGGCGTCGAGATCCATCCGGTCGACATCGCCCACAGCGACTGGCACTGCACGCTTGAACCACGCGACCCGCACCCCACACCATTCGCCGTGCGTATGGGACTGCGGTATGTCAAAGGCCTCTCCCACGCGCGTGACTGGACGCGTATCGACGCCGCCCGCCGAGAAGCGCCGTTCGACTCCATCGACGATCTCGTCTCGAGGACCACGCTCGATGAACGCACCTTGAGCCGTCTGGCGGAAGCGGGCGCGCTGACCGGTCTCCAGCCGCACCGCCGCGAAGCCCTATGGCAGGTCCGCGGGCTGGCCCGCACCCCAACATCGGCCTTGCTCGGCAAGCCGACGCCAGACGCAACCCCGGTCTTCGCCAAGCTGGGTGTCGGCGACAGCATTGCGTGGGACTACCGCGCCAGTGGCCACAGCTCACGCGGACACCCCCTGGCCGCGATACGAGCGGAGCTCACCGCCCAGGGTCTGCCAGACGCCCGCGCCATCTCAGTGATGCGAGATCGCCGGAAGGCCCGCTATGCCGGTCTTGTCATCTGCCGCCAGCGCCCTGGCACCGCCGCCGGTGTCGTCTTCATGACCCTGGAAGACGAGACCGGGTTCGTCAACCTGGTGATCTGGAAGACCGTCTTTGACCAGCACGTGCTGATCGCCAAGACCGCATCGTTCCTCGGGGTCACCGGGAAGATCCAGAACGCGGACGGTGTCGTGCATCTGGTGGTGGACACCTTGTGGCATCCGGAGGTACCGCAACGACCAGATACGGTGGGAAGTCGGGATTTTCACTAGGTTTTCTGACGAGGCGCCAGTCTGGCGGCGTTGCTCCGTCAGTCACAGCCCACCTGGCTGCTCCCTCCTTGCGCCTGGCCAGACAGACGCCTCGTCAGAAAACCCCCTCGGACCTTCCTCAGCAACCTGCTCGTGTCAGTGATCAAGACGGTTGCCTCTATAATCGGCCAATCCTGTTCACGCGAATCGCCCCCCTGTGTCAGGGGCCGAGGGCCTGAAGATGTCACGTTCTACACTCGCTGTCCGACCGGTTCTCGCGATGATCGCCATGCTCTTGATGAGCCCAGAGGTCGTCCCAGCCCAGACCCCGGCCACGGACGCCATCGTGCCGGTCACCGACACAATGCTCCAGAATCCGTCCCGGGACGACTGGCTCATGTGGCGGCGGACGCTGGATGGGTGGGGCTATAGCCCGCTCGACCAGATCAACCGGGACAACGTCGATCAGATCCGTATGGTCTGGACCCGGGCACTCACGGACGGCATGCAGCAGGGCACTCCACTCGCATACAACGGGGTGCTGTACATGCCGAACCCCCGTGACGTGATCCAGGCGATCGACGCGGTAACCGGCGACCTCATCTGGGAGCATCGGCGTGAGGTGCCCGAAGGTGGCGGGCGGGGACTCTCGTCGAACAATCGGAACATCGCCATCTACGGCGACTTGATCATCGACACGAGCGTCGACGACCACGTCTTCGCGCTCGATGCGGCGACGGGAGAAATGGCCTGGGAGACGCAAATTCTCGACTACGAAACAGACCGGGCCCTGCAGAGCTCCGGTCCCATCATCGCCAACGGCAAGGTCATTTCCGGTCGCAGCTGCACCACGACGAAGTCCTGTGTCATCACGGCCCATGACGCACGCACCGGGGCCGAGTTGTGGCGCCGGAGCACCATCCCGCGCCCCGGCGAACCGGGCGACGAGACCTGGGGAGGCGTGCCGTACGAGGACCGGAAACATGTCGGCGCGTGGATGGTGCCCAGCTACGACCCCGAGCTGAACCTGATCTACATCGGCACATCGGTCACCTCGCCGGCGCCCAAGTTCATGCTGGGCGGTGTCGATCTAGCGCACCTGTATCACAACTCGACCCTGGCCCTGGATGCCGACACGGGCGAGATTCGGTGGTACTACCAGCACTTGAACGACCACTGGGATCTCGACCACCCGTTCGAGCGGCTGCTCCTCGATACGGTCGTGGCACCAGACCCGAGCGCGGTTGACTGGATCAACCCGCGGCTGCGCCCGGGCGAGGTGAGGAAGGTAATGACCGGAATTCCGGGGAAGACCGGGGTCGTCTACACGCTCGACCGAGAGACCGGCGAGTTCCTCTGGGCCACCCCGACGGTGACGCAAAACGTGATCAGCCACATCGACGGCGCCACCGGCGCGGTGACCGAAAACTCAGAGGTGGTCTTCAGCGGGCTGGGCCAGGAGGTGCTGGCGTGCCCCTCGTGGGCAGGCGGCAAAGACTGGGAAGCCGGCGCGTACAGTCCGCTGACCAACACGATGTTCTTCCCGTTGCGCAGTACGTGCGCCCGGGTGCTCTCCACGATGGACGGCGGGCTCGCCATCTACCGGCTCGCGGCCCGGTTCCAGTTGGCCCCCGGCACCGAGCAACTGGGCAGCGTGCGCGCGATTTCGGCCGAAACCGGCGCGACCACCTGGATTCATGAGCAGCGCGCGGGCACCACGTCGCTCGTGACCACCGGCGGCGGACTCGTGTTTGGCGGCGACGTCAACGGTCGTTTTCGCGCCTTCGACCAGGTGACCGGCGCGGTCCTGTGGGAGATCAACCTCGGCTCCCCGGTGTCCGGCTTTCCGATCAGCTTTGCCGTGGACGGACGTCAGTACGTGGTCGCCAGCACCGGGAACGCGGCGAACTCGGGGATCAACCTGCGTATGACGCCCGAGTTGCAGCCGAGCCGCGGCAACAACATCTTCGTCTTCGCCCTGCCGGACTTCGATTGACGGACCGTCTTCCGCCCGAGGGGTGGGTAGATACGGCCTGGCCAGCAGGCGATACCCAAGGTCTCGGGTGGACAGAAAGTGTAGTAAATCGTGCAGGTCGTATGGGTGGGTGCCGCCGGAGAACTTGTGCTTGATGAGATCGCCGATGTGCCCCGCCAGGTCCCCATGCTCGTCGATGTCCGTATCCAGGAGCCACACGTTCTTGCCGGTGTCGGGATCGGTGCCTCGGCCGAGTGTCAACTGGAGGTTGGCGAGATCCTCCCCGCTCTTGATGCTGAAGAGCAGATTCCCCTTCTTCACGTCGAATGACTTCGGGAAATTCCGGTGGTGATTCTTCGCCGGCGTCCGCTCGTAGTCTTCGAACCGGCCGATCTCTTTCCTGATGTGCCTCACGTGGTCAGCCATCACGGGGTCCACCTCGGCGATGAACCGCTCTCGCCCTATCTTGATGAGCCGTCGGATGTAGCTGAACCAGGGGGTGTCGTCAGTCAGCGGGTCGTGCAACTCGGTCAGCTTCGCGCGCAGGTTCAGGAGCGCCGCTTTGGCGAACACCCGCTTGTCTTTGGACGTGTCGATACCGTCATATGACGCCCCGGCGAACGTCTTCAACTGCACGCCCTTCAGCCCAACGACCAGCATGTCGTGTGACGCGTCCAGGACGTTCTTGTAGGGTGTGAAGCTCGCCGGGAGGTCGGCCCAGTCGTCGAAGCGCGAGGTCCATTCGTCCGGCCGCCTGAACAGCCGGGACCCCGGCCAGGTGGATTCCCACCGGTCGTTCGGCTCATACTTCTCGGATGCGTCTTGCCGGAACTCTCAGCCTCGCCGCCCTGGTGGCGGTACTCTCCCCGACGAACGCGGCGGGCGGCCAGCCGCAGCCGCTGTCGGACCCGATTCCCGCAAAGATTCAGCCGAGTGGCCTGGTGCTCGCGGCCGAAGAGTTTGTCCGTGTCCCTCGGACCTCGGACTCGAGCGGAGGCCGGCAGATCAACGCGGCCTATGCGCGGATCCAGTTTCTGGTCCCCATCGGAGACGGATCCGGCCGGCTGGCGCTGAACGACCTGCGGGGACCGCTGTACATCACGGACGAACGCGGTGCAGATCCAGTCGTCTTTCTCGACCTGCGAGCGCAGGATGTCGGGTTCGACGACTCCATGTTTCCGAACGAGTCGGGGCTTGTCAGCGTCGCATTTCACCCGCAGTTCGGTCAGGCCGGCACGCCGGGGTTCGGCAAGTTCTACACCGCCTACAGCACCGATTCCGAAAGTGGTATCGCCGACTACCTGGATGACGACGCTGAGAGTCACGAGAGCGTGATTCGCGAGTGGACGGCGAGGGACCCGAACGCCCGCGTGTTCAGCGGCACGTCGCGCGAGGTCTTTCGGATTGGCCAGTTCGCTCAGAACCACAACATCGGGACGATCGCGTTCAACCCACACGCTGAGGCCGGGTCGTCCGACTACGGCATGCTCTACGCCTGCCTCGGCGATGGCGGGGCGGCCCACGACCCTCGCGACCACGGCCAGACTCTCGCCGTGCCACACGGCGCCATCATTCGTATCGACCCGTTGGCCGCCGACACGACCAGGCGCTACGGGATCCCATCGGACAACCCGTTTGTCGGCACCAACGGCGTGGCCCCCGAGATCTGGGCCTACGGCCTCCGTCATCCCCAGCACTTCTCGTGGGACACGGCCGGCAGAATGTTCATCGGGGACATCGGCCAGAACCAGGTCGAAGAGGTCAATCTTGGTCGGGCCGGCGCCAACTACGGCTGGCGGCTGCGCGAGGGAACGTTCGCGAGCGGATATGCGGTGGGACGGGGGCCGGGGCCACTCTACCCGCGACCCGCGAGCGACGAGAGCGAGTTTACCTATCCCGTCGCACAGTACGACCACGACGAGGGCAACGCCATCGGTGGCGGATTCGTCTATCGAGGGCGGGCGATTCCGGAACTGCTGGGCAAGTATGTGTTCGCGGAGTTCCCGCGGGGACGCCTCTTCGTCATCGACACCGATGCGCTCGACGCCGATGAGCCGGTCGAGATCACTGAGATCCGATTGGTGCTCGGAGGTCGAGAACAGGCGTTGGTCGACGTGGCCGGGTTTCCCAACACCTACGGCCCCGGCAACCGAGTGGACCTGCGCCTGGGAACCGACTCGACCGGCGAACTCTATCTGTTGACCAAGGGAGACGGATGGGTGCGCAAGCTCGTGCCCGCTCCTTAGGGCTCTGACCAGAGGCCTTATGGTTGCCAGCCGATGACGGTGAAACGAATGTCGCTATCCTTCGCGTACCGCGTGACTGTGGTCGCAGTGGCCGCCGGAATTATGGCCCCGTCGACGTGGGCTCAGGGAGACATCGTCGTGCTTGGCGGCGCGGGTCGGCACTGTGGCGAGGACCCGGACTGTCTCAACCGTCTGCACCCCGCCATCCCGATGGCCGCGCGGGCCCGGCCGGGTCAGACCATTGTCTTCAAGGCACGTAACGCAAGCGATTTCCAGCTCGACCCGGCGAGCACCTACGCAGATTCTCGAACGGGCGACGCACAGATCGGAACCGTGCACCCCCTGACTGGTCCGGTGCACATCGAGGGGGCCGAGCCGGGTGACGTCCTGGCCGTGACGTTGCTCGATATCGCGCCGGGACGGTTCGGCTATACGTCGATCAGTCCGATCGGGTTCGTGTCGGACCATATCTCGGGTGGGTTCCGCGCGCTGTGGCGGTTGAGCCGCACCGAGGCGGTGAGTGACGACGTGCCCGGCGTGCGCATCCCGAACGCCAGCTTTCCCGGGATTGTCACCGTGCTACCGGGACGCGAGCAACTCGACGAGATGCTGTCCCGCGAGGCGGAGCTCGTCGCCCTCGGCGGCGCCGGGTTTCCGCCCCATGCACTGCACGCATCGCCGGCCGCGGTCTGTGGTCCGAACGGGTCGTTTGCGAGCGAGTGTCTCCGCACCCTGCCGCCACGGGAACACGGCGGCAACCTAGACATTCGCTACCTGCAGGTCGGGGTCACACTCTATCTGCCCTGCTACGTGGAGGGATGCGGCCTCGCCCTCGGAGACCCGCATTTCGCCCAGGGTGACGGCGAAGTGTCGGGCACCGCCATCGAGATGGATGCGGACTTCACGGTCACCACCCAGATCATCAAGGACGGTCCGGCGCTGAGCCGGGGACCACACTTCGAAGGACCGGTCCGCGTGCTCGACATTCCGTCCCGACGGTTCTACGCCACCACCGGCTTCCCGTTGAAGGCGGTCGGCGAGATTCCCCCCGACATGCGGTATCTCGGCGCCACGGAGCGGATCGCCGGCTTACGGAACCTGTCGAAGGACATCTCACTGGCGGCGCGCAATGCGCTGCTCGAGATGATCGACTACATCACCGAAACCTACGGATTAACCCCCGAACAGGCCTACGTCGTGGCCAGCGTCGCGGTCGATCTCCGGATCGGCCAGCTTGTCGACGCGCCGAATGTCGGCGTCACCGCGCTCCTGCCGCTCGACATCTTCACCGAAACCCCGTAACTCAATAGCGCTTCTTGGCCTGGCGCAACAGGTCAAACTGGGCCGTGTCCGCCACCGCCATGACCGCCATGACCCCGGCCTGCACCGGGTCGCCAACGACCAGGTCGGCCGCATCGGGCACGCTGCCGGCCATGTTCAGTGAGATCACGCGCAAACCCTTGGCGCGGACCTCCTCCACCGCGGCCGCGATGCCCCCCCCCATCAACGCGCCCGCCAGCACGAGAATCTTCACGCGCGGCAGTCGCACGACCGCACGGACCGCCGTGGCCAATTCCTGTTCGCCCACGAGTGGAATCGTATCGACCGAGATACGTTCGCCGCGAATGTTGTGACGGTCGGCCTCCGCGATCGCCCCGACTGCCACCTGGCCCACCTGAGCACCGCCACCCATCACAATGACGCGCTTCCCGTATATGCGTTCCGCGGACGGGGTCTCGCGAACCTCCTCGACGCCATCGATCGCCTCCAGTCCCGCAAGCACCGCCGGCATCCGGCCCACCGTCACCGCAATCTCGAAGTAGATCACCGCCGACGGCCCGCCGATGTGGATGTCCACATGGGTGATGTTGGCATCGTGGTCGGCCAGCACTTTCGTCAGCCTCGACAACATACCGGGCTGGTCGATGGCGGTGATCAGAATGGCGTGGTCACTCATGGTCATCATGATCTCACGGACGTCCCTGACAGAGCTCACGCCAACCCGGGACTCCCCTCGCGACGAGCTACCGGGGGCGCACGCGTGGCGAAATTCGTGGATGCCGGACGGCGAACGACGGGGCGGACGTCGGAACCCCGCGGGGTTGGTGGTCGGCGCCAGGGCTGACCCCAACGCACAACTCCGCCGGCCCGCTGGCTCGGAACGCCAGCGGGCAGCACCTGTTGTAGATGTGGGCTGGTCGTTAGACTGGCGTGACGTTCTCTGCGCGGGGGCCCTTCGGTCCTTGGCCTGCTTCGAAGGTCACCTCTTGACCCTCCTGGAGGTCGTCGAACTGGACGCCGTTGCACGCGGACTGATGGAAGAAATACTCCGTGTCTCCGTCCCCCGACACGAAGCCAAAGCCCTTACCGCTCATCAAACGAATGATCTTTCCCGTCATCGTGGCCATGTCCTTCTTCTCCTATTAACTGGCGGTCTCCCGCTCCTCGAGCGGTTTCCCGCTACGCTGTATATTACGCGAGTATTCGCTAATCCGGTACGACGAAGCCCGCCGTGCCACCTCCGCCCTTCGAATAGGGTCGCCGCGGAAGAGACAATACCGGGCGGTCATCCCCGGACGGGCGCGACCCGGACACGGGTTACGCTCGTCTCGGAACCTGCGGCACACACGCCAGGAATCGGCGCGAGTTGTGGACGAGAATGCCACGCAGCGTGTCTTCGTCAACGCCGGCCTCACGCAGTTTGGGCACAAACACGGTCACCGCCCTGGAAATCCCGGGACCCCCGTTCTGTTGCCAATTCGGCCACGCGTTCACCCCAAAATCGGCAGAGATCAGCAGTCGATCGGCGTAGCCGGCCTCTAGCAGTTTCAGCACCATTGGCACATTCCGGTCGTCGCTTCTCCCGCCCTGCCGGTCGAAGCCAACGAACGCTCCGCGTCGACAGATCGCCTTGTGCACCTCGACCTCCGGGTCGACCAGGCTGCCGAGGTGGCCGATGGCCACACGGTCAGGCGGGACGCCTATCGATTCCAGGATATCGAGTTGCTCCTCCGCGCACTTCCCATTCTCGGTGTGGGTAAAAATGGGGAGGCTGGTCGCCACGTGCGCCCGGCCGACCGCTCGAAACACCTTCCGCTCATTCGGCGTGATCTCATCCGAGGTACCCATCTCCCCGAAGGCGCCCAACGGATTCGCCGTCGCGTCCTGGATGAGTTCCTGCGTGACGTCGTCCTCGCTCATCGTCGCGATCTCGGGTGGATACATCTCGTCGACGTAGTAGCCGCCACTCGCCACGATCGACATGCCGGATCGCGTGGACATCTGCGCGAGGAAGTTGATGTCTCGGCCCCCGTCCGGATGGGTGCCATCGACGATGCACACGACCCCGTCTCGTGCGGCTCGGTTCAGCTCCTCGACCAGGAACTCGAGGTTCTCGCATCCGTCCCAGGGGTCGGACCCACAGCCGGTGATGGGGTCCCGCCGAGGCGGGCGCTGCGGGGCACCGGCCCGAGAGGGTCGCGCAGCCATTCTCGCGTTCCAATCCGGACCGTGGGTCAGATGTTCATGGAACAGCGTCGTGCCGCCAGCAAATGCAGCTGGCGGCAGATCGTCCAGCACCGTTCGGATGACGGCGCCGACGGGAAATTGCGGCTCCTGCGCACCGAAGACCGAGCCTGGCGACAACACGGTCGCCGCCCCGGCCCCGAGCAGGCTCAACGCTTCCCGGCGTGTGAATCGCACGGTGCGCGACGTCTGTTCCTCAGCCATGATGCTCTCCGTGGAGGTTGACCAATAGCGATGGTTGCACCGACGAGACCCGCTCAGTGGATTCAGCGCGCCCCATAGGTGCGAGTGAATCCAGTGCGGCTGTTGGTCATGGTGAATGTCCCGTCCTGGCTGGCGGACGCGCGAATCCAGTGACCGCGGCCCCCTGTCGTCTCGCCCAGGTTCGCGATCATCTCCTCTGCCGTGTTGTGGGCCGGGTCGGGATCCAGCAGCGACCGGTGGGTCTGCCAGATCCCCTCGATACCGGGACTCCGGGCGATCCGTTCGTAGTGAGCGGTCGACACCTCCGTGAAACCGGGCGACGTGCCGCCAAGCCCCTTCCGCGGACCGTTGTTCACGACAACCACCCGGGGCTTCATGGCATACAGGTGTGTCGGAGCTCCAGCGTCGTCGAAGGCACCGTGGCGACTCGTCTGATAGACGGCAACCTCGCCCACCTTGTTGACGGGGCACGACAACTCGATTTCTTTCGCCCAATTCAGATCCCCCAGGTCGAGGAATGTGAACCGGCCATAGGTAAAGAGCGCGCCGACACTCCGCTGATTCTCTGGACTAGCCTGGGTTTTGCGCTCGGCCGTCGCGCACAGGGGATTTGGCCCCCCACCGTTGACAGGCGCGGCAATCAATCGATTGTTGGACGCAATAATGTCGATGTCGACCGGTCCGAACGGGAGCGTGTCACCAGCCTCGACCACGGTCCTCTTCTCGCCGCACACACCGAGATACGCGTCGACCCATCGTTGGTTGCTCTCTTCGGTGTTGGTGCCGTGGTCGAGACAGGTCTCGATGGGGAACATGTCCGCCAGGGCTTGGAGCCCACCCACATGATCCGCGTGGTAGTGAGTGATGACCAGATAGTCGATCTTCGTCAGTCCGGCCTGGGTGGCCGCCGCGACAATCCGCTTCGCGTCGCGGTCGTCGTCTGTCCCCCATCCGGTGTCGACGAGCAGAGACTCTCCGGTCGGAGAGACAAGCAAGGTGGCTGCGCCCCCTTCGACGTCCACCCAGTAGATGTCGAAGGTCGGTGACTGCGCCGTGGCGGTCTGGGTAGGAACGCACAACAGCCCAACGAAACACGTCCAACGCGCGACTGAGGTCGACATATCCAGCTCCTCGCATCCACGGTGCCGGTTCACGAGCAGGTGACCACACGCTGCCGCAATGTCGTCACCAGGTGGCTGATTCTCGCCCGGTCGATCTCGCGCAGTCAATCGACACACGGTTCAATGCCCTACAAGAAGGCCTGAGCGGCTCCCGTCAGGAGCCAGGGGCTGCGGCCCCGCGAGGGTCAGCGTGGGATCGGGACGCCCGACTCATTACTAATAGCGCGGCACCTCGGGATCGACCAATTGGGACCAGGCGTCTATGCCACCCCGGAGATTGTAGAGCTCACGGAATCCCTCACGCCGGAAGTACTCGGCCGCCCGTTGACTGCGGATGCCGTGATGGCACTGGAAGACGATGGGCGTACTCCGATCGAGCCGGATCAATGTGTCGTGGTGGGACTGGTCCAGCAGACTGGAACCGTCGATCTTCGCGAGCCCTCGCTCCCACGGCGTGCGGACATCCACCAACTCGAGCACCGTGCCCCCCTCGAGCAGCGCCTTCAACTCGGGGGCCGAGAGTTGGCGAATCGGCGGCGGCTCTGGAGTGATGGCGTCCTCGTTCACGTCGATGATTCTAGCAGCGGTCGCTCGGCAACTGAACGCCGTTGCCCAGACTCCCCTTGACAAATCAGGAGAGCGTCGGCGTACTCCTAGCCTGACTAGGAAACAAACGTGGATAGCAAAACGACAGAGCTGCTCCCGGGCACCCTCGATCTCCTCATCCTCAAGGCGGTGTCCCTCAAGCGACTCCACGGATACGGGGTCCTGCTACGCATTCATCAGATCTCGCGGGAGCGGCTCGAAGTACCGCAAGGGTCTCTCTATCCGGCGCTGTATCGACTCGAACACCAGGGACTCATCACCTCCGAATGGGGCCAGAGTGAGAACAAACGGCGCGCGAAGTACTACACGTTGACCCCGACGGGCCGCACGCGTCTGAGACAGGAGACGGACGGCTGGAATCGACTGGTGTCTGGAATTACCGCGGCCCTCAAGGCGACGCCGGACGAGGTCTGACATGTTCGCTCGCCTGTGGTCGTTCATCACCAACCTGACCGGCCCTGGGGACCCTGCTCGTGGTACCTATCATGGGTGCAGGCGTGGATGAGGGCGACGGAATCGGCGGAGCGTCTGCGTCGGCACTCGAGACCCGCCTGCTCGAGGTCCCCGGTATCGTGTCGACCGCGCTGTTGAGCTCGCTACCGGGAGGGCGCGCGTCAACCAGGACGTTCGTCGTCGAGCCATCGCAACCGCGTGTGCGTGAAATCCGGCTCGACGTATCCGCCTTTGATGCGACGCAGTTCGACCGCGAGATGCTGGTCCCGATCGCCGGCCGCGGATTCGGCGGGCGAGACGACGCGTCGTCGTGTCGCGTTGCACTCGTCAACGAGACGGCCGCCACGCGCTACTTCGATGGCCAGACGGTCGACGAAAGTGACGGGACCACAGTCGAAATCATCGGCGTGTTGGGGTCACGCGACACAGACGCGCGGGACACACCGACGGCGTGTCGAGCCGCGGTCGTCAGCGAGCTGACGGCGCGCACCTGGTTTGGGAGCGTGGCCGTCGGCGGCGCGCTCATCGATCCAGACGGCGTCCGGGTAGCGGTCGTCGGCGTCGTCGAGGCCAGACCGCTGGCCGTTGCGCAACCCGCGCCGAGGCCGCTGGCGTTCGTGCCGCACCGCCAGGCGTACCAACCGGTCATTGCCATCACCGCGACCACCATCGAGGAGTCACCGCGAGTACGACGATCCGTTGACGAGGCGGTACAGACGGTCGAGGGTGTCCTCGGCCTTGCCGACGCGGTCTCTCCTCGAGGAGCACCTGATACGGACCTCACTGGCGGCCGAACGGATCGCAATCTCCCTGGTGGCGGTGTGCGCGGCCATGGCGCTCGTGATCGCGGTGGTCGGAGTGCACGGTGCGATGAACGATCTCGTCGCGGTCGGCCTGGCGGGCCTGGTTATCGGTCTGCTGGTCATCATCGCCTGTGCGGTTCCCGCCTGGCGTGCTGTCGCCGTCGAACCACGCGAAGCGATGCAGTAGTCGGTGTATCGCCGAGGCGGGTGGCTATCACCCAGAATCCACTCGTCCCGTCCGGAATGAGGTAACGTGTGCGAACTGAACCCCGGACACCCAAGACTGGGCTGAACTGACATGCGTCACGCCATCAGGTTCGTTGCCTCCACCGCCCTCGCTCTGCTGCTGGCCGTCAGCCTCACCGCGCTCGAGCGCCAGGCGTCGTCACCCCGCTGGGTCACCGCATGGGCCACCTCGCAGCAAGGCCTGGGGCTGGGTCCCGACCAGGGTGGCGTGACGAACGCGACGGTGCGCCTGGTCGCGCGGGTCACCGCTGAGGGCGACTCGGTGCGGATCCGTCTCGACAACGGCTACGGCGTCGAACCGCTACGCATCGGGTCGGCGTCGGTGGGGCACCGCATGCGAGGAGCGGCGCTGGTGCCCGGCACCCTCAATCCGCTGCGATTCGACGGAGACCGCAGTGTCACGATTCCGCCCGGTGGCAGTGTGCACAGCGACCCCGTTCAGCTCACCGTGCTGGCCAGACAAGACCTGGCCGTGAGTCTACATCTCCCAGATGCGGACGTGGCGCCCAGTCTGCATCGGGGCGCGTTGGTGACGTCGTATGCCAGCGCGGATGGCGCCGGCGACTTGACCGCCGACGAAACCCCCAGCGGGTTCACCGACACGATCACCTCGATGTGGTGGCTCAAATCGATTGACGTGCTGACCTCGTCGGTCGGTGGCGCCATTGTCGCGTTCGGCGACTCGATCACCGATGGCTCGTGCTCGACCGTCGATGCCCACGACCGCTGGGAGGACTGGATGGCGGTGCGGCTCGACGCGAACGAGGACCCGGAGGCGCGACGGGCCGTCGTCAACGAGGGCATCGGCGGGAACACGGTGATCCGCGAACACCTCCAGCCGGCCCCCACCAGCACGCCCGGAGTGGAGCGCCTGGAGCGGGACGTCCTCTCGCACGCCGGCGTCACCGATGTCATCCTCTTTATGGGGACCAACGACATTCGGCGTGAGGCGACCGCCCAACAGGTAATCGCCGGAACGCAGACGATCATCGAGCGCGTGCACGCGCGCGGGCTCAAGATCCATGGGGTGACCATCATCCCGCGCCACAACCGGGCCCCGACCGCGAACAACTCGGGCTGGACTCCGGCGAAGACCCGAACCCGTAACGAGGTCAATGACTGGATCCGGACGGAGGCGAGCTTTGACGGCGTGATCGACTTCGATCAAGTGGTGCGTGACCCGTCCGACCCCAACTCTATTCTTGCCGCCTTCAACTGCGACGACATCCATCCGAGCCCGCGCGGCTACTACGAGATGGGTCGCTCGGTGCCGCTCGATCTCTTTGGCAAGTAGCCCATGGGCCGCATCTCCCGCCGCTCGTTCATCGAACGCACCGGGGCAATCGCCGCCGCCACATCTCTGCCCGACCTGGAGCTCAGTGGCGCGACGGGACGCGGCAACCTCCAGCCGGCTGACCCGGTGGCGCGCACATCGATCCGCCTCCGCGTCAACGGCGACACGCACGCACTCGACGTCGAAACCCGCTGGACCCTCGCGGAGGTCTTGCGCGACCAGCTGGGCCTGACCGGCACGAAGATTGGCTGCGACCGAGGCGAGTGCGGCGCCTGCACCGTCCGGGTC
>Ga0310124_10000972_pt1 | contig 20232 bp, 15 predicted proteins | sample CB11b_AW_Bot5_MG_FD_203507 | JGI IMG/M metagenome (GOLD analysis project Ga0310124, IMG submission 203507) | Marine microbial communities from Western Arctic Ocean, Canada - CB11b_AW_Bot5 | ecosystem: Environmental > Aquatic > Marine > Oceanic | place: Canada: Western Arctic Ocean | collected... | reverse complement strand
AATAAAAGAGGATGTTTTGGAAGAAGAAGTGGCCTTAATAGAAAGTTATAACCAAGATAATATAGACACAAAAATAGTATCTAATGAAATAATTGAAAAGGAAAATGAAATTGATGAACAGACAGACAAAATAATAGATGTAGAAAAGATATTTGAAGAAGAAAATATTAATAATAATTTAAATAAAGAATTAAGTTTGGACAAAAATATTTCTGATAATCAAATTGTTTCAAAATCTGACATACAAGAAAAAAACATAAATTTTATTGAAGATTCAAATATTATAGACAATAAACCAACAACAATAAATTCTAATAAAAAAAGAAAAGAAAAAAAGAAAAAATCGGGGTTAAATATTTTTTCAGCTTTAAAGGATTATAATAGAAAAGCATATAGTAGTGCTTTAGAGAGGTATCTAACTTTAGTTAATTCGGGGAAGGAAACTTATGAACTTTTTGACTTTATAGCAAACTCTTACTTTAATAAAAGTCAATATGATAAGGCAGTAATTTGGTATAATAAATTGATAACAAAATATCCTAAAAAAGTTACAGCAGAAAATTATTTTAGAGCGTCATTAAGTTTTAAAAGCCAAGGAGCATATAATGTTTCAGAACAATTATTGAAAAGTTATATTGAAATGACAAATAATTTAGTTGTTAAAACTTATTATTATGAAAACCCCAATTATCTAGATGAAATTATAAAAAACTCAATTTTATTTGATATAAAAAAGACAAATATTAATAGTGAAAATTCAGATTTTGGTCCAGGGTTTTATGGAGAAGATAAATTAATTTATTCCTCTTCAATGAATAGTACGGGTAATGATTTATATGATTGGACTAATGAGCCTTTTTTAGATCTTTTTATTTCAGATATAGATAGCCTAGGAAATCTCAGTGACCCAAAGAAAATGTCAGGAGATATAAATACACCTTTCCATGAATCTTCTGCTATTTTATCAAAAGACAAAAAAACTCTTTATTTTACAAGGAATAATTTTTATAAAGGAGATTTATCTTTCGATAAAAATAAACAGGTTAATTTGAAAATTTACAAAGCTGAAAGTGAGGATGGTGAAACGTGGGGTAATATTGAAGAATTACTATTTAATGATGATGAATATTCAACGGCTCATCCCGCTTTTAGTGTTGATGAAAAAAGATTATATTTTTCTTCTGATAGACCTGGTTCATTTGGGTATTCTGATATTTGGTATGTTGATATTTTAGAGGATGGAGAGTATGGAGATCCAGTTAATTTAGGACCAAATGTTAATACAGAATTTAGAGAATCTTTTCCTTATATAAGTGATAATAATATTTTATATTTTTCAAGTGATGGGAGAATGGGTCTTGGCGGTTTTGATATTTATTTTAGCAATTTAGATATTTATGGATTTCCAGCCGAAGCTAAAAATTTTGGTAAGCCTTTGAATAGTAGAATGGATGATTTTGGGTTTATATATAATTCTGAAGAGAATTTAGGTTATTTTTCTTCAAATAGAAATGGTTATAACGGCAGTAAGTCAGACGAGGTTTACCGGGTAAAAATGTTAGGATCTCAATCTTGCGGATCTATGCTAACTGGAATAGTTAGAGATAAAAATACAGAAAAGCTATTACCAGGGACTAAAGTAGAATTGCAAGATAATTTTGGAAATATGATTTCATCTCAAATTGTTAAAGGGGATGCAAAATATGATTTTAGTAAAGAAGTCGACTGTTCTAAGTGTTACATAATCAGAGCTAGAAAAAGTGTTGGATATTCAACTTATGAGAAAATAGTTTGTATTCCTGAATCTTCAACTAAATTAGTTAATAACATTCTTTTGGATTGGGCTAAAGATTGTTTGCCAGATGATTTTGAATGTCTATTTAATCTAAATCCAATTTATTTTGATTTAGATAGATATTATATAAGAAGAGATGCTGTAAAAGAATTAAAAAAGGTTTATACTGTTATGATTCGTTACCCTAATTTAAAAATTCATATTGAATCTCATACTGATTCAAGGGCATCAAACAAATACAATTTAGGCCTTTCTTATAATAGAGCTAAGTCGACAAAAGCTTGGTTGGTTAATAGAGGTATTGACGAAGAAAGAATTTCAATAAGCGCATTAGGAGAAATGGATCTTGACAATTATTGTGAAGACAATATAGATTGCCAAGAACAAGAACATCAAATGAATAGAAGATCAATTTTTAAAATTAGAGATTATTAATTTAAAGTTAAGTTATGAGGATTTTATTTTTATTTATATTAACAACACTAATTAGTTCAGACTTATTATTTGCTCAAGAGAAATCAGCAACGATTCAAACAATTAATGATAGAGAATTAAAAATATATAAGGGAAATTCTAATATCAACATATTTTTTGAATATTGTGATTCTTCAAATTTGGAGGATTGCTTGACAAATGTTATCAAGTTTGATTTAAGAGGTATAGTTAAAATTTTGGAAGAAAAAAATCAATTTGGCAAGTTTAGAATTCAAGCAAATGGGACATTAGTTTATAATGAGAATGGAACAACTTCAATTATATCTATGGCTGGTGTGGAGTCCGATTTTATAGATACTAAGATTTTAAGGGATGCTGTAAGAGAAGTTTTCTTTTAATAGATGTTTTAATTTTTGAATGATAAAGTTAATTTTTTCATCTTTTGATTTAGATCATTAATTGAATTAGAATATCTTTTGTCCCATTCATCTAATTTTTTAGATGATTTTAAGGAAATCTCATATTCAATCCCAGGTAAAATCCAAGCTCCATAACCACTAAAAGGATCTGAGGATGCATATAAAGATCTATACCAATTTCCATAGTACATTCCTTGTTTATCAATAAAACTTTTTTCCAGAGATATCATTTGTTTGTTTATTGATTTGATTTTTTTTCTAGAAAAACTTTTTTCTTTAGAAGTTAATGATATTTGATTAGCTAATTCTGATGATGATTCATCAAGTTTGGTTATAGATTCTTTTGATAATTTAAACCCTTTGAAATTAGCATTATACTTTTTTATTTTATTTTCAACTCTATCAAAATGAATTTTTAGATCTTTTGCATAACGCTCTACATCATATGATATAATTTCACTATTTGCTAATCTTAATGTCATTATTCCAACAATTTTTTCAATCGTTGAGCCCATTTTAAATTCGGGATCCACGAACTTTTTGTAATAATAAAAACTGTCATAATTTGAATGATATAAAGTGGTTCCTCCACTTCCTCCACTCATTGAAGGAATTCCTAGATGCATATAAAAAGCAACATGGTCTGAACCTCCTCCAAGGTTGCCAATGGGAGGTTCTTGATCTTTATTTTTTTCACCTTTCCAAAAGGAAAAAACAGTTTTATCATTATAGGGATATTTTATTTCTTTGGAGGCCTCTAAAATTAATTTTTTTAAACTAGGGGATGATGAGGCACCAAATTTTTTACCTGAAACGCCTCCATCAAAATTCAAATATGCAACTCCTTTTTCAGAAAGTTCATCTCTCATGTGTTCAGCCCATTCAGTTGAACCAATTAAACCATGTTCTTCAGCATCCCAATGAGCAATGAGTATAGATCTTTTTGGTTTATATCCTTTTTTAATTAATTTTCCTAAACTTTCACTTAAACTTAATAGCATTGCGGTTCCACTATTTGGGTCAGTAGCACCAAATCCCCATGCATCTAGATGGCAACCTAATATGATCCATTCATTAGGATACTTACTTCCTTTTATAGACCCAATTACATTATTAATTCGAACAAAATTTCTTTTTTGATCAACTTTTAGTCTTACTTTAAGATTTGATCCTCCTTCTAATCTATAAGTAAAAGGAAGACCTCCTTGCCAAGATCTTGGGGTGGGATTTCCTTTCATTTGACCTAATATTTTTTTTGCAGACCCATAAGAAAGAGGTGTTACAGGAATTTTATGAAGTTCTACTTTGTCAGGATTTAACCTTGTAATCTTTTTTTTACTATTAAGTGGAAGAGCTGGTTCGAATGGAGTTAAGGGATCTCCAGAAAATTTTTGTGTTTTAAGACCACCTCTTTGTATTGTCCATTCATTATAAAACGGTCCTTCGGGATATACTAAACCTTTTGTAAAACCACTATCTATTGGGTCTGTATATATTATTAATCCAATTGCACCATTTTCTTGAGCGAATTTTGCTTTATATCCTCTAAAATTTCCACCATAACGAGCGATAACAATTTTACCTTTTATTTTAACACCTAACTTATTTAATTTTTCAAAATCTTCTTTTCTCCCATAGTTTGCGTAAACTATTTCACTAGTTACATCTCCACTTCCAGAGTATGCATTCCAGCCTTTCCATAATCCAGAATCAGAAGAAAAGGGATCTTCATTTAAAATATTTTCTTGTTGATTTAAAGGTTCTCTTGATGGTAGAACTATTTCTACTATGGAATTACCAGGTTCTTTACTCATATATACATCATAAGGATAAAGGGAAACATCTAAACCTGCATTAGACATAGTTTTTTCTATATAATTTTGAACTTTTTCATTAGCTATACTGCCGCTAACATGAGGTTTTTTTGTGAGTTCTTTTAAATGAGATTTGAAGGAATCAGTATCAACTAGATTGAGAAATAATTTTTCAATTTCTTTTTCTTTAATTTTATTTTTGTTCAAATCATCTTGTGAAAAAAGACAAAAATTTATTGCTAGAGTTAATAAAATAAAAAGTTTCATAAGGTAAATTATAAAGTTATAGTAATTCTAAATCTATAAAATTTCATTGGTAAATAAAATAATTATTATAAAAAGGTAATACTTTAAATTATCATTATATTGGAATCAAAAAAACTATGGAACAGAACCTAGGTGATATCGCGCCGATTTTTATAGATGGAAAATGGGAAAAAATTAAGACATCAGAGTTTAACGAAGTTTATAATCCTGCAACTGAGCAGATTATTTCATTGACTCCTATTTGCGGAAAAAATGAAGTTGAAAGAGCAGTGGAATCTTCTTCCAAGGCTTTTAAGGTTTGGTCAAAATTTTCTTATGCTAAAAGGGCAGAAATTTTATTTAATTACAGGGAGCTTATAAAAGTTAATAAAGAAAAAATTGCAAAGATAATTTCTCAAGAAAATGGAAAAACAATGCCAGAGGCAATGGGTGATATTCAAAGAGGTTTTGAGGTTGTTGATTTTGCTTGTGGAATTCTTCATTTAGCTAAGGGGGAGAGTCTTTCTGAAATAGCACCAAACATAGATTCAAGAACCAATCTTGAGCCTCTGGGAATTTGTGCTGGAATAAGTCCTTTTAATTTCCCTGCTATGGTTCCAATGTGGATGTTCCCTATTGCCATAGCATGTGGAAATACATTTATTTTAAAACCTAGTGAGAAGGTTCCATTAACAGTAATAAAAATTACAGAATTATTTCAAGAAGCGGGTCTTCCTGATGGCGTTTTAAACATAGTCCATGGAGGAAAAGAAGTTGTAGATTCATTATGTACTCATCCCAAGATTTCTGCAATAAGTTTTGTGGGATCATCTCATATAGCTAAACATGTATATTCTTTGGCTGCAAAACATGGAAAGAGAGTTCAAGCAGGAGGCGCTGCAAAAAACGCATTGGTCGTTATGCCAGATGCTGAACCAAAAGCAACTATGAATTCAATTATGAGTGCCGCATTTGGATGTGCCGGCCAAAGATGTATGGCGGGGTCTTTATTAGTTGGAGTTGGAAAAAATATTGATTCATTAAAAGAGACACTTGTTGATAGAAGTAATAAATTAGTTGTTGGGGATCCTTTAAAAAATAACAGCACAGAAATGGGGCCGGTTATTGATGCTAATTCAAAAGATAGAATCTTTAAAATTATAGATGGTTTAAATGGAACAGGTGCTAAAATTATAAGAGATGGAAGAGAAATTAAAAATGAAAAAGGATTTTTTGTTGGACCTACTTTGTTGGATAACGTAGATTCAAATCAAGCTATTTTTAATCAAGAAATTTTTGGGCCTGTACTTTCAATATTAAACCCTAAGGACATTGAAGAAACAGTGAAGGTTTTAAATAAATTAAATTATGGTAATGGTGCATCTTTATTTACCAGTAGTGGAAATACTGCAAGATATTTTTCTGAAAACATTAAATGTGGGATGGTTGGTATAAATGTTGGTGTTCCAGCTCCTATATCTGTATATCCCTTTACTGGATGGAATGATTCTTTTTATGGAGATCTTCATATGCAAGGAAAAGAAGGAGTTCAATTTTATACTAGACAAAAAGTAATATTATCTAGATGGGATAATCTTTACGAATATAAATCTGGGTGGTAAAGATTAAATCACTCCAAGTTTTTAAATATTTAGTAACTTAGATCAGTACTAATTAAGAAGTAAAAGGATGGGAATTTTAAATTATTTATACATTTTTATTGTATTTTTTTTAGCGAATCAACCTGAACCATGGACAACTTATTATGAAAATGACAATTTTGTAATTTCATATAGTTTACAAAGGTGTAATGATATTAAAAACGGTTTTGATTTTAGTTATTATTTTATAAAAGCAACTAATAAAACAGAAAAAACCATAGTAGTAGATTTTGTTTTAAGAGATCCTATAAGCCCTAGTCAAAGAGAAGAGAATAAAGTGATTGTTATTTTGAAAAAAAAGGAATCAAAGGAAGGTTCTTGTAATGGATATAATAACTTACAATTATTTTATTCCGACAATATGAATCAAAAAAAATCAATTCTAAGAGAATTTAAATTATCAAGTATAAATTTTGTTGAAATTAAATAAGTTAGTATTTCTTTCTTTGTTTGTTGCAAATTTTTCATTTGCACAGACACTTACCATAACCCCAACTATTTCTTCAGTAACATGCAGTGGAACATTAGTTACTTTTGATTTAGAATATATACCTACAGCAGCTGTTGAAACTACTTATGATTTTAATTCAGGGGTAGTTCCAGATGGATGGTTCACTTCACCTAATGTTATTAATGCAACCTTTTGTACATCAGCGCAATTAGAAGTTGCTCCTGGAAGGTTTTTCCCAACTGGAGATAGCCCTGATGGTTCTCAATATTTTTGGGCAACAACTGTTTCAACGGATGTGAATTATAGAGATAATGAATACGTAGTTGGTTATAATAAACGTTTTGTTGAAACTAGTGTTACAAATGTTGTTAATGGTGGGACTATTGAATTTTGGATAAGATATGGAGGAGATGATCCAGAACCAGGATGTGAAGAGCCAGATGAACCAAATGAGGAAGTTTATTTACAGTATCAAAAAAATGGAGGTAATTGGGTAACAATTAGAGATGATTGGGATACGGTTAGTTGTAGTGGGAACGCTAGACAAGAATCTTGTTTGGACGATAGAGAAGCAGTAGGAGCCGAATGGTACGCCTGGTATTTTGTCGACCAAGCTATTCCTGAAGGAGCTAAGTCTACTTCTACAAAATTTAGATGGTTGCAACCAAAAAATAATGGTGATCTTTGGGATAATTGGGGTTTAGAGGATATAAAGGTTAATAGATTTCCTGCGGCTTCTTCTTTTTGGAATCTTGATTTTGGTGATGGAGAAATTAGACAAATAGGTAAAGAAACAGAGTTTGATTGGCAAGGGTTTGGAGGTTCAGGTTCAGCTACAATAGATTTAAACGGGGTGTATTTTACTAGTAATGATGTTGTTGACCCTGGAATTGCAAGACAGGTTTTAATAGATTTAATAAATGCTTCAACTGATGAAAGAATTAATGGAAAAGTTACAGTAAGTGCTGGTATAGATGGGAAAATGACAATAACAAGTTTAACATCAGAAGCATTTATTTATTCTGCAGCTGCTCTAAGAGATGGGGATTCTGTGATAATAACTGAACAAAATCCTTTATCAACAACATTAAGTTTAACTTATCTTTATTTGCCATCTAATGAAGATGAATCAAAAACAATATCCTTAACTACAGTTTTAACCGATGGAGAAACAGTTTCAATTTCTCCAACTATTTTAGTTCCTGCTAGTGATACGACTCCTCCATCAGCTTCTGCTCCTGTAAGCATTACAGCTGATACAGATTCTGGAGATTGTTTTGCAACTATAACAGATATAGGTTCTCCCACTTTTAGTGATGATTGTTTAATAGGCACTGTTACAAATGATAAACCTGGAGATAACCTATATCCAAGAGGAGTTACTAGTGTTACTTGGCAAATTACAGATCATGTTTCTAATGTTACAACGGTTACTCAAACAATTTTAGTTATAGATAATGAATTTCCTAATTTAACTATACCTGTGGATGTAAATTCTACTGATTGTAGTTTAGTTCTCATAGATGCCAGTGCTATTGATAATTGTGGATCAACAACAATTACAAAAAATATTGCTGATGGATATATATTTCTTTCCGGTCAAACAGCCGTTATATGGCAAGCAGAGGACTCTTCTAGTAATATTACATCAAAAACACAATTAATAACCATTACAGATATTACTCCTCCAACTGCCACAGTAACTTCTATTATTCTTGAAACAGATGTAGGGGAATGTTACAGAACAGTTAACCGTGATATTTTAATGCAATATGCAGCAGATCCAACAGATAATTGTCAATCATCTATAAATATAACTGACAACATTCCAGCTCAATTTGATATTGGAGTACATTCAGTAACATATGTTTTTTCAGATGATTCAGGAAATGAAACTACTTTAGTTCAGACAATTACCATTGTAGATTCATCTGCTCCTTCTATTACCCCTCCTGCTGATATAACTTCAGACTCTTGTGTAATTGTTTTAGGAAATCCATCTATAAATGACAATTGTACATATACTTTTTCTAATAATGCACCTGATGTTTTTTCAACAGGAAATACTATTGTAACATGGACTGTCAGTGATACATCAGGAAATACATCTACAGCTACTCAAAATGTTATTTTTAATGATAATACCGATCCTACTATTTTAATTGACTCTAATCCTATAGTTGGTGTTGACCCAGGATTATGTGTAGCTACAGTTGTTGATTTAGGAACTGAAATAACAAATGATGATTGTAGCATTTCATCTGTTACAAATGATGCACCTGATACTTTTCAAATAGGAGTAACTACAGTAACATGGACTGTTGAGGATTCCGCTGGTAATATTGCAACTGCAACACAAACGGTAACTGTTATAGATGATGAAAAGCCTGTTGCTAGAGGACGAGATATTGTTATTGAGCTTAATGGAAATGGTATAGTTACTATAACTAAAGATCAGCTTAATGATGGTAGCTCAGATAATTGTTTAATAGAATCTATTGGAATAAGTAAGAGAGAAAATATTACATATCAAAACCCTAATGGACAGGGAGATACATCGACTAATGTGTCAACAACGGGAAAAAGTAATTATAGTTCATTTTTAAAAAATGGAATTCTTGGTTTTAGTTGTAATGATGTAGGGGTTAAAGAAGTTACTCTATTAGTAACTGATAGTTCAGGAAATACTGCCTCAGTAACTGTTAACGTAACGGTATTAGCATCTTCTTTATGCTCTACTTCAACCACAAGCACCCCTTCAACAGACACAGATTCTGATGGTGATGGTTTTATAGATAGTGAAGATGCTTTTCCAAGTGATCCCCTAGAATGGGTTGATACTGACGGAGATAGTATAGGAAATAATTCAGATACTGATGATGATTCTGATGGTTTTTCAGATGTTGTTGAGATTATTAATGGTAGTGATCCACTAGACATTAATAGTATTCCAATAGATATAGATGGAGACGGACTTTTAAATCCCTTTGATCTAGATGATGATGGAGATGGATTTTCGGATATAATAGAGGATATTGTTGGAACATCACCTATAGATAATAATGATTTTCCTCCTGATACAGATAGTGATGGAACAATTAATTATGATGATGATGATGATGATAATGATGGGCAATTAGATGAACATGAAAACATTTGTGGTTCGGATCCCCTTAATTATAAATCTTTTTCAACTGACACCGATCTAGACGGTTTACCAAACTGTATAGATTCAGATGATGATGGAGATGGATTTGAGGACACAGAAGAACTTTTAGAAGGAACATTGCCTGAAGACAAAAATAGTTATCCAAAAGATTATGATGGTGATGGAGTTGCAGGAATTAGAGATAATTGTTTTAATGCTTTTAATCCTGGTCAATTGAATGCAGATAGTGATTATTATGGAGATGCTTGTGACAATTGTATAGATGTTTATAATAATGATCAGCTGGATTATGATCTTGATCAAATTGGAGATTTATGTGATGATGATGATGATGGAGACGGACAGACTGATTTGGTTGAAATTCAGTGTCAGTCTGATCCTCTTGATGAAAATTCATTAAGTCCGGATTATGATAAAGATGGTTTGCCAAATTGTATAGATTTGGATGATGATAATGATACACAAAGCGATATAGATGAAATCAATTGTGGCTCGGATCCATTAGATGAGAATTCACTTAGTCCAGATTATGATAAAGATGGAATTTTAGATTGTGAGGACACCGACAAGGATAATGATTTAATTCCAAATTATATTGATTTAAATCAATATAGTTATGACGAAATTTTAATATCAGAGTTTATTTCACCAAATGGAGATGGAATAAATGATAATTGGGAAATTTTTCCAATTGAAAGATTTCCTAATAATGAGGTATGGATTTATTCCAGATCAGGAAATCTTATATTAAACAAAAAGAAATATAATAATGATTGGAATGGATTTTATAAGGGTAATCCTGTCCCAGAATCAAGTTATTTATATATGATTGATTTAAATGGGGATAAAGTTGTTGATTACAAAGGATGGTTTTATTTAACAAAGTAAAAAATGAGAAAAGTATGTAGCTTAGTGATTATTTTTCTACCCATGTTGATTTATTCTCAACAGCAATCTTATTTGTCTTTGTATAGATATCAAATGAATATTATTAACCCAGCCTATGCAGGTGCAGAAGGAAAAGATGTTTTGTCATTAACATCAAGAAATCAATGGATAAATATAGATAATGCTCCACGAACTTTAGTGATGTCTTTTTCATCTGAAAGAAAGAAAAATGTTGGATTAGGAATATCCATTGAGTCAGACAAAGTTTTTATTGAACAACAGACTTTTATGTATTTAGACTTTTCATATAAATTAGAAATGAATGAATCTACCAAACTTTTTTTAGGGCTTAAAGCTGGTGGAAATTTTTATAAAGCAGATTCAGAAAGTTTAATAACTACAAGTGCTTTTGTTGATCCTTCTCAAAAATTTTTAAGCAGGTTTAATCCTAATTTTGGAGCTGGAGCATATTTAAAGGGAGAAAAGTTTTGGATGTCTTTTTCAATACCTAGATTATTTAAAGTTAAAAGAGATAAGGAGACTTTGATAAATGCTAAAGAAAGAATTCATAATTATTTGGGAATGGGATATTCATTTCTTATATCAAAGGATTTTCAAATGAAACCTGGAATTATGCTAAGAAAAGTCAAAGGATTACCATTGAACACGGAAATCAATAATTTCATTGCTTTTAAAAACAGATATGAGATTGGAGCTTCTTTAGTTTCTAATTCATCATTTTCAATAATGGCATTAATTAATATTTCAAAAGGTATTGATTTGGGATATGCATATCAAGCTCCAACAGCTAGTAAACTTTCGGGATTGAGTGTTAAGACTCATGAATTAGTTTTAAGAATTAAATTTGAAGATCTTGCAAAAGAATCAAATGATGAAAAGGAGGAGGAAGAGGAAAAGGAAAAACAAGAAGAATTGAATAAAAAAAATTGAGATAGCAGCTTTATTAATTATGTAAAGTTTATTTTTGGCAAATAACATTTAGATATGACTAAACAAATTATTAAAAAATCTGCATCTTTTATTTTAATCTTTATTTTTTTATTTAGTTGTAAAAAAGAAGAAGTCACCCCCCCAGATCCTATACTTGGTAATTGGCAATTAGTTTCTTTTTCTGGAGAAGGTCAAACTGTTGTTTGGGATGAGTTTAAGACTCTCGCAGTTTCATTAATTCCTGAATATGAATGTATGTCTTGGACAGCAGCCATAACTGAGGAATTGCTTACCGAAAATGTTACTTTAATTGATGAATTTTCTAATGGATGTATACCAGAAAAAATTACTGTATGGGCTTGGGAAAGAACTAAAGGGACTAATGAATATACATTTAATCAGGGATTGATTACGTATAGAATATATAATATAAATGTTTCAGGGAATCAAATGACATGGACTGAACAGTCTGCAGATGAAGTTGTTACAGTTTGGAGTAAGATAGAAGAATAAAATTATAGAGTGAAAAAATTAATTTTTGTTTTTATAACATTTTTAATCTTTTCATGTGGTGTTAAGAAAAACATTAATTCAGATCTTTATATTGGAAATTATAGTATGACAATTTTTGATGTAGATCAATTAGGGGATGTTGATTTAAATTTAATGATATCAAAAAGCCCTGATGGTTATGAATCTTCTTTTAAAGATTCCGATGGAAATGATCCTTTTATTGAAGTAGACTCATCAAATGTAATTGATGGATTTTATGAAATAGATGCATATTACCAGGGTTATGAACTTTTCTTCAAGTTGAAAATTGTTAAAGATAAACTTTCTGGATCTTTAATGGAGATGTATGATATTAAAGGGAAGAGGGTTAAATAAATTTCTTAAATTATTTTTTTGTAATTCTTTCTCTGAGTTGATCAGGAAAGCTGTCTTTGACATCATTTAGGTGTCTCTCTATTAGATTTTTTAAAAGTATAACTGTTTTCGGATTGTCTTTAGCTACATTATATTTTTCACTGATATCTGCATTAATTTGATATAATTCTGGGGTTTTTAGTTTGATTTTATTTTCATAATTTATAGGTTCTCTTTGCAGAATGTGTAATTTCCAATCTTTGTGTCTTACAGCATGTAATTCTCCAAAAGCTCAATAAAAAAAAGTTTTTCTTGGACTAGATTTACCTTTGGTTAAAACTTTATGAAGTGAAAGACCATCTATTTCTATATTAGGCAATTTTATATTTGCGAAATTTAAAATTGTAGGTAAAATATCCAGAGTACTACCTATATCATTTACAATTTTTTTAATTATATGACCAGGACCCCAAAAAATTGTTGGAACTCTTTGCCCTCCTTCAAAAGTAGTTCCTTTACCCGCTCTTAAAGGACCTGAAGAACCTCCATGAGTTTTAAAAGATAACCATGGTCCATTATCAGAGGTAAAAAGGACAATGGTATTATTATAAATGTTTTCTTCTTGGAGGACCTTTATTATTTCCCCTACACTTTCATCGATTTCATTTATTACTGCAGTATAATTACTAGGAAATTTTTTTTATTTTTTGATGAAAATAAAGGAATATGAGGCATTGAGTGGGCTAGATATATAAAAAAAGGAGAAGACTTATTTTTTTGAATAAATTCAATAGTTTTTTCAGTATACCTTTTTGTAATTAAATTTTGATTAGCAGGTCTTTCTATAATTTTTTCATTTTCTATTAATGGAACATTATAATTTTTAAAATCAGGTTGAAAAAATGGATCATCTCTACCTTTTTTATATTTAAGTCTTGCTTTTTGATTACCATTCATGTCATTAGAATAAGGAATTCCGTAAAAAGTGTCGAAACCCTGTTTTGTAGGTAGAAATTTGGGCAAATGTCCTAAGTGCCATTTTCCGATCATAGTTGTTTTATATCCATTTAATTTTAAAATTTCAGCAATTGTAATTTCTTTTTCTGGCAGACCATTTGCTGAATCAGGAAAAAGAACAGCTCTGTGTTTTGAGGTCATACCAGATCTAATGGGATATTTACCAGTTAATAGAGCGGCTCTACTTGGGGTACAAACGGGATCTGCAACATAAAAGTTTGTCCATTTTTGACCTTCCATAACTAAAGCATCTAAATTGGGTGTTTTAATTTCTGGATTACCAAATATTCCAAGATTTCCATAACCAAGATCATCTGCAAATATTATTATAAAGTTTGGTTTAGAATTTTGGGCAAATGAGAATTTAAATAATAAAAAAACGAATAAAATTAAAAAGTAATTTTTTAAAGAAAACAGAATCTTAATCATCATAAAAAATAAGAATTACTTTTTTTTCATTCCTCGGATTGCTTGATATAAAACCCAGATCAGAAGAACAATAATAGTGTAAACAACAATATTTCTTATAAAATAAGTCAAACTAAATTAATTATAGGTAGCGTTCTTTTATTTCAATAATAATTGCAATTATTAAGCATAATACTAAACTACCAATTACAGTACCTCCTACACCCATTTTTTGTTTTAAAAATAGTTAATTTATTATAAAGAAAAAATAACTGGTATTGAAATAAATTTAATTAAAAAAATATTCTTAATAAACTAAGAAATTTAATTATAATTTTAAAGCTTAATATTTTATATATGACAAGTGAGAATTTAATTATTATGGCTGCAGGCACCTCAAGCAGAATGAAAAAAACTTTAAAAAAAGAAATGTTTGGGAAAAAAGTGTTTCAGATTGCTAATAATTCTCACAAAAGTTTAATACCATTAGGAAAACAAGGGAAACCTATGGTTTATTATTTAATAAAGAATGCAATTCAAGCAAATTATAGTAATATTTATATAATTACAGGTATTGATAATAAACATTTTAAAGAATTTATAATTTCTCAGTCTTTTGAGAAAATAAACATTCAATTTGTAATTCAAAATATTCCTGAAGGAAGAGAAAAACCTCTTGGAACATCAGATGCTGTTGTTCAAGCTTTAGATCAATATCCAGAGCTTAAAAAAAATATTTTTACAGTTTGTAATGGAGATAACCTTTATTCGGTTGAAACACTTAATTTACTTAAGCAAAAAAGAAATCATCTCCATGCATTAATAAGCTACGGTTGGTCAGCATTTAATTATGAAAATGAACGAATTTCGAAGTTTGCAATAATTTCTATGGATTTAAATAATAATTTAAAAGATATAGTAGAAAAACCGGATTTAAATATTGTTGATCAATATAGAGATGAATCAGGAGACTTAGGTTTAAGCATGAACATTTTTAGTTTTACTGGTTCAATAGTTTATCCTTATGTAAAGGATTGTCCTATAAATGAAAAAAGAAATGAAAAAGAATTACCAGAAGCAGTTCGAATTTTAATTCGTGAAAATCCAAATTCAATTTATTGTTATAAAGTATTTGAACATTTACCTGATCTTACAGATTCATCAGACATTAATAATTTTAAAAACATTGAATAATAAAATCAAAATTTTATATAGTTTTAATTTTTTACTAATCCAATTTCGATCAATCTTTCTTTTAAAAAATTTCCAGCAATTATGTCTTTATATCTTTTTGGATTATTTTTATTTATGCAAGATTTAAGACAATTTAGTGGCATTTCATCTACTGGATGCATAAAAAAAGGAATAGAAAATCTTGATTTTTTCCATAATTTTTTTGGAGGATTAGTAACGCGATGAATTGTGGATTTTAATTTGTTATTTGTTAATCTAGATAACATATCTCCAATATTTATCATAAGTTCATTTGATTCAGCTATAGCATTAATCCATGATCCATCTTTGGTTTTTAATTGAAGACCTTTACCTTGAGCTCCCATTAGTAAAGTAATAAAATTAATATCTCCATGAGCTGCAGCTCTTTCTGCATTTTTAGGCGCATTATTTATTGGAGGATAATGAATAGCTCTAAGAACAGAATTGCCGTTGAGAATATATTTATCAAAATAAAATTCATTTAAATCTAAATAAATTGAAAGGGCTCTAAGAACTTCTTTTCCTGTTTTTTCTAGCATTCTATATGTTAACACACCTATTTCATTAAATTTTGAAAGTTCGGTCACTTTAATATTTGGAGGGTATTTTTTTTTTAATAAATCATTATTTATAATTTCTTGACCAAAATGCCAAAATTCTTTTAAATCACCAACTGTTTTTCCTTTGGCATGTTCTTTTCCAAAGGAGGTATAACCTCTTTGACCACCAAGATCTTTGATTTCATATTTTTTTTTGGTCTTTATTGGCAACTTGAAAAATGAATGAACTTCATTGTAAAGTTTTTCAATTAATTTCTCATTTAAAAAATGACCTTTTAAAGCTATAAATCCAATTTCTTCAAAAGCGATTCCAATATCTTTTACGAATTTGTTTCTTTCTTTTTTAGATCCTGACACGAAATTTTCAAGGTTTATTTTTGGAACGTTAATCATTGATTTTAAATAGATAAAGATTTTATAAAAGTGCAAAAACGGGCACTATTTGTCTATAATTTTTTAAATTATTTCTATAAAACATAAGATACCTCCTCTCAATATTTAGTTAAACTTTATTTGTTGTCACAGACCCAACTACTCATAGGTAAATTTAAAAAAATATTCAACTAATTATTATTCTTTAACAAGTTTTTTCATTGTTAATCCTTGTCCTAGAATTGTAAATAAGACTACGGCATAAGTTAAAAACAGAATTAAGGATTTACCTTCACCAATTGAATCAGGAAGGTTTAATGCTAATGCTACGCTTAAGCCACCTCTTAATCCTCCCCAAGTAATTATTAAAGCTGTATTTTTTTCAAAGCTTTTTCTTATTGAAAGAATTAAAATAGGAAGTTTTACACCTATAAATCTAGAGAGTACAGATATTAAAATGATAAAAACTGAGATAAATAAATATGATATATCAAAGGATATAAAAATCAAGATAATTTCTAGACCAATTAGAATGAACAGCACTGCATTTAATGTTTCATCTAAAAGATGCCAAAATTTATAGACATAATCTCCCATTGCTTTTTGAAGACCTTCTTTTTCATGATCAGAATCTATATTCTGGTTAAGGAACAAACCTAAAATAACAACACCTATTGGTCCAGAGAAATGAAATTTGTATGCAATTAAGGAAACAATTAATACCAAGGATAAGGTAATTAAAACTTCAAGTTCAACATATTCATTTTCAATGTATTTAAGAAGTTTAAGTCCAAGATATCCAAATAGAGTACCTAGAAGAAGACCTCCTATAACTTCTGTTATAAAAAGAGTTCCAATGCTTATAGCAGTTACATTCTCATACCCTTCCATTTTAACATTTAGTAGAGTTAAAAATATTACAACTCCTATTCCGTCATTAAACAGTGATTCTCCTGCAATTACAGTTTTAGTTTTTGATGATAGCTTCATGTTTTTCAATAATGCAAGAACAGCTATTGGGTCAGTTGGAGCAATTAAAGAACCAAAGAGTAAACAGTCAACATAACTTAAACCAATATTATTTAATCCAAAAACAGGTTGTTGAATAATCCAGAATAAACCACTTCCAACAACAAAAGTTGAAAATAAAACTCCAAAACTTGCAAGAAGCAAAATAGTTAATTTGTCTTCAAGAAGGTCTTGAAGATTAATACTTATTGCTCCAGCAAAAAGGAGAAAAGGTAGCATAACATTTATTAGAAGCAAACTAAAATCAAATTCTTTTGTTATTTCAGAAACTGTTTCGAGTACAGGAGGAAAAACAATTCCAACAATTGTAACAGTTATTGATAGCATCAAAGCAAGAATCATAAGACCAATGGTCTGAGGTAATTTGAGTAATCGTATATTTATAATTGAAAATAAAGACGCTAAAGAAAGAAGTATCGTGGTTAATTCAAGAATATCCATTTTTTTTTTCAATATACTAAATAAACTATTAAAACTAAATTATTTGTATATACTATAAAGTTTAGAAATATATTTACCAATCATATCAAATTCAAGATTAACAATTGATCCTTTTTTGATTTTATGGAAGTTAGTGTTTTCATAGGTATATGGAATTATAGCTACAGAAAATGAATTTTCCTTAGAATTAATTACTGTAAGGCTTACCCCATTAATTGTAACAGATCCTTTTTCTACTGTTATATTAGTATTGTTAGAATCATATTGAAAATTATAAATCCAACTGCCATTTAGTGTTTCATATGAAAGACATTCAGCAGTTTGATCTATATGCCCTTGAACTATGTTACCATTTAGTCTTTCATTTAATTTCATAGCTCTTTCTAGATTTATTAGATCGTTTTTATTTAAGAGTCTAAAATTAGTTTTATTTAAAGTTTCATTAATAGCAGTAATTGTATGTGTTTTATTATCGCAATCAATTACAGTAAAGCAGACTCCATTATGTGAGACACTTTGGTCAATTTTTAACTTAGACGCAATAGGACTACTTATAGTTATATTTAGATTACCTCTTTCTGTTTTAATTGATTCTACCTTGCCAAAAGCTTCTATAATTCCTGTAAACATGCCCTTTTTAATTACATTTGTATACCAAAAATAAGAATTATTAAACTTCAGAGGGAGAAACGGGATAAAATAAAAGTTGGCATTACAATTGGAGATCCTAATGGAATAGGTGTTGAGATAATTTTAAAAACTTTTGAAGATAAAAACATATTTGAATTTTTTATTCCAATTGTTTTTGGTAATGTTAAAATGTTACAACAACAAAGGGCCTTTTTTAAATTAAAAACAGAAATAAAAGAATTAAAAAATATTGATAATTTTAATGACCATCAATTAAATGTTTTGGATTGCTGGGATGAATCATTTCAAATTCAGTACGGTAATTTGGATAATAAAGCAGGGGAATTATCATTTAAATCTATATACTCAGCATCTGAGACTCTATTAAAAAATAAAATAGATACATTGGTAACATTACCAATTAATAAAAAGGCAATACAATCTAAAAACTTTAAATTCAAAGGACATACTGATTTTTTGTCTAATAAGTTTTTAGGAGAAACACTTATGTTTATGATTCATGATGAATTAAAATTGGCTTTAGTGACAGAACATGTTCCAGTTAAATCAATTAGTAAAATGTTGACAAAAGATCTAATTCAACAAAAAATAGATCAAGTTATTTACTCTCTAAAAAATGATTTTTTAATTTTTAAACCTAAAATTGCCATTTTAGGTTATAATCCACATTGTGGTGATCATGGTACTATGGGTGATGAGGATGAAAAAATAATTATTCCTATAATAAAAAGAAATTTGGAAAAAGGGATTCTACTATCTGGACCATTTTCATCTGATGGTTTTTTTGGTAATCAAGAATATAAAAAATTTGATGCTATCCTTGCAATTTATCATGATCAAGGTCTAATCCCTTTTAAAACATTATCCTTTGGCAAGGGGGTAAATTTTACAGCTGGTTTAGATTATGTAAGAACTTCACCTGATCATGGTACAGCATTTGATATTGCGGGTAAAGGATTGGTAAAAACAACTTCTTTCAGAGAGGCATTATTTAAATCGAGGTTAATTTTTTTAAATAGAAAATCTTTAAAAGAGAGGGCAATTTAAAAAGAGGATTCATATCTTATAAGTAAATTATTATAGCTATCTATTTTTTTTATAAATTTGCCGCTCAAATATTGGACTATGAAAAGTGAAGGATTATTTATAATTCCATTTGCAGGTCTAAAACAAGGTCGACATGATTTTTCTTTTCCAATTGAAAATAAGTTCTTTAAAAGTTTTGACTACAATGATTTTAATAATGCTAAAATAATTATTCATGTTGAGTTAATAAAGAAAGCAACTATGCTCGAGTTGTATTTTAAGGCATTAGGAAAAGTAAATGTGTTATGCGATGTTTCTATTGAGCCATTTGATTTAGAAATTAAGACTGAATCAAATTTGATTGTAAAATTTGGTAATTCAAATGAAAATATTTCTGATGAAATTATTTATATTCCTGAAGGGTCTCATAAAATTGATGTGACACAGTATATATATGAAACAATTGTTTTGTCTTTGCCATTAAAAAAAATACATTCGGGAGTTAAAGATGGAACTTTTCAAAATGAAATTTTAAGAAAATTAAAAGAGCTTGAACCAAAATTAGAAAAACAAACCATTGGAAATGATTCAAGATGGGATAAATTAAAAGATCATTTTTTAGAGAGTAAATAAATTAATCGATATGGCACATCCTAAGAGAAAAATATCAAAAACTAGAAGAGATAAAAGAAGAACACATTTTAAGGCAACTGATCAACAAATTGCTAAGTGTCGTGTTACAGGAGAATTTCATCTATATCATAGAGCTCATTGGTATGAGGGAAAACTTTATTATAGGGGAAAAGTTTTAATAGAT
>Ga0310124_10000969_pt1 | contig 20247 bp, 21 predicted proteins | sample CB11b_AW_Bot5_MG_FD_203507 | JGI IMG/M metagenome (GOLD analysis project Ga0310124, IMG submission 203507) | Marine microbial communities from Western Arctic Ocean, Canada - CB11b_AW_Bot5 | ecosystem: Environmental > Aquatic > Marine > Oceanic | place: Canada: Western Arctic Ocean | collected... | reverse complement strand
GAAAATCGGCGTCAAAGTATCGGACAACTGGCACATCGGAGGGGGGGGCCTGTTGGGATACATTGGGGATCCCTTGGGCATAACCTATGGATTGAGTACCTGGGGCAATATAGAGAAGAACGTAACAGTCGCATTGGGCTGGGCCTTCGGTGGCGGAGAAATCCACCAATCTCCGATGCTTAGCGTCAATGCGATGACTAGAATTTCGAAATCGTGGATGCTGATGGTCGAGTCTTGGATGTTGACCGACGAGGCGTCCGACGCACACATTTTGCTTTACGGCGTGAGATGGTATCGAGGGGGCAAGAACAGCCTGGATGCCGGATTTGCAATCCATCGCGAGGTCATCGAAGAATGGAACAACCAGTTTTTTCCAGGTTTTCCTTGTCTCAACTGGACGTATGGATTCTGAAATAGACACAGCCGGCGTCTCGATCATAGGCATTTGTTTCCATTCCTATCTCATTTGTCTCTAAGATTTACTCCTCCACCACACCCTCAAACCTCTTCCTACACAGCTTGCAGAAATCGCCATTGATTTCATCAATACGAACCAAACCCCACCTCAAAAGACGTTGCTTGGGCAAGAGATGTAGGATTGAGTCCTTTGGAGGGGAGTATTTCTTAAGGATGGTGGGGGGATACTCATGGAGAGGCACAGTTAATTGCGTGGATGCCGGAGGTCGAGCACAGGACAGTTCCGACTGATACCATGAGACGAATCCTATTCCCGGCGTTGCTGCTCATTGCCGGTGCAGCCTACCCTCACTCCGGCGGCCTGGACAGTCAGGGCGGGCACAACGACCGAGCTGTGGGCACGTATCACTTCCATCAGTATTTGGCGGTGGGGAGGACGACCATGTACGACCTGGTGGGCAAAGGTCACCTGCCAACGGTAAGAATCGGCAGGTGTACTCGGTTCAGGCCAGAAGACCTCGAAGATTTCATAGAAGCACAACTGACACGACGCAGTCGGTAGGGTTTGGGTGCCATTTGGGCGCGACCACCAAAAACAAAAGGGTTACAAGAACACTTAGTTCTCGTAACCTCTTGTTTTTACTGGAGCCACCCGCCGGAATCGAACCGGCGACCTACTCATTACGAGTGAGTTGCTCTACCAACTGAGCTAGGGTGGCCGCTGAGCCCGAAAAATATACCGGCACATCAACACATCGTCAACGAGCCGCCCACCCGGTTCTCTTCTATAGAAAACTGAAAATCCGTGACACTTTGTCGAAGAATCGTGGCCGTCCGGCGCCACCTGATTCCATGATCGGCGCCAATTCGGTAGCACTGTCGGCAGCAAAGCGCAGCAGTCCGACGCCGGTGGCAGAGGCCGGACTTCGTACGGCCTCGGGGGCGATCATTTCGCAGAGCTCACCGATGCGGACGGGGAGTCCGAGCACATCTTCTCCGAGGCGATCGACGTTGCGTAGCAGCGCCCCACCACCGGTGAATACGAGTCCCGCCGACAGCAGATGACCCTGGCCACTGCTGTCGATCTCGGCACCGACGAATTCGAGGATTTCCTGCTGGCGCGCCTCGATGATGGCGTTGAGTTGCTCGCGCAGGATCGTATGTGAACGACCGGCAGTGGTGCGGAAGGTGAGGGCTTCGTCCGCTTCGGTCTCTTCCGTGCAGACACCGCCATGTTCGCACTTCAGCTGCTCCGCCTCGCGGGGGGAAATGTTGAGCACCATCGACAGGTCCCGGGTGATGTCCTGACCGCCAAAGGGAATTTCCGCCAGGTGGCGCAATGATCCATGATAGAGAGCCAGGTCACTGGTACCGGCGCCCATGTCGAGAAGGCCTACGCCCATTTCCCGTTCGTCGGTGTTCAGCATGGCCGAGGCCGTGGCGACGGACTCCACGAGGAAACCAACAATGCTGACGCCAGCTTCCTCGGCGGCTCGGCGCAGGGTGGTGCAGGCGTGCTCGGAGGCGGTGGCACTCAAGGTCTCAACTTCGAGTTTGTGACCGTGCAACCAGAGGGGGTTCTGTACCGGTTCGCCGTCGACGGCGTAGGACTGGACGAAGCGATGCAGGGCAATGGCCTGTGCCGGCGGTGCAGCTTGCTCGGCTGCCGCCAGGGCTCGCTCCACGTCCCGTTCATCGATCGGTTCGGAGGAACCCGAGATCGCTACGGCGCTGCGGCTGCAATGGGCCTGAATGTCCTGCCCTGCAATTCCGGCGTAGGCTCCCGTGATGCGGAGACCGGCAGAGCGTTCGGCCTCGGCCACGGCGTTACGGATGGACTCGACGACGCGGGGCATATCGATGACGGCACTTCGACGGATCCCACGACAGGGGGAAATGCCCATGCCGAGGATCTTGCAATCGCCACTGGGGTCGGTTTCACCGACGAGGCAGTGCACCTTGGAGGTGCCGATATCGAGAACGACGATAGGAGATGAAGATGACATGAGTTGTATACCTGTCCTTTACGGTTTTCGGGCGAGCCAACTTCGAATGCTGGCAAAACGTAGAGGACGAGTCCGACATGGACCCACGAGTCTGATATGGACTTATGGGGTCCGAAATGGACTTGAGGGGGCACGAAACGGAACGGGGAGGAACCGCGTTCTCAAGGATACCGAGGGGCCCTCGGACGTGTCAAGTAAATTCGTGCAAATTGTGAAAAACAAACAAGTTACGTCATTTTACTGCCTGTACCACAAGGGGTTGTGGTCTAGGCCGCGATTGACGCGGTTTCGATCACAAGTCTTGCAGGGTACGAATGGTTCAACGGCCTCTTGCAGACGCATCAGGTCGACCGGTTTCTGAAAAAAAATCAAAAGCCCCTGCTTCAGTAGGTCTCTGGCGAGTTCCTCGGAGGCGTATCTCGAGACCACGATGACCTGGATATCGGCGTTGATCTCCTGAATGACGCGGAGGGTTTCCGTACCGTCCATCTGCGGCATAGAAATGTCGAGAAACACAACATTTGGGATAGGCTCCTTGACCTCAGCAACGTCTCCTGGCCATTGCTTGCCGTACAGACGGTGTATCCGAGGCCGGCAAAGAATTCGTCGATCGTGGCGAGGAAGTCGCCTTCATCGTCGACGAAGAGCAAGCGGACTCTTCGATGCCGTTCATCTCGGATTCCCGTAGGTAGAGAAAACAATGGGGGGGCGGAGGCGCCAGACAGCGGCATCAATATATATTGGGAGTGGCGGATGTGGTAAAGATCAGATGGTTGTGGAATTCCACCGAACTGACCGTTCATAAAGCAGTGTTGGTTCCGTCAGTTGCTCCTCTCGCCCAGTGAGATCTCAGAGACGTGAACGAGAAGCAGTACCGTCTCGTCAAGGTGATTCAGAAAATCGAAGTCTTCCGTGACTTCGGCGCCACCGATGTACAGCGACTGTTGCGGGTCTGTAAGTTTCGCAACTTTTCTCGCGGGGAACATGTCTACACCTGCGGAGAAGCCAGTGACGAGATGCTGATTCTAGCTGAAGGGGCGTCTGCGAGTTGTGGGTGCTTCGGGCGAGGAACTGGCCAGAATTTCTGCCAGGTATGCCCATCGGCGAGATGGGGCTATTCACGGGACATCCGCGGTCAGCAGACATTTTTGCCCACGACGACTCCACTTCCATCGTAGCGCGACGACCTACGGGGGTTGTTCTCGCAGAGCCCGGAATTGCACCTCAAGGTTCTTTACGACGTCATCGGTATCCTCAGCCTGCGTGTCGCCGACGCCAATGGATTGGCGGAGACGCAGGCGCGTCTGGTCCGTCAACTCGGGGTCAAGCTGCAGAACTACGAGGCGCCTGGAGATGAGGAAGAGGACGAGGACGTTGCCGTCGTCGAGGGCAAGCAGTAGTCACCAAGGGCGCTTGGCTCACGGGTAAAGGCGGTAGAGGAGGCTGATGTTGGCCAACAGTCCGCCACCTCGGGAACTGCCACCCAAGAAGTGCGGCCCGTCACGCAGGAAGTCTTTCTCCAGCATCCCGTCTAGCACAAAATCTCCGAACTCGATGCCCAGGCCCACATCGGTGACGAATCCGTTATCAAAATACAGATCGACTTCGCCTGGCCCATCGATCTCTTCCAGCACGCTCTCGTGGCGTGCCCCGAGTCGTAGCAGCAGAGAGCCCACTTGTACCTCGCCCCCGGCGATGACGGCAGGCAACAGCCAGCGCCGTAGTTTTGTGCCACTCAGCCCATCACCCGATATGTCGGTTGATTGCCAATTTCCGGCTACGACGATACCCAGCACACCAAGCACCGTCGGCGCAGGGCGCACGTTGGCAGAGAGGGCGAGGGTTAGCTCTTCCACTTGCCGTTCTTCGGGACTCAGGCCGATATCGGCTTGTCGCCAACGGATGGAGGGTAGCAGAATCGCAGTCTCGCCGATCGGCCAGCGGCCACGCAGGTCGATGCCGTAACCCTTCCCGTCTGCTTCTATGTTCGTGCCTAACTCACGATCATGAAGCGCCAGATTTTCCAAGTATAGTGTCGCATCCAATCGACGATGTCCGGAGGCCAGGCAGAGGCCGAGTCGGCTGTCCCAGCGTGACACGCTGGCCTCCTCCAGGCCGCGGTCAAGGACGTCGTACGCATAGCGCGCGCCGATCCCCAACGACAGTCCCTGGCGCAGTTGCAGGCCGTATATCGCGTCAAACCATGGTTTTGGCTCGAGAGCACGGAACAGGCGACTTCCCGTATCGCTGAGATACGCCGACAACTCGTCAAGTCCTGCGTCCGGTCGGTTCAGGAACAACGCAACGCCATGCTTTTTGCCGACGGGTAGAGCGATCCCGGCCCAGTCGTCAAACAGTTCGATATCGGCGTGGGCGAGTTGTCGTACGAGTGCGGGGTAATCGAAGAGGTTGGTGGAGTCGAGAAGCAGGCGGCTCTCTCCGCCGAGGGTGGCAACTCGTACAGGAGAGGCGGATAGGGAAGAGGCCAATAGCAGGACGGCGAGAGCCGTGCGACGGAGCCAGACTCCCCTGTTAACGAACGGCATCGGTATCGAAAGGCAGATCCTCGAGGTCATCTTTCTCCTCGAGCACGACGGGTTCATCCTCCTCGATGCCTTCTTCGACTACGGGGTGAATCTTCCAATCTGCCGCCAATGACTGAAAGTCCCGAGCTTCGAGTCGATCAGCGAATTCTAGCGAGCTTGAGGAGCGCCGCCGGCCGTTGCTGCCATTGTTAGAGGGTCCTCGGCGCCGCTGCATGATGGCCTGTGCGATCACCATGAGCACGATGATGCCGACGAAGGCACCCAGGAACACGAGGATCCCTGGCCTTCGAAACCGACGTACGATCCCTGGGACTGTTGTGCGAGGACGGCGATCATGTAAAGTGGGCGCGCTCTTCAGGACGGATGTTTACCAGATGTTCACTACCCAATAGTAAATATAACCAAACTTTTTAAAGGTGGGAAGGTGAGATGGCAAGTCAATGCTGGGTCTGCGCCTTGCCTTGACCCGCTTTCAAGGCTCGTGTAACATCAAACTTCAACAGCTACGCAGGCGTACACGCAGAGCGCGCGTGATCGTCCGCAAAGCGCAAAAATCACAACAATCTCGTGGGGCGATGTTTTCGCCTCCTCCACTCAAGATTCAGGAGCAGTCCCATGGCCCGGGGCGTCAACAAGGTTATCCTCATCGGCAATCTGGGGGGTGATCCCGAAGTTCGCTACACACCGGGTGGCGCCGCGGTGGCCAACGTCACCCTGGCGACCAACGAGAGTTGGAACGATCGTGAAGGCCAGCGTCAGGAGCGTACCGAGTGGCATCGCCTCGTGTTCTGGAGCAAGTTGGCTGAGATCGTCGGTCAATATCTGAAGAAGGGCAGCAAGATCTTTGTCGAAGGTCGCCTGCAGACGCGGCAGTGGGATGATCAGAGTGGGCAGAAGCGGTATACGACGGAGATCGTCGTGAGCGACATGCAAATGCTGGATGGCCGCGGCGATGGTGGTGGCTTTGGTGGACCACAAGGTGGCGGGGACCCACAAGGTGGCGGGGACCCTCAAGGTGGTGGCGGGGACCCACAAGGTGGCGGTGGACCACAAGGTGGTGGACAGGGCGGTGGCGATTTTGGTCAAGGAGGTGGGGGAGGGGCCGAGTATGGACCGCCGCCTCCTGCTGGTGGTGGCGGTGGGGCAGCCACCGAGGACGACGACCTGCCTTTTTAGGGCGTTTTCCGGGAGTGGCCGGCAGCCTGCTGTGCTGAATGCTTCGTGCACGCTCCGAATCGCAATCTCGATACGGGCGAAATCTGTTTCACATGAATGATCTCACACGCTTGTTGCCCGTCGTCGCCGTCGTCATCGCGATCCTACTTCTGGCAGCACGACGGAATCTGCCTGCACGTGAGCGTCCATGGTGGTTGTGGGCAGTACTCGACAGAGCGGCGGTAGCGGCGCTCTCCGGCGGTCTGCTTGCGTGGGCGGCGCCGGACTGGGTGGCTGTTCCGCTGCGTGAACTCTTGCATCCCACACTGCTGTTTCTGGCTGGATGGGTGGGACTGGAAATAGGCTGCGGGTTGGACCTGCGGGTGCTGCGTCGCGCCGCTTTCATACCATTCCTGAATCAGGCGATCGCGGCGCTGGTGGCGATAGCCGCTGTGTTTGCGGCTGCCTACGCGGCAGCCCGCCTTGTTCCCGGCGTGCCCTCACCGATGCCCGCGGCGTTGCTCGTGTTGGCGGGTGTGTGCATCGCGGGGCCGGCGTTACCGGGTGGGGGCGCGTCGCTGACTCGCGGTGCCAGTCGCAGTGGCTTCTGGAATCCCTCGGCCTCGGCTGCATTGGCGGCGCTGCTGGCGGCGGCAGGCAGCGCCTTGGCTCCCTGGCCCGTGTTGGAGACGCTGATTCCGGTATGGGACGTTGAACTGGTACTCGAAGTCGAGAGTCTGTTCGGGCGGCTCCTTTGGGCGGTGGGCGTCGGCTGTGTTGCTGGCCTTATCGCCGATCTGGTGACGAAGGACGACTTTTCCCCAATCGGCCTGCTGCCACCGCTGGCTGCCGTTGTCCTCATCGCGACGGGTATTGCCGGTGCTGTGGGTCTCGAAACGCTGCTGGTGGCGGCGGTGGCCGGTTTCTGGCTCATCAACGCCACATTGAGACGATTGGATATTCTCCATGTACTGGAGCGTGGGGCTGCCATGCCACGGTTGCTGGTGCCCTTCCTGGCGGGTTGGATCGTGGGCGGCAGCGCCACCGTCGTGGGAGTCGATAGCGGCGTTTTCGGTCTGACCCTTGCCTTGGTGCTGTTGCTGCGTCCCGCCGCCCGGATCCTCGTGCGCCGTCTGGTGCAGCTCGGCCTGGGGGCGGCACGACGCAGGTCCGACCCTGTGACTGCCGCATTGTTCCAGATCGACGAACTGGGAATCCTGTTGGCCGCCTTGCTAACGCGACTGCTCGAACCAGCCGCCGGAATCGGCGCCCTGGCGGCAGTGCTGGTGGCCATGTGGTGCCTTGGTGTAGCGGCTCGGGCGTGGGAGCAGCGAGAGGCGGGGCGTGGGCGGGAGGCCCCGGCCTCCGCCTGACGACTGTCAGGCCTGCAAGGCGCCGAAGACGGTCCGGCCAGGGTAACCGGCCTGGGTGCCGAGTTGTTCTTCGATCCGCAACAACTGATTGTACTTGGCGATACGATCGGTGCGCGATGCAGAGCCGGTCTTTATCTGGCCGGCATTTGTGGCGACGGCGATATCAGCGATCGTCGTGTCTTCCGTTTCCCCTGAGCGATGGGAGATCACCGAGGTGTACCCCGCGCGGTGGGCCATGTCGATCGCCGCCAGGGTTTCGGTAAGCGTGCCGATCTGGTTGACCTTCACCAGGATCGAGTTGCCGACGCCATCGGCGATACCACGTGCGAGTCGGTCCACATTGGTGACAAAGAGATCGTCACCCACCAATTGAATTCGATCACCGAATCGATCGGTGAGTTCTTTCCAGCCGTCCCAGTCGTCCTCGTTCATGCCATCTTCGATGGAGATGATGGGAAAGCGCTCGACGAGGCCCCCATAGTAGTCGGCCATCTGCGAGGCGGTGCGACTCTTCTTGTCCGACCAGTGGAAGGTGTACGACCCGTCGGCGTAGAGTTCGCTCGAGGCCACGTCGAGGGCAAGCAGGATGTCCTCGCCGAGTCGGTATCCGGCGCGGGTTACGGCCTCTGCGATGACCTCGAGGGCAGCATCGTTTGACGCCAGGTCGGGGGCGAAGCCGCCCTCGTCACCTACGGCGGTGTTCAAACCGCGATCCTGGAGCACCGCTTTCAGGTTGTGGAAGATCTCGGCCCCCATACGCAGGCCCTCGGCGAAAGTACCGGCGCCGACAGGCATGACCATGAATTCCTGCATATCGACATTGTTGTCCGAATGGGCACCACCGTTGAGGATATTCATCATCGGCACCGGCAGTGTGCGTGCCGATGGGCCCCCGAGGTAGCGATACAGTGGCAGACCGGCGGCGGCCGCCGCGGCGTGGGCGGTCGCCAGGGACACACCGAGGATGGCGTTGGCTCCCAGTCGGCCCTTGTTAGCTGTGCCGTCGAGGTCGATCATCTTGCCATCCACAAGTACTTGATCGAACGCGCTGAGGCCCTTCAATGCCGGTGCGATCTCGTTGTGGACATTGGCGACAGCTTGCCCGGTGCCTTTGCCGAGGTAGCGGTTTTTGTCGCCGTCACGTAGTTCCACTGCCTCGTGTTCGCCCGTAGAGGCACCGGAGGGAACGGCAGCGCGCCCGAGGTGGCCGCTGTCGAGAATGACATCGACCTCGACTGTGGGATTGCCACGGGAATCGAGGATCTCGCGGGCGCGAATGTCGGAGATGGAGTTCATGTCGGGTACCGGTCGGGTTGTTAAGTGGGGGAATGGTCGCCCACAGCGGGCAAAAGAGGCGCTAACGTATCGGCGCTCACCCACATCGTCAAGATGTCGATCGTCATGGCAACACTGGCTGCTGACGGCTGTCGGGGTACTGTTGCCGTGTAGTGCCAGAGTTCTGGCGCAGGATGCGACGACGCTGGTACCGGTGGAGCACAGTTCATACGAGTTGATCGAACGCCTCGAAGCGGCCGGTTACCTGAGTGCCACGGCGGATGGCATCAAACCCTTCAGCCGTGCCCACATGGCGCGTCTGGCACTGGCTGCCGACAGCGTCGCCGAGTTGACCCGGATCGACCGTCAACGCATCGCGCTGTTGCTCGAAGAATTCGAACCGGAGGTGCGGGCACTCCGTGGCGAAAGCCGACAGACTGCTGGGGGTCTGCGCCATCGCTCAGTAGCCGCTGCGCAGCCACCAGTACAATACAACGCTGAAGAGGGTGAACTTTCCGTCGACCTGCTCGCCCGTCAGCAGACAGACCTGTTCGCCGGCAGGAGACGGGACGACGGGGAGCGTGTGTATCGCAATCGTCTGGGTGCTGTGTTACGTGGCAATCTGCTCGATCAGGTCGGCTTCAGGATCGCCTTCGAACAGAGCCGGGAGCAGGGAACACGAGGGTATTTTCTGCGCGAGGATCTCTTCGAGCGACAACTGGAAGCGGTCCAGTTGAAGGGAACTCTCGCCGATTTTCATCGTGGCGCCGCGTATGTCACTTTCGGCGTCGGTGCTTTTTTCGATGTGCAGATCGGCAAGGATCAGGTCGCCTGGGGCCCAGCACCGAATGACAACCTCGGTCTCAGTGCCAATGCACCCGCCTTTGACATGATTCGTCTGCGTACGCGCCTGGGTGCCCTCGAACTGGTCAGTCTGCATGGGTCGCTGCAGAGTTGCCCGCAGCGGCCGGATACACCCTTGTGTGGAGCGGCGGCTGATGCGGATGCCAGCTACATCGTCAATGGCATGTCACGTACCCTCGATCACGACAAATGGATCGCCGCACACCGTGTCGAGGTCGCCGTCACGAAAACGCTGGACCTTGGTTTTCAGGAGGTCGTCATCTACGGGGATCGCGGTCCCGAGCCGGCGTATCTGAATCCGTTGATGTTCTATTGGGCGGCGCAGAGTTACCTGGGGGACAAGGACAATGTGATGATGGCCATCGACGCGGACTGGCGGATTCGTCCGGGGCTGCGATGGTGGGTGGCTTACGCCATCGACGATCTGAAGAAGCTGAAGATCTTCAGCAACGATTTTGCCAACAAATTCTCGCTGCAGAGTGGTGTGCTGTGGACGGACCCATTTAGCATGGAAGATGTCGATCTCCGTGTCGACTACGTACGCATCGAGCCATGGATTTATACGCACAAGTTTCCCATCAATACCTTCAGACACTTCGACGCGCCCCTGGGTCACACGCTGGGCCCCAACAGCGATCGCCTGCGTCTTGATCTGAGGCATCGCTGGACGCGCGATCTGTCGACGTCCTTGTCCTTTGCCCGCAGCCGCCATGGCGACAACGTGTTGCTGGATGATGGCACGATCGTCAACGTCGGTGGTGATCTGCATCGTGGCTGGCGCCCGGGGGATCGACGTGACGACAAGGAGTTTCTCGACGGCAACCGCAGCCGACGTAGTCTACTCACGACAGCTGTCGATCTACGTCTATGGCCACGTCTTCGCCTGCATGTCGAAGGCGCCGTCGAATGGGGAGACAATGTGCCACTGCCACCACGAGATGGCCCCGCGACGCCACTGGTGAATCGTTCCGGATATGGCGATGGTCGGCAGACGCAGCTGTCGCTGGACGTGCGCTACGGAGTGATGTAGAGACTGATGATGGAGTGGTTGGTGGCCGCTCTCGGGACCGGGACCCTGTGCTATACAATCGTCGTGTTGTGGCTCTGTGTTGGTATTCTGCGAAGCCGTCGTGGGATCCAGTGCGACTCGGCGACACCGTCGGTGTCTGTCATCGTCGCCGCGCGCAATGAGGTGGAACGGATCCCGTCCTGTCTGCTCGCCCTGAAACGACAGCAATACCCGGGTCGATTGCAGATCGTCATCATCGATGACCGTTCCACCGATGGCACGGGGGCTCTTGTTGCGAGCATGGTGCGGGATTGGGAGGATGCTGACGTCGTGCTCGTGCGCGCTCCCGACAAGCTCCGCTACGCCTGTCCGAAGAAGAGTGCTCTGGCGGCGGGGATCGAGGTCAGCGATGGGGACCTGCTGCTGTTTACCGATGCTGATTGCGAACCGCCGCCGGAATGGGTGGCACGGATGGTGGCCCGATTTGCCGATGACGTGGGTCTGGTTGCCGGATTCGCTTGTGCCGAACCCCTTCGTCAAATTCGCCATCGCCTGCTCGCTGTGGACAACCTGGGTGTGTCGGCGCTGGCGGAGGGCAGCATCGGCATGGGGGCGCCCTTGTCGTGTACGGGGCGTAGCCTCGCTTATCGACGCAGTCTGTGGAATCAGGTCGGTGGTTTCGAGGAAATCGGCCACCTGATCAGTGGTGATGACGTCTATTTTCTACGGCTGGTAGCAGGCACGGACTGGCGCGTCGTCTACTGCGCCGAGGCGGAGGCTGTTGTGACCGGTCCACCCGGACCCTCGGCGCTGACTGCGATCCTGAATCAGAAGGTGCGCCACGCATCGAAAGCGGCTCGTTATGGTGGGGGGGCAAGATGGCTGGGCGTCGCCATCTATGGTTATCATGCTCTGCTGCTGGCGGGCCTGATGCAGATCGTTTCCGACGGGCCCTGGCAGGTGGCCTGGATGGCCTGGATGGCCTGGCTGTGTCGCTGGGGGGTGGATGCGGCGCTGCTTTCCAGTTTCGCCCCACGGCAGCGCCGCGATCGGGTTCTGCTTACGTTCCTACCCGTGGTCGAGGCGTTGTATATTCCCTACGTACTGATCCTCGTGCCTCTCGGCCGACTTGGCCGCTTCCGTTGGAAGGAGGATGAAACTCCTTCCGAGACGGTCGCCATACGCTCACATCCTGACGAAATCTGCTAATGGCTTTTCTCGCCTCCACGAGCGCAATACCACGCTACATCGATCGTTATGGCTACGTCTTCAGCTGGCGACGCTTGTGGAATGCCGGCAAGGTTCTGGCGTCGATGGGAATTTCATGGACGACGGGACGCCCCGTCGTCTGGGGCCGGCCCTTCATGATGATGGTGGAGCCCACCAACTTCTGTAATCTGAAGTGCCCTCTGTGTCCGTCAGGCAATGGGGAGATGACCAGGGAGCGTGGGTCGATGGGGCTCGACGACTTCAAGGAGCTCATCGATGATGCCGGCGATGAACTCATGCTGTTGATGTTGTGGAATCAGGGTGAACCCTTCATCAACAAGAGCCTGTTGGACATGATCGGCTACGCACGCAGCAAAAAAATCGCGACGATTACGAGCACGAACGGCCACTACATACGCACCCGGGAGCAGGCCGAGGATATTGTGCGCAGTGGCTTGAGCGAGATGATCGTGTCCCTCGATGGCGTCGATCAGAAAACCTATGAGGCGTATCGGGTGGGTGGTAAGCTGCAAAAGGTCATCGATGGTACGCGCCTGGTGGCTGAAGCCAAACGTGAGTTGCAGTCAAAAACACCACTGATCAACATGCAGTTCATCGTTTTTCGTCACAACGAAGAGGATATCGCCGAGGCGGAACGTCTCGCCGTGCAACTCGAAGCCGACCAGTTTCTGATCAAGACGGCACAGGTCTACTCCGATGACGAAGCGGCGAGTTTTCTGCCTGATGAGGAGTTATTCCGTCGTTATGAGCAAGGGGAGGGCGGGGAACGGCAGGTCAAGGGACAACCAGCCAAGGGCTGCAAGGTTCTCTGGTATAGCTCCATGGTCAACTGGAATGGCGATGTGGCGCCCTGTTGCTTCGACAAGAATGTCGACTTTGGCATGGGGAATGCTTTCAACGGCCACGACAGCCAGCAGTCGAGTTTCGGGGAGATCTGGAAAGGGCGTGCCTACATGGACTTCCGGGAGAAGATTCTCCACGACCGAAAGAGTGTCGACATGTGCCGCAATTGCTCTGAGGGATATCGCGGTATGTTCACCCTGGTGAAAGAACTACGCGGGTGAGCGATGCGGTGCCGCCTGTGGTGCAGATCGCCATGGTGGCATCACTCTCGGTTTATGCCGCCGGTCTTCTCTGGTTCTGGCGCGGGGCGCGCCGCGGACAACGACCTGTAACCGTCGAAACCGATTCGGTCTCTCTGGTCTCCGTCGTCGTGGCGGCGCGCAACGAAGGCGAACAGATCGAGGCTTGTCTGCGCGGACTGGCAGCGCAGGACTACCCAACCGATCGCTACGAAATCGTCCTCGTCGATGATGGGTCCACCGATGGTACCGGTACGACGGCGACGGATGTGGCCACCGAGTTGAGCCGCGACGGCGCTCGTGTCACGGTTCTGAACGGACCTTCGGCGTATGGCGCCCAGGGCTCAAAGAAGGCGGCCCTGGCGCTGGGGATCTCACGCTGTGGTGGTGAGATTGTGCTCACCACCGACGCCGACTGTACCGTACCGAATGGTTGGGTGCGGTCGATGGTCACACAGTTCTCGGCACAGACCGGGGCGGTTATCGGCTTTTCGCAGATCGGTGTGCCGGGGACAGCCGCACCGTGGTTGGCCAGATGGGAAGGGCTCGATTTTCTGCAGTTGATGACGGCTGCCGCCGGGAGTTGCGCTCAGGGGCACCCGATGGCGGCGTCCGGGCAGAGTCTCGGATTTCGGCGCCAGGCATTCGACGAGGTCGGTGGGTATGCTGGCGTGCGGCATCGCGTCTCAGGAGATGACGTGTTGTTGTTGCAGTTGATTCGGCGCACCGGTCGGTGGCAGATCAGGTTCTGTGGTGAGCGCCAGGGGCGTGTTGTTCATCCGCCTTCCCCGGGACTGCGCAGCCTGCTGAGCCGACGCGCGCGCTGGGCTTCGAATGCGCCACTCCAGTTGCGCTTGGACCCGCTCTTTTTCAGCTATATGGTAGCCACCTTCGGCACGTCACTGGGGTTGCTTGTCGGCCTCGTTCTGGGCGTCATGGGAGTTCTCCCCGTCGGCATCGTCGGCGCTCTCTGGGGGGCTAAGATCATTGGCGAGGGTGCCCTCGCTGTCACCGGGGCGCGTCGTTTTGAGCGCCTCGATCTGCTGCGAGTCTTGCCATCATGGTTCCTGCTGCAACCACTGTATACCGTTGCCGTCGGTCTTGTGGGTCCCCTCGGTTTTTTCCGTTGGAAAGGGCGGCGTGTCAGTCTCGGGCGGCGCTGATGAGCAGCGGGACCTCATCCAATACTTTCACAAATTCAGGAGTCTGTGCAATGACTGAGGTGGGCGAGAAGGCACCCGATTTTATCCTGCATGACCAGGACGGCAACGATATCTCTCTACAGAGTCTGAGAGGCAAGAAGGTCATCCTCTACTTCTATCCCAAGGATGACACCCCGGGTTGCACGAAACAGGCCTGTGGTTTTCGCGATCACCAGGCGGAGTTTGCCAGCGCCAACACGGTCATCGTCGGTATCAGCCCCGACGACGAGGCGAAGCATCAGAAATTTATCGCCAAGTTCGACCTGCCATTTGTCTTGCTTGCCGACACCGAACATGCTGTCTGTGAAGCGTATGGCGTATGGAAAGAGAAGAATATGTATGGCAAAAAATATATGGGCGTCGAGCGCTCAACCTTTGTCATCGACACAGAGGGCAGACTGGTTCGCGTCGAACGCAAGGTGAGTGTGGATGGTCACGTGGAGGCGATGCTCACCGAAGTTCAGAGCTGACCGGCGAGCATGTCGAGGAGCAGACCGTAGCGGATGCCGCGGGTAGACACGGTGATCGCAGGCAGTTGCCGACTTTCGACGAAGGTGCGCAGAATGAGGGCGCCTGCACCGATGATGTCCGCCCGCTGCTCGTTGACCTGAGGCAGATCACGGATCTCCTGATGTGGCATGGCCAGCAATCGGCGACTGAGATCGGCGACTGCGTCGCGGGACAAGAGATGGCCATCGATCCGGGGACTGTCAAAACGCTGGGCGCCGGCATCCAGCGCGCCGAGGGTGGTTACCGTACCGGCGACACCGATGAGGTGGACATCCGGAGGCAGGGCGAACAACTGCTGCAGGGTGTCGTCGATCATGGTCCTCGCCTGCTGCAGTTCTGCGGTAGTCGGTGGCAGCTGCGCGAAGCAGCGTTCCGTAACGCGCACGGCGCCGACATCGACGGACTGCGATCGTTCCACAGCACCCTCGCTCCCAAGAGCCAACTCCGTTGAACCACCACCAATGTCGATGACGGCGTATCGTGGGCTGGGCAGGTGTTGTCCGAAGGCGGCGCCGGCGAAGGTGTAGCGTGCCTCCTGATCACCCGACAACTCCACGAGTCGGACTCCGACCTGTCCGGCGGCGGCGATGAATGCCTCCTTGTTGGCGGCGTCACGGAGCGCGGAGGTGCCGAAAGCGCGGATGCGCGTCGCCCCGAGGCCCTTGGCGCGACGGCGATAGTCGGCAAGCAGTCCACAGACCCGATCGATCGTCTCCGGCAGGATCTGGCGCGTCGCATCGACCCCCTTGCCGAGGCGGGCGATTTCGTGGGCATCGTCGAGGATGTGGACCGAATCCCCGTCCAGGTATCCCGTAACCATAAGGATCGTGTTGGTCCCCAGATCGATGGCGGACTGGATCTGCGGCAGCGAACCACGTGCTTGGGTCATGCAGCCGCCAAACGCTCCTGGTTCTTGATCAGAGCCGTCAGCTCCGATGGTGTCTCGCAGTGCAGGATGGCGCTACGGGTCTCATCTGTATACATGAGCGCGGCGATCTGTCCCAGCACCGGGATATAGGTTCGGTAGTTCTGTTGCGGTGTCAGCAGCAGAAAGATGTAACGCACGGCATCGCCGTGAATGCCGTTGAAGTCGACCCCATCCGGGCAGACACCGAGTGCGCCGATAATGCCTGGCAGGTCGGGGAGGGGGGCATGTGGAATGGCCGTCTCCCGGCCGATAGAGGTCGATGACTTCTGTTCACGCTCGCGGGCGGCAGCAAGTACCGTCTCCCGTTGTGAGGAGGGGATCTGCTTTTCCTCCACCAACACATCCACCATCTGGTTGATCGCCTCCCACTTATCCCGCGGGTGCAGGTCGAGGCGGATCGTGTGCTCCCAGAAGATATTGCTCAGACGATAACTTCCCGGGTTGCGGGAGCGCACCATCAACACCGAGCAGGGAGCCTTGTAGGCGATTTCATCCGGGATGGAGCCGGCGAGAAACTCCTCCTGACGCCAGTCGTTGGAGGCGCCGAGCACGAGTAGGTCGTCCTCCCGTGCCAGATCGATGATGGGCGCCACGACCTCACGCGACGGGATGACCTCGCTGTCAGCGTCGATGTCGAGTATCCGCAGTTGCAGTCGGAGTTCGTCGGTGATCTGTTGGAGGTATCGTTGGAGAATGGGGTCATCCGGCCGGCAGGACGGGTCCCGGGCGATACGGATGGCACGCATGTCGGCCTGCCACGCCTGCGCCAGATGGTGTGAGACTTCGAGGCCCATCAGCGAGTGGGTGCCCCCCCCTGTTGGTACCAGCAATCTGTTGATACCACCGAAGCCCTTGTCCTTGAAGATGAGCGTGTCGACGTCGAGAGCTTTCGTCAGTGCGCGGTTGGTTGAAGACAGGACCGTTGTGCGGTCGACATCACCATACCAGCCCATCATCAATACATCACAACTCCAGCGTTTGAGAGCGTCCTGGACGGCGCCTGCAACCGTTTCGCCATGAACAATGTGCGGAATCGCGCCGACGCCCATGTCAACGGCAAGGGCTGCCGCCCGCTCGAGAGCGCCCTCAACCCCTGCTCTTGGCGGGTCGCTATGGGTAACAACATGGGTCAGATGAAGCTCGCTCCACGGTTCCCTTGCCAGGGTTGCCGCGAGTCGCACGAGTGAATCCTCCATCGCCGGATCTTCCAGCGCGACAAGGATCCGAACAGCTGATTTTGGCATGGCAATCGGTAGTGTGGCGTCGCAACGCGGGAACGCTGGGCACACATTTTCGTCGTTAAGATCGGGGGCATCGACGTGGAATGGGGTCCACTTCGTGACCGCTGTCTAACATACACAGGGCCCTCACGAACCGCCACCGAAAAGCGCTTCAGAGGGTTGGCGCTAACTCAAAGGTGGAGCATTGCTTGCGCCTATTTTTCACTGCTTGCGAGGGGGATTGCCAATGCGTAACTTGGACGCCCGAAAGTGGCTGCAAATGGAGCGGAACTTCGATGGGAGCGAGCCTGGACGATGGCCGTCGTGACCGTAGCTCGGCAGTTGGGAAGTGGAGGCGACAGGATTGCAGAACGGGTGTCGGAGGCACTCGGATATGAGTTTGTAGACCGACGCCTGGTCGAAGAGATCGCAAACATTACCGACACCTCCCCTGGAGAGGTGGAGAAGTACGACGAAAAAGGGGAGGGGCGTGTGCGCCACTTCCTCAAGCGATTTCTCGTTCCCGAGATGTCGCCGGGTGGCTTTCCACTGTCATCGGCTGCCTATTTTCCCGAATTCGGTCTCGAGTTTCCCTACGTCATGGAACGCGCCGGGGTGGAAACTCCGGCGACCTACCTGGATCGCGGTACCTACCAGTTACTGATCACGACCCTGTTACAGGACTATGGTGACACGGGCAATGCGGTCGTTGTCGGTCGTGCGAGCCAGGTGATTCTCGGACAGAGCCCTGCCGCCCTTCATGTGAAAATCATCGCTCCCTTCGACCTGCGCTGCGAGCGCGTCAAGAAAGCACAAGAGGTTAGTGACGAGCAGGCGCGGGAACTGGTGGAACAGCACGACCGCTGGCGTCAGCTCTACCTGCGCAACTACCACGACGCCGACTGGGACGATCTGCTGCTCTATCACCTGACGATCAACACCGGTCGCGTCGAGCCAGAAGAAGCGGTAGATCTCATGGTGCGGTACGTAACTCAGAAGGATTCGTAATGGGCAAACTCAAGGTGGGACTGATCGGTGGTGGTGGCGACGGCAATTTTTTTGGCCACGTGCACGAGCGTGCCATCGCACTCGACAACTCCCGGGAGTTGGTTGCCGGCGCACTGCGTACCGATCCGGAGGCGGCGATGGCGGCGGCCGGTGCATACGACGTGACCGGATATCCCAGCTATCAGGCCCTGCTGCAAGCGGTGCAGAGTGGCGAGCAGGCGCTGGATTATGTCACCATCGTGACGCCAAATCATGCCCACTACGCTCCGGCGAAGGCGTTTCTCGAGGCTGGCATCCCGGTGCTGTGCGAAAAACCGATGACGATGACCGTCGCCGAAGCCGAGGATCTGAAGCAGATCGTCGATACGGGCAAGGTGCCCTTCGTCCTGGCCCACACATATACTGGCCATCCGATGATGATGTTCGCCAAAGAACTCGTTCGGCAGGGGCGTATTGGCGCGGTCCGCAAGGTAGAGGCCTGGTATAATCAAGGGTGGCTGGCGACACCCTTGGAAGAGGAAGGGCTACAACAGGCCGAGTGGCGCACCGACCCGAGTCGCGCGGGGATCTCCAACTGCGGCGGCGATATCGGTACCCATGCTTTCGTTGCCGCCACGTGGGTCAGCGGTCACGCGGTGACAAAGGTGTCGGCGCGACTCAACTCCTTTGTTGAGGGCCGTCAACTCGATGACGACTTCAATGTCATCGGCGAACTGGACAATGGTGGGACGGCGATCATCACGGCAACTCAGATCGCCATTGGCTACAAAAATGACAATGGCTTCCGCTTGTATGGGACCAAAGGGTCGTTGGAATGGCACCAGGAGCGCGCCGAGTCTCTACTTGTGCGCACGGGGGAGGTGGACGAAACCTACTGGATCGGCGCCAACTTCAGCTTTTTCCCGGAGACCATCGCCTCCTACCAGCGTGTTCCTGCCGGTCACCACGAAGACTTCTTCGAGGCACTGGCCAACCTGCATGGCAGCATGGAGCGTCTGATTCGCCAGGGTCGTGGTGAGGATGCGCCCGACGCCTTCGATCACCCCGGCGTAGACGAAGGCGTCGCTGGCATGCGCTTCGTCAAGGCGGCGGTGGACAGTTCAAATAGCGGCGGCGCCTGGACCGATCTATAACGGAGTTTCGGGCGGCGTCCTCGTCATCCGGGATCTGCCCCTCGCGCAGATAGAGGGTAAATTCGCGCGCCGAGATCGACGCCGTGTCGAGAGTCTGCAGTTGTTTCAGCGCCGCTGTCCGTAGGATCTGCCGTGAAGTTGGATCAGTAAAGGCGTTCTCGAGATGCTGGTCGAGATCGCCCAGGGCGGTGCGGTTGATCTCTGTGTGCAGGGCACCTTCGGTGAAATACTCGCGGAAGGCTGCGATCGTTTCGCTGTCGGCGGTGAGTTGCTGACGTCCCAGTACCATTGCCAACCAGACCCGGCGCAACAACAACGGTAGGCCACCGGCAAAGTCGGGTTCTGTGGACAGCAGGTTGACGTGTGGTCGCGCGTGGCAGGGAGGCGGCGAAGGTCAGTGCCTGTTCCATCTCGCAAAAATCCCTGAGTTCTGCATGCGGTTCAATGGGGGTTTCACTGTCATCTGCGGCCGGCACGATCCAGGTTTCGGCTACGAGTCTCGACCAACGCCGGAGTGCGGCTTCTGCCTCCGCCAGCAGCAATTGTCTGACACGGGCGCTGGTCTCAATGAGAACGCCCAATTCACTCGACACTCACCAACCTGGACTCGCTCGTCGTCAATCCGCACGGCGGGAGTCAATTCTGCATCGGTCAAGGGTGGAACCTCCCTGGGCTGTCTGCATCCATACTTCTCGAGTGTCGGAAAGGGTACTGGGAATCATCTGATGTTGTCAATCTAAATCATTGGGAGACAACCAGGTAGGAAAAAACAACAGAGATTTTCTCGGAGATGCATGGAGGCTATATTCTTGTACATAGAAACGGGGGAAACCGCATGATCGGTGGCCCCCGTTTTCGCTTTATGGCCCCGGACGCGACGTGATCCATATCCTAACCCTTGCCAACCCCGATCTTAGTCTCTGCAAGTCGATCCTAAATCCGTCTACCCTTTTGGCAGGAGCCTGACCATGACCCGAGCAGATCGTCAGACCTACATCAAGTCTGCGGGCACGTTGCTGCAGAGAGTCCGTCGCGAGTCTCTGGTAGATCTCTGGATGGGGCTGGTGAGATTTCCCGCCTCTGCGGTGACCGAGATGGGCCGTGCACTGTCTCAGGCAATCTTCAGCCTCGCCGCGGGGGACGCGGTCAACGAGCGGCGAACCACTTCCAGCTAAACGATATTCTTCTATACTCGCCCGCATCCGGGGGATCATACCAAGCAGAAGCTGCGGGTGATCGAAGGTCATCCCGGTCGGCGCCAATGGGCACCGGGCCGGCCGAGTTGAGCC
>Ga0310124_10000967_pt1 | contig 20265 bp, 15 predicted proteins | sample CB11b_AW_Bot5_MG_FD_203507 | JGI IMG/M metagenome (GOLD analysis project Ga0310124, IMG submission 203507) | Marine microbial communities from Western Arctic Ocean, Canada - CB11b_AW_Bot5 | ecosystem: Environmental > Aquatic > Marine > Oceanic | place: Canada: Western Arctic Ocean | collected... | reverse complement strand
AGCACCAGCGCCGCCAACGAGGACACGTTGAATGTCGAGGCCCCATCTCCGCCGGTGCCGCAGGTATCGAAGAGCCCTGGACGCGCGGTCGGCAACGCGACCGCATTGGCGCGCATGGTGCGGGCCAGCCCGACGATCTCCGCCGGCCGCTCCCCTTTCATGGAGAGAGCAACCAGAAACCCGGCGATCTGCGCCGACGTGGCACGACCGGCCATGATTTCCTCCATGGCGGCGGCAGCCTCGTCAACCAGGAGATCCTGCCGTCGGCGCAGTTTCTCGATCAGGGTCGCAAACATCCGCCCTCCAGAAAATTGCGCAGGATCTGGTGTCCGACGTCGGTCAAGACCGACTCCGGGTGGAACTGCACCCCATGCACGCGCCAGTTACGGTGCCGCACGCTCATGATCGTGCCGTCGTCGCTGCTCCGCGCGGTCACCTCCAGTTCCTCCGGGCAGGTATCGGGGGCGATGGCCAACGAGTGATAGCGGGCCGCCGCGAACGGGCTCTCGAGGCCGTCGAACACGCCGGTGCCGTCGTGGTTCACCATGGAACGCTTGCCGTGCACGATGACCGAGGCGGGGCCGATGCTTGCCCCGAACGCCAGACCGATCGCCTGATGACCCAGACAGACCCCCAAAATCGGAATCTCGGCCGCGAACCGGCGGATGGCCTCCACGGTGACGCCCGCGTGTTCCGGCCGACCCGGGCCGGGTGAGATCACGATGTGGTCTGGCGCCAGGTCGGCGATCTCTGCGACGGTCACCTTGTCGTTTCGTCGGACGTCGAGGGTGGCACCCAGCTCACCCAGATACTGAACCAGGTTGTAAGTGAACGAATCGTAGTTGTCGATGACGAGAACCATGACGCAGCTACACCAGTTCCAGTGCCCGGAGGAGGGCGGAGGCCTTGTCGGCGGTCTCGGTGAATTCGGCGGTCGGGTCAGAGTCGGCCACAATACCGGCTCCGGCCTGAATATGCGCCAGCCCGTCTCGCATCGTGATGGTGCGGATGGTGATGCAGCAATCGAGATTGCCGGCGAAGTCGACATACCCGATCGCGCCGGCGTAGATGCCGCGGCGTGAGGGCTCGAGGTCGGAGATGATCTCCATCGCCCTGATCTTTGGCGCGCCAGACACGGTGCCGGCCGGGAAGCAGGCCGCCAGCGCGTCGAGACGATCGAGGTCCTCCCGCAACCGCCCCTCGACCCGGGACACCAGGTGCATGACGTGGGAATAGCGCTCCAACCCCATGAACTGCGCCACCCTGACCGACCCGTACTCGCACACCCGGCCGATGTCATTGCGACCGAGGTCCACGAGCATGGTGTGCTCGGCGCATTCCTTCTCGTTCTCTCTCAGTTCCTCGGCCAGGCGGGCGTCTTCAGCGTCGTCGGCGCCGCGGGGCCGTGTGCCCGCGATCGGGTGCGTCACCACCTGCCGGCCCTCCACCCGGACCAGCATCTCTGGCGATGACCCGATGATCGACAGCGGGCCCATCCGGATGAAGTACATGTAGGGCGATGGATTGACGTGTCGCAACGCGCGATACACCGTGAACGGGTCGGCGCTGACCTCGGTGTCGAACCGGCGGGACAACACGACCTGATAGATGTCTCCGGCCGTGATGTGGTCCTTGGCGGTCAGCACGGCGCGCTCGAACTCTTCCTGGCTCGTGTTCGAGCGGACGTTCTTCTCGGTCGGCGGCGTCTCGGCCGGCTCTGAGAGGGTGCGTTCCAGCTCCTGCTCCAGGAAATGGATTTTCGCGGAGGCCAGCTGATACGCCGTGTCGAGATCGGCGTCCGGGTCGACCCGGGCGTTCGCGATCACCAGAATGCGATGCTTGACGTGGTCAAACGCCAGGATGGTGTCGAAGAGCATGAAGCCCGCGTCGTCTTCACCGGTCGTGGGCGCGTCGCGCCGCGACCAGATCCCCTCGAGTGACGGCTCGAACCAGCTGGCCGCGTCGTAGCCGAGAAAGCCGACCGCGCCCCCGGTGAATCGAGGCAGTCCCGGCACGATGGGGGCCCGGTAGTGGCCCATCACCGCGCGGAGACGCTCGAGGAACGGGATCGTCTCGGTCGTCGTGTCGCCGTCCTTGTCGACGATGGTGACGCCGTCACGCGAACGGAGTACGAGGAAGGGGTCCTTCCCGAGGAAGGAGTACCGCGCCACGTGTTCCCCGCCTTCGACACTCTCGAACAGGAACGCCTGATCCGCGTCCTCGGCCACCTTGAGGAAGGCGGACAGCGGCGTCAACAGGTCCGCCCGAATCTCCTTGCAGACCGGCACGAATGTGCCTCGCGAGGCCAGCTCTTGAAACGTCTCGAACGAAGTTTGGCTCATACCGGTTGCTCCGCGGCTCGGGCGTCGAGCGCTGCCAGGGCCGTCGTCTTGAACAGCTCCGACGACGGCCGCACTCCGCGCCACCATTCGAACTGCCGGACCGCCTGCGCCACGAGCATGTCCAGACCGCCGATGGTGCGACAGCCAGCGGCGGCGGCCTCCTGCAGCAACCTGGTGCGCGTCGGGTTGTAGACGAGGTCGTACACCGTGCGCCCGCCAGTCAACGCGGCTGCGGGCACCGGGCTGTGAGTGACGTCGGGTGCCGTGCCGGTGGGGGTGGTGTTCACCAGCAGGTCCCATGACCCGGGTGGTGGCGGAAAGCTCCCGACTTGTCCCTGTACCAGCCCGGCCACCTCCGTGGCGCGGTCCTGTCGTCGTGCGCACACCGTGACCTCGGCGCCCTGACTGGCCAGCCCCACCGCCACGGCCCGAGCCGAGCCACCGGCTCCGAGCACAGTCGCCCGCAGACCGTCCACACTCCCGATGTCGGCGAGCGGGGCCAGGAAGCCAGGCACGTCGGTGTTGCGACCGCTCCATCCCTCGGCGTCCCGGCGCAGCGTGTTGACCGCGCCCACCTGTCGGCTCAGGTCGTCGACGCGGCCGACGTGCGCCAACACCGTCTCCTTGAACGGCGCGGTCACGCTGAGTCCCTCCACATCCAGTGCAGTGACGAGCGCCATGAGGTCGTCGGTGTCCGTGGCTTCGAACGGGACATACACCGCGTCGAGTCCGACGGCGTCGAAACCGGCGTTGTGCATGTGGGGCGAGAGCGAGTGCCCGATCGGCGCCCCGGCGACGCCGTACACGGCGGCCGATGCGGAGGTCCGCGTGAAGCGGTACTGCTGAATCATGTCGACCAGGCTGACCTGTCCAGGCGCGACCCCATCCCCCGCATACGTCCACTGTGACCCGAAACGGGACGGGAGGAGACGGGTCGGGACACCGATCGGTCCCATTCCCACCAAGACGATCGGCTCACCACGCTGGGCGCGCCCTAGGTCCAAGAGGCGGACCACGTCGCGGCCCGAGCCGCTCCGGACCGCCACCTTGACCATCGCCGCTCCAGTGGCACGCATGGCCCGGCAGCGCTCCTCGAGATCCATCGGCGTGCCCTCGAAGTCGTGCATCGAGAGCACGATGTTTCGACCGCCGCGCTCATCAATCATCGCGCCGAAGTCACCGCGCCACTCGAGGTCGACCCACTCGGCCCCCAACGCCAGCGCTCGGCCCAAGATATGTCGCCGCTCCTCTTCCGACCCGTCGAAGTGTCCGCCCTCCCAGATCGGGCGGCAGGTGGCGATCACGGGTGTTCGGCGGTCGCGAAGCGCGCCCTCGAGGTCCAGGTCGCGTACCGAGTCGAGCCGTAGCTCGACCAGGTCCGCCTTCGCCGCCGCATCGCGCCGCACGCGCAGCTCAGCCGTCGTGTCGGCGGTCACGGTGGCGCACAGCTGAGCCGGTGTCATGTCACACGGGATCCATAAAAAAAGCCTCTCCAACCGATGGGCTGGAGAGGCTTGTCGTTGCGGTCTGCGTTGGTTCGCGTTCAGGCCGGCAGATGCGCCTCTCCAGTGCGGCTAAATCCGTACGACCACCAAGACGACGCGTGTGCGCCCGGTGCTGCCGCGACTGGATAGGCTCGAATCGTTGCCACAAGTTGCCTGTTCGTAGTTTGGCCCCCGAGCGAACATCGATGCTAGCAAAGCCGCTCTCGGCTGTCAATTCACGACACCCGGAAGACGCCTTTTCTCCTTGACCCATAAGCGTTTCGCTCGATAATGGGTCTGTAATGCCCTCTCCCTGCCAGAACCTCTCGACCGCCTCATGACGCTTCGCCAGCCGCTGTTCCTGACGCTCCTTTTTGTCGGCGCCGCCTTGGCCGTCGTGCCGGCCGCCACGGACACGATGCCGCTTGGCGACGTGCGCGCAGGGATGCGCGGCATCGGCGTGACCGTGTTTCAGGGTATGGAGCGTAGCGAGTTCACGGCGGAGATCATCGGCGTGCTCGAAAATTCGGTCGGAGTGCGCCGCAATCTCATTCTGGCTCGTCTCGAGGGTGGTCCGCTCGCGGTCAGCGGCGTCATTCAGGGGATGAGCGGGAGCCCCGTATATATCGACGGGCGGCTGATCGGCGCCGTCTCGTACTCCATGGGGTCGTTTCCGAAGGACACGATCGCCGGCATCACGCCGATCGAGGAGATGTTGAACGACGACACGGGACCGGCGCCTCGGCTGCAACCGGTGTCAGTGCCCCTGGCGTTGCCACTCGCCAGCGACAGCCTGACCACCCTGTTGCCTGACCGTCTGGCGCGTCCCGGACCGTTCGCCTTGCGGCCGGGTGACGTCCACGCGACCGGCCTGTCGGCCGCCGATGGCGCCGCGCTTGGGGTTCAGCTGCGTCCGATCGCCACGCCGATCGTCATGACCGGATTCACCGAGGCGGCGATGGACCACATCGCGCCGCTCTTTCGCTCTGCCGGCATGGTCCCGGTCGTAGGCGGGGCCCTGTCGGCGGCGCAGTCCCTGCCCGATGGCCCACTGCAGGCGGGTGACGCGGTCGGGGTCAGCCTCGTCCGCGGCGATCTGTCGATGGCGGGCACCGGGACGGTCACGGTGGTTGATGAGGGCCGGGTGCACGCCTTCGGGCATCCGTTCTACAACCTCGGGGCGGCCGGATTCCCCATGACCCGGGCGTTTATCCACGGCGTGCTGCCCAGCCAGGCGATTTCGTCCAAGATCTCGGCCGTCGGCGATGTGCTGGGAACCATTGACCAGGACCGAGCCACCGGAATCAGTGGTCGTCACGGGCCGGGGCCACGCATGGTGCCCGTGCACGTCTCGTTAGACTCGCCGGATCGGGGAAAGACCGACACGTTCGATTTCGAGGTGGTGACCGACGACTTCTTCACGCCGCTGCTGACCTACAACGCCGTCCTGAATACCCTGTTCACGCACAGCCGTCAGCTTGGCGCGTCAAGCTACGTCGTGAGCGGAGAGGCCAGACTGGTGGACCAGGCGCCAGTGCGGTTTGAGGAGATGTTCAGCGGCGACAGCGCGACCATTTTGGCGGCGCTGTACATCTCCGGGCCACTCACGGCGCTGATCAACAACGGCTTCGAGGCTGTGACCGTCGACAGCATCGACCTGTCGATCACCGCACATGACGACGTGCGTACCGCCAGCTTGGACCGAGTTTGGATTGATGACTCTCGGCCGCGCGCGGGCCGCACGGTACCGGTGCGGTTCACCGCCCAGACGCGGCGGGGCGAAGAAATCACTCGGACCATCAATATCGACTTGCCGGCGAACGCGCGCGGCCGTCTCCAGGTGCTCGTGGCCGACGGCACGACGCTGGCGCAGCAAGAGCGGCAGGAGTCCGGCCGGGATCTGGCGGCGACCGACCTCGGCCAATTGATTGAGGCGATGAACGGGGCGCGGCGCAACAATCGACTCTATGTGCAGCTGCGTCGGCCGGATGCCGGAGCGGTCATGGGCGGGCGCCGTATGGCGTCCTTGCCGCCCTCCGTCCTCGACGTCCTTGGCGCCGACCCGAGTGGGCGTGGCTTCACCCGGCTGCGCACGGCGGTCGTGGGCGAATGGAACGTACCGCTCGACCATGTCATCTCTGGATCCCGGGTGCTCACCATCGATCTGGACAACCCGTAGGGACTCCGTCTCGACGGTCCGGTCAACCTCCACCAGTCATCTCGATGATCGCCTCTCGACACCCCGTTGCCCGCCTGTTCCGCCGGGCCAGCCAATCCGGGTTGCCCGCTGTCGTGGTCGGTCTGGCCATGACGCTGTCGGTGGCGGCGGCGCCCACCTTCTGGCGGGTCTCGACGCAGGCAGAGTTTCTGCGCGGCGAGGTCGAGGCCCTGTCCGTGGATGCGGATGGCCACTTGGGCCTGGGGCCGGTCACCGAGACCTTTTTCGACACGACCGCGCCAGTGCTCTGGTCGTTGGTCACGGCGACCGACGACGCGCTCTGGATCGGGAGCGGCAACGACGGGCGCGTCTACCGCGTCGACCCGAGCGGACGCGGAGAGATGGTCTTCAACGCCGATGCGTCCGATGTCTACGCGCTGGCGGCCGCCCCGAACGGTGCCGTCTTCGCCGCGACGTCGCCTGACGGGGCGATCTATCGGGTGAGCCCGGACGGCACCGCGTCCCCGCTGTTTGATCCAGACGACACCTACGTGTGGGCGCTCACCACGGCCCCCGATGGCGCGCTGCTGGCCGCGACCGGTGACCCCGCGCGTATCCATCGCATTGACCCGGACACCGGCGAGGCCTCGGTCCTGTTCCAGAGCGACGCCACGCACGTGCTCTCGATTGTGGTGGACCCGTCTGGTGCCGTGTTCGCCGGCACGGAGTCTCCGGGGCAGGTGTTGCGCATCGACCAGAGCGGTCGGGCGTTCGTGTTGCTGGACTCGCCACACGACGAGATTCGCTCGCTCCGAGTGCAGCCGGACGGGTCGGTCCTCGTGGTGGCGGTGACCGGTGAAGGACCGTCCGGCGGTTCGACCCCGGCCGCAACGACCCCGGCGTCCGGGACGTCGAGCACGCCCGCCGCCGCCTCGGTGTCCGTGACGACGACGGTGTCAGCGGTTGTCGTGGCCGACAGTGGGGCGTCCACTCCGGCGGCCGGAACCACGAACGGGGCGAATGGTGGCGGGAAGGGCACGGTCTATCGCATCGGGGTGGACGGTCTCTGGGACGAGCTCTGGAGCTCTGGCTCGGAAACACCCTATGACGCCGTGTTTGACACCGACGACCCAGACGCCGGGTTGATCATCGGGACGGGCCCGAATGGCAGGTTGTATCGCGTGAGCGAGGACCCGCCGCGGACCGTCCTCCTGGGGCGGGCCCCGGCCAAGCAGATCACGCGGTTTCTTCGACGCGACGATGGGTCCGTGCGCTACAGCACCGCGAACCCAGGCAAGGTGGTGCGACTGACCGGGGCGCTGGCCGAGCGCGGCACCTATCTGTCCGACGTGCGTGACGCGGAGACCGTGGCGACGTGGGGCACCCTGAGTTGGCGGGGGGCGACGCCCGGTGGCAGCCGCATCGAGGTGTCAACGCGATCTGGCAATACCGAGGTTCCGAACGACACCTGGAGCGAGTGGTCGGCGCCATCCGACGACCCGTCCGGCAGCCCGATCGCGAGTCCGAACGCGCGCTATCTGCAGTGGCGAGCTGCGCTGTTCGCGGGCGACGCGGCGCCGTTGCTCACGTCGGTGTCCGCGGCGTATTTGCCACGGAACCTCCGTCCGGACGTGACCAGCGTGACCATCCACCCCCCGGGCACCGTGTTTCAGCAGCCATTTGCGAGTGGTGACCCGCCGGTGGCGGGGCTGCCGCTCGACGAGGCGGCCGCGGTGGCGGCCGCGAGTGCGAGTCTGGGACGACAGGGCTACCGGAAGGGGATTCAGACGTTCGTCTGGCAGGCCTCCGATCGCAACGGCGACGCCCTGAAGTACGCCGTGTCGTATCAAGTGGAGGGCGAGACCGACTGGCATCTCCTTCAGGCCGGTTTGCGCGCGAAAATCTTTGCCTGGGACACCTCGCTGGCGCCTGACGGCGCCTATCGCATCAAGATTGCGGCGAGCGACGAGGCGGCGAACGCACCGCAGACCGCGCTCATCGGCGAGCACGAGAGCCAGGTGTTCGACATTGACAACACCGCGCCCCGCATCGAGTTGGGCACCGTGCGTGCGACAGGTGACACGCGCACGCTGTCATTCACGGTTCGTGACGACCAGTCTCCGATTCTGCGCGTGGAGGTCTGGGAGGGTGGCGATTCGTGGCGCGTCGTCTACCCCACCGACGGCATTTCTGACGCGCTGGTCGAGCAGTTCGAGGCCGTGCTCTCCCCTGCCGCCGACGCGGCGGGTGGGGTGGGTGTCGTCATCGTCAGAGCCACCGACGCGTTGCGCAACACGGTCACCGTGTCCGGACAATAGGCAGCGACAAGGTCATAGCGGCGCACAAATGCCATGAAGCGTTTCGCGATCGGCATGCTGCTGGCGGCGGTGATGGCGGCGGTGTTCGTGTTCGTCGGAGTCACCAGAACATCCGAGTACCGCCGGCTGATCGAGGCCGGCGACACCGCCCTTGGTCAGGACGACACCTTCCTCGCCATCGAGGCGTTCAGTGGCACGATTGCCCTCCGAGGCGACTCAATGCTGGCCCATCTCAAACGGGGCGCGACCTATCAGCGTCGCGGCGATCTCGAGGCGGCGCGCCGGGACCTGACGCGGGCCAACACGTTGGACCCGGCGGCCACCCGCCCGCTCGAAGCCCTGGGCGACGTGTCGTATGGGCTGGAGCGCCACGAGGACGCGGCCCTCCACTATGCCGCCTACGTGGCCCTCGACGACCAGACGCTTCGGGTGCTCTACAAGTTGGCCCTGGCCCACCATCACGTTGGCCGGGCCGCGCTGGCCATCCCGCTGCTCCGGCAGGTGATCGAGCTCGCTCCGGAGATGCCAGAGGCCCACTACCTGCTGGGACTGGCCCTGCGTGATCAGGAGCGCCAGGACGAGGCGATCGATGCCCTGCGGCAGGCGGTGGCGTTGTCACCCGGGTTCACGACCGCCCGTGAGGCCCTCGGAGCGTTGCTCGGCGTGACCGGTCACCCCAACGATCGCGTGGAGCAGCTCGAAGCCCTGGCCGCCCTGGATCCGGTCACCTCGCAGCGCGACGTGGACCTGGGCCTGGCCTATGCCGGCGTCGGCCTTACCGACATGGCGGTGTTGTCACTCGGCCGCGTTTCGGAAGAGCACCCGGAGGAGGCGCCGGTATACGCGGCCCTGGGGCGGGTGTGGCTCGACATTGCGGCGACCACCGACGACCGCATCGCGCTCACCAAATCGATCGGGGCACTGCAGTCGATACCCCAGGCCACCGCGTCCAGCGAGGCGCTGACGCTATTGGCGCGGGCACTCCTGCTGGCCGGCGAGCGCGAGGAGGCCGTCGTGCTCTTGGCGCTGGCGACCGGACGCTATCCACTGGACACATCGGCCTTTTTGGAGCTGGCGGATCTGGTCGAACAGGAGGGCGATCTGTTGCGGGCGCGGCGGTTGTTGGTGGCGCATGACACCGTGACCGCCCACGGGCCGGACACCCAGCGGATGGCGCAGTTGTTACGGATCGCCGACTTGTCCATCCAACTCGATGACCATGCCGACGCCGCCCTCCGATTCGAGACGGCGGTCGGGCTGGGTTCGCCCACCCCGGCCCTGCTGATGCGCCTCGCGAATGCGCAGTGGCGTGGCGGGTTTCCCACCGCGGCGCGGTCCGTCGTGACCGACGGTCTGGTGCAGCACCCAGACGACAGTGCGCTGCTCGCGCTGCAACGCCGGTTCGAGTGAGCCGCGGGCTGTTGCCGACACGGACGCTGACCCCACGCTGACACGATGCTCAACGGTCTGATCGTTTTTGCCGGGCTCTCCGCCATTCTGCTGGCCGCGTTCACCGGCCAGATGCAGGCCGTTACCGATTCCATCGTGTCGTCGGCCGGCGGCGCCGTAGACCTGGCCATTGGCTTGGTCGGTCTCATGGCATTTTTCTTGGGGCTGATGCGGGTGGCCGAAGACGCCGGTCTGCTCCGAAACGTGGCGCACGCGCTTGGCCCCCTCATGCGCCGCCTGTTTCCGAACGTGCCGGCCGACAGCCCGGCCATGAGCGCGATGATCCTCAACATTGCCGCCAACATGCTCGGATTGGGCAACGCCGCTACGCCGTTTGGCATCAAGGCGATGGAGGAGCTGGACAAGCTCAACTCGAAGACGGGCACCGCCACGAACGCAATGGTGTTGTTCCTCGCGATGAACACGTCGGCGCTGTCGATTCTGCCCTCCGGCGTCGTCTCCCTTCGAGCTTCGGTCGGGTCTGCCGACGCGGTCGGCATCTTCCTACCGACGTGGTTCGCGAGTGCGTGCGCCACCGTGGTCGGGGTGTCCGCCGCCGTCCTCTTCAGCAGGCTGCCGTTTTACCGCCGAACCGAGCCACCCTTGAAGATCAACCCAGTAGCCGGTGGGGCTGTCGATACCGCCGCCAGCCCCGAGGCCCTGGCCGGCGCGGCGGCCGCCCCGCCCGTGTCCGACCCCCGACCAACACGACAGTGGTTGGGCCGGCTCTTCTGGCTGGCGCTGGTCGTCTTGCTCGCGCGATTCGTCTGGGGGTTGCGGGGACAGGCGCCCATCGACATCATCACCGCCGTCAGCGGCGGCTGGATGCTACCGACCTTGGTCGCGGCGCTGATGCTGTACGGCTGGGTACGCGGGGTTCGGGTGTACGACTCGCTCGCCGAGGGCGCCAAGCAGGGATTCCAGGTGGCGATCCGGATCATTCCCTACCTGGTCGCCATCCTGGTGGTCATTGGGATGTTCCGAGCCTCCGGCGGCATCGACCTCATCGCCGGGATCATCGCGCCGGTTACCGCGTTGATCGGAATGCCGCCAGAGGTGCTACCCATGGCCTTGCTCCGACCATTGTCCGGACAGGGCGCGTTTGGTGTCCTGGCGGAGACGATGACGGCCTACGGTCCCGATTCGCTGATCGGTTACATGGTCAGTACCTTCCAGGGCAGTACCGAGACGACCTTCTACACGTTGGCCGTCTACTACGGCGCCGTCGGTATCCGGGAGACACGCCATACTGTGCCGGCGTGCCTCATGGCCGACTTCGCCGGCATTCTCGCCGCGGTCTTCATCGTGAATCTGATGTTCGGGTAGTGCCCCACGATGTGGCGCCAGGACACTACCTGGGGGTCGACATACCGGGCTGATCCAGTGCGAGCCGCTTCAACAGCTTGGCCAGACCCTGGCGGGTCACCCCCAGCTCCACCGCGGCCTTCCCGCGACGCCCCCCCGGCCCGAGCCAAGGCTCCGCTGACGAACCGGCGTTCGAACGAGACGCGTGCTTCCCGCAGCGACGGCGCCTCGCGCTCGGTCGCCCCGAAGGTGGGCGGCAGCGCCGACGGCCCGACCACGCCGTGGCGCGGTCCCTGGACGACGAGCGACGCCACAACATTTTCCAACTGCCGCACGTTGCCCGGCCAGTGATAGCGCGCTAGCGCCGTCAGTGTCGATTTGGCCGGCGCGGCGCGGTTCCCCGTCAGCGACCGGGACTTTCGCCATTTCAGCCGACTGGCCGCGCTCCAGATCCTGGAGTGACCCAGCGCTGTCGCGGAGCACGAGCGTCAGGGACACTCGCCTGCCTGATCGGCCTTGAAGACGCGAGTCAGGACAAAGGCCGCGAAGGTGTCGCCGACCACATTGGTCAGGGTCCGGAAGCGGTCTGAGACGAAGTCGAACGCGGCGAAGAACGGTACGATGACCAGCGCCACCTGATCCTGGGAGACCCCTTCGACGCCGGTGGCCACCGCCGCGGTGATCAGCACCGAACGCAGCAGCGCGATACTGGCCCCGGGCGCCGCGGCGGTGGCCACCGAGGCCCCCATGACCGTCCCGCCAATCATCAGCGCGTCGCCCCAGGTGATCGCATGCCCCAGGGCTTCCAGCACCACCATCACCCGGACCATGATCCCGACACAGGTGCCATCCATGTTGACGGTGGCACCAAAGGGAAAGATGAAGTCGGCGACCGACTTGGGCACACCCGCCTTGCCGGCGCATCGCATGGTGGTGGGTAGCGTGCCCATCGACGAGCTGCTTCCGAAGGCCACAACATAGGCGGGCGACATCTGGCGCATGTAGGTGATGACGGCACCGCGCCACACCACGGTCAGCAACACGAAGACGCCGAGCACGTGCAGACCCATGCCCAGCAGGTCTGCCATCAGGATGACGCGGACCTTGTCGAGCAGGAAGCCCAGCCCGTGGGTGCCGGCCAGGGCCAGGCTCATGAAGAACACCGCCATCGGGAGCCCACGCAGCACGCGCAGCATCCAGTCCACGGTGAGCCTGGCCATCGGCGCGAACATCTCGTCGGCCGCGCGCTTGATGCGCTCAGAGGTCGCGACCACGATCAGCGCGCCCATCGCCATCATCGCGATGAGCTTGAGCAGGTCCATCTCGGCCCACGGCGCCGCAAACGGCCGTGAAACGAACGCCACGGACAGGTCGAACAGCCCCGATGCCGTGTCGGCGGTTTCCGGCTGAGGAAACTCCACCCCCAGCCCGGGAATCAGCCACTTGCCAACCAGTGAGGCCCAGGCCACGGCACTCGCCGTCGTCGCCGCGAAGATCGCAATGGCGGCCAGGGCGATCTTGACGCTCTTCGAATTCGTGCTGATCGCGTTGTAGACCGATGCGGCTACCAGTGGTTGCATGAAGAACGTCAGCAGCCAGATGAACAGCGCACCCAGTGCGCCCGCCACCCGTACGACGGCGTGTGGCTCGATCGCATCGGGGTCGTGCAGCAACTGCCCGCCGAGCAATCCGGAAGACATCATCACCACCAGGACGATCAGCAGTCGCGCCGGATCGTCACTTGTCGCGAAGAGATTCCGCGAAATCACCTGTCTGACTCCGCCTTGGTCTTCGGGTCCGTTGGTCATCGCTGTCCTTTGAACGTTCCGCCTTTCTTCACTGAGTTGGCAGCATCCGTTCGAGTTCGGACGTCCAGTTCAGCACCACCCGGAAGTCGCCGCTGGGGGTCGTCGCCTCAGAGGATTGCACCATCAGGAACCGCTCTCCGTCCGGCGAGACATCGAAGTTGAGGCCGCCGAAGTCGCCCGGCTCGAAGTTGCCCTCGAACAGCAGACGCGGCGGACCGATCGACAGGGTCGGTTCGGTCTCGACCGACACCACGGTCATGCGACGGCCGTCGAGGCTACGGAAGAAGAGTTCGTCGCCCCCGGGTGACCACAACCCCTGATTGCTGCCATCTGTGGAGACCGCCACCTTGGCGTCCGGATTCGAGAATGGCCCCACATACATCTCCAACCGCCCGGTTTCGTTGGAGGTGTAGAACAGCCACTGTCCGTCTGGCGAGAGGTCGTGGTTCCCGGTGCTGTACTGGCTGATGAGAACATCGAACGGCGCTTCCCAGAGTCGTACACCCGTATGTCCCACTCGCTTGGACGTGCAGCCTGGATGAACGTCAGCGTCTCTCCGTCCGGCGTCCAGGCCAGCGGGACCGACATGCCGGGCACCGAGAGCGCCAGTTCCGTCTCGCCGCTCCCATCAGCCGCCGCGAGCCGGAGCTCCGAGTTGGTCAGGAGTCCTCGCCCGTTCAGAAAAGCGACTCGCCGACCGTCGGGGCTCCACCTCGGAAACAGACTGAGACCGTCGTCCGTCAGTCGGATCGGGACTGAGAGACATCGTGAGTATGGAGCAGGCCGACTATATCGGGATGGCCCCTGTCCTACTGCATCGCCGCCACACCGGCGTTGGCCGCATCCTCGTCCTGCTGGGCGGCGGCGCCGCTGCACCCAAGGGCACCCAGTGGTTGGCCATCCTTGATGATCGGGATGGCTCCCTGCAGGAATAACATCTCGCCTCCCTCGATCACCTTGTCCAGCCCCAGCGTGCCGATTCGGGTGAGTCCGCCCGACGGGGCGCCGAAGGTGGCGGACGCCCGTGCCTTGCCTATCGCGACGTCCGCCGTGAAATACCGAGCGCCATCCATGCGTGCCAGGGCGACGAGGGCGCCTCGTGAGTCGACCACCGCGCAGCTGAGACCGACGCCCATCTCGACGGCTGTCTCCTCGGCTGCGGCCAATGCCTTCTTCGCGTCGTCCAACGAGGGTCCAATCATGCCCTGAGCGCCAGCCGTGCCCGCCATGAGACCTACGGACAGACCGACCCCGAGCGCCACGACATACCGACCACCTACGCTCATTTCGTGTTCCCTTCCTTCTAATCTCTACTTGGGTCTAGCCGGTTTTACCGGTTTGACCATACAGCGAGCGCAACGTCAGTTGGCTCTGAACACGTCCTTCGCGATCATCGCGTGAATCCCCTTGGTGCCATCGACGACTTGGGTGACGACCATGTCCATTGCCACACTGCAGAGGAGAATCGCCGTTTCGCGGTCGAGACCCTGCGTCTCGATCAGGAAGTCGATCATCTCAGCCGCGGCGAGTCGTGCGGCCTCGTCGAGATCGGGATCCAGACCCATCGTCATGTAGTGGGTGGACGTTTCGGCGCGAGGCCAGGCGAGCTCCTGGTCTTTGTGCAGAAACACCTGGATCTCCCCTCTCAGAGACGTCTCCACCGCCGAACCTGAGATCTCGCCGTATCCCTGGACGGCGTGGCCGTCGCCGACTGACAGCAGCGCACCTGCGTTGTGGACCGGCAGATACACGATGCTGCCCGGGCCGAGGTCGCGGTTGTCCATGTTGCCGCCAAAGATGCCCGGCGCGCCGCTCGGTACCCGCCCCATCTCCAGGGGCGGCGCGACTCCGATCACGCCCCAGAACGGCTTGATGGGGACGACGACGCCCGGCGCAAACTCCACGGTCCGGTTCTCCAGGTCGATCCAGTGGACGCGCGACACATTGGTCTCGATGTCCTCCGGGAAGAGCCGTCGCCCGATGCCCTGGCCCGCTATCGGGAGCCGCACGTCGACCGAGAGGATACGCACTTCCAGCACGTCGCCCACCTCGGCCCCGTTCACGAAGATGGGGCCGTTCAACGTATGGTCCCCTCGACCCGCGGAGTCATACCCCTGATAGACCTCGAACAGCTCGGCCGGAATCTGATCGCGCGGAACACCGGCGTTCTCAAACCAGAGCGGGTTGCCGGTTGCCGTTTTCAACCTCACCACGTCGCCCGAGTCGACCCGCAAGACTGGTTCGAGCGCCGCGTCGAAGAAGAAGATGTGGGTGGTCGACGGCGACGCGTTGAGCTCATGTACCCGCTGCGGCGGCTGCCCTGCCACGGGTGACACGACCCACAACACGACCAGTCCAACGACCACGAGGGTTCTCGTCATTGCCGTCTCCGATGCGGGAGTAGCCGTCATCGGCACGGCTGACTCCACGGTCGCGAATGCGTGAAGAGGTTGGAGGGTCGCTTGGCACCGCGAACGGCTGAATCTCTCCTCGGCCATTGCGGTGCTTCACCCGGAGGACGTTCCCGCGGGAACGTCGTTCTGTGCGACTCGTCGGTCTCAGTCGACAATCGACTGCATGACCGCGTTGGCAAAGTCGTTGCGCAGCGTGCCGCCGGGGGTTTGCACCATCAGCACCGCTGTGAGGTCCTCCTTCGGGTCCACCCAGAAATTGGTGCCGAAGGCTCCACCCCACCCGAAGCTTCCGTTCGACGTGGACTGCCGCGCCTCAACGGCGTTTTCGACGACCTGCACCGTCAATCCGAAGCCCATCCCCGGACGTCCGCCGGTCGTGCCCGCGTTCGCAAACAGGTCGCCGACGTGATTCGATGCCATCAGCTCAACCGTCCGCGACCCGAGTAGGCGCACACCGCCCAGTTCACCCCGGTTGAGGAGCATTTGGGCAAACTGAAGGTAGTCTTCCGCCGTCGACCAGAGACCGCCGCCACCGGAGAAGAGGGTCATCGTGGCTACCCACCCTGGCACGTCGGTCCGTTCGAGCCCGTCTGATGACCGACGATACAACGTGACCACGCGGGAGGCGCTGTCGGGGGCCGGGACGAACGCCGTGTCGTCCATGCCCAGTGGCGTGAAGATGCGCTGCTCGAGGAACTGGTCGAACGTCAGGCCGGAGACCACTTCGACCACGCGACCGAGCGTGTCGATGCCGTTCAGGCCGCTGTAGGCCCAGTGCGTGCCGGGGTGGAAGTCGAGCGGCGCGTCGCCCAACTCGGCCACGTAGGTTTTCAGAATGTCGGTCGACCGCCGCGGCGCGACCCGCCGGGTCGCAATGGCCCCGGCCCCGCCGCTGCCCAGCCCCGACGTGTGGGTCATCAGGTCGCGGATGGTGATTTCGCGGGCGGCGGGAATCGTGTATGGCTCGGGGGCGTCTGCGCCGCGCCGAGGCCGCGTGCCGCTCTGCCAGACCGCCATCTCTGGATCAGTGAACTCCGGGACGAACCGCGAGACCGGGTCGGTCAGCCGGACCAGGCCTTCCTCCACCAGCATCAGAATCGCGACGCCCGTGACGGGCTTGCTCATCGACGCGATCGGGAAGATGGTGTCGGTGCGCATCGGGGTACCGCCCTCGATATCCATCAGTCCCTGTGCTTCGAAGTGCGCGATCTTACCGTAGCGAGCCACGATGGTCACCGCGCCCGAAATCGCCTCGTCGTCCATCGCCCGCTGGACGACGTCGTTGATTCTGGTCAGCCGTTCCGCCGACAAGCCGACCTCTTCCGGTGTCCCACGGGGCACGTCGGCACCGGCGCCGATGAGCGAATCGCCGACCCCGGCGACGAGGAGCGTGGTGAACGAGAGCGCGGCAAGCAGATGGGATACGCGTGGAGTGAGCACCTGGAACTCCTTGTTCTGGGGTGTCGACGGCCAGACGAGCAGGACCGTTGGACCACCCCCAATGATGGAAGACCGGCTAACGATACACGCTATTGGACACCCCGGTCGACCCGAGACCGACTGGTCGACTGCTGCGCTTCATGGGTAGCGCTCCTTGGGGGTTTACTCGAAACGCAACGATTCGATCGGGTCGAGCTGGGCGCCCTTCCAGGCCGGATAGAAGCCGAAGAGGATGCCGATGCCGGCGGCGAAGCCCACCGAGATCGCGACCGCTTCGGGCGGCACACTGGTTGGCCACTGGAGGAACTGGGTGAGGCCCTGTGAGATGCCGAGGCCCAGACCGACACCGAGCAAGCCACCCACGAGGCTGAGCGCCATCGCCTCGACCAGGAACTGCCACAGCACGTCTTGGCCCTTGGCGCCGACGGCCATGCGGAGGCCGATCTCACGCGTGCGCTCGGTCACCGACACCAGCATGATGTTCATGATGCCGATACCGCCGACCACCAGCGAGACCACGGCGATGGCGAGCGTGAACATCGTCATCGTCTGCGTGGTGCTGGTGAGCATGCTCATCATGTCGTCCTGCGTGCGCACCATGAAATCGTTCTCTTGTCCGTCAATCAATTCGTGCTCGATCCGAAGCACCTCTTCGATCTGTGTGGTCGTCGCCACAATCGTGTCGGCTGAGCGCGCGGCAATCGTGATGCCGGAGATGTTGGTGCCGTCGCGGCCCCGCAGCTTGCGCTGTACGGTCGTGTAGGGCGCGAAGATAGTGTCGTCCTGGTCTTCGCCGAACGCCCCGGACCCCTTCACGGTCATGACCCCGACCACCTTGAACGACTGGTTCCGAATGCGGATGGTTTGGCCGATAGGGTCGCTGCCCTCGCCGAACAGATTATCTCGGACGATCGCCCCGATCACCGCGACCTTCGCGGCGCTGTTCACGTCCGCGGTGGTGAAGAAGGCCCCGTCGGCGACGTCCCAATACCGGATGAGGGGCAGCTCGACGTCGACGCCTTCTATCCGGGTAAACCAGTTCTGTCCGGCGGCCACCACCTGGTCGCGGGTCTGGACGCTGGCCGACAGATACTGGGCGCCGGGCACCTGGGCTCGGATCGCGTCGACGTCCTTGGCCTTCAGTCGCGGAGACGTGCCCATGCCACCGCTGACCCCGTGGTTGCTGAAGTTGCCGGCGCGCACCGTGATCAGATTCGTGCCGCCCGACTGGACCTGCTCCTCGATCTGTTGAGTGGCCCCGTTCCCCAAGGCGACCATCGTGATCACGGCGGCCACGCCGATGATCATCCCCAACATCGTGAGGGCGGTCCGCATCTTGTTCCGTCCGAGTGCTCTCAGCGCAACGCGGGAGATCATGAATAGAGTCATTCGTCCTCACTCCTTCTGACCCTCACGGCAACGAGCTCTCTGGTGACCTGTGAAAGGCCAAGTATACTGATAACGCGCGTCTCCTGCTCCCCTCTGTCGCCCCATGATTCGTCCCATCCTGCGTTACGGCGCCGATGCACTCCACTGTTCGGCGGCGCCGATCGGCGATCTCACAGACACGGTGCAGACACTCATCGACGACATGATCGACACGATGTATGCGGCGCCGGGCGTCGGTCTCGCCGCCCCCCAGGTTGGCGTGGCGCTGCGCCTGTTCGTCGTGGACCCCTCATCGGGGCGCTCGACGGCAGACCTCCAAGTGGTCATCAATCCGGAGCTGGTCGAGACGGACGGGTCCCAGCGAGAGGAAGAAGGCTGTCTGAGCTTGCCCGGTTTCACCGGACAGGTCACGCGCCCGGCCCGCGTCGTGGTTACGGGGCTCGACCGCGAGGGGTCGCCCCTGCGGGTGGAAGGCGAAGGGCTGCTGGCCCGCGTGCTCGAGCATGAGATGGACCATCTCGCCGGCAACTTGTTTGTGGACCGGCTGCACGGCATCAGACGCGACCTCATCGTCCGGCGGGTCAGGAAACTCCAGCGCACGGGGAAATGGTGAAGGTCGTGTTCTTCGGCACGCCGCCGTTCGCCGTGCCCTCGCTCGAGCGATTGGTGGCGGGCGGCGAACAGGTGGCGGCGGCCGTCACCCAGCCTGACCGACGCCGCGGACGTGGTCAGCAGTTGCAGCCGTCCGTGGTCAAGAGCGCTGCACTCGCGCACAGGATTCCGGTGCTGCAGCCGGCGCGGGCCAGCGACCCGGCGTTCCTCGCACAACTCTCGGTCCTGCAGCCCGACCTCGGCGTGGTCGCGGCCTACGGCAAGATGCTGCCCGACTCGGTCCTGCACACGCCACGGTTGGGGACCATCAACGTACACGCGTCGTTGTTGCCCAAGTATCGAGGGGCGGCGCCGGTCCACCGGGCCATCATGGCCGGCGAACGAGAGACCGGCATCACCATGATTCGTCTGGTCCGCCAGATGGATGCGGGACCGATGCTGGCGCGGGTGGTGCACCCGATCGGGGAGGACGAGACCAGCGAGATGGCAGAACGCGCGCTGGCCGCCCTCGGCGCCGACCTGCTGCTCTCGACGGTCGCCGCGCTCGCGTCGGGACAGGCGGTTGAGGAAGAGCAGGATCACGCGCGCGCCACGCTTGCCCCGCGTCTGACCCGCGAGGACGGCCGCGTGGACTGGGCGCAACCGGCCGACACGGTTCGCAACCTGATCCGCGGCCTCCATCCCTGGCCGCATGCCTACACGTTTCTGAACGGCACCCGGTATCTCCTCTTGCGAGCCACGGTTGAGCCGCTTGCGGAAGCCGAGCGCCTCGCCCCGCCGGCGCCGGCGGGAACGATTATCGAGGCGCGTGGCGACCGACTGCACGTGGCTTGCGGCGCGGAGACGGTGCTGGCGCTTCACGAAGTGCAGCCCGAAGGGCGCAAGCGACTCTCGACGCGAGCCTTCCTGGCCGGGCACCCCATCGCGCTCCCAGCCTCGTTCACGTCGGTCGCCGGGCCGGCATGAGCCCGGCGCGCATGGCGGCGTACTGGGCGCTGCGGGCGGTGCTTGAGGGCGAGGACCTGCCCCGTGCGCTGGTTCGCGAGCGCGACCAGTTGCAGGACGAGCGTGACCGCGCGCTGGTGACGGAGCTGACCACCGGCACGCTGCGATGGCTCGCGGCGCTGGATTACCTCATTGTGAGAACGAGTGGCCGCCCGACACGCCGGCTTGACCCGGAGGTGCTCGCCGTGCTTCGGCTCGGGGCGTATCAATTGCTGTATCTCGACCGCATTCCAGCCTCCGCCGCCGTGAATGAATCGGTGACCCTCGCGAAACGGGTCGGGAAAGCCAGCGCGTCGGGTCTCGTCAACGCGGTGCTTCGGCGGGTCGCGGACGCGGCGACCAGGCCAGCGCTCCCACGCGATCCCGGTCCCCACGGATCGAGAGCGGCGCAGCTCGCGTATCTCAGTGTCGCCGGGTCACACCCGGCGTGGCTGGCCGAGCGATGGCTCGACCGGGTCGGGTTCGCACGGACCGACGCGTGGGTGCGGTTCAACAATCGGGCGCCGGCCCTGACGCTTCGCGCGAACCGGCTCCGGACCAC
>Ga0310124_10000966_pt1 | contig 20266 bp, 23 predicted proteins | sample CB11b_AW_Bot5_MG_FD_203507 | JGI IMG/M metagenome (GOLD analysis project Ga0310124, IMG submission 203507) | Marine microbial communities from Western Arctic Ocean, Canada - CB11b_AW_Bot5 | ecosystem: Environmental > Aquatic > Marine > Oceanic | place: Canada: Western Arctic Ocean | collected... | reverse complement strand
ACACTACTACACGTCGATTGGGCGCCCCCCACTTCGACAACTGGTTCGTCGTCGAGCTGCCGGTGGGTGCGTTGCGCACCGCTAGCAACACCGTCGACATGTGGGTGGAATCAGGGGCACCAAGTTGGCAGGTGATGGTTGCCGCCGACAGCGAACTCTTATGTGGTTCCGAACCGCCGCGGCAACGGTCGGGCGAAGTAGAAAGAGCAGGGATGGTGGCGCGAGTTGGCAACAGGATGGCCTGGGTCAGAGGGGGGAGATCGATGGCGAATACTGTATTCGCCTGAGTCTTGATCGCCACCACCAACAAGGCGTGTTCCGCTCAGCGGCTATCGATGTCACGGGATCCGGGTCCGACGAGATCCATCGGGGGGCGGCGCTCGAAGTTTGCTTAGCGACCTGGGAGGTGGCGCGGCGGCCCCTGCCGAGGTCAAAGTGCGGGTTCGTTTCTCTGTCACGCCCGTGCTGGACGCAGGGGAGGGGTGCTCGGCATGGGAAGCTGTGCAGGGTCTGGATGGGAAATGGATGCCACCGGCGGGACGCTGGCTGCAATTCGAAGTGACGCTTGGCACCGACAACCCGCTCCTGTCCGCCGCGTTGCGGTCGATTTCGGTGGAGGCGCAGACCAAGCCCATCGGTCGCTTGAACCCTCATGCCTGGTGCTATGAAGATCTGCCGCAGTTGGAACGGGATGCGGATGGCGAGATCGTCCTGCTCGGCCCGTATGACGAGCCGCGTCGGGAGGGACACTGCCTGTTCTGCAACTTTACCCTCATCGGTGCCTCTCAGTTCCGGTTACGTTGGGTGAATATCTCGGCGTGCGTGGACCCGAAAGCGTCGCCGAGGTGATCCTGTCGGCGTGATCTGTTTAGCGGCGCCGGCTACTCAACCAGCACCATGCGGCGTGTTTCCCGCACTCCGCCTGCGATGATGCGGTAGAAGTAGACCCCTGGCGCCATGCTTCTGCCAACTGCGTCGGTGCCATTCCAGCTGGCCACATGGGAACCTGCCGGTTGCCGACCCGATACCAGGTCAAGCACCCGTCGTCCGAGCACGTCATAGATCGTGAGTTCGACGACTGTGCTCGAGGCGATCGAGTACGGGATCCAAGTCGATGGGTTGAATGGGTTGGGGTAATTCTGGCCCAGGGAAAAACCGGTGGGACGTGCCTGTTCGGTTGCGTCGACCGCGGTGATCACCGGCTGCTCGTCGGGCAGCAGATCGAAACGAAAAATGTGGCCGTCGAAGCCGACCATGTAGAGTTCACCCGTCTCGTCCTCCCCGAAGGAGGAGATGTTGGAGGATGATCTGGCGATTTGAGCGGAGTCGACAACTGCCGTACCGTCGTGCCGTATGGCCCAGATCCGCCGCGAACCGAAGTCGGCGTACACATAGGCGCCGTACAGATCTCCCAGGCGTTGGCCGCGATAGACATAGCCGCCCGTCACCGACACACCGGCTGAACGGCCGTATTGGAGCACGGGGAGGTCGAGATCGTCGCTGTCGCAGTTCGAGGATCGAAAACACTCGAAACCCTCCTGCACATTCCATCCATAGTTTCTGCCCCGGTGGATGAGGTCGATTTCTTCCTGTGAACTCTGGCCCACGTCTCCCGCCCACAGCTCACCAGTGACTCGATCGAAGCTGAAACGCCAGGGATTGCGCAGCCCCCAGGCCCAGATCTCCTCACGCCAGCCGTCGGTGTTGCCGACAAAGGGGTTGTCAGCGGGGATCGCATACGCGAGATCGCCAACCTGTCCCTCCACATTCAGACGAAGAATCGTTGCCAGTAGTGTCGTTGGATCCTGGCCATTGGCGAACAGGTCATTGCTGGCACCGCCATCGCCGAAGCCGACGTAGAGCATGCCGTCAGGGCCAAAGGCGATCATGCCGCCATTGTGGTTGCCTGCCGGTTGGTCGATTTCGAGCAGGACACGTTCGCTGTCGACGTCGAGGGAGTCGGGATCGCCAGAGAGGCGAAATTCGCTGATTCGAGAGATGAGGTTGCCACGGGTGTAGGAGAGAAAGACACGACCATTGGTGGCATAAGACGGGTGGAAGGCCAGACCGAGAAGGCCAGCCTCGTTGGGCCCGCTGTTGACATTGTTCGTATGGTCGAGGAATGTGCTGACGGAGGCCGATGAAGGATCGAGGCTCTTGATGACTCCCGCCTGCTCGACAACGAAGATGCGTCCCGAACCATCACCGGCATGGGTGAGGAACAGCGGTCTCTGCAGGGCCGCAAAATCGAACACGGGCTCGAGTTCGCGAGGCGCGAGGGGGCGCGGCCCCGGGGATTGAGCGCTACAGACTGTGGTGATCAACAGTAAAACGAGGGGGACTGAACGCATGTCAAACTCCGGCAAAGAAGGCGGGCACGTTTCCTATATGATACGTGTCGCCTGGAATCGGCAAGGGGTGCAGGCACTGGCGGCTGAAAGTGATGTGCTCATCATCGTCGATGTCCTGTCCTTCACCACAAGCGTGTCTATTGCCGTGGCACGTGGCGCCGTCGTGCTGCCCTATCGCTGGCGGGACGCCTCGGTGCTGGCGCCATCGTGCATGCGCTGCCTGGGGACAACAAGTCGTCGGAGGCGGTGGCGGCTTTCCTCGCGTTGCATGACGACCTGGTGGGGGCACTGATGGACTGTCCTTCGGGACAAGAACTGACAGCCAAGGGGTATGCTGCGGACGTTGATCTGGCAGCGGCGCACGACGTGGCCGATGCGGTGGCGGTGAGACTAGTGGATGGCGCTTATGTGGACCAGTCGAAGACGGCGCCGAGAAACTCTTCGCGGCGACCGGTCAAGCCATCGTAGATCTGCTGGCAATCGGCGGGCGCCGCACGGTGCGTGAGCAGCGGCTCGACGGCGAGCCGACCATCGGCGATCCAACGTGCCAACTGGCGATAGTTGGCATCGAGATCGCGGCCGCGTTCGGTTTCGTGCTGTGGCCAGCGCCACTCGAGTGATCCGATCATGCGAATCGCCTCGAGGTGGATGCGCAGCAACATCGGTGTGGCATCGAAGACAGCCGGTGCCCTGGGGCTGCCGAGCAGGATCACCTCGCCATGGCGCCCGGTACAGTTCACGGCCTGGGCGACGATCTCGCTGATGCCGATGGCCTCGATGCTGACGCGCACGCCTCGATCTTCCGTCCACTCCTTGACGAAATCCTCCAACTGCTGACTGTCGACGTTGCAGGTTCGTTCGATGCCGCACTGGCGGGCCCGCTCAAGACGCAGATTGGAAAGGTCCGCGATGGCAACGTCGGCGCCGGCGAGTCGAAATAGTTGCGCCGCAAAGTTGCCCACGAGGCCGGCTCCGATGACGAGCACGGTGTCGCCTGGTTGCACGCTCGACGAGCGCAGGGCGGCGATACTGACGCCCGCCATCCTGGTGAAAGCCAGGTGCTGCCCGGCGCCTTTCGGCATAGGCAGCACCATACGCCGGCTGTCTGCCTTTACGTGCGACGCGTGGCGGGAGAAGGACAAGACGCGATCATCCACCGCGCAACCGACGTCGGCTGAGCCCACCGCCAGCACATGACCCAGGTTGCCATAACCAGTGTTGCGGGGATATTGCCCGCCGTCACCGAAAGGCATCTGTTTGACGAGGCCCGTGAATCCCGCGCCCTCGGTACCGGCGGAGACAACGGAGAACTCGGTTTGTATCAGGACCTCATGAGCCGCCAGACCGTCGTCCAGGTCGCCCTCGACGAGTTCGATACGGCCAGGCTCAGGGATCATCAGCTCGCGAATTTGCATATGTCAGGCCTCTTTCTGTGGGGCTACTAAGGTAGGCCAAGCGCCCTGCCTGAATTTTTTTGGTTTCTGTGACAGGAGTCACGCAAGTTGACACCCTCCCCGGCGATAGTATAAGAAGTAATACATGGTATAAATCGGAGAGATCTTACCATGACGATTCGAATCATTCGCCAGAGCCTCTTGGGTGGGCGTGCTCACATCATTCCTAATTGATTGGACTTACCGCCCTCACTTGACAGGCAGGTAGCAATCGATTCGGAGTGCCCCGTATCCAATCCACGAAGCACCGAATTCTCTGCCATGAGGGTTGCGGTGTTTTTTCTTGGGCATATAGTTAACCAAATGGTTAACTATAATTCACGATTCGACAGCATGCGACTCGACACAGTGTTCTCCGCCCTTTCCGACCCAACGCGACGGGCGATCCTCGAGCGCGTTGGGCGAGGGGAACTGACGGTAAACGAGATCGCCGCACCCTTCCCCATATCCCTGCCCGCCATCTCCCGCCATCTCAAGGTGCTGGAACGGGCCGGTCTAATCGACTCGCGCAAAGACGGCCGCATGAATCGTGTCAGGGTCCGTCCCAGCGCACTGGATGAAGCCTCGACGTGGATCACCGGATATGAGCAGTTCTGGCAGACCCAGTTTGCCTCTCTCGATCGGTATTTGGCCGCTTCAGACCCTTCCTCCCAGGAGACAGAGTGATGACCTAGACGGCGGCAGGAACCCATACTCTGCATCTCAAGCACGAGGTGGCAGCTATCGCTGGGCGATGAAGGCCCTCGACGGCGAATCGTATGTGGCAATGGGCACTTTCACCCAGATCGAAGCACCGGAGAAGCTCGTACAAACCTGGCAGTAGGAGGGGGATGAGGATGTGACGAAGCTGACCCTGCTGTCCCACGAAGGTGGCGAGTCCATGCATCGTTAACCCAGCGGTGCCCTTGATGCCACCGATGTAGTGCGGACCGTGGTCGAAACGAAAGCCCGTCCACACATCACATTCAGACGGCCGACGATGGCCGGATGGGCGAGCATGCGGCGAAAGGGTTCACAATGTGGGTGCGGCAAGGTGAACAGGGTCTGCGACGAGGAGATTGTGCGATGGCCACTGCCGCGCAGGCGCTGTGAATCACCGGCACCCGAGTCCGGCTCCGCCTGGCGTACGATACCCTCGGCGTGACAGTAGTCGAGGGGCGGCGTCGGCTGCGGTGATCTGTTCCGGGCTCAGGACGTTGCGCACGATCAGATAACCCGTGAGATCCCAGAAGTATCGTTCTTGAGCATCCAAAATTTTTAGTTCTTGCCGGTGATGGTTGTGGTCACACCATTCGACAACTTGCCTCCATGGTGGACACCAGGTCCGTACATCACGGCCTGTTCTTCAGGCGTCAGTTCCTGCGTCCACTCGCCATATCGATCCAGGGGTGTGAAGTGTTGCCCTACGGCACGTGCGGCGCCACGCTCGGAATACATATAGAGCACAGAGCGACGTTCCTCCTGCCCCTTCCATGGCAAGGTGCCGTGGGTCGCTGTTTCGGCGAAGAACAGGACATCCCCGGCGGCCATGACCGGCTGTGTCACCAGTCCCATGGCCTTTTCCACGGAGCGCACACCCGCAGGCAGGGGTTCGCGGCTCTTGTGACTGCCCGGTACGATGGCGAAGCCACCCTCTCCTTTGTCGACGTCGGTCAATTGCCAGGCTAAGGTGACCCCGCGACAGGAGATCACGCCATTCTGCTGGTGATACCAGTTGGCGGCACTGAAGGGCTCGCCGGCGCCGTGCAACTGATGTCCTTCGGTGCCTTCATGGGTGCTGATAAACCACGGCCCGTGATCGAGCCGAAAGCCGGGTCCAGACATCTCATTGAGCCGGGAGACGACGACGGGATGGACGAGCAGGTCACGAAAGGGTTGACCATGAGGGGGCAACCAAGCATGGGCCCAACTCGCGTCGGCCGCTGCCACCGGAGAGCGTAGTGGAACCGCGAGCCAGACCACCATCGTCGACGGATCGTGTCCAGATCTGTCCCGCATGGTGATCGATGGCATCGTTGCAGGCATCGATCTGATCCTGCGTCAGCGCACCGCGCACCACCAGATAACCGCGCAGGTCGAAGTAGTACTTTTCTTCTTCTGTCATCAGCGGAGTTTTCACCTACACACCTCCAATCCGAACACTGCACTAAAGAACCTGCCGGCGAGTGTCACGACGCTTGCCCTGAACGCCCCCGTGCGGTATCTCTTTGTCATGACACAGAATTCGGGCTATTCAAAGCGCAGTCTGATCGATAAACTCGGTCTCAAGTCCGGTCAGGGAGTCCACACAGGGTGCCCCAGCTGGATATGATGATACCCTCTGTCTACTACCCGATATCACGGAGAATGTGGTCCGTGACATCGCCTTCGACAGGGCCTCGTGGATGTAAAAGTCGCCGCTATCGACGAGGTGTGGTCGGGGCCCAAGATGATGTACCGGACGAAGGATCTATAACGTGGCAAGAATAAAAAAACGCTGCGAATGGGCGGGGTCCGACGTGTTGATGCAGTCGTATCATGATCACGAGTGGGGGACGCCACTGCACGATGACGACCGCCTGTTCGAGTTTCTCATCCTCGAAGGAGCGCAGGCGGGGTTGAGCTGGTCTACGATCCTGAACAAGAGGGAGAACTATCGCAAGGCATTCGACGGTTTCGACGTGCACAAGGTGGCGCGATATAGCGACAAGAAGATCGCGGCGCTGTTGCAGGACGAAGGCATCGTGCGCAACCGGTTGAAGGTGAATGGTGCCGTGCGCAACGCCAGGGCCTACCTGGAGGTGCAGAAGGAGTTCGGCACATTCGACGAGTATATCTGGCAGTTTGTCGGTGGTGCTCCCAAGATCAACCGCTTTCGCAGACTTGGCGACATTCCAGTGGACACGGCGGGGTCGATCGCTATGAGCAAAGACTTGAAGAAACGCGACTTCACCTTTGTGGGACCGACGATCTGTTATGCGCTGATGCAGGCGACGGGAATGGTCAACGATCACGAGACCAGTTGCTTCCGTCACAAGCAGTGTGGCGGGTGATGACGATGGCTGTCGATATCAGGCTGAAACGGGTCTACGAAGAAGCAGAGGCTGCGGATGGCACGCGTGTCCTCGTCGATCGACTGTGGCCGCGGGGCCTCAAGAAAGAGAATCTGCTCGGCCTGATCCGATCCGGCCCGGTGACACTACTCTACGCAGCCAAGGACGAGGCGCAGAACAATGCCGTCGCTCTGCGGCGCCACCTGCTCACCCTGTTGGCGGAGGATGGCTGAGATGGTCGGGGAGATCAACGATCAGTCTCGTATCGACGAAAAAGGGCGCACACGCTGGCAGTTGAACGAGCGGATCGGCGACCAGCTGGCACGACTCGGTGACTACCTGGTGATCGGTGGGTATGAAGAGTCACACACAACGGTGTACAAACGGCTGTCTTACGTCGTCAGCCGCTGGCCGGAGTCGTTGGAGACGTTGCGTCACGAAGGGCGATTGAAGCAGTTGCCCAGTGTCGGTCCCACGATTCAGGCGTTGCTTGCCGAGTTGGTCGACACAGGAACCTGTGCCAAGTGGGAGGATTGGAAAACCCGCGTGCCAGAGTCCGTTCTCGACCTGCGCGACATTCCCGGCCTCGGGGCCAAGATGGTTCGCGGCCTCTTCCAGGAGTTTGGGATCGACAACCTGGCCAAGCTGCGCGCCGCCGTCGACGAGGGCTGGTTGACCCAGATTCCGGGGCTCGGGCCGAAGACGGTGACCAGCATTCGGCAACATCTGGAGGCGCGTGACCGAGGGGAGGTGTAGCTGATGGCGAAGTCCGGACATCCACGTTTGGGTTTCATCGGCCTGGGGGAGATGGGGGCGCCCGTGGTGGCCAACCTCCTGCAGGCGGGGTACACGGTTACGGGATTTGATCTCGATGCGGAGCGTCTCCAAGGATGCGTCGAGGGCGGGATGGAAGCCGGTGTCTCGGGACGCCAGGTCGTCGACGTCAGCGATATCGTGCTTACGAGCTTGCCTTCTTCCGACGCATTCGTCGCCGTAGCGGAGGGAGAACGTGTCGCTTTCGACGATCACCGTCATACGCCTTCCTTCTGGAACGAACTCATGAATGGTCTCGGGTGATGTTGCCGGGTATTCGACGACCCCCTGGGGCGGCCTCCAGAAGACGAGCCTGGCCAGCGTCGGCGGCGCTGCGTCGTGCTGTGCCGCCGCTGCATGAGGCGAGGCCACTCAGTCCAGCCAATACCATCCCCGGGTGTTGCCACGGCGAACAGTGAGTGGTGGTCACTCGGGCGTCAGATGCAGAATCGCATCCCATTCTTCGATGGGGATCGACTCCACGTAGCCAGTGTGAAACTGTTCCAGTGGGATCTGATCCCAGCAGGGGACGTGGTTGCGCACGTCAGCGGGCAGGCGCTTGAGGATGGCGCCGTAGGCGTGTTCCAGGAGCCGGTAACTCGAGGTCCCCGACCCGGCGAACTGCGGATGTGGGGGAATGATCGCCAGTTCTACCATCTTCTCATCCAGCACATCGGCCAGCGCACCGAGCAATTCCACGCGTCGCTCCCAGGATGTTTCGGGGCCTACGGCCTCGACGATGAGGGGATCCATGCGTGTCGCCAGGGGCAGTTGCTGAAAGAGGGGATACAACCACTTGTCATAAGGGAAGTAGGTCCGTTCGAGGAGGAAGGCGAGTTCGATCGACCACTTGATGCAGCGGGAGAAGGCGGTGAAGGCGTAGACGGGGTTGTCGCGCAATGCCGCACGATTCAGGGCATAGATGCCCATGCCAGAGGCATAACGACACCAGTGGGAGATGCGTCGCAACCAGACCGGTTCGGGGTAATATTCCATCAGGGCGTGACGAATGCGGGTGAACTCGCCGCTTGGATCGTGCCACACCTCGCCGTTGGTGATGTGGACGATGTCGACTTCAGGAATGTCGAGCCACTCGGCATCCGTGTGCGGCAGATCGGTCAAGCCGATCGTGCGTCGCAGGAAGGCCTGCAGACTCTCAGGGGCAATGCCGTGTCCGGTGACATGGGCGTCGCGCAGGGCGACGCCGCCATACTGGGGCGGCAACTCCGGCACGATGGTCTCGAGAATGGTGCCACTGAGTTGGCGATGCATGGCGTCTGGCAGCAGGATGTCGACACGCAAGCCCCAGTGATGATCGCGGGACAACTCGTCGTCCAGAAACAGCGCCTCGGAACCGTAGCCATAAACGCCACAGGCCATCTGCTCTGCCACATCTGGAAAGTGCTGTTCGATCAGTGGGCGGATGATGTCTTCGAAGAAACCCCGGCTGATGTTGACGATACCACTCGTCACGTTAGTTCCAATTTTGCGGCTAGAAACTGGGTGATCAGACGCTGGAAGCGGGCGCCATAGATGCGGTCGTATGTGTCCATGCGATCAGGGAACAGAAGTCTCGCCTGGAAGCGCAGGGATGCCGCCATTTCCCGCGCCTCCTCCGCGGTGAGATGGCGCTCCTTGATGTGCCGTCCGAAGTCGTCGGACAGACAGCGCAAGAAATCGGCGCAATGGTCCTCGCCGGCGCGACGCAACTCGGAGATGGCTGTCATTGTGCCTTGCTACACGTCACCGTAGTGGGCGCCCAACCGCGTGGCGAAGGTCTGCCCCTTTTCGCGCAGCACCTTCTCTTCTGCGATTGACAGTGGCTGCAGGCGTTGCACCCACTCGATATTCTGCGCCAGTTCTTCCTGCGAATACATGCCAAGCACAGCCAGGCTGACCCCCTCCAAGCTGAGAGACCAGCGCAGTGCCTGCTCGTGGTCGAAGTCGGCATCGAGGTCCCGCAAGGCGGAGGGTCGGGATTTTTCCTCCTCGGTTGTTTCATACTTCATGGCCACGGCACCGCCAAAAACCTTCATCGCCGCGATTCCCGTATTCTGGGCGACAGCGGCGGCGAGCACGCCCTGGTCAAACCCATACGTATGATGGTCAGCGAAGTTGATAGCGAACATGGCGACGTCGACGTCGGCTTCGCGCAGTACCCGCTCCGACCACGCCGGCTTGTGGTGGGCGGTAAAACCGACGTATCGGGTGAGGCCCCGTTTCTGCGCCTCGCGGAGTGCCGCCAGGGAGCCGTCCTTCGCCAGGACCTTGTCGACATCCTGATGACCGAGAGAATGAACGTAGCACAGATCGACGGCATCCGTGCGCAGGATTTTCAGATTCTCTTCGAGCTGCTCGATCGCCGTCTTGCCGTCGGAAGTGGGCGTCTTCGTCACGAGAAAGACCTCATCTCGACGACGGGGCAGGATGTGCCCGAGTTGCTCCTGAGCGCGGGCATAACCTGGTGCGGTGTCCAGATAGGTGACACCGCAGTCTATGGCCATCTCGAACAGATCGATGGCACTGGTATCGTCCATACCCATACCCCCTGGGGCGGTGCCGAGACCGAGGATGGGGACCTTCTCCCCCGTCTTGCCGAGGACGCGCTGGGGCAGCGTGCTGGTCGTAGGGGCGATGGTCATGGGGATCCCTCCTCGAAGCCGATCGCATCGGCCGCTTCTACATCGACACGTACGGCGCGTTCAGGTCGCTGGTGCAGATGGCTGTGTCCCGGTAGTGCGACACCGACGCGGACGGAAGGACCGTCGCCCTTGGGAAAAATCTGGTGGAAGGTACAAGCGGGTACGAAGACAAAATCACCGGCGCGGACCTGCACTGGCGTATCACGACCTTCGATGACCCAGTCGATCTCACCTTCAAGCACGATCCACCACTCATCATACGTGTGACAGTGGTTGTCGTTTTCGGTACCCGAATCCTGGTAGATGACGACGCCGACTACGTGGTCGGCGAGGGTGACGGCATGTGACCAGTTGGGTGGACCTTTGTCGGCTTTGATGTCATCCAGGGAGATATGGTTGAGTACGCCTGAAAGGATCGGGTTGCCGAGGGCCATGGGGTCTCCATTGTGTTGGGTTGCTGCAAAGATCATCCGTCGGTGCGGTGGACCGCAACTCCGTGACGCCATGGGGGGCCTTTCGTAGCTTAGCGACCCACAAAATAACCGGAGCGAGTGACTTGTCAGAGAACGACATCCTCAGCGACGCATACATGTACGCCAACGATCTGCGCACCAAGCTCAGCCGCTGGCTTGCGCAGAGCAGTCTGATGGATGGACCGTATCGCAATCAGGGGGGTGAAGACGAGGCGAACTACTCACTGACGTGGTTCCCGCACTACCTGATCACCGGCGACAAGGCCGTATTGCCCCGCTTTCGCTCGTTGCTGGATGACCTGGCCGGTTGGGTGGCGTCGGACTGCGTGCACGGATACGAACCGGAGGCCGAGGCCCACCACGGCACCGAACCATTTCTGCTATTCCTGCCACGCTATCTCGGACTCGTGCCCGAGGATGAAAAGGCGCGGGCATTGTTGCAGGACGCCGCCCATCACATAGGCAACTGGGTGGATGAAACGCCACCGTGGTACGATTACGACCGCGATGTTTTCCGCGGATACTCCATCGGCAATCGTGTCGTCGACGATGCACCACAACTCCAGATCGAATTGGCCGAACACCTGCGTTTTGTGCACATCGCGTTGGCGGCACACCGCGTACTGGGCGAGGACCGGTATCTGCAGTGGGCGCTGCGCTATGGACGCCGACGTGCCGAACGCCTGGCGGCGGCGTCGACTCCGTTGCCCCTGGGCTGGGACCTGGATGGCAACGAACTGCATTGGCGGGACGCCGGGGAGCGGTCCCGCTTTGCCGGCATGTGCGCACTGGGTCACAAGGTCAGCAATGACCCTCTCGGCGGCATCGAGAATCACCTCGCTTCGGGAGCGCTGATGGCCTACGGGGATCTTTTTGAGGCCTCAGGGGATCGAGTCTTCCAGGAGGCTGCGCGGCGTATCGTCGAACCCCTGATCGATCAACTCGCCGATCCCTTCGGCGATCCAGCGGCCGTCGCCGTATCGCATTATCGAGTCGTATTTGGCGATAGCAGCTATGACGAGGCGGCCTTGCGTGTGATTGAAGCCGCACCAGCAGAGAACGACGCGCCCTGGGTGATCATGGACCCCGAACAACACAAGCGCCGCGAGCCTGGTATCGGTAAACGGGCAGATATGCTCTACTGGGGCGAGTTCGGTGAGGATGGTTCGGCGCGTCCGTTACGCGAACCATCAACGGCGGCATCAACGCTGGCTTTTCAGATCAGCGGGGACGTGCGCCACGCACGACGGGCTCTGCGTGGTGGGGCACGCAAGTTTGCCATGGCGCTGCGGATTCTGCGCGGTGGCCGTGAACATGCGGACATGGGAGGCGCTATCTGTTCCGTCGCTGCCGGTCATGGCCGCAACTGGGGGGCTGGCGCCGTCACCGGGTGTTATGGCTCTCTGCTATTGGGTTGCCGCGAAGCCAAAGGGGAACTCGTGCCGACCGTGCGCTTGCACGACGCCGATGGCAACGCACGAGTGCCCGAGGAGATTCTGCCCCTTGTCCGCCCGGCAGTGGGCACGCAGGCCGCAGAACTGTTGCTGTACAACGGAGGGCAAGAAGATGTGCAACTGACGTGGCGCAGCGGGGAAGGCGATGACAGAAAGGAGTCGCTTGCCGCTGGCGAGGTGGTCCTGCGTTGATGAATCCGGACGAACACCCCTTCAACGGTCTCGATGGCGCGCTCGCCGGGGAGCGCACAGCCAAACCACGCAGTTCCGGTCTCACGATGGTCATCGACTGGGGTATTGGGCTGCAGCAGCAGCGAGATCTCACGGATATGGGTGCGGAGTATTTCGATCTCGCCAAGATCGCTGTGGGCCTGTCACGGCTTTGGTCCACAGAGCTGCTGAGGCAGAAGATCGACCAGTATCGTTCGCGGGACGTTGAGCCATTCCCAGGAGGGCAATACCTGGAGTATGCCGAAGTACACGGCAAACTCGATCGGTATTTGCCCGCTTGCATCGATCTCGGGTATCGCTGGGTGGAGGTGTCGGATAACATCGCCCCCGTATCGCTGCAGTGGAAGGGAAAGATCATCACCGAAGCTGTAGAGGACTACGGTCTGCGTGTGCTTGGTGAAGTGGGCAGAAAAGAGGGACTCGAGAACAGGATCCCCCTCGTCGACAACGCCATGGCCTGCATGGATGCGGGAGCCTCCGTGTTGCTTGTGGAGGCGGCGGAGTTGGTCTCTGAGAAGGCCGAAACAGCGGCGGCGGTGGATGAAATCGTGCGCGCCATCGGCGTGGAGCAGGTGATGTTCGAACTGCCGGGACCGTGGATCGAAGGGGTACATGCCTGCGACATCCATCACATGCGCCGCGAACTCATCAAGCGCTATGGCTCGCAGGTCAACATCGGCAATGTCGCTGCCGATGAGTTGATGTCATTGGAGGCATATCGCCGCGGGCTGGGCGTGAACGCCGGCAGCGCATGAAAGCACTGTTGCAGCGCATGGCGCCGACACATGACGGGGTGGGTCTGGCGACGGACGTTTATCTGCCGCCAGGGCCGGGACCGTTCCCAACGATTCTCGTGCGCACGCCCTACCACAAGCAGGGGTTGCAAAGACAGGCGCGTCACTTTGTTGAGGGCGGGTATGCCTTTGTCGCCCAGGACTGCCGCGGCAAGTACGACTCGGAAGGGCATTTCGTGCCGTTGGTGGATGAAGCCGCCGATGGAGAAGCCGCCCTGGACTGGATCGCCGATCAGCCCTGGTGCAATCGGCGGGTAGGCATGTGGGGGCGTAGTTATCTCGGAATCGTGCAAATGCCGGTGGCCGCCCGTGGACACGAAGCGTTGCGGTGTATCGCCCCCTCCGTGGCGCCGGGATCCTACTTTCGCGACTGGCTGCGGTATGATGGCTGCTTTGCCCTGGCCAATACGATCCGCTGGTCGCTGACCCACTCGTCAAGTCGTACGCAGCCGGCGATGGACCACTTCGACTGGGACGATCTCAACCATCTCGATGGCATCGATGCCATTGCGCAACGGGTCGGTTTCCCGACGCAGGCGCTGCAGCAATGGACGGAACACGACTCCGACGACGAGTTCTGGCAGGGCCTCGACTGGGACCATCTATACCCCAGCGTCAATCTCCCCGCCTTGCACAGCGGCGGCTGGTTCGATCATCTGACACGAACCCAGTATGAGTCATTCCGCGCCTTGAAGGGCGAGCAGAAGCTGTTCATCGGGCCCTGGGGTCACCAGACGGTGAGTGGCACCGGCGCCGTGCACACGCGTTACGGGGATTGGGAATTCGGCATCGACGCCGATGTCGATCTGCTGGCGCAGGAGATGCGATTTTTCGACGCCCATCTGCGCGATATCGACGATGGCTTCAACGCTCTGCCGCCGGTGCGGCTCTTTCTTATGGGAGAGAACCGTTGGGTTGAAACAACCGACTGGCCACCACCTGAAGCACAGATACAGGCGTGGTATCTCGACGCCGAGGGCGGACTGAGCCGCGATACACCGGCGACCGACGGGGAGGATACCTATCGCTACGATCCCCTCGACCCCGTGCCGACGAGAGGGGGTTCGCTGTACTGGGGTCTGGGCCCCATTGGTCCCGTGGACGTGCGCTCAACGCTGCAGCGGGCGGATGTGCTCTGTTATCGAGGCGAGAAACTGCAGGCACCACTCACCGTGATCGGGGATGTGGGCCTGGAACTGCACGTTGCGACCGATGTTGAGGATACCGATTTCATCGCCCGGCTGTGCGTCCAAGCGGCAGAGGGCTCAGTCACCTGCGTGACCCAGGGCCAACAGCGCTGCCGCTTCCGCAAGAGCCCCGCCAGGCCCGAGCCACTGGAGCCTGACAAGGAGACAGAGCTGCAACTGTCCATGGGGCAGACGGCATATACTTTTCCCGCAGGCAGTCGTGTGGTGCTGCTGGTGACGTCGAGTGATTTTCCGCGCATCCTGCCGCATCGCAACCGACTGGCGCCATTGTGGGAGGGTGAGCCGGTGGTGGCTACCCAACGAGTCCTGCGGGGTCGATCAACGCCATCCCGTCTGCTGCTGCCAGTGGTGGAAGGGCTTTAGTCGCAGTGTTGAAGGCCGTCATCTTTGATTTCGACTACACCCTCGCAGATTCGTCGGTGGGGATCATCGACTGCATTCAGACCGCTCAGGCAGGCATGGAGTTGCCGATCTCATCAGCGCCGGCGATCCGGGACACGATCGGTCTGTCCGTGCCGGAGATCCTGGTGGCTCTCAATGGCGAAGGCCAACGCGAGCGGGCCGATGACTTCGGCCGCCGGTTCCAAGCGCGTGCCGACCAAGTCATGGCGGACAATACCTTTGTCTACGATGCCGTGCCGGGAGTTCTGCGAACCTTGGCTGCGGCGGGACTGCGCACTGCCATTGCTTCGACGAAATTCCGCTACCGTATCGAGAGTATCCTCGAGCGGGAGGGGCTGACGGAGCTCATAGACACCGTCATCGGCGCCGAGGACGTGAAGGTGCACAAGCCGGACCCGGCCTGTCTGATCGCAGCTCTGCGAGGGCTGGATGTCGCTGCCGACGAAGCACTGTACGTCGGTGACAGCGTCGTCGACGCCGAAGCGGCGCAACGAGCGACCATCGATTTCGTCGCCGTCCTCACCGGTACCACTCAAGCCAGCGATTTTGGCGCATTCAGTTCGCTGGCAGTACTCGATGATCTCACTGCCCTGCCAGAGTGGGTGACATGACGGTGACGGCACGGGCCTTCGCGCCTGGCAACATGTCTGGGGTCTTCAAGGTGATTGCCGACGAGGATCCGGCAAAGATGCATTCTCTCGGTCTTGGTTTTACCGTGCGTGATGGGACGACGGTGACGCTGACACAGGCTCAGACAGCTTCCCTGAGATTTAATGGAGAGGCCATCGATTTTCCCACAGTGAACAACGTGTTGGCGACACTGGCGCCTGGTGCGTCCCTGGCCGTACAGATCGAGACGCCACTGCCACTCAGCAGTGGCTTCGGGCTCAGTGGCGCCTCCACTCTGGCGGCGGCCTTCGCCGTCAACGAACTGTTGGATCTGGGCCATGACGGGGTGGGTCTGGCGACGGCGGCGCACGTGGCGGAGGTACGGAATCTGACCGGTCTCGGAGATGTCTGCGGCCAGTATCATGGTGGCTGCCTGGTGAAACTGGTCGTCGGCGATCCACTGGCTGCCGAAGCGATGCCGGTGGCGATGGACGTACCCATCCACTATCGCTACTTCAGCGCCATCCGAACTCGGGACATCCTCTCCGACCCCAGGCGTCGGACGCAGATCAACGCCGCCGCGGATGCCGCACTGGCGGAACTTGCGATTCTCAAAAGGCGGGACTCCCTCGAGTTGGAAGAGCCGATCCGAGTGTCGCGGCGTTTCGCCGAGGAGAGTGGTCTGCTCACCCATGACGAGGTGCGTGCCGCCATCGACGAGGTCAGTCGCGCTGGTGGGGAGGCGTCGATGATCATGCTCGGCAACGCCGTGTTCAGCACGGTGCCATTCAGCGGCTCGAAGGCAACGTCGCTGTCGGCGCAGGCGGTGCAGGTGTTGCCGTGACCGATGTTCCCGAAAGCCATCCGCGATACCAATCCCTGCACATTCGGGATCGCATCGTCGGTGGGGTCGAAGCGGGTGTCACATCCCCCCATGGTCTGATCGCGCACGGAAGAGGTGAAGCGTATGACTATCTGCTGGGCGAGGCCACCGGTCCTTGGGCCCAACAAGCCATCGAGGCGACGGCGGCCTGGCTGTTATCTGCCAGGCATCCCGTAATTTCGGTAAATGGCAATGTCGCCGCCCTCGTACCAGAGGATCTCGTGCGCCTGTCCCAGGTGACGGGAGCGCCACTGGAGGTCAACATCTTCCACACATCCTCGGATCGCGAGGGCGCCATCGCCCAGCATTTGCGAGAGCATGGCGCCGAGAGGGTGTTGTTGCCTGATGGTGTCGCTGTTCTCGAAGGCATCGACTCGAATCGGCGGTTCGTCCATCCCGAGGGTATCCTGCTGGCAGACGTGATTTTTGTGCCTCTCGAAGACGGCGATCGCTGCGCGGCGTTGCGTCGTCTCGCACGCGACGTGCTGACGGTGGATCTGAATCCCCTGTCACGTACGGCGCGTACGGCGACGGTGACCGTCGTCGACAATGTGGTCCGCGTTTTGCCTTTGTTGATCACTGAGATCGAGCGTCGGCGTGCCGAGCCGGCGGCCTCCTGGAAACAGAGCATGGATAATTTCGACAATGACCAGGCCCTGCAGCAGGCAGAGGGGCGAATCCGTTCGGGGGAGAGAGCATAATGTTTCGTGTTGGGCTGTCGCGTGATTTTCTGCGCGTGGATGGGACGCAGGCATTCGCCGACGTCGACACCACAGCTCTGGATGTGGCGGGCGTCGCGTGGGCCTGCCTGGGGGAGGGGGCTGCGGGAGAGGAAGTGCCACCGACGCAAATGGCTGATCTCGATGCTGTGCTTGTGCTGGGTCCCCTGATCACGGAGACAACCCTCGCCGATGCGGAGCGGCTCGCCGTCGTCGCCCGACTCGGTGTAGGGTACGATTCCGTCGATGTCGAGGCCTGTACGCGGCATGGTGTGGCGTTGACGATTACCCCCGAAGGCGTACGTCGGCCGGTGGCGAGTGCGGCCCTCGCTTTCCTGCTCGCCCTGGCACACAAGCTGCCACTAAAAGACCGACTGACGCGGATGGGGCGTTGGGGGGAGAAAGCAGACCACATGGGTCTCGGCCTGCGTGGCCGCACGCTGGGACTCGTCGGCTTTGGCAACATCGCCGGTGAGATCAGCCGCCTTCTGGCACCACACCAGATGCATCTGCTGGCAGCCGATCCGTATGGTGACAGGGCGGTTGCCGAGCAACTCGATGTCGAGCTGGTGCCCCTTGAGGGGCTGCTCGAGGCGGCGGACTTCGTGGTCATCTGCTGTGCTCTGACGCCAAAGACTCGACATCTGATCAGCACCGCCGAATTACAGCGGATGAAAGCATCTGCCTTTCTGATCAACGTCGCCCGTGGGCCGATCGTCGATCAGGTGGCGCTGACAGCGGCCCTCGTTGATGGCAGCATTGCCGGCGCCGCACTCGATGTCTTCGAAGAGGAGCCTATCCCCCCTGACGAGCCACTGCTGCGCCTCGACAATGTGATTCTGTCGCCCCACGCGCTGGCGTGGACGGATGAGAGTTTCCGCATGATGGGGGAGAGCGCTTTCCGTGGCATCCTGGAGGCGTCCCGAGGACGCGCACCCGATTACGTGGTCAATACCGAAGTTCTTGACACCGAGCGCTTTCGGCGACGACTCGCCGCCTGTGCCCGACGTCGCAGCGAAGGAGAGTAGTGCACCGATGAGAGCGAATCCCGTACGGCGGCGTCTGCAGCAAGGCGGACAATCCCTGGGCACGATGGTGATGGAGTTCGACAGCACGGGCATCGCCCGCCTGGCCGATGCTGCAGGTGCCGAATTCGTGCTCTACGATATGGAGCATACGGCGTGGTCGATCGAGACGGCGCGGAGTTTGATCGCCACCTGTGGTGGCACCGAGGCGGTCCCTTTCGTGCGCATTCCGGCGACGGAGTACCACTTCGCGGCCAGAGTCCTCGACGCAGGGGCTCTTGGGGTTATGGTGCCCATGGTGAATGATGTCGAGCAGGCCAAAGCGCTCGCCGACTTCTGCCACTACCCACCCGTGGGCAGGCGTGGCGCTGGTTTCGGCATCGCCCACGACGACTACCGTACCGACGAAGATGTAGCGGACAAGATGGCACAGGCGAACGAGCGAACCCTCGTCATCGCCCAGATCGAAAGTGGCGAAGGGGCGAAAAATGCCCGCCAGATCGCTGCGGTGGAGGGCATCGATGTCCTCTGGATCGGTCACTTCGACCTGGCCAATTTTCTCGGCATTCCAACGCAGTTCGACCACCCCGACTACCGCCGCGCGGAGGATGCGGTACGGGATGCCTGCGAGGCGGAAGGCAAGGCCCTGGGGCGACTGGCGACGACGGCAGAAGAGGCTCAGCGGTTGCTCGATTACGGCTATCGCATCCTCGCTGTCGGGCTCGACGTAGACCTGTATCGCCGGGGCCTCGAGCGTGAACTCTCCGGCGCGCGGGCGCATCTATGACCGATCTGCCAACGAGCGCCGATGTCGACGACGCGCTCGCCTTCATCCGCCCACACCTGCCGCCGACACCCACCCTACGTAGTGAAGGGTTGTCGAAGCTGCTGGGGTGTGACTACGCGGTGAAGTGTGAAAATCTGCAGCCCATCGGCGCCTTCAAGGTGCGTGGTGGCGTCAATCTTGTCGGGCGACTCTCCGACGAAGAGCGGGCGGCGGGTCTGATCAGCGCCAGTACGGGGAATCACGGTCAGTCCATCGCCTGGGCGGGGCGGCTTTTCGGTGTCTCCGTGGCAATCTACGCACCGGCGCAGAACGCGAACCCCACCAAGTTGGAGGCGATGCGCCAACTGGGTGCTGAGGTGCGCCAGCACGGCTGCGACTTTGATGAAGCGCGAGTCGTGGCCGAAGGTGCGGCGCGGGCGGAGGGGAAACGGTTCGTGCATTCCGCCAATGAACCGCTGCTGATCGCCGGTGTCGGCACGATCGGTGTTGAGATCCTGGAGGCGCTGCCCGATGTGGAGGCCATTCTTGTGCCGGTAGGTGGCGGCAGTGGCGCTGCCGGTATCTGTCTGGTGGCAAAGGCCATCAATCCCAACATCGAGGTGATCGGTGTACAGTCGGCGTCGGCGCCAGCGGTGTGGCGAGCCTGGACGGAAAAGCGGCTCGACATCGAGGCCGAGATGGCGACGAAGCACGAGGGCATGGCGACGCGTGTGCCCTTCGAGATGACGATGCAGATCCTGTGGGAGCAGCTGGACGACTTCATCCTCGTGGAGGATACCGAGATCGATGCCGCCATCCGGCTACTGGCGCAACAGACGCGGCTGGTGGCGGAAGGTTCGGGAGCGGCGAGTCTGGCGGTGGCTCTGAAACTGCAGCAACGATTGGCCGGCAAGCGCGTCTGTGGCGTGCTCTCAGGTGGCAATCTGCCACTCGCCAGATACTCAGAGGTACTCGCCGGCGGTTGACGGAGCACGCGGTGAGGGAAGTCTGTCAGGCTGGCAGGTTGGTGCAGCGATCGACGAGTTGCTGGATCTGATCCGGCAGACTGTCATCGAGGCGCTGGCGCAGGGCGATGATGTCACTGGTTTCCAACTCCAATGTCTTCACGGGCGTGTGGGTTCGAGTCCCACTTTCGGCACCAAGTAAAAACAAGGGGTTACGGGTCTCACATGAGATTCGTAACCGTTAATTAATTTGGGCGGTGGCTGGCACGGCGTGAAAAGCAGAAATGGTCGCTGTGCTGGCTGACGCTCGCCGCGCGTTTCCTGCCCCCTGTTCGATCGTGTTGGAACCAGGGCAGTGGTATGCCAAAAATTCCGGTTTTGCCGTAGGGAACATTGTCAATCAGACCCGTTCTGGTGACACCTTCAAATACGTGGTAGATCTGTC
>Ga0310124_10000965_pt1 | contig 20271 bp, 8 predicted proteins | sample CB11b_AW_Bot5_MG_FD_203507 | JGI IMG/M metagenome (GOLD analysis project Ga0310124, IMG submission 203507) | Marine microbial communities from Western Arctic Ocean, Canada - CB11b_AW_Bot5 | ecosystem: Environmental > Aquatic > Marine > Oceanic | place: Canada: Western Arctic Ocean | collected... | reverse complement strand
TGGGGGCCGTCATCTCAGGCGGCGGCGGGAACGTGGCCCAGGGACCCGGCTCGGTCATCAGCGGCGGCGACCTGAACTCGGCCACCGGCGAGTATTCGACAGTGAGCGGCGGCAACGAGAACAGGGCCAGTGGTACCGCAGCGACCGTCAGCGGCGGAAGCTCGAGGACTGCCGGGGCAGACTCCCAGCACGTGCCCTGAGGCTGCTCACTTCTGTCCTTGCCACCGATCCAGTCAATGAATTAGTCTTTCAAGCTGAGCTATGAAAGTTTCCAGACCGCAAATCAGCGAGGTGAATTCCGCATGAGGGTCCTCTCCAATCCGTACATTCTTCGAGCGCTGCTGGTCACCGCTTTCTGCTTTCTTTCGGACTCCTCCGTTCATGCGGACGTTCGGCTTCCCCGGATCTTCGGCAACCACATGGTTCTGCAACGCGGCATGAAGCTGCCAGTGTGGGGCTGGGGCGGCGCGGGTGAGAGCGTTACGGTCAAGCTGGCCGGCAAGGAGCTCGACATCAAGGTTGACACCACGGTCGATGGGGGTGGCCGATGGAAGCTCGAGCTGCCGGTCCTCGAGGCCGGCGGCCCGTACGTGATGACTGTTCTCGGCAGCAGCACCGTCATCTTCAATAACGTGATGGCCGGGGAGGTCTGGCTCTGCTCCGGACAATCGAACATGGAGGTCTCCATGGCTCCGGGGGCGAGCTGGTGGAAGGGCGTTCTCAACTACAAGAAAGAGCTCGCGGGCGCGGGCAATTCCAAGCTGAGACTCTTCAAGGTCGCCACCACCTGGCAGCGGGGTCCGATCCAGGACGTAAACGGAGCCTGGGCCGTCTCTTCTTCCGCATCGGCCAACGGCTTCTCGGGTACGGGGTTTTTCTTCGGCAGGAAGCTGGTGCAGGAGCTGGGTGTGGCTGTCGGGCTGATCGCGGCCGCGGTGGGAGGCATGCCTATCGAGCAGTTCTCGCCGCATTCGGGGCAGGCCTTCTGGTACAACGGCATGATCGCCCCGGTCATACCGTATGGGATCCGCGGTGCGACCTGGTACCAGGGTGAGACCAATTTCTGGTCGGGGGACCGGGCGAATTATTTCGGTAAGCAGAAGACCTTGATCGATTCCTGGCGCCAGATCTGGGGCCAGGGCGATTTCCCTTTCTACCTGGTCCAGTTGGCCCCCGGGCTGGGGGGCACCCTGCCCCTCTTCTGGGAAGCGCAGGCGCTCACCCTCACGCTCAAGAATACGGGACTCGCCTCGACCAACGACATCGGCGGGGATCTCGCTCCACCCCACGCAAATGGGGACGTCGTTCACCCTCGCAATAAGCGTGGTGTGGGGGAGCGTCTCGCTCTCCTGGCCCTCGCCAAGGATTACGGCCGGAGCGATGTCGTCTACAGGGGCCCGACCTTCAAGTCCATGAAGGTCGAGGAGGGCAAGGTCAGGGTCAGCTTTGACAATGTCGGTTCCGGTTTGAAGTCCCGGGACAAGAAGCCGCTCACCTGGTTCGAGATTGCCGGAGAAGGAAATTATTTCCCCGCCAAGGCGGTGATCGATGGCGATACGGTGCTGGTGTCGAGCAAGGAGGTCTCCCGCCCTTCGATGGTCAGGCTCGGCTGGGATCACATGTCCGACACCAACCTGCAGAACAAGGAGGGCCTGCCGGCCTTCCCCTTTCGGACAGGCAGCAACCCTCCCGCCATTTCCGGCAAGAGACTGTTCTCGACCCTCTCCAGCATCACGCTGGCCTCGACAGAGGGCGCCGGCGCCATACACTACTCCCTGGATGGATCGCCACCCGGCAAGGAGTCACCTCTCTACGCGCATTCCCTCAATGTCGACAAGACGACGACCATACGAGCTCGGTTCTACAGGAGCGATGGAGTGGCGAGCAACGTCGCCGAGGCCACCTTCGTCAAGGCCGAGCCGCAGAAGTACAGGGGGAAAGTTCTCGACCTTGGTGTGGGCTACAAATACTTCGAAACAACCACGCCGTTGGTGGCCTTGCCCAGGATCAGCAGCCTCAAGTCTCCAGTCAAGACAGGCATCTCTGAGGATTTCACCCTGGGTGTGGCGAACAGGACGGATGGCTACGTGCTGCTCTTTACCGGGTATCTCGATGTCAAGGAGACCGGCGTCTATACCTTTGAGACCACCAGTGATGACGGCAGCGCCTTGTACGTGGATAAGAAGCTGGTGGTCAACAACAACGGGATCCATCCGCCCGTGAAGAAGACAGGCAAGATCAAGCTTCGCAAGGGATGGCGAAAGGTCAACGTGCTGTATTTCGAGGGCGCCGGCGGCGAAGCCCTGAGTGTCAAGTACAGCGGACCGAACACTCCCCTCCAGTCGCTTCCCTGCTGGTGTGAACAGGAAGTGGGCGAGAAATAGGCGTCGAGAGCCTCTCCCTGCGTCGGGAAGGTTTTCAAACAAGTTGTGCAAAAACTGAAATCCCGCCTTAATAATTGGTGGCAGGTACAGTTTTTCTATGGGGCACGGAGGGGCAGTTATGTTGAGAGGGTTGGAGTTTCGTATTCCTGCCGGTATAGCCGGCCTGGTTCTGTTGATGGTGTCGCCGGGCTTGTTTTCCCAGCCTCTGAATGATGTTTGCATCGAAGCGGAGCTGGTCCAGTTCGGCGATGGGTTCGTGGCTACGGTGCTGGGGAGCACTGCCGAGGGCGCGACCCAGGATCCCGAGACTGGCGCGTGCGGCGGAAGCAACGCACCCGGGGTCTGGTTCCGGCTTGCCGGAGATGGGCGGAGGTTGCGTGCCGAGACGTGCGGAAGCGCCTACGATACACGCCTCAGTCTTTTTGAGGGGGATTGCGGTGAGCTCATCTGCGTCGACAGCAACGATGATGCCTGCGGCCTGCAGAGCATGGTCGAATGGCCCTCGATGGAAGGGGTCGACTACCTCGTCCTGGTCCACGGATTCAGCAGCAGCACAGGCGACTTTACCCTTCTTTTCACTTCCCGGGGGATTCCCGAACCGGGAGATGACGATGCCGATGGGGTTTTTGATGAGGATGACAATTGCCCGGCATTTCCGAACCCGGACCAGCTGGATATCGATGGAGACGGTGTTGGGGATGCCTGCTCTGACCCGAACGTCATTGAGCAGGACCTGGATGGAGATGGGGTTCCGGATGGGGAAGACAATTGCGTGGCCGTTCCAAACGGGTTCCAGGAGGATCTCGATGGCGATGGGCTTGGGGACGCCTGCGATAGCGACGATGGGGCCTGCGCGGAATGCTGGGCAGGCGAGCTGATCTGCGGCAAACCCATGGATGGAAACTTTCCGTTGTCGGGGTGCAATAGAATCTCAGGCCAGAACCTTGATCTCTACAGCCTGGTTGTCGACGGAGGGGATGTCGTGATCCATCTCTCAGGATCCTTTGACACCTTTCTTGAGCTTTACGATGAAAATTGCGAGCTGGTTGGCCGGGATGACGATGGAGGAGATGGGCTTAATTCGATGCTTAACAGGAATCTTCCGGCCGGAACTTACTTTGTCGGAGCCAGCAGCTTCGGCTCCGGGCAGAGCGGCAGCATTTCACTTACCGCCGAATGCGTCAGCGGAATCAGTAATTTCTGCGTAGATTGTGAAGCGAGCGCGCTGAATCCTGGGGAGACCTACGATGGACTTCTTGGCTCGAGCGGCTGCCGTACCCAGCCTTTTGACCAGGCCATGGAGATCTTTTCGCTGGTTGTAGAGGATGAGTTCGAGGGAAGCCTCTCGGTGGTTTCCGCCGATTTCAATCCAAGCCTCTCCTTCTACAATGATTTCTGTGACCTGGTGTCCTTGAACAGTAATTGCTCAAATCCTGGATTCGGGGCCTGCCTGAACGTCAACCTCGGCCCTGGAACCTATACGGTAGGTGTCGCTGCCGAGGACCGTGTCTCTACGGGCAGCTTCCGTCTTGTTGTTTCAGACGCCTGGGACTTCAAAGACTTCTCACGAGGAGATGCGGATGCCAACGGACGAGCGGATATTTCTGACGCGGTACAGATACTGAACTTTCTCTTCCAGGGCGCCGAGCTCCCCAGCTGCCTGGAGGCGGTCGATGTGAACAACGATGCCCGGGTCAATCTCACGGATGGGGTCTACCTGCTTTCCTGGTTATTTGGGGAGGGAGAGGCGCTTGCGCCTCCGGGGCCACCCGGGCAAGGTTCCGGCTGTGGGCCGGACCCTGATGCGCCCGGCAGCCCGGGTGACCTGGGCTGCGACACCTATACGGGATGTGATTAACTCCAGCAGCTCTTTTTCGGTCCCGCTGCAGCGGGAAAGATCGATGGGCGGCGCGGGTTTTCCATGCGGAAGACAGGAGGCGAGCCCGCCGGAAAAAGCGGCATGCCTGGTCTGTCGATCCCTCGAGTGAAGGGCCCCGCGTAGATTTTAACCTGCTGCGGGACGCCTCCAATTTTCCAGGAGACCGGGTCCTATTCGCAGAGTACAGCCTCGCTGGCGCAGCCGAGGTCATCGATGGTGGGGTCTTCTCCGCAGTCCGTTGCCAGATAGCCGGCCGAGGTGGGAGAGGGGGGAGCCGGCGCGCTACCCCCGCTGAACAGCCATCCGAATACGATGATCGCATCGGTGATCTCGATGGCGCCTGTATCGTTGGTGTCAGCCGAATCCATGCAGGCCGGCTCGGCCCCACCGCTGAAGAGGTAGAGCAGCGGGATGACGCCATCGGTAAGGTTGATGCTGCCATCGGAGTTGGCATCGCCGCGGACAAGGCGGGGACCGGCGGGTGCGACGCAGATTTCCGTTTCAGAGCAATCGGAATCGTCGCAGTCGGCGGCTCCATCTCGGTCATCATCGATTCCGTTATCGCAGAGCTCGGCCGGGAGGCAGATGCCGCGATCCATGCAGTCCTCGTCATCGCAGTCCACGTCGCCATCTCCGTCATCGTCCCTGTCGTTGGTGCAATTCTCGGCACCGCCGGACTCGAGGAGGAAGTTGTCGAAGGACACAGACTGGTCGTTCAGGTAGGCCCAGCAGCCTATATGACCGCTCCTGTGGGTGCCGTCCTGGGCCTCGATCAGAAGTTCTCCATCTCCCCATACCTGGATGGTTTCCTCGTCGATGGATATTTGCCATTCAGTGGGAGGATCGGGCAGGTCGCTGGCACCGCTGGCTATGAAGGTGTGCTCGCCGCTGTCGACGCGGAGCAGGCGGAGCCCATGGTCCTCCGGTCTGTCGATCCAGTCGAGCTCGTAGCCGCTGATGCCCGGCTCCCAGCGCTGGGTCGGGATTGTCGCGCAGAACATGATACCGCCATGGCGGCCGACCAAGTCCGCTGGCTGGCTGAGGAACTCCATGTCGAAGAACAGCTCGTAGGTGGAGGGGAATCGCAGGGGAGGATTGCCGGCCCAGGACCAGATCTCGCCGGCACTCGTTCCGTTCAGAGCCCCATTCACGACCTGCCAGTCGCCGGAGTAAACCGTCCATCCTTCAGCCTGGCCATCATCCTGATCGAAGCTCTCCTCATAATTATTCACGACCTCGAAAACGGTCACGGTGCTTTCGGAGAAGTGGGCGTCACCATTGGCGTCGGTGGCGGTGAGGGTCACCACGTAGGTGTCAGGCAGGTCGTAGATGTGCGTGACCTGCTCACCCTCGGCGCCCTGGCCATCGCCGAAATCCCATTCGTAGGATTCGATTCCAGCATCGGAGATGGTGCAGCTCGCATCAAAGTTGACCTCGAGGGGGGCGCCCCCGGAGCGGGGATCCTGCCTGAAACAGACCGATGTTTCGGGTGATTCGACGGCGATGTTGTCGTAGCCGACCAGCTGGCCGTTACTCCAGGCCCAGAGGCCCAGATGACCTCCCCGGTGGAGGTCATCCGCTACCTCAATCAGGAGCTCACCATCGCCCCAGATTTGTATCATTGCCGCCTCGACGATGACCTCCCATTCCAGCGGAGGGTCAGGGAGATTCGCGGCGCCTGTTCCGATCATGGTATGTTGGCCGTTGTCGACCCGGATGAGCCGGAGGCCGTGATCGCTCTCGCGGTCGATCCAGTCGAGCTCGTAGCCGCTGATGCCCGGGTCGTAGCGCTGGGTCGGGATTGTCGCGCAGAACATGATGCCGCCATGACGCCCGATGCCGTCGCCTGGCCTGTTGATGAACTCCATATCAAAACTCAGCTCGTAGATCGGGGGAAACTCTATTGCCGGGCTGCCGAGCCAGGCCCAGGTTTCGCCGGCGCTGGCTCCGGTCAGAACTTCGCCCCGGACCTCCCAGGTTCCTGAATGGACTGTCAGGTCTTCCGCCGGACCGTCCTGTTGGTCAAAGCCCTCTTCAAAACTCTGGGCGCTGAGACCGGTAACGATCAGCGACAAGATGGCTAATGAACCGCTTAAAGTGAAAAAAGATCTTTCGCGCAGCATTGGATCCGTCCTCCATTTGACTGTCATCTTTAACCCTGTTTGACCCACTTCGAGGGGTGTATTATAGGTTCTGGAGGCATAGTGATGAATCGGTAAATGGACTCTGCCGTTATTGATGGAGAGTTCCCGGTAGCCCTCTCATCCTCATAACATACAAATGTCGTCACTGACCCTTTTGTGGCTGATTAGGGGCATATGGTTTCCACGGGTTACGCAATGATGTTCAGACACCGAGACAATCAATCAGCTCAGCATCTGAATGCCGCGGCCATCATCTGCGTCTTCCTCGTTCCAATGGCCTGCCTGGGCGACAGCGTGGTTGTCTTCAACGAGCTCCAGTACCATCCAGCCACTCGCGAGGCTGAGCTTGAATGGGTCGAGCTGCACAACCAGATGGCCGTTGATGTGGATATTTCCGGCTGGTATCTGTCCGATGCGGTCTTCTACCAGTTTCCTGAAGGGACGATCGTTCCAGGCGGAGATTACATCGTTGTGGCTGTCAATCCCGCCGCGCTGGAGCTGCAGGCGGGTATTGCGGGCGCCTTCGGACCCATCGTGGGCCGGTTGGATAATTCAGGCGAGAACCTGGAGCTCCGTGATCACAACGCCAGGCTTATGGACAGTGTCACCTACAGCTCAGGAGATGGCTGGCCTGTTGCCGCGGACGGATCCGGCCTCACTCTCAGCAAGCTTTATCCGGACTGGAGGAGCTCGCGAACCGGGAGCTGGGGAGTCAGCGAGCGAACCGGCGGCACTCCCGGCGCGGTGAATTTTTCTCTGGAACCCGGGGAGGTTCCGGCCGGCGGGGCCTTGCAGGGGTTGGTGTCCTACTGGAATTTCGATGGCGCAGGGGACACGGTGGTTGATTCGGCAGGTTCAAATGATGGGACTCTTGGCTCGGGAGCGAGCAGGACGGCGGGGCTGGTCGGCCAGGGCGCCGTCAGCTTCGACAATACGAGCAACGCCCTGGTAAATGTCGGCAATGGAGTCGGCAACAGCTTCTCCTTCAGCTCGGGGGTCACCATCGAGGCCCTTGTAGTCCCCGGCTGGGGCGGGGCGGAGGGAGACGCTGATACTGTTTTTCGTAAGGAAGATGGCAGGAGGAAAATCCTGCTCAGCTTTCAAAACGATGGGGACGCTGCGGCGCGGGATGTCGACATCGAGCCGGCGCTGCAGCCGGTCCTGTCCTTCGGGATCAACGTCGGCGATGGTTACAGCGAGCTGGACATGCCTCTTGATGGCCAGGGAGGGCGGCCGACCCTGGCTTCATTGAGAGATGGCGCGGCGCATCACATCGCCGCCACCTACCAGGCGGCCAATGGACGGAAGACGATCTATGTAGATGGCCGGAGAGTTTTTTCCGCGAGCATGTCTCCTGGCGATACCATCGCATCAGGGGGGGCGGGGACAGCCTATATCGGCAATATGAGCGGTCGCCGTGAACCCTTCACCGGGACGATCGATGAGCTGGCGGTCTGGGAGCGGGCGCTCGATGAGGATGAGGTGGCTTCGCATTTTTCCCTGGTGTCTTCCGGAGAAAATTATTTCGCCGAGCCCGGCGTAAAGGATCCAGGAGAGATCTCAATCCGTTTCAACGAGACGCTCGTTCTGCCCGGGGAGCCGGGGCGGCTGGAGGTCTTCAACCGGGGGGCCAGGCTTGCCCTGGAGGGCTATGTCCTCTCGAGCCACGGGGCGGAGTCGGGGGAATATGTTCTGCCGGCCATCGAGCTTGGCCCGGGAGAATACCGCGTATTTGAAGAGGCCGAGCTTGGATTCCCGCTGGTGGCTTCCAACCGCCTTTTTCTTTTCGCTCCCTGTCGCTGCGTGGTCGCGGACGCTATTCGCCTTGGGGGAGGACATCGTGGACGCCTGCCGGGAGAATCTGCAGGCTGGGGTTCGCCGTCAATCGCCAGCTTCGGAACCGCTAATGAATTCAATCTCAATGACCGGGTCGTCATCAACGAGATCTATTACAACCCCGTCTCCGAGCCGGTTTCGGCTGGGGACCCGGTAGTTGGCGAGGTCGTTGTTCCTATCGGTCAGACCTGGAGATACGACGCCTCAGGTGAGGGTCTTGATTCGCAGTGGAAGACACCGGGCTATAACGACGAGGCCTGGGAGACCGGCGGAGCCCTCCTCTATCACGAGAACGGATCCTTGCCGGCCGAAAAGGTTACGGAGATCCCGCTGGGGGCGACAACCTATTACTTCCGGTCGGAGTTCAACCTCGATGCCGACCCCCTGGGAGTTGAGCTCTATCTTCGCACCGTCATCGACGATGGAGCGGTTGTTTACCTCAACGGGGAGGAGGTGCTTCGCCTGCGAATTCCGGCTGGAGAGGTCGCCCCAGGCACCTTCGCGAGCGCGTCGGTTTCCAACGCAGATTTTGAGGGCCCCTTTCCCGTTTCCCCAGGACCGCTTCGGAGGGGAATCAACGTGCTCGCGGTAGAGGTTCATCAGAGGGCCTCCGGGTCGAGCGATGTGGTCTTCGGGCTGGAGGCCAGCGTCCTGGACGTTCTTCCCGCAGGTGGCGGTGACAAGCCCGGGGCATCTCGTGAGAAATGGATCGAGCTGTACAATAGGGGGACCGACCCGGTCTCGCTTGCCGGCTGGCGGTTGACCTCCGGGATTCGTTATGAATTCGACGCAGGTGAAACGATAGGTCCGGGTGAATACCTGGTGGTAGCGGCTGATCGCGAATATCTCCGGCCAAAGATGCCGCAGGCCAGGATCCTCGGTAATTTTGAAGGGAAGCTGTCCGGGCGAAGTGATCGTCTCGTGCTCGAGGACCAGCTTGGGAACCCGGCGGATGAGGTCAGGTATTACGATGACAGGCCCTGGCCGGTGTACGCGGATGGAGGAGGCTCCTCGATCGAGCTTATCGACCCCGATGCGGACAACGACAACCCGGCCTCCTGGGCCGATAGCGATGAGGGAGCCCGGGCGCAGTGGGGGAGCTACAGCTACAGGGAGACGGCGCGTGCGAATGTGGGGCCCACGCGTTGGAGAGAGTTCTGCCTGGGCCTGCTGGGTGCCGGGGAGGTCCTGGTTGATGACCTCAGCGTCATCGAGGACCCGGGCGGCGGCGGCAGGCAGCTTGTCGCCAATGGCAATTTTGAATCCGGCGATTCCGGCTGGCGCTTGCTCGGCAACCATGGGCACAGCGAGGTGGTGGACGATCCCGACAATCCGGGCAACAGGGTTCTCCGCCTGGTTGCAACGGGGGCGACCGAGCATATGCACAATCATGCCGAGTCGACCCTCGCCGGTGGAGCGAGCGTGACCAATGGCCGGCTCTATGAAATCAGCTTCCGCGCAAAATGGCTCGGAGGCTCGAACCAGGTGCACACCAGGCTCTATTTCAACAGATGTCCCAGGACCATACTGGTCGAGCGGCCGGAAGGCTCGGGCACTCCCGGCGCGCGCAATAGCCGGGCTTCGCCTAACCTGGGGCCCACCTTCAGCGGCCTTCGGCATCAGCCGGTCACTCCCGGCCCGGGGGAATCCGTCCAGGTCTCCACCTTCATTGAAGATCCAGATGGAGTTGGCGAGGCGACCCTTCGCTACTCGGTCGAGGGGGGCGCCTGGCGGGAGATCGGCATGAGATCCAGTGCCGGCGGCCTGTACCAGGGGACGATTCCGGGGCAGCCGGCGGCTCGAACCGTCCAATTCTATGTTGAGGCGGAGGACAGCCTTGCCGCCGCCGCGCCCTGGCCGGCTGGGGGCGTTGATTCCAGGGCTCTCTATCGTACCCGCGATGGCCAGGCTCGCCTGGGCGAGCTTCACAACATCAGGATCATCATGACAGGTGATGACAGCAGCCTGCTCTACCGGACGACCAACGTCATGTCCAATGACCTCGTCGGCGCCACCGTTGTCTACAACGAGAGGGAGGCCTTCTATGATGCGGGGGTGCGCCTCAGGGGCAGCGAGCGTGGACGGCCCACCTCCAATAGGGTGAGCTTCAATATCCGCTTTCCGGCGGATCATCTTTTTCGCGGGGTTCATCGCAGTGTTGGAATCGATCGCTCCGGGGGGTGGTCCGGACTGGTTCCAGCCCAATCCCAGGACGAGATCCTCATCAAGCACTTCGCCCAGTACGCGGGCGGGATCCCCAGCATGTACGATGATCTTTGCCGGGTGATCGCTCCGAGAGCCCAGCACACCAGCAGTGCTCTTCTGATGATGGCCAAGTTCGGCAATGTGTATCTCGATTCAACGTTCGAAAACGGAAGCGATGGAACCAATTTCAAGCTGGAGCTTATCTACCATCCCACCACGGCCAATGCCCAGGGCTATAAGAACCCTCAACCGGACGGGGTTATCGGCAGCGATTTCCGTGATCTTGGGGACAGCAAGGAGCCCTATCGGTGGAACTTCCTCATCAAGAGCAACCGCGACCGGGATGACTACAGCAAGCTCATCGCGCTCTGCAAGGCCTTCAGCTCTTCAACTTCCCAGCTGGATGCGGCAACCCGGGCGGTCATGGACGTTGACCAGTGGATGAGGACCATGGCGGTTTACGCCCTGGGGGGTGTCAATGATGCCTACAGCTACGGCAATAACCATAACTTGATGGTCCATGCCCGCCCTGGAGATGGGAAGGTGCTGGCGATGCTATGGGATGCAGATTTTGCATTTACCCGTTCGGCGACTTCCGGGCTGTGGGGGGACCAGGGGCTGAGGCGCATCATAGAGATTCCGGCCAACACCAGGAGATATTACGGTCATCTCGATGACATCATCGACAAATCCTACAATCGTGACTATATGCGTCATTGGACCGATCACTACGGCAGCATGACCGGCAGGAATTTCAGCGGGATTCTGAATTATATCCAGCAGCGATCGAGCTATGTGCGGGGGCGGCTGCCCTCGCCGGTCAATTTCAGGATTACGACCAATGGGGGAAGTGACCTTACGATCAATTCCCTCTCGGTGACGCTTGAGGGAGATGGGGGCATCGATGTCCAGGATATCGTGGTCGATGGGCAGGAAGCTCCCCTCGCCGCATCCTGGAGCAGCCTCTCGCGCTGGGAGCTCACCGTTCCTGTCTCGCCCGGAGAAAACGAGATGACCCTTCTCGGATTGGCCACCGACAACGAGGTCTCCGCCACCGACTCGATAACCATCACATCGACAGCATCCTTTCCTGTCCCGACCCTTAATTTTGTGAGCATCCCCGAGGCGGCTGGCGGTGAAGACGTCCTGGTTGGCGGGAGTGGTTTTTATCCGGGGCTGGAGATCTTTTTTGGAGGCGTGCCCTCTCCCCGCGTCGTCCTTGAGCAGGCGGGAAGCGTCGGCAGGGCGCTGGCCGAGATTCCCCTGGGGGTTGAAGGCGAAGCCCCGATCACCGCCCGCAACACTGGGACCGCGCTGTCGGCCGCGCTCCCCTTTATTGTCAGCCAGCCAGGAGGGCGTTTTCTTCGCGGCGATTTCAATATGGATGGCCAGGTGGACATCAGCGACGCCGTCGCGTTGCTGCAGCATCTCTATCTCGGCAATCCCGGAACCTGCCTCGATGCGGGTGATGTGAACAATAACGAGGTTCTCGACATCACCGATGCGATCAGGATCCTGGCTTTCCTCTTTCAGCAGGGGCAGGCTCCCGCGGGCCCCTTTCCGAAGGCCGGAGTGGACCCCGATGGGGGAGAGGGTCTGGGGTGCGAATCCGGGGCCGGGTAGTCCCTGGGGTGGAGCACAGGTAGGCGGGCCTTGTGGTTCTGAACGGTCTCCTGTTACCGTAGCTGGCTGGAAACCAGAACGAACCATGCCGCGGATTTCTTCCCTGGCAAAGGGGCCTTCGGCGGAGAACTAGGCTCCAGGTTCATTCATGTGGGCGTCCTTCCCGGGTTTCTTTCAAGTGAAGAGCCCTAATTTGTCAAAGTTGCCGCCAAGCAGTTTTTTCGAGTCGATCCGAAAGAGCTCCTCGAGCAGGGTGGCGTAGACTCGGCGAAAATCGATGGTGAATCGAAGGTCGCCGCGGTCCAGGTTCGTGAGGTCGGGGTTGGGGCCGCGCAGGCAACCCTTGATCTTTCCTGAGAGCAGGAACATCGGGGCAGCGCAGCCATGATCGGTTCCGAGGCTGGCGTTTTCCTTTACCCGGCGTCCGAATTCGGAGAACACCATGACCGTGACGCGTTCGGCCACGCCGGTTTTTTCCACGTGGCGATAGAAAGCCGTCAGGGCTCCGGAGAGATCTCCGAGCAGGCTGGTGTGGGCGTTGCTCTGGCGGGCGTGGGTGTCGTAGCCGCGCTGGCCGAGGTAAAGGATCCGGGCGGGGTAGCCTCCGGAGACCATCTGGCCGGCGAGCTTCATTTGGCGGCCGAGCTCCGAGTCGGGATATTCGACGGGGGGGGGCTCCTGGCTGACCTTCAGGATCTGGTCGAGGGTATCGAGGGTCTCGTTGGCGAGGCCCCTGATATATCCGGGCCCCCTGGTCCGCGGCTCGGCGTTGACCGCGCGCATGATTTTTTTCAGCCTGGCGCCCTTGCTGCCTGAGAGCAGCTCGATGAAATCCAGGTTCTGGATGCTCGCCACGTGACGCTCTCCGTTGAAGGCCAGGGGGAGGGATTCGCTTCCAATGTGGATCCCGCTCAACGCGGCAGGTTTTTGTTCGAGGGCCTTTCCCAGCCAGCCTTTTTCCTCTCCTGCGATGGAGGGGTTGGCGGTGTGCCAGATATCCATGCTTCGAAAATGGCTGCGGTCGGGACCGGGGTAGCCTGCTCCCTGGATGATGGCGAGATGGCCTTCTTTGTGGAGCTCCTGAAGCCCTGCCAACGAGGGGTGCAGGCCCATTTCGCTGGAGCCTTCAAGCCTGAGGACGCGGGCCTTGGGAATCGCCAGGGCAGGTCGGCTGCGATAGTAGCTGTCGTCTTCGAAAGGAATGACGGTGTTGAGACCGTCATTGCCCCCGGTGAGCTGGACCACGACCAGCCGCTGGTTCCCTGCCGCCCCGGCGGCTTTTTCGGCGGCCTCGAGAAGGAGGGCCGGGGCGAGGGTCAATCCGGGCCCCGAAAGCTTCAGGAAGTCTCTTCGTGTGAATATCATTACTGATTCTGTGGGGTCGGTTGTCTCGAAATCTTCTGAAAAGTATAACCTTCAGGCAGGGGAGCCGGCATCAAATGTACTGGTGTTCGGGCAGCTCGACTATGGCCGTGACCATCAGCTTCAGGTCGCCGCCGGCTTCCTCAAGGATTACCTTTCGAATTTTTTCATCGAGGCCTCCCGGGAAGAAGAGCTTGAAGAGCCTGTTCGGTCCTTCTTTTCTCAGTTTACCCCAGGGGACCCGGAAGGAGTTTTCATCTGCGCCGCCCAGCATGCTGGCGAACCTGTAGCGAGAGAGCAGGGTGTTGGAGTTGAGCCAGGATTTTCCCTTCTGCCAGCCCTTCACGCTTGGCGGCCGGAGGAGGTCCATTCCCATCCGGGACATTTCCTCCGGCAAGTGGGCCGCTCCGGCGGTAGCACCCAGATTTCGCAGAGTTCCGATGGCAAAGTCAGCCGGCGAGGAAAGGATGGCTCTCCTTGCCGGAGCTGAGTAAAACTCCCTGGAGGACAGCATCTGCCCGACCAGGGGGGAGAGGCTGTGAAGGTTGGCATGGTAGAGCTCGCCAAGGGCCTTGCGCAGCTCTCCGTCAACAGGGGTTCCGACGTAATAGTTGAAGAGCTTCTCGGCGATGAATTCACCGCAGGCTTGTTTTTCAAGGCAGGCGAGGAGGACGTCCGTGCCGTCAAAGTTCCCGGTTGTCCCGAAGATGGTTTTGCTGCCGGTGTCGTGGGCCCGCTTGTTGAACCAGAATTTCCTGTCCTTCACGTGCCAGCCGGTAAAGGCCCTGGCCGCCTCCTTGATATCTTCTTCGGTGTAGTTGCCGACCCCCAGGCTGAACAGCTCCATCAGCTCGCGGGCAAAGTTTTCGTTGGGCTTGCCCTTGCGATTGGAGTTCCCATCCAGCCAGATCAAGATGGCCGGATCCCTGGCGATGGACTGGAGGAGCGCGTGAAAGTGTCCCGCGCCCTGGCGAATGAAGAGCTGCACCTGGTCCATCATCAGCCGCGCATCCTTGACCTTTGTGTCGCTCGTGGCGAAGTGGTCGTGCCAGAACAGCGCCAGCTTGTCGCGGGCGGGGCAGTTGCCGCGGAGCATCCTGTGGGTCCACCAGGTCTGGACGGCCTCGGTGCTGCCGATCCTGCGCTGGCTGTCGGCGACCGCCTCCATCTCCGGGGTTTCATCGAGCTCTTCAAGAAGCGCCCCCGGGGCAGCGCGGGGGCCGAGCTCCAGGATCTTTTCCACAAGCTCGCGGGGGGCGCCAAAGGCCTGGCGCCTTGCGAGATGGGCTGCCGCCGCATAATCCCAGGGGCCATCCTTTCCGGGCCGGAAGGGCTCGAGCCTTTCTCGGGCTGTGAGGTTGGCGCTCACGGTCAGTTCGAAGGCTCTACGATGGTGTTTCCTGTGATGAGCCCAATCCCCAGCTTCATGTGGATGGCTTCCTCTTCCCGGAAGCTCTCAAATTCGAGGTCTCTGATATACGAGAGAGCCGTCCGGATGACTGAGAGCTCGTTCTTCGCTTCGTCCAGGCCGATGCCCTTGTCAATCACCTGCTGGGCGGCAAGGAAGTTGAGATTGTTTCCAAGGATGGAGTTCAAGGCCCTGCCATCGATGTAGAGGCGATCCCTGGCATAGGCCTGGACTGAAGTCTTCCCCGCAGGCCTGATCTTTTCCGATTCCTCGACCAGGAGCTTGACGATATCGAAGGTGGATCCGAGGATGACCTTATTGCGGGTGACGGCCAGGCTGGGAGAAAAATTGTATTCGATCCCGGGAGCCTTGGCGTTCCCAGGCAGGCCGAGATCGACCTTGTAGCAATCCACCTCGCCGACCTTCTCCGGCCGAACGAGCATGCTGGGAGCGTTGGAGTCCTGCTGCATCCGGGTGATGTTGATGATGCTGACCAGGCTGTTGAAGGCGACGATAAACGGGCGGCCGAATTTCTTGGCATCGTTTAATTCCACGATGAGCGCGCCGCCCGGAATCAGCGGGCTGGGGGATGACCCGTTCCTGGCTTTCGGTGGGTTCTTGAAAATCAGGGAGATGGTCTTGCCAAGCTGCGAAAGGACCTCGTCCTGGAAATTCAAGCCGCCAAAAAACATGGACAGGGCCGCAGAGGCCTGGGCAAGGCTGCCGGCTGCCTGGGCATCGAGGAACGCCGCGCTGTTTTCCCACCAGCCGTGGATATTTCTCGACAGCCTGATCGAGCCTAGCAGCCCGCGTTTCTGCAGATTTGAATGAAACTCGCCCGGGGTTGTCCTGGGAAAAAACGGATCATATTTTTCTGCGATTCCACTGTCGTCGGAATGGAGCGTGAGGCCCAGGCTGATGCCCGACCAGCTGGTGTCAAGGGAGGCGCTCATCAGCTTGCAGTCGCGTAAGGCTCCGGAGATGCCGCTGAGCAGGAAGCTCAGGGCGGGGTTGTCGAGCTTCCGGCCGAACTGGCCGGCCAGGACAGGAATGAAAGTGGGTCGAAGAGAAGCCCTGATGAGGTAATCTTTTTTGTCGGAGAGATGCGAGAAGGGGGGCGACGCTCCGGCTGACTTCTCCGTCCTTCCGTAGGCCAGGTCGATCGCTTCCTCCAGGATCTTTTTTGAGTTTGCGAGGGCTAGGATCTCCCCCATCTCGGCAAACCAGATGTTTCCAGCTTGTTCTATGGCTTGTCCTTCGTGGTCCAGCTTGCGGGTCTCAAAGGGCGAACCGGTGGCGGCCTCCATGGCTGCAGCGAAGGCCTTGCGTCCTCTCGCTATGGCCGCGGGGTTTTTTATCCGGGTAAGCAACAAGGCTTCCTGGCCGGCGGTGAAGGAGAGCCTGGACGCGAGTAGAAATTCTTTTCCGAGCAGCCCATCAAAGAGCTCCAGGGGCTTTTGCCCCGTAGCCTGCTCGATGTTATCGAGGTTATCTATGAGCTTCGAATAGTCTTCGCCCTGGCGGTAGGCTTTACCCAGGCTTGAATCGAGGAGGCGCTTCAGCCGGGCTGAGCTGAGAAAACTCCTCAGGCGTGGGCCGGTCATTTTCGCTTCCGCATAGCCTATGACGCTGGCCGGCGTCCAGTCGGCAAGCCTGGCGCATTCCTGGAGCTCCTCGCTTTTGAGGATGCCCTGGATAATAAAAAAAGAAATGAAGGCGAGGGCCATGGAGCGGCGGGTTGAATGAGGGTGCATGGTTTTTTCCGGCTTACAGTGCTTGGTCACGAAAGAGCACACTTAAAGTTATAAAAATTAGATGGGGTTGGGCTATTTGTTATTTGTAGCGATTTGTCGCTGCGCTTCTGCTTTCAGGGGAGCGTAGAGAGTCGGTTAAAAGGAGGAATTCCGGATAGGTTTTGGTACGACCCGAGAAAACACCTGAATGCGTAACTCCTGAATTCAGCCGATAATAAAACTATTTAGAAAAGAACTTGAGGCTTGAATTTCGGGCTCTATAATTCGGCCTTCTGCTTCTTTGAACGCTGCAGAGACATTGTAGTGAAATACGGCTCAATTTACCCGGTTCGTGTGAACCATTAGGGATGATTGGTCGATATCAAAGAAAGCTCGGGGCGTACGTGGCCTGGGGGGCCTTTATGGACCTCACAACTGGTGAGGTAAGTGATTTTGGTTAATTCCTTTAAGTAGTGTTTTCAGATAGTTATGAGCGTTTCACTGGCAGGTAAAAAAGTCATGGCCCAACGAATCCGGAATATCGGCATCGTGGCCCACATCGACAGCGGCAAGACGACCATCACCGAGCGCATGCTCAAGGTATGCGGCAAGATCCACAAGCTCGGCGAGGTCCATGATGGCGAGGCCACCATGGACTTCATGAAGGAAGAGAAGGAGCGCGGCATCACGATCGGCTCAGCCGCGACCTACTTTGAGTGGGATCGCTATGAATTCAACCTGATCGATACGCCAGGACACGTTGATTTTACCGCTGAGGTTGAGCGCTCCTGTCGAGTCCTCGATGGAGCTATCCTGGCGATCGACTCGGTGGCCGGCGCGCAGGCCCAGAGCGAGACTGTTAACCGCCAGTTGAATAAATACGGCGTTCCGCGCCTAGCCTTCATCAACAAGATGGACCGTGTCGGGGCTGATTTCGAAAAGGCTGTCGAATCCCTGAAGAAAAATCTCGGCCTTGCCGTTATTCCGATCCAGATTCCAATTGGCGAGGGGCAGGACTTCAGGGGGCTTGTGGACCTGGTAGCCATGGAGCAGGTCAACTTCCCTGAGGATTCCGATGATCCCGCAGAATTTGAACGCGGCCCTATTGAGCCGGAGGTGCTGGAGCTTGCCGAAACCATGCGGATGGGGCTGCTCGATGTGTTGAGTCTCCATTGCGATGAACTTACAGAAATTCTACTCGAGGGCGAAGAACCTGATGCCGAGCTCGTGCGCAAGGCGCTCAGGGAGATGACGATTGAAGGCGCAATCGTTCCTGTGTTGCTTGGTTCCGCCCTTCATAACAGGGGGGTTCCCGCCCTGCTGGACGCTTCCGTAGACTATCTTCCCAACCCGCTCGACAAGGGCGCAGTTGAAGGCTTTGCGCCTTCCGGGGAAGAGAGGATTGCGTTTGCTCCCCAGGCCGAGGAGCCGCTGGGGGCTCTTGTTTTCAAGACAGTGCACTATTCGACTGGCGACCTGACCTTTATCCGGGTCTTCTCAGGAACCCTGTACGCCGGCAAGGCCGCCTTCAATTCCCGCCTGCGGAAGCATGAACGGGTTGGCCAGATCTACCGGATTCATGCGGGATCGAGGGAGTCCATCGAGTGCGCGGTCGCGGGCCAGATCGTTGCCTGCGTTGGCCTCAAAAAGAGTGCCACCGGGGACACTCTCTGCGCCAAGGACAACCAGATCACCTACGGGTCGACAACCTTCGCCAATCCCGTTATATCGATGGCTGTCGAGCCCTCAACCAATGCTGACAGGGATCGCCTGGGCGAGGTCCTGGGAATCATTTCCCGTGAGGATCCAACCTTCCGAGTGAATACCGATGAGGAAACCGGCCAGACCATCATGTCGGGCATGGGAGAGCTCCATCTCGAGGTGGTCGTCCACCGTCTTCGGGATGATTTCCGTCTTCAGGTTATTACAGGCAAGCCGCGCGTGTCTTACCGGCAGACCCTCAACCGCGGGGCGACCATCCGTTGTCGCCATATCAAGCAGACTGGAGGGTCAGGTCAGTTTGCCGTTGCGGAGATCAAGTTCGAATCCATCGCGGGTGAAGAATTCGAGTTTGAAGATACGATCAAGGGCGGCTCGATTACCGCCGAGTTCCTCAAGTCCATCAGGAAGGGCATCGAGGACTACTGCATCTCCGGGGGCAAGAGAGCCGCCAAGATCCAGGGGATCAGGGCCACTGTCGTTGACGGCAAGATGCACGATGTCGATTCCAGCCAGCTCGCTTTCTATGCCTGCGGCGTCAAGGCCGTGAGAATGGCCGAGGAGCAATGCGGCCTGACCCTGCTTGAGCCGGTGATGCGAGTTGTTGTTACCACCCCTGATGATTATCTCGGATCCGTCATTGGCGACCTGAATTCGCGCGCTGGCGTGATTATCCAGATTGGCGATGAGGGCCAGGATAAGCAGGTTACCGCTCGGGTGCCTCTGCGGAATCTTCCCGCTTATGCCACCGGGCTTCGCAGCATCACCAGCGGCAGGGGTAACTACAGCATGGAGCCTGACGGCTACCAGGTCGTTCCTGAAGATGTCGCGACCGCGCTCGGCGGCGAAGGCGAAAGCCGCTGATCCGAAGAAGCCGGGTTAATCGCAAACGTGCGTGGGCGTCTCACAACCCAGGCTGTCCTCGGTAGCATCGATGGCGCAGTCCCCTGCTGGGTAGCCGGGGCTGGATGGTGATGGCGGCGCCGGTGGCGCGCCTCCGGTGAACAGCCAGCTGAAAATGATGATGGCATCGGTGATCTCGATGTTGCCGGTGTCGTTGGCATCGGCTGAATCCATGCAGGCCGGGGGTGCCCCTCCCGAGAATAGAAAAATCAGCGGAAGGACACCATCTGTGAGGTTGATGCTCCCATCGGAGTTGGAGTCGCCTCTCACCATTCGATTCCCGGCGGGTTGCAGGCACTCCTCGAGGGCCGAGCATTGTGGGTCAAGACAGTCAGCCAGGCCGTTTTCATCGTCATCGATGCCGTTGCCGCAGATCTCCGGCGGCGGCGGCGGATTGTCCGTACCGGTTGAGATGTCGCAGAGGGTCGCCTCGAATTCATCTTCCTCGCCAAGGCTCTGGACGGTGGAGGCGATGCCGACATAGGCCTCGGCCTGCAGGTCAAAGGCGGCACGGTAGAGCTCCGTCCAGCTCTCCCGGTCAACAGACCAGGACCCGATGATCTCACCGGCCTCGTATTCCAGGCGAACCCAGGCGTCGCCAACCTCGAAGTTCTCCGAGCTGTTTGTCGTTCGTACGATCCCCGCCTTTTCTTCCCTGCGAAGGAAGGAGTAGCGCAGGCCCCTGAAGCCCGTGTCGGCAAAGAAGATTGCGGCGAAACGCGAGTCGGGGTCCAGGTCCTCGCGGATCATAAGGCCGATCCGTCCGCGTCCGGCCCAAGCGGCCTCTCCGATGCGGGCAATGAGGGGGCCAGATGTGGGGAGCTGCTGGTAGGCGAAGCTGAACTGGTCACTGCGGCTGCGAATGCCGCGTCCGCCGGCCAGCACTCGCAGGCAGCCGTCATCTTCGAGCCGGGCGCCTCCCTGGACTGTCGGGAGAGGATCGCCGATGTTCAGCAGGGTCCAGGGGGCGATGCCATCTGAGCGAAAGGCCGCCTGGACGGTGTTTGTCGCCCGCCCCTGGTCCCCGCTTTCATCTGTAACATCGAGACGGATGGTGTAGATTCCTCGACTCTGA
>Ga0310124_10000964_pt1 | contig 20278 bp, 18 predicted proteins | sample CB11b_AW_Bot5_MG_FD_203507 | JGI IMG/M metagenome (GOLD analysis project Ga0310124, IMG submission 203507) | Marine microbial communities from Western Arctic Ocean, Canada - CB11b_AW_Bot5 | ecosystem: Environmental > Aquatic > Marine > Oceanic | place: Canada: Western Arctic Ocean | collected... | reverse complement strand
GTTAAGTCCTAAATACAAAATGTGTCTTTGCATTCTTCCAGTCTGAGATATTCCAAAGCCATAAACCTTTTCAAATGGTTTATTTATAGGATTAACATTCGAATCTGATTTAAAGAATGAAGCTATATCTCTTACAGCTAACATTCCAGTACCAACAACAGGTGCTATGGAAGGAGTATAAGATAAATAATAGATTTTACCAGGTAAAAATCCACTTTCCATATATACATAATCAGTGCTGGGCTGTACTCCTGAATCAGTTTCATTTGAAAAGCTCCATTCCGACCTTAGAACAACAGTTTCAGGCCCATCTTCCCAGTCTCTTATAGTTAATCTTGCATTAGGATCATTAATATCAATTGGAGTATTAGGTGTATGAATTCTGTTAGCTAATAAATGTGTTTTCTGTACATAATTAGTTCTGATTTCTATAACAGTTTCACCTCTGAATCCTGTTTCATCAATTTTTGCAAAAGGGGCCTCTAGGCCATATAGCACATTATCTTCAATAACATCCCACTGCCATCCGAGTGAAATCACAGAATATCCATGATTAAATAAAAACCCATCACCTTCAATTGAATCAAATAAATCCATTCTATTAAAATTCCCATGAATCAAAGGCCTACCTCTGTTAACTATATCTACCATTAATCTGGCATTACCTTTACTTGTATCTGAAGGTGTAATTAACGAAACTTTTGATTTGAAATGCACTAGTCCATTTTGATCAGTCGGTGCTAAGTTTAAATCAACAATAGATTTATTTACATCATTGTTTGGATCAACAGCAAACTCTACCACTCCGTCTATTTGATTAAACTGACCATGTGCTCCAAAAGATTTGCCGTCAGCAAATAAACTTGTATTTTTTACATCAAAACTTATAACTGCCATATAATTTTCCTTTAATATATACTAAATTTATCTTCCTGCTGTGTTTTAACATTTATTAATACACTCCTGCCCTCTTTATTTGCTTTCTCAGCAGCTTTGATTGCAGGGCCAATTTCTTCTGGTTTATCAACATCAATACCAACAGCGCCTAATCCTTTTGCAATTGTTGTATAAGATCCTGTCATATTTCCTGCACCATATTTAGACATTGCTAAAGGTTGATGATGATCATATCCTCCCATAGTTCCATTATCCAATACAATAGTTGTGATAGGGTTACCAGATCTTACAGAAGTTTCTATGTCCAATCCTGCCATTCCAAAAGCTGCATCTCCCATAAAATTAACACAAAATTTATCGGGAAATGCTATTTTAGCTCCAATTGCCAATCCTATTCCATATCCCAAATGGGTACTCTTTCCCCATCCAATATAACTATGAGGAACAGTAGCAGGATAAAAAGGCATTATCTGATCTCTAGGATGCCCGGCATCATGGGTTATAATTGTATTTTCATGATCAACTGCTTTATTAATTTCATTTATTAATCTGTAAGGGTTGATTGGAGTCTGATCTGAATTTAATAATTCTGCCCATTCATCATTCCATTCTTTTTTAATAATAGCTATGGATTCAATTACAGAATCATTATTTCTTTTTGTAGATCCAAGTTGTACTTTAGTTTCTTTAATCAACATTTCAAGGGTTAATTTTGCATCCCCCAATAGTCCAATGTCAGTCTTATATTCCTTGGATATATCAGCAATATTATTTGTATTGTGAATTAAAAATTTACCATCAGGAATATCAATGGCAAAAGTCGTTTTAGTCCAGCTTGTTCCTATACCCAAAATTAAATCTGATTCCTTAAGCCAGTGCCATGCTGTTTTTGGAGCTGATCTGTTAGCAGATCCTAAAGATAAAGGATGCCTTTCGTCAAATGCTGATTTTGCCTGCATCGTAGTTAAAACAGGGATTTGAAGTAACTCAACCAATTCCTTTAATTCTTTGGTAGCTCCTGCATATAATATTCCCTGCCCTGCCCATATAATCGGGTTTTTTGCATTTACAATATTTGATACTGCATTTTTTATATCATTACTATTAGGAGCAGAAAGAGTAATTTGTGGACTTGAATAATCATCGATGCCATCTATCGTCTGTGCCATTGCTTTACCTTTCATTTCAAGTAAAACAGGGCCAGGGCGACCATTGATTAATGCTGACATTGCTCTTCTCATTAGGTTTGGAATTTCTTCAGCAGAATTTATAGACGCTGCCCATTTAGTTATATGCTCATAATTTTTGGGCGCAGAAAAATTTGGTTCAATATCCGGGTCTCGGTCTCCTGCAGGTAAAAATAAAATTGGAACTGAATCTGCCCAAGCTTGAGCTATTCCGCCAAAAGAGTTTTCAACTCCCGGACCACCCTGACAACAAAAAACACCTCTTTTACCCTGAGAAGCTAACATTCTTGAAAATCCGTCAGCAGCCATAATCCCACCTCTTTCCTGTCTGAATACTATCGGTCTTATTCCAGCATTGGCAGCTGCTTCAATTAAAGGATTTGCTGGGAAACATGCCATCCATTCAAAACCTTCTTTTTTTAAAATGTTTGCAATCGCTTCAAATCCATTCATAATTTATCCTTTTATTAAATTTATGTCTGAGAAACCCAGTTATCATTTGATCTGTCATAAACTTCATATAACTGAAGTAAAGTTTTTTCATCTAATAACTGCTCAGTTTCAGCCTGTTTAATATTTGATTTTAAGTGTGACAAATTTGTTGTACCAACAATATGTACATTTATAGTCTGATGAGATAATGCAAAAGCCAATGACAATTCAATAGGACTCAAATCTATATCCACATTTATTCCATTAGATTTTATAATTTCATACCTTCTGAAATATTCACTAGCATAAGCTGATGGCGATTTATCAGCTCCCCATGCCCCATTTGCTATAGGTCTTTTTGCAATTAAGCCTTTTTGTGTTTTGTTAACTCCTGGAAAAACCATATCTTTAGCACCCTGATCAAGAAGACTAAAACTAGTCTGAATTGAATCAAATCTGGAATCTAAAGAAGCCCATTCTGCTGCTTCATTATCTCCACTGTACCCAATAAATCTAACTTTACCCGCTTCCTTAATTCTTTCAATAGTATCAATCACTTCACCTTCCTGTAATATATCCAAATCACAGGAATGTAATTGTATTAAATCAAGATAATCAGTTTTCATCCTTTTAAGGCTTCTATCAACACTTTCAATTAAAGTTTTCTTAGTCCATTCCTTATCCTGCAAATCACTTTCTCCCCATGAGTTTCCTTTTTTACTATCATCAGAAGATTCCACATAATGACCACATTTAGATGCGAGGAAATATTCACTTCTTCTGTGCGATATTGCTCTTCCAAGAAATTCTTCACTGTTACCGTAACAGGGAGCTGTGTCAAAAAAATTAATACCCAGATCAATGGCTGAATTTAATAATTTATCGATATCTTTTGATTCTTGAACACTTATTCTTCCTATTTCAGACAATCCTATACCGAGTTGACTGATTTGTTCTCCTGTTTTTCCAAATTCTCTAATTGGTAAATTCATTAAATCCTCTCTATTATGGTGTGACAATTGCCCTAGTAACTTCACTGCCTTTTGTAGTACCAAGCCATTCAGCTGTTTTAAATGCATTCTCAATATCTGTGATTGGGAATTCATGTGAAACAACATTAGTTAAAGGGTATTTATCTTTAGTTCTAATTAAAAAATCTATAGCATTAGGTAGTATCCATGGATCATAGTGTTGTATGCCATAAAACCTTATTTGCTCAGCAACTAATTTCTGCACATCCAGGTTAACAATACTATTTGGAGAAATATGTCCAACTTCAAGATAAGTTCCTCTCATTCTGCACATTTGGACGCCTTCTTCAACTGCTGCAGGAAACCCAACAAGTTCTATAACTATATCTGCTCCTATTCCATTAGTTAATTCTCTAACCTTATCTACTCTTGAATCAACAGTCGGATACTCATTAATATCTATTATATCAGTAGCACCGCATAATTTTGCTAATTCAAGTCTTGGTTTTTGCCCATCAATTACTATAACTTTATTAGCTCCCATATCAGAAGCTATAGCAGCTGCATTTATTCCCAGTCCTCCTGCACCTTGTATCACGACATTATCACCAAATCTAGGTTTGGCAATATGAAATGCTTCCATTACCTGAGCTAAGGCACAATTAATTGGTGCAGCAGTAGCGTTATTTATTTCATCTGGAATTTTAAATATAAATTGTGGATTTCTTAAATAATAATATTGAGCAAAACCTCCGCTACAGTTCTCAATCGTAGGATTCGCTCTTCTAAATTTACAACCACCTAATTCTCCTCTGATACAGTTGTAACATTTCATACAAGGAAAAAAGTAAGTGAAAACTACCCTGTCGCCTTCTTTTAAAGGTTTTCGTAATGAATCAGTTTTTATTTTACTGCCTATTTCTGCTACAGATCCCATCATTTCATGTCCGAAAACAAAAGGATCTCTTGGTCCCTCTTCTTCCTTGCGTCCATCGCCTCTCCATATATGCAAATCAGAACCACAAACACTTGTAGCTTCAACTCTAATATTAATACCATCAGATTCAGTTTCAATAATTGGGAGTTCAGCAATTTCAAATTTCTTACCCTGATCATGCCATATTGCAGACAATCCGGTTTTTGACATAACAATTTCCAATGAATTTATTTTGAATGATTATAAACATATTCTTATTGCTCTAATCAACTAAAATTGTTAACAATTCATTTTAATTATTTTGTAATGTACTTATAATGAAATTAATTTATTTAAACCTATATGGAAAAGGAGAAATAACATGGACAGATCTCAGGCAAAATATATTGATATAGATGGAATAAACACCAGATATTTTGAAGCTGGAGAAGGAGAGCCAATGATACTCATTCATGGCGGGCAACCAGGAATGGCTTCAAGTGCTGAAATATGGTTTTTAAATATCGATGAACTTGCAAAAAAATATCATGTGTATGCATTAGACAAACTAGGTCAAGGGTATACTGACAATCCAAAAGTAAATGAAGATTATACAATGGGTGCTCAGGTAAAGCATGCAGTGGGATTCATGAATAAATTAAACATTTCGAATGCTCATTTACTTGGTCATTCAAGGGGTGGTTATATGACGACACGAATTGCACTAGAATATCCTCACCTAGCCAAATCAATAGTCATCATTGATAGTGCAACTTTAATGGCAAACCCGAATACATTTAATTTTTATGAAGATGTTGCAGAAAGGGCAAAATTGATTAAAGATCCAAAAGAAAGAACATTTTATTCAGCAGCTCAGAATTCTTTTGGTACTGAACATATTACTGATGAATGGATTGAAGGAATTATGGAATATTCAAAGCAACCAAAAAATCAGGAAGCAATATCTAAATTTGCAGAATTAAGGCAAATGTTTGTTGATGATTTAGCTAACAGAAGAAAAGAAACGCATGCATGGATAAGAGCAGGAAGATTACAGACCCCAACATTAGTGATTTGGGGATTCAATGATCCTTCAGCTGTATGGGATCCTATAGGAGTTGATTGCCTGAATTTAATTTTACCTAATGTGGAAAATTCAAGCATGCATATTTTTAACAGATCCGGTCATTCTTCATTCAGAGAACATCCAGAAGAATTTAATATGATTATAGAATCCTTTATTAATACTAAAACGAAGTAAATCATGAAAAAAATAAATAAAGAGATACTTTATTTTGAACATTCACCTAATAACAAACCAGTAGAAAAAGTAGATCAAAATGAGTGGTTTGAAGTTGAAACTCAAATGAACAGAGGTCCTGACTCTGATCTCATACCTGCAGAATTAAGAGATATATATAATCAACACAGAAGTGACTCGATGCCAACTGACAGAGGTAATCCTACTTCTGGATGTATATGGATCAATGATACAAAAGCAGGTGAAATGCTGAGCGTTGATATAGGTGAAATTGAACCTATTGAAATAGGATGGACTAGATACAGTGGATCTACCGGAGCTTTGCCATCGTATCTTGGGCCATCGCACGTAGGAGATGTATTTAAAGTCTGCAAAATATCTGAAGGGAAAATCATTTGGGATAAAAAACTTTCAATACCTATTAAACCTATGTTAGGAGTGGTAGGCGTTGCTCCTGAAAGAGAAACAAAACATAACGGATGGGCAGCAGAATGGGGAGGGAATTTTGATATTCAGGAAATAACAAACGGAGCAACTGTGATGTTACCAGTTTTTCATGACGGGGCACTTTTACATATAGGAGATATGCATGCTATTCAAGGTGATGGTGAAATTTGTGGTGGCGGTGGAATAGAAACTGGAGGCAAGGTTAAATTACGCTGTAATTCTTCAAATAAACCAAAAAGTATGACATGGCCAAGAATAGAAAACGAAACCCATATCATGACAACCGCACAGGGGAAGCCTGCTGAAGATGCTTTCAGATTAGGATTACAGGAAATGCTATTGTGGATGGAAGAATCTTATTCAATTGATAAAAAAGAAGCATTTATGTTGCTTGCACAAATATTGGAAGCAAGGGTAACCCAGTTTGTTAATCCAACTTACACATATCTTCTTAAAATAAATAAGAAATATCTTATCTAGGAGAAAAATGACTCTAAATATCGAAGATGTAGCAACTAATGAACAAATAATCCAGCTAGCAAGAAATAACCTTGAGCAGGGCCCTTGGGATTATCTTGTTGGTGGTGCTGAATCAGAAACAACTATGCGAAGAAATAGATTGGCATTTGATAAACTTGCATTCAGGCCAAGAGTTTTAATAAACACTTCATCAATAGATTCATCTTCAGAATTTTTAGGTTATAAAACTAGAATGCCAATTTTACTAGCACCAATTGGATCTCAGCAAAATTTTACAAAAGATGGGGCGGCTGTGGCAACTAAAGCTGCAGATAAATTCAATGTGATTGATGTAATAAGTTCAGTTAGTGAACCAAATTTAGAAACAATCGCACAAACCGCAGAAAATCCAAAAGTATATCAGTTATATATACATGGTGATGAAAAATGGACACAGGAGATGATTTCAAGAGCAGTTGCCGCAGATTATAAAGCATTATGTATAACAGTAGACACTCCAAGATTAAGCAGAAGAGAAAGGCCAATGATAAGTAAATTCAATGCCAGATCTACAAGAGTTCCTTTTAATCCATTGTACGCTGCTTCAGTTACATGGGATTTTTTAGACAAAATACATGCAATGTCTGATCTCCCACTTATTTTAAAAGGAATTGCAACAAAAGAGGATGCAAAAATAGCTCTGGATCATAGCGTAGATATGATTTGGGTTTCTAATCATGGTGGACGTCAATTAGATCATGGATTAGGAACAATGGATATGCTTCCTGAAATAGTGGAAGCTGTAGATAAGAAAGCTAAAATTGTAATAGATGGAGGAGTACAAAGAGGAAGTGATATCGCAAAAGCCGTAGCACTTGGTGCTGACAATGTGGCTATAGGAAAAATGCAATGCTGGGGGCTAGCAGCAGGAGGAGAAGCAGGTTTGATACGTACTCTTGAAATACTAGAAGATGAATATATAAGCGCCCTAGGGTTTCTTGGTGTTACATCTACAAATCAATTAAATTCTAATCATGTATGTAAATCTGATCCTGTAACCAGTCCTCACGAAATGTCTACATGGGTAAACATGCCCAAAGGAAGATTAACTTAAATTTGTTATTGTAAGAAAATACAATCAGCTACTATAAATTTCAAGTGTATCAGTAATTGCATCAGAAGAAACAAGTTTTACATATGAGGATATATCTTCAAGATGATTCTTTATCTGTTCGGTTGAAATACCTGCTGGCCCATAAACAGTAAACATAACATCTGTAGTATCAGAGGTTATGGATGTACGGCTATCTGGCCCATAGATTATAGATGATATAACTCCAACTTTGTCAGATATAAACATATCATCAGGATTAAGATTCTGTACTTTCCCATTCATGCCAGTATAAGATTCATTTCCTGTAGCAATATTAATCACAACAGGTCGTTGTAATTTTGATATATCATGTCCTGCAGTTAATAGATGATTTTTTAATTCGGCAGCAAACATAGCACTCACAAGGGCTGAAATACGCGGAAGATTTCGGTTTTTTAAAGCAACTGATTCAAGTTGTAACATTACATGATAAGTTTTCTTAAATTTCTTGTAATATTCAGTATATGATCGTATCGTAGGCTGTACGCGAATTCCTTCTCTGCCGGATTCAGAAAAATTATTACGAATTTCCTCTTCAATCCCTTTCATTTTATTATCTAAATCAGGATTATTTTTCGGATTCACCGTATTTCTCATTACAAGTACACCAACGGAAGCTCCTGGAAAAGCATCTTTCCATTCCCTGGTTATTTCCAAATTTATAATATTTTCATTGTTTGCCATATATTGTGCATTATAAGTTATAAATAAATATAAATAAATATACATTTTTATTGAGATTAAATTTCATAGTTGTTACTGGAATAATTATCAAACCAAAATTAATAATCAATGTTATGTTATTATGATCTTTATATAGATAAAAATATCAAAAAAATTATCAAATATAAGGAGTAAATCATGACTTATAGAGACAAACCTATTCTAAGTGAAGATGAAGCTGTAAAATTACACAAAGAAGCACTGGTAATTGACTCTCAACAACCTCCAATCACTTCAGGAGCTTTGTTCACTGACAATATGAGAAAAGCATTAGATGGTTGGTATAAAGATGGACTCTCAAAAGCTGAAACCAGAGGATTGTTATCTAATATGATGGCCGATGAAATCAAAAACAGTCAGGATGCAAGAAATCAATATTTAGATTTATGGGAAAAATCAGGAGTAAATATTGCAAGTGGCACATATGCTGGCCCTGCCAAATTTGAAGAAGCTTTCGGAATCTCTTCAAATGGTATAGCAAATGCGATAGCAATTATAAACTCAATCCCTGAAAAGCTTATGTTAGTTACCACAGCAGATCATATTATAGAAGCTCATGAAACAGGTAAATATGGAATTATATTTGACTTTCAAGATACCACCCCTTTTGGAACTGATTTAAATAAAGTTGATTTCTTTTATAATCTTGGATTAAGAGTAGTGCAGTTAACTTATAATTTAAGAAATCTTGTAGGTGACGGTTGTACTGAAATACATAAAAGCGGATTATCATATTTTGGAAAGGAATTAGTAAGTAAACTTAATGATATGAAAATGTTAGTCGACGTCAGTCATTGTAGCGAACAGGTCGGTTGGGACGCTATGGAAACTTCAAATGCACCTGTTGTAATTACTCATTCAACAAGTGCAGCAGTCTGCAAACATGATAGAGGAAAAGGAGATAAACTTGCTAAAGCTATTGCAGATAATGGCGGTTTTTTTGGAGTTGTAATCATTCCGGGATTTATTCAAAATGAAACCCCTAATGCAACCCTTGATCATTGGGCTTTACATATGGAACATCTTGTAAATGTTATGGGAATTGATCATGTTTGTGTAGGGACAGACAAAATGGGCCCAGGCCCAGGCACTGATTCTCTCTTTGAATATCCAACTGAAATGCCTGAAACTAAGGTAGGAGCATTTAATTGGAGTGGCTTCAGAGATGAACACAGAGTACTCCCACCAAATTATGCTGCCTGGAAAATGGAAGGCTATAATGATTTTGGAGATTGGCCAAATTTAACAATCAAATTAGCCGAACGAGGCTTTAACGAAGAGGAAATCAGAAAACTTTTAGGATTAAATTATCTTAGAGTTTATAAAGATGTGATTGGATAATCCATAATGCTAAAAAAACCCTATATTTCAAGAGTATTTGGGATTTTTCTAATTAACACCCTACTCTACTGAAGAAAAAATACTTTTAGCTTGATATTAAATATTAGGTTTATTTTCGTGCCAAGGGCGAGCTATCTCATATGCTCTTGAAGCCTGAAGAACTCCTACTTCATTTTCTTTTTTTCCTACTATCTGCAAACCAATTGGTAATCCATCTGTTGAAAAACCGCAAGGCAAAGTTGCTGCAGGATTCCCACTCCAATTAAACAAAGAAGTCATTGCATGATATACATAGTTCCATGATGAAAAATCTAAATCATTTGCCTGGAATTTGATTTCATCATTCCAGGGCAAAGATACCACTTCACCATTTTTAAAAAATGCTCTTTCATTAATTTTGTTTGCTGGGATAGCCATAGTCGGAGCAGTTATAAAATCATATTCTTCAAAAATTGATTCTACATACGCTCTATATTCATATAACCTGGCAAGAGCTCTTACATAATCATCTGATCTGACTTCTTTTCCTCTTAAAATTGTATTATAAACATGAGGCATAAAAGCATCCGGGTCTTTTTTTAGTAACTCATCCCCTCCAGATGCATACCTTGAAGCAAACCCAAGTACTTTCATTATAGGTTCTTCCAAGTCATCTAAATTAAAAGTAAAATCAAAAGGTTCTACTTTAGCTCCTAATTCTTCAAATACTTTCACTGCATTTTGAGTATTGGTTTTTACATCAGGGTGAATAGGTCTGCAACCAAAATCCTGAGACCATGCAATTTTCTTACCTGAGATACCTTTTTCTATATTAGATATAAAATCTGGAGGTGCAGCCTGTATGGTTCCGGATTCGGCTTCAGGATGAGGCCCAGCCATAACCTGCATCATAATTGCACTGTCAATAACATATCGGCTCATTGGCCCCATACATGAAAAATTAACAGGATGCCAGCTTGATAAACCAGCATGCCTTCTTGGAATTCTTCCCTGTGTTCCTTTTATTCCATATATTCCACAAAAGGAAGATGGGATTCTTATAGAACCACCTCCATCTGACCCCTGAGCAACAGGAGTTACCCCAGATGCTACCGAAGCTCCCGTACCACCACTTGAACCTCCAGCAGTATGATCCAAATTCCAAGGATTTCTACAATCATCTCCTAATTTATTTTCAGTTGTACCGCTAGATCCTGATTCAGGAACATTTGTTTTACCTAATATAATGCCATCTTGTTGCTTAATTCGTTCAACTCCTATTTGATCTGTATCTGAGATTTCATCTTTGGTCAGTAAAGAACCTCTTGTTGTTATCATATCTTTTACAGGCTCTAGGTCTTTAATTGAGGTAGGAATTCCTGCCATCAAGCCCAAGGGTTCTCCATTTATTATCTTTTGTTCAACTTTTTTTGCATCATTAATTGCCATTTCAGGATATACATTTAAAAAAGCATTCGTTTTATCATTGGTTTCTTCTATCCTTTCCAATGCCATTTCTGTTAATTCAACTGGTGATAATTCTTTATTGGTAATTAACTTTTTAATTTCAACTAATGATTGATATAAAATTTCTTTATCATTCATTTTGACTCCAATATTTGGTTTGATATAATAATCTTAGGTGATTTCATCATACAACAAATATACAGGGATCATTTAAAAAAATGAACAGTTATTACTATCAAATTGATTCTCCTATTGGGCCTTTACATTTAGCAGCAACTAGCAAGGCACTAACAGCAATACATCATAGTTTTGAAAGATTGAAAGATTGGAATAAAAATGATGTAATTTTTGAAAATGAAAAAAATATTATTATTGAAAAAGCTATTTTACAATTAACTGAATATTTTAACGGCAAAAGAAAACATTTTAATATTCCTTTAGATTTGTCAGGAACGAATTTTCAACTCAAAGCTTGGGAAGCACTAAAAAAAATACCCTATGCGAAAACTATAAGTTATTCAGATCAGGCAAAACTCATTGGAAATCCAAAAGCTTCAAGAGCTATTGGAAATGCAAATAATGCAAACCCAATAAGCATAATTGTTCCTTGCCACAGAGTAATAGGAAAATCAGGAAAACTAGTTGGTTATGGGGGTGGTCTAGACAGAAAAGATTATTTATTGGAGTTAGAACAAAAAAATGATTAAATTTGATGATCAACCTCCTATGAGCCCTGCTGCGGATGCTTGGGCTGAATCTGTATTAATCAAATCAGATAAATATAGAAAGAAAAAATATTCAAACTTTTTCCAGTATGGGCCGGATAAAGCACAAAGAATTTATACCTTCCCAAAACAAATAGATATTAATAATATTTTTTTATTCAATATCCATGGCGGAGCTTGGGAATTTGGATATCCTGAATGGATGTTATTTACGTATGAATATTTTAAAAATTACAATTTAAATATGGTAGTTCCAGGATACAGATTAGCTCCCAAATCAAAATTTAAGGAACAAATAGAAGATATAAATAACAGTATAAATTTTATTAAAAAACAATATGGGGAAAATATAGATATAATTCTTGCAGGACATAGCGCAGGTGCGCATCTTGCATATTATGCAAGTAAATATCATCAAATAAATGGATTGGTTCTATCAAGCGGTGTTTATGATTTAACACAATATACAAAAAAGTATGTTGATCAAATAACAAGTAAAAGATTTTCTTCTAAATCTATAAGTCCAATATTTGATAATGAGGATCTCGAAATTCCTGTCCTTTTAACTTATACAGAACTAGAAGAACAAATTTATATTGATCAATCAAAAGATTTTTATTCCAAAATAAAAGATAACAATAATAGAAATATGATATATACGTTTAAAGAAGTAGATCATTATCATGAACCAAATGCAATGAATAAAAAAAATGTATCTTGGGACAAAACATTTAGTAACTGGTTACAAAAATTAGCTTAGATGATTTACTTTTGGTAAGCCGTATACTTCAAAAGGGATATTTTCATATCTAGCTTTCAGTTGAAAAGTAAGATATTTTGAGTAATGTCTTGATTGTGCAAGATTACCTCCGTGAAACCATAATGCTTCCTGATGTGTAGGTTTCCACATATTTCTTAACTCACCTTCCCATGGCCCTGGATCATTTTTTGTATCTGATCCAAGTCCCCAACATTTCCCTACTTTGTCTGCTACTTCTTGAGAAATGAGTTTGGCTGCCCATCCGTTCATTGATCCATATCCTGTTGCAAATACAACTAAATCTGCTTTAATTTCCTTGCCATTACTTAATACGACTGAATTTTCTTTAAATTCTTCTACTTCTGCTAGACTCTCTAATTTTATTTCTCCATTAATAATAAGGTCAGAGCCACCGACATCTATATAATAGCCGGAACCACGTCTGAGATATTTAACCGATAATCCTGATTCATCTTCACCCCAATCAAAGATAAATCCACTTTTCTCTAATTTTGTATAAAATTGTTTATCTATATCCTTCAATTCTTTTACCGTTTTTTGGCCGTCAACGTGTATTAATTTATAGGGAGTTGAAGCAACAGTTATATCAGCAATATTTGTTGTAATACCTGCCTGTGCAGCGTTTTCAGAATAAACTCCATTACTGGATAATTCTGTTAATGTTTTAGATTTTGCGACTGTAGTAGCTGATCTTTGTATCATAGTAACATTGGCTGCACCTTGTTCCCATAATTCAGCTGCAATATCATGAGCTGAGTTATTAGACCCGACAATAACTGCGTTCTTTCCTCGATATTCAAGTCCATTTTTAAATCCGCTTGAATGACAATAATTACCCTTGAATTTGTCGATATTTTTGATTTCTGGAAATTGGGGCATACCAGACATACCTGTTGCCAAGATCAAGTGCCTGGGAGTTAGTTTTATCTCCTGTCCTTCTCTGTCAACAATGACTTCCCATGTTTGCTTTTTCTGATCATAAGATGCATTTAAACATTCTGTAGATCCCCAATAATTTATTTCCATTATTTTCGTATACATTTCAAGCCAGTCTCCGATTTTATCTTTCGGAGAAAATATGGGCCAGTGATCCGGGAAAGGTAAATAAGGCATATGATCATACCAAACTGTATCGTGGAGACATAATGAATGATATCTATCCCGCCAAGAGTCTCCAGGTTTTTGGTTCTTATCTATTACTATAGTTGGTACATTTAATTGTCTTAATCTTGCTGCTAATGCTATTCCCCCCTGCCCTCCTCCAACTATCAAGCAATATGGGTTTTTATTTTCTTCAAGATTTTGTATTTCAATATTTCTATTTTCAAGCCAATTTTTACGATCTTTAAAAAAGCCAAATTCAGTACCTAATTCTCTTTTATATCCTTTATTTTCCTCATAATCTTTTAATGAGTCAGTAAGTGTTAACAAAGTTTTACATTTACCATTTATTAATCTGATATGACCTATACATTTTGAAGTTGTAGTTTCAAATGTAAACCGAGCTTCATGGACATCACTATTACTAGTTAACATTTCTTGGATTTTAAAATTTTCAGGATTAATCTTATCAATAGTTTTATTTAACATTAAAGAAATATCTTCTTTTGATTCTAAAGTAATGATATTCCATGTAAAAGAAATTAAATCTCTCCAATAAGTTTCTTTATCAAACAAGTCTAATATTGCATCAATATCTTTTTCTTTTATTGATTTTTCAAATTTTACTAACCAATCATTTATCACTTGAGTTTCCATATGAGTTATTTTAATTAATTTATATTAATGTATAAATCCATTTTAATTAATAGTTATAATAAAGCATGTCAACATATTATAAAAATTTCGATAATAAAACAGCCATTATTACTGGAGGGGCAGGCGGATTAGGGGCAGGGATTGCAAAAACCCTTGCTGAACAGGGCGCCAACATATCACTCATAGATATAAATTCCGAGAGATTAAAAGTAACAAGTAATGAAATTTCTTGTTTTGGAACTAAAATTTCTTTGTTCCAATGTGATGTCACAAATCAAAATGATGTTAAAAATACTATTAATTTAATAGAAGAAAAAATGGGAAGTACAGATATTTTAGTTAATGCTGCAGGAGTAATAGGATCTGCGAGTTTTGCAAAACCAAATGCATCTGAAATTAAAGATTGGGATTCAACTTATTCAATAAATGTCAAGGGAACATTTATCGTATCTGAAGAAGTTGCAAAAAAAATGCAAAAACGAAATTATGGCAAAATTATAAATATTTCATCACATGGTGGTAAATTTCCTAATTCAGATAATCCCGCTTACTCAGCATCAAAAGCAGCAGTAATAAATTTAACACAATCTCTTGCATTAAGATGGGCTGCAAATAACATAAATGTAAATGTACTTTGTCCCGGGAGTATATGGACTCCGATGTGGGAGAAAAATGCTCAGAAGACTATAAATAAGGATAAAACAAAAAGAGATATGACTCCAAGAGAATTGTTTCTTGAGTATATAGAAAAAAATTGCCCTCTTAAAAGAGAGCAAACCTCTGAAGACATAGGAAACGCAGTAGTATTTTTTGCTTCTGATAATTCATTGAATATCACCGGGCAATCTTTAAATATTAATGGCGGAACAATAATGGATTAATCCTTATCCTGCTAACTGTTTAAACCTTCCAGGATCCGCAGCATTCAAAATTTCAGGCATAAAACCAGAATCCACACACTCTGCAATAAATTTCCCAGACATAGGTCCTCTTCCAAATCCTGATGAAGCTAAACCAGAAACTATGTATAAATTTTTACAAACTGGAATTTTACCAATTATAGGTTCACCATCTATAGAAAATGGCATAAACCCAGCCCATGTTCTACTGATAGGCAATTTTGATAAAAATGGCAATATCTCAGTTGCATGGTTTTTATTGGATTCAATACCATTGAAATCTACTTCATTATCAAATCCTAACATTTCTCTGTCACCACCAAAAATCACTTCACCATTTTTTCTTTGGCGACCATATAAATGCCTTGTTTTTCTTTCACCATTGATATGTGTTAAATCCGGAGGGATATTAGTATCAGATCCGTCGTCATTATGCCAGTCATATGATGATTCCAACGATGAAAAAGTATTGAATAATCTTGGTGATATAGGTTTGGTTGCCCACATCTGACCTCTGATAGGAATAATAGGTATTTCAAGATCTAACAATTTACCTAATTTATTACTCCATGCGCCTGTAGCTAAAATAAGATTCTTGCAATAATAGTTATCAAGTGAGGTTTGCAAATTATAAGTATTATCTGAATTTTGCTCAATATTTTCAACTTCTTCATTAATTTTTATTTGAACACCTGATTTAAATGCAGCATCTGAAAAAGCAATAGTTGATTTTACCGGATCTGCCTGTGCTCTAAGTGGATAAAATACAAATCCTAAAAAATTTTCAGAAATTTCAGGCTCTATTGATCGTGCTTCTCTGGTTGAAAGTATTTCTACATTTTTACCTGTATTTTTCATCTGCATAACAGTATCCATAACAAAATCATATTGAGATTTTGTCTGAATTGCTGCCAATGAACCAGATTGTCGGAATTCAATATCGTAATTTAAATCTAATTGTAAAGATTTAAATATCTCAAGGCTTCCATGTGTTAAATAAGAATTCAGATCAGGGATATTGCCCCATCCTGTCGAACCAATTTGTCCGGCATTTAAACCTGATGCCCCAGAAGAAATAGCTTGTTTTTCGATCATTAAAATCTTACTATTACTTTTATTTGCAAGATGGAAAGCTGCAGAACTACCAGCTATACCACCTCCTATAATAATGGTGTCAAATTCATTCATAATAATAGAATTATTTTAGTTCTAATAAATATACACTTATAGAATTAGAATAGATAGAATAGATAACATGAAAAATTTACTGGTATTAATTTTGCTGCTTTCTATGCTTATATCTTGTAATAAATCTGATGATATTAAAGAAATTGATATTCCGGTAAATAATAAATCAGATAACATCCCCAAGAATTCAAATGGAATACATATACTTATAGACGCAGAAAAACAAAATAAAATCAGAGAAGAAGCAAAAGCAGAAGCAGAAGCAGAAGAAAGAAAGAAAATATTAGCTGAAGCTGAACAAAAAACTAAAGAGGATGCGAAAGCGAAAGCTGAACAAAAAGCTAAGGAAGATGCGAAAGCCAAAGAGTTAAATACCAAAATTTCTATAGATAAATTTGAATTTAAATATTCAGATTTATGGGAAATAGAAAAAAGTACTACATCACATATTGAACTGAAAAATTTATCCGGAACTTTTAATTTTGAAATATCAAAAACACCAGCAACAGATCTGATTCCATTTACAGCATATTTGTTAAGCAGTAATAAGGATTACAATCAAATATCTAAAACAGTGTCTGAAAAATTCATAGGTTATATTAGTGAAGGCAAATATTTAGATGGCAGTATGGGGAAAATTGTTACTATGGCAGTAAAAGATACTGGAATTGTTATCATATCTATAAACAGTAAACCAGGGAAATGGTATTTAAATTCTGAAATTTTTGATTTAATGCTTGATTCATTGGAAATTAATAAAGAATGAAAATTATAATAAACAAATTCTATAATATGCCACCTTTATTACTTATAAGCACAGCTTTATGCTGGGCATTTAATACTATATTTGGACAATTAGCTGTAGGTGAAATATCTCCCCTTCAGATCGTTCCTTTAAGGTGGATATTTGTAAGTATTTTTTTATGGATAACATTTGGTAATCAAGTAAAATCAAATTGGAATGTGATAAAACCACATATTCTTAAAATTATTTTTATGGCATTCATGGGATTCAGTGGTTTTAATATACTTTTTTATACCGCTTCTCACGAAACTACTGCAATAAATATTGGAATCATACAGGGGGCCGTTCCTATATTTGTAATTATAGGCGCTTATATAGCATATGGGACTAAAGTGAATTTGATCCAAAGTATTGGAGTAACAATATCTTTAGTCGGAGTAATAATAGTTACTTTATCTGGGGATATAAATTCATTATTAGATCTAGAGGTAAATCGCGGTGATTTAGTAATGCTCTTTGCGTGTTTTATGTACTCTTACTACACAATTGCATTAAAATCACGTGTACAAATTCCTGGAATTGTATTCTTCACATTAATGGCTGTAATAGCTATGTTTATTGCATTACCATTGTTCATCGTTGAATTTGTTATACATGGAATAACTTATCCCACAACTGAAGGTTGGATCATAACGTTACTGGTCTCAATTTTTCCGTCCTGCCTCGCTCAAATATTCTATCTCAGAGCCGTAGATTTGGCTGGCCCTGGAAAAGCAGGAATTTACACAAATATAGTCCCGATTTTCAGTTCTTTCCTCGCCATTTTTTTATTAAACCAATCATTTGAAATATACCATGGATTATCATTGTTACTAGTTTTGATTGGAATATGGCTTGCCCAAAAAGAAACTAGAAATTTACCATCATAAGTTCATCAGCCCAAATCACTCTACCTTTATAGTTCTTCTTGACTTCTTTAAGAACTTCATCTTTTGCAGAATCAAGATAATGAGCCTGATGAGTAAGCACTAGTAATTTCACACCTGTCTCTTCAGCAATCTCTCCAGCTTGCAGAGCACTTGTTTCTGACAATGAAGTTGCATTATCTTTCATTTCACTTTCCAACCTAATGCATTCCATCACTAAAACATCTGCATTAATAGCCAAATCTATCAATGCCTGACAAGGTTTTGTATCTCCTGAAAACACTATTGATCCTTCGCTATAATCCACTCTGTAAGCCAAAGAGTCTAAATAAGGTTGCACATGTTCAACTCTTGCACTACGGATTTCCCAGTCGTTACCTGAAGTTACTTTACCAGGATTTATATTATAGGAATTTACTTTTGGGATTGGTCTGGGTAATTTTCCTCCTCGTTCCTGATAAGCCCACAAACTTAATGGGTGATTAGTTCTTGCAACGAAATCATGCCAGTATGCACCGTCATTTTCGCCAATAAGTTTATTAGTTAATTCTTGAGTAGGTGGCGGCCCATAAACATTTAATTCTTTTTCTTTACCTATTGATTGATCAAATCTTGTAAGTAAAAAACAGGCATAATCTGCATCGTGATCAGAATGATGATGAGTAAAAAACAAATTAGATATATCTAAAGGATTAATTTTTGATTTGATTAATTTATAAGTCGCCGCCGGTCCACAATCGAACATGAACCATTCATTACCCATCTTCAAGGCATAAGCAGAACCCCATCTGACATCACTTGGAGTAGGAGTCCCCGAACATAATATTTGTAAGGAAATCATTTAAAAATTTAAATTATTCTTAATTTTTTGTATGCAAAAAACACTCTAATGCCAATGATCCCATTACATTATTAGCAGAATATATACCTGAATCACCATTATCTAAGTACTGAGGTACATTATCTGTATATGCACATAAAATCACACCTTCATGTCCAGGAGGATAAATAATTCCCGAATCAGAATAACCAGTCTGATAGCTTCCTGTTTTATGAGCAACTTTTACATTCCCTTCCTGTGGTCCTGCCGCAGAAGGAGCAGCTAATTTTAAAGGGAGTCTGTTATTTAATTTCTGTGCTAATAGTATATCCATAGCAAGTTGACATAATTCGGTAGTAGACTGTAATTTCCTGGCATACTCCTCATCTGTAATGCTTTTATGTATAAGTTCTAGTAATCCTCCTACATCATTGGGTGTTGTTGAATTAACTTTACTTACATCTGATGAAAGATGTTGTTCTGTAGGAAATCCTACTAAATGATTAGTGCTCATCATTCCAATACTCTGACAAAATTCATTAATATAATCTAAAGTAAGAATTTCTGTTACTGTACCAGTAGAAACATTGTCAGAAACAATTATCATCATTGTTAACAAATCGTGAAACTTTACTTTAAAACCTGGAAGAAAATGTTGAAAACAGCCTGAATGGGTACCAAAATATTTTGAATCAGGTACTATTTCATCGGTTAAAGATATTTTGCCTTCATTAACATATTTCATGGCAGCCATAAGGATCGAGATTTTTCTTGTACTAGCCGATGGTCCAATCTCATCTCCGTTTCTATTTAAAGATTCTCCTGTTTGCAGATCTTTAACATACCACTTAACATCAAATTGAACTTCATCACACAATTTATTTAAAGCTTGATCTAATTGGTTTATAGAACCCATAATTTGCTCCTAGTTATTCAATAAATAAAAAAATAAAATTTATAATTAATATAATATATTAAGCAGGATCAATTAATACCCCCGGATTTAAAATACCAGAAGGGTCACAAACTTTTTTCATCGCTTTCAGCGATTCTGCAAATAATTCTGGTCTTTCAATGTCATACCAAGGTTTATGAAATCTTCCGACAGCATGGTGATGTGTAATGGTTCCTCCTGCGGCTATAATAGCATCCGACGCTGCTTTTTTTATTGCATCCTGTTGTTCAAAGTAACCATCTTTTTTA
>Ga0310124_10000963_pt1 | contig 20280 bp, 12 predicted proteins | sample CB11b_AW_Bot5_MG_FD_203507 | JGI IMG/M metagenome (GOLD analysis project Ga0310124, IMG submission 203507) | Marine microbial communities from Western Arctic Ocean, Canada - CB11b_AW_Bot5 | ecosystem: Environmental > Aquatic > Marine > Oceanic | place: Canada: Western Arctic Ocean | collected... | reverse complement strand
CTGGTGGTAGAGAGCTCGCCAACTACGGCGTGCCTGGTTCTCTGGCTGCTTGATGAGCTCGAGGTTGCCGTCGAGGATAATATTGCGAGAGCTCTGTGGTTGGCGCTGGCGACGGATACCGGCTGGTTTCGTTTTTCTAACGCCGGCCGACTTGCCTTTCAATGTGCCGAGAGACTTCTCGAGGGCGGACTCGATCCCGAAGAGCTATACGGTCTCATCTACGGATCGAGGAGCGGGGAGAAGACCCGCCTTTGGGGAAGAGTGCTCCTGGAGCACCAGCTCGCCCTTGATGGCCGCCTGGTCTGGAGCGTTATTTCACGGGAGACCCTGGCGGAGGCGGGTGCTGTTCGGGAGGACCTGGATGGGGCTATCGACCTCCTCAAGGGTGTCAAGGGCGTCCATGCCGCAGCCCTGCTGTCGCAGCTGGATGATGGCTCTTTCAAGGTCAGCTTGAGGTCTGTGAAAAGCCTGGATGTCGAGCGGATCGCGCGTGAGCTTGGCGGTGGAGGACATGCCAAGGCCGCGGGCTACAGCGCCATGGGAACCGCGCAGGAGATACTCGATACTCTCAAGGATGTTCTCAACACAGAACTCGACACATAGCTGCCGCTGGGGCCAGGCCTGCCGGCTTTCAGAAAGTTGACTCAAACTCTTCGAGATCTTCGAGATCTTCAGAGTCTTCCAGGTTCTCAAGTCCCTTTGCTAGAACCTGGAAGCGATCCTGATAGAGCCTGTAGCGTGGATCTTCCCTGAGGTTGGCCAGGTCAGGGTCTTTCTTCATGTGATCGAAGTTGTCGTAGCCGAGTTCTAAAGCGCAGTCCAGAGCCATGACAGCATCGTCCATTTCGCCAAGAAGGCTGTGGCTGCAGGCGAGGTTGTAGTAGAAGCAGGGATCCTCCGGATAGAGGTTGATCAGGATCTGGTCGGTTTCGAGTCCCTTGCGGTGCTTCTTCAGGCGGGAGTAGAGGTGTCCCAACGAGACCAGCAGTCCGAGCTCCTTCTTGGTGTAATCCGGAGTGTCCAGGGCCTCCCAGCTGACCTTTTCGAGGGCGATTTCCAGCAGGGACATCTCGAATTCGAGGCAGAGCGAATCGAGACCAAGGATCTCATCCGCCTCCTCGGGCAGGTCAATTTCTTTCCAGGACCATTGGGTTGTGTGCATCTGCTGTTATTCTCGTGCCTTCTGAGGGGATCGAGCTCTTCTGACAAGTTTGATGGGGAAAGCGCCTGGAGTTCCGATGTCCGCAAAAGCGTCCACGGCAGCTAAAGCACTTATACCCTCCTGAAATATTCTACCACCACTGAGAATCACCGCAAGAACCCCTCTTGGCATGTTGGGGGTTCGGCAGGCTTGACTTGCGTCGTAGACGGGCTACTATCGCCAGATGAAATCATTAAGTGGAGTCACGGCAAAGACATGCGTTGGCTACCGGTAGTAAAGACGGAAAACGGTGAGAGCTCCTCGGAAGGATCCCGCGTCGGCGAGGGCTTGCTGACGGAGGGTTCCTGCGATGAACTCGCGGTCAGTCCGGGAAGCGAAATGACCGGCGGGGTACCCCTCGACCGGAGGGTTTATTTCGAGGTCTTCGGCTGTCAGATGAATAAGCTCGATGCAGAGCTGATGCTCGGAGTCCTCAACGAAGATGGCTACGAGCTCACCGATGATCCCCAGGATGCCGGCGTCATTCTCTACAATACCTGCGCGATCCGGGAGCAGGCTGAGAACAGGGTTTTTTCGAAGCTGGGGAATTTGAAGGGATTGAAGAAGAGCCGTCCCGACCTGGTGATCGGGATGCTTGGTTGCGGGGCCCAGAACCATCAGCACGACATCTTTCGCCGCTATCCCCATGTGGGTATCGTCTGCGGGCCGGGTGAATTTCTGCGTCTGCCCCAGCTGATTGACCAGGCCCGGGAGGAGGGGCAGGTTGCAGCCCTGGATCTCGACAAGCCGGTGCGGTTCGCCCGTACGGAGAATCTTGGCCCGCGGCCTCATCATGCTTTTGTGTCGGTGATGCGGGGCTGTGACATGGCCTGCACCTATTGCGTTGTGCCCACCACCCGCGGTGGCGAGGTCAGCCGTCCGGTCAGCGAGATCATCGAGGAGGCCGATGCCCTTGTAGCCTCCGGCGTGAAGGAAATCACGCTTCTCGGGCAAACAGTGAACTCTTACGGTAAGCGCCTGGCTCCCGGCCGAAGGATCGGGCTGCAGCATGTGCTCTGCGGTCTGAATCAGCTGGACGGACTGGAGCGGATTCATTTCATCACATCCCATCCGCGGTTCATGAACCGGGAGCTGGTTGAGGCGATGGGGGAGCTCGACAAGGTGTGCGAATACCTGCACCTGCCGGTACAGTCGGGCTCGGACGATGTCCTGCGGCGTATGCTGAGATCCTATACCATGAAGCACTACCGGAAGGTCATCGATGATTGCCGGCAGCTGGTTCCCGGCATCGCGCTTGCTACGGATACCATCGTCGGCTTCTGTGGTGAGACAGAGGCTGAGTTTGCCGAGACCGTCAAGCTGCTTGAGGAGGTGCGTTTCAACGGCGCCTATATTTTCAAGTATTCCGAACGCCCCGGAACTCCTGCCGCCGAGTTCGCGGATGATGTTCCTGAAGAGGTCAAGCGTGAACGAAACCAGATCCTGCTTGAAATCCAGAGGCGTATCAGCCTCGAGCTCAACAGCGAATCCATCGGCCAGGAAACCGAGGTCCTGGTCGAGGGGGTGAGCAAGAGGGACAAGACGCGTTGGAGCGGCCGCAACCGCAAGCACCAGATTGTCGTTTTTCCGATCCAGGGAGACGAGAATCTGGTCGGCCAGCTCGTCAACGTAAAGGTCAGGGATGTGACATCGGTCGTGCTGGTGGGGGAGCGTCCCGGGGATGAGAGCTGAGTGGCCGTCTCCCGTCCTAAAGCAGAATTCATGGCTGAGGCGCTTGATCTTGCCCTGGGAGGGCTGGAGAGCGTCTCCCCCAATCCTCTCGTCGGGGCTGTCGTTGTGCGCGGAGGGAGGGTCATCGGCCGCGGATTTCATCGCGGGTTTGGTTGTCCCCATGCTGAGAGGGAGGCCCTGGGAGCGGCGGGCAATGCCAGGGGGGCAGATCTCTATGTCACCCTCGAGCCTTGTGCTCACCATGGAAAGACTCCACCCTGTTGCGAAGCTGTCCTGGAGGCGGGAATCAAGAGGGTTTTCTTTTCAGCCGCCGATCCGAATCCCGAGACCCGCGGCAAGGGTCCGCGGCTTCTGCGGAAGGCGGGAGTGGAGGTCCGCGGGGGACTCCTGCGAAAAGAGGCCCTGTCTCAGAACACGCCCTATTTTTTCTGGAGAGATAACGGCAGGCCATGGGTGGTGCTGAAATGGGCCATGAGCCTCGATGGGAAGATAGCTACGGCCGGGGGTGAATCGCAGTGGATCACTGGCGCGAAGGCTCGCTCCAGGGGGCATTCCCTGCGCAGGCGGGTGGACGCGGTGATGGTAGGCACCGAGACGGTCCTGGCGGATGATCCCCTTTTGACTCCAAGGCCAGCCGGAGGCCGGGCCCCCCTCAGGGTGATCCTCGATCGCAGGGGGCGTTTGCCGATGAAGCTCAAGCTCTTGTCCCCTTCCCGGGTAGCGGGCAGGGGGCGGCGTCTCTACGTTAGCGTTCCCGGGGCGAATAGCGCCAGGCGTCTTGGTGAGCTCGAGCGCCGGGGGGTGGAGACTCTCCTGCTGCCATCGACTGCCGCCGGCCTGGACCTCGGCTTGCTGCTGGCCGAGCTGTCGAAGCTGGAGGTGTCCCAATTGCTCGTAGAGGGTGGCGCCAGGCTTTCCGGAGCCTTGCTTCGGGCTGCCCTGGTCCAGGAGATTGCCGCCTTCGTCGCTCCGAAAATCATCGGGGGAGAAGGTGCCCTCTCGCCTGTTGGCGGTGAGGGTTTCAGGAAGTTGGCGGAGTCCCTTTCTCTTTCTGACCTGCGGCACGAGTCGCTTGGAGCAGATCTCTTCCTGAGCGCGAAGATTCGACCTGCCGGACGCTCCAGATGATTCGGTCGTTGCCCTAAGGCCTTGCAGAAAAAATGCTTGTGTGGTTGATTCTGGGGCGGCGGTAGGTTTTTTTGAGACAAGAGACTCGAATTTCACGGTGAGTTTTGTTTTAATAACCGACTTTGAGAGACCATAGGAGCAGGAGGCGAGCCCCTTCGAGGCAGAGGGGGCAGTGGAGATCAGCTCATGATTAAGGTACAGAATATTACCAAAACCTACGGAGCTACGGTCGCCGTAGACGACGTCAGCTTTGAGGTGGGACCGGGTGAGATTCTCGGCTTCCTTGGGCCCAATGGAGCCGGGAAGTCGACGACCCTGAAGATTATAACATCCTATGTGGTAGCGGATTCCGGCAGCGTCTATGTGAATGACATAGAGGCTCTTCACAACCCCATGGAGGTGAGGAAGGCTATTGGCTACCTGCCTGAGAGCACGCCGCTCTATGTGGATATGCAGGTTATTGAGTATCTCGAGTTTGTCACCCGGGTCCGACAGATGTCGGGAGTCGAGGCCAGGTCTGCGATCGACCGGGTCGTTGAGATGGTCGGCTTGCGCCGCATGCTGCGCAAGAATATCGGGCATCTCTCCAAGGGCTACAAGCAGCGGGTCGGTATAGCCCAGGCGCTTGTACATGATCCCGGAATCCTGATCATGGACGAGCCGACCAGTGGTCTCGATCCGCACCAGATTATCGAGATCCGAGAGCTGATCAGGACCCTCGGAAAGGAGAAGTTGATCATTCTCTCCAGTCACATTCTCCAGGAGATCTCGGCCATTGGAACTCGCATCATGATTATCAAGGATGGACAGATCGTGGCGGATGACACTCCGCAGAACATGCAGCGCTCGCTCGGCGACAAGACCGGCTTCCGGGCCAGGGTCCAGGGGCCCGCGGAAGAAGTCGCTGCCGCCCTGAAAGGGCTCGATGGAGTCAATTCCGTTGAGGTCACCGCCGGCGGTGGCGCTGATACAGAGTTCCGGCTGCTTACCAGCGCGGGGGAGGATATCGGTTCCAGGGTTTTCAAGGCCGTCGCCGGAAAAGGCTGGGAGCTTTCCGCCTTGGCGCCGGATGAACACAGCCTCGAGGACGTATATCTCGAGTTGACTAAGGACGCCGTCTCCACAGGCGCTGGCGGTAATGGAGCCGCCGCTCGGCTCCCGGAACCTGCCACCGAAGAGCCAGGGGCTGCTGCCGTGGTGCAGGAGACAGACAAGGAAGAGTCTGGAGAAGACGCCCCGGCTCAAGAGCAAGAGGAAGCCTGAGAACCATGCGAAACATCCTGACAATCTCCCGCCGCGAGGTGTCGGCCTACTTCAACTCGCCGATCGCCTATATTTTCATGATCCTGTTTATCTTCATCCTCTCGTTCCTCTTCTTCGTTTTCTTTCCCTTCTTTTCCCAGACCAATCCGGATCTCAGGAACTTTTTTTTCTGGTTCCCCTGGGTTCTGTCGATCTTCATTCCGGCGGTCACTATGCGCCTGTGGAGCGAGGAGAGGCGCTCGGGAACGATTGAGCTGCTGCTGACCTGGCCGCTGCAGGGGTGGGAGGTTGTTGTCGGTAAATACCTGGCCGGTCTGTTCGTTCTCGCGATCAGCCTCACCCTGACTCTTGTCGTGCCAATGAGCCTCAGCTTGGTGACCTCGTTAGATTGGGGGGTCGTCTTTACTTCTTACTTGGGGGCGCTGCTGATTTCGAGCGTCTATATCGCCCTGGGGGCCTGGGCCTCCACGCTGACGAACAACCAGATTGTTTCTCTGCTGATCGCCATCGCTTTCTCACTCGTGATGGTCGGGATCGGCTATCCGCCGGTGGTGAAATTTCTCAACGTCCTTCCGGGACTCGGCAACTTCATTGGCTGGTTCGGGACGGACTCTCATTTCCGCGAGTTTTCAAAAGGACTTATCAATCCCGTCGGACTGATCTACGGCTTCAGTCTTACGGTTTTCTTCCTGGTGCTGAACAACCTGTTCGTTGAAGGCAGGAAGTTCTAAGGAGGAGGTTAAATATGGCTGACAGCAGACAATATCGAAAAAAATACTATATCAACAGCGGTATCAGTCTCGTTCTCCTGCTCGCGGTTCTGTCTATGTTGAGCATGACCGCAGACGAGACCAGCGGCCTCAAGATGGATTTTACCAAGGATGGTCTCTACACGATCTCCGACGCGACGAAGGACATCTTCGGGCAGCTCGGAGACAAGGTGAAGATCACCTATTACTGCAGTGAAGAGCTGCCGAGCTTTCTTGCTACCATCGTCAGGGATACCGAGGACCAGTTCGAGGAGCTGAGGAAGATCTCGGGCGGGAAGCTGCGGTTTGAGATTGTCAATCCCGATGACCTCGCTGATGAAGCCGCGGCCGCGGCTACTGATGCGTACATGGCCGACTACGATAAAGAGAACTACGAAGCGCTGGAGGAACCGGAGCCGCCCATGGATATCCAGGCGATGATGGCCGGTCGCCAGCGCGAGAGTCCTGAGAATATCAGGAAGAGGCGCCAGACGAGGGCCAAGGAGCGAGCCGGCGCCACCAAGAAGAGCGAGGATGAGGCGTATCGGGAGATCCTCCTGGCCGAGTTCAAGCAGAGGGAGCTTCGCTCCCTTGCCGAGGTGGGCGTCAATCCCTACATCGTTCCTGACCGGACGGCCAACTCGGTGAAGCAATTGCGAGTCTACAGCTCGATCAAGATCTCCTATCTTGACCGCCCGGCGGAGGTCATTCCTTTTCACAGCTCTCTTGAGAGCCTCGAATACGAGCTGGCCTATCGGATCGTCAAGGTTACACAGGCCCAGAAGCCGGTTGTCGCCTTCTTCGATGCCCGTAAGCCTCCCGCTCCGCCGGTAAACCCGGCCCGGCCGGCTCCTCCGCCTCCTTCTGAATACGCCGCGGTGATTAATTTTCTCCAGGAGCTGGTTGACGTAAGGCAGCTCTCTCTCAAGGAGGGTGATTCCCTTGATGAGCTCGTCAAGAACATCAAGGGTGAGGCCGAACGGAAACGGAAGGAAGAGCTCGGAGAAGAGCCTTCCGGAGAGGTAACCCTGGAGGAAAGTGATTACGCCAGCTCTATCAAATGCCTCGTGGTCGCGCAGCCTGACGCGCTTGAGGACCGCCAGGTCTACGAGATCAACAGGGCTGTATCGATGGGTATCCCCACGGTATTTCTCGTCTCGCCATACACCATCGACATCTCCCAGCAGACCGGCTTGCCGCGGGGAATTCCCATTACGATTCTCAACAGCGGCCTGGAGGATCTCTTCAAATCCTGGGGCGTGAGCCTTGGCGATGAGATGCTGGCGTCTAATAATTCGGGAGCGATCATGCTCCCGCGCAGGGTGCTTGGTAACCTGACGGCGATGATGCCGACGCCCGTTTCATTCGTGGTGTCTCCCAGCGGCGAGAGCATCAACACAGAATCGAGCCTCACAAACAGGATTCCCGGGCTGGCCCTTCCCGCAACGGCCGGCTTGAAGGTCAGCAAGGTGGAGGGGATCGAGTACGAAGAGCTGGCCAATTGCGGCGAACAGTCCTGGTCGGTCAAGATCGATCCCCTGGAAGGAATGAACAACCCCTTCAACCGCGGCCGCCCAAGCGGCCCCACCATTTCGGCTTACCAGCAGAAGCTGATGGGGAACAAGAACCCCGAGGAATTTAACGATTTTGTCAAGCCGTTGGCCCTGGCCGCGTTTCTGAAAGGTAAATTCGCCTTCAGGTTCGAGGGAGAGAGCGTTCCTGAGTGGAAGAAGCCTCCCGCTGGCGGCGTTGACCCGCATTCGGGAATTCCCGGCCTTCCGCCGGGCTTTCCGCCGGGCCTGACGCCGGGGGTTCCTCCAGGCGATGGCGACCTCCTGCCGAACCCCGCTGACCCTCTCGCCGACGAGGCTCCCCAGGAGGAAGCTCCGAAACCCGCGGCGCCCGCAGCAGCCCAGGAAAGCCCCGCCAAGGAGGCCCAGCCGGCTCCTGCAGCTGTTGAGAAGGCGCCTGTTGCCGCACCCGCGGCGACGAAAGAGGGAGAGGAAGTTCCCGCTGAGAAGGCCGCTCCGCCAGAGGTTCCGGCTCCTAAGACAGAGGTTCCGGCTCCTAAGACAGAGGTTCCGGCTCCTAAGACAGAGGCTCCGGCTCCCAAGGCGCATGTCGGGGTCAGGGATGGCAGGGTTCTTTTTCTCTCGAGCGTCGATATGCTGAAGAATGATTTTGTGACCAATGCCGAGCAGCTGGTCGCTTACCGGTACAATGCTGAATTCTTCCGCAACTGCATTGAGAATTTCGCGCTGGATGACCGGCTCATGAAGATCCGGCGTAAAAACCTGACGGTCAGGGAGTTCAAGGATGGCAGTGATGACAAGGCCTTCACGATCATCTTCCTGAACCTTATCGGGCTCCCTTTCCTGGTGGGAATTTTCGGGCTGGCTCGTTACTGGCTCAGAAGCAGCCGCAGCGTGGCTTACGAGCGTGATTTCATCCAGGGCCGGTAGGGTGTCACAGGAATTAAAAGCCAGTTATTCGACTTAGGAGAAGCTTTAGCGATGAATAAGACCATCACCGTCTGCCTCGGCCTGGTTTTAGTGCTTGGCGGCGTCTATTTTGCCAGCAAAGGTCCCTGGGGTGAGATCCAGGAAGAAAAGACCGCCGGGTTCAAGAAATTCCGTGATGCTGATTTCTCTGCGGCCAAGCGCATCGAAATCGGCAAGGGCAAGGGTGACCGGGTTGTGCTCGAGAAAAAAGATGGCCAGTGGGTGGTGGCTTCCGCCTACGGCTACAAGGCCGATCCGAAGGTGGCTGAGGACATCATCAAGAGCGTAAGCGGTATTCGCAATGGCGAAGAGGTTGCCGAGCTGAAGGAGAGCCATAAAAACTTCGAGGTGGATGATGTGCGTGGCAGCAGGATCAGCTTCTTTTCAGGCGATGGGAAGGAGCTGGGCGCGCTGGTGGTAGGGAAGACCGCGCAGTCGCGCGACCTGAACAAGACGCTTGTTTTTTCCCGGTTTGGCTCCGATGACGAGACCTACAGGATCGCCAGCAAGGTGCGAAGCGATGCCAAGCTCTGGAGCAAGATAGAAAATAAGAACTACCTGGAGAAGGAGATCTTCAAGCTGGAAAGCGAGGAGGAGGTCTTCGAGCTGCGGCTCTCGCGTCCGGGACAGGAGGATCTCCTCGTCGAGCGAAAGAGCGAAGAGGTTCCTGCTCCTGTAGAGGAGGAGGCCTCCGACGACGCTGAGAAGGAGGAGAAGAAGGAGGGAGACGAAAAGAAAGCCCCCGAGACAACCACGGTGGAGTATTTCGTCGCGACCTCCGGGAGCAAGACCCAGCGAGTGGACACTGAGAAGGAATGGTCGGCCAAGAGCCTTGTCGATAAGGGACGCAGCCTGCGGATCGAAGATGTTTCGGAGCCGAAGGACCTTGCGGCCTATGGGCTTGACAAGCCCCAGCTCAAGGCGAGCTACCGCTGCAGGGTGAAGGGCAAGGCTGATGCTCCAGTGAAGGAGATCTCCGTTCTCTTCGGCAACGCGGTCAAGGATGAGAAGGGCGAGGACAAGGAATATTTTCTTACCCTGATGGGGGAGGGGAACGCGGGACGCATCTATACCGTCAGCAAGTGGACCTACGAAGGATGGGACAAGAAATTCGAAGACTTCCTTCCCGAGCCCAAAGAGAAGAAGCCTGAGGAAGGAGCTGGTGGGGAGGCCAAGGGGGCCGCTCCCGTTCTTCCAGGGCCTCCTGTCCCGGGCGACAAGCCCGCGGCCGGCGCTCCTCCTGTGGAGGAAAAAAAAGACTCTTCCGCGGGCGCCGGGAGCGATGCTGGTGGCAAGCTCCCGGACGCCGGTGTGGAAGACGGTGGACAGCCGAACCCGTCAGGCGGTTAAAAAGTCACCAAGTCTTTTCTTCTCCTGCTCAGCTTCTCAGTCGCCGGAGGCTCTGTTGCAGCTGAGGGTGTCCGGGGTCGTGTCTACGCCAGCGACCGGGAACGGTGAGCTGGGCGGAGGCGATCCCGGAGTGTTGAGGTAGTTCAGAAGCTGCGTCGAATCCGTGATGTTGACGTAGCCGTCATCGTTCAGGTCGGCTGCATCCAGGCAGTCCGGAGTGTCCGCAAGACCGAAGATCCAGTTCATCAGGCGGGCGGAGTCGGCCTCGGAGAGGACCCCGTCGCCGTTGATGTCGCCGCGAAGGAATACCGATCCGCCGGGCTGGTTCTGGCCGTTGGAAAGAGGTCCGGCGGAGCCGGAGACCACGGTGACGGATCCCGGGTGCAGGGCGGGTGTGTAGGAGACTCCGTCGCGGGTGAAGTTGTTCTCCAGCGGGGGGCCACCTGGCACAGCAGCAAAGCCGTCGGCAAGCACCAGGAGCGACTGTCCGTAAGGCGCGGCGGTCAATATTCTCGCCTCGATCGCGAACAGGATATGCGTCTGTCCGGCCGTGAGACCTCTGCTCTCAAAGGGAGGGAAGACGTCAAAGAGGGCGGACATGGTGAAGCAACCGATCTCGGGCATGATTCTCGGGGCGATCCAGTCAGGAGCGATCTGGATGGTGTCGCTGCCGACCAGCGTAAGGCTGGTGATCTCGATGATCTCGGGATCGTAGGTTCCCGCGACCGTGAAGCCCTCGATCTCTTCGGTCTCACTCACGGCGCGGATCGGGATAACGATCGAGTCGCCAGGAGCTCCAGTGACCGAGTCGATCATGAAGTGGTGGGGCGTCGGCTCTTCCTCGGTGATGACCTCGGCGACCGTGATGGTGCCGGGGACGACCTCGGGATCGAAGCTCTGGGCGAGGATAACGACGGTGTTCTCAATCGGGGGGGTACCGGCCGCCTGGGGGAAATCAATCACCGAAACTCCCGGGGGGGCGGTGTCAGAAACATCGAAGATCATGCGAACGATCTCGGTGTTCTGGCCTGCGGGAATCGTATTCCCATCGTAGGGGGGGAGGAAGTCGACGATCGCATGGAAGCCCATGGCGTGATGCCCGAGGATTCCACCTATGACGACCTCTTCTTCGTGAATCTGCCAGTTGGTGAAGTCGGCGGAGCGAAGGAGCAGGCCAGTGATATTAGCCGAGGGGCTCTGGACCACAGCGGGATCGAAGCCCACGATCAGGCTGAGAGCGTCGACAGGCTGAGTGTTGGTGAGACAGAACAGGATTCCGGCCCTGTCGTCTCCCTGGCTTACTTCGATGTTGCCGGCACTGAACTGCAGGAGCTCCTGAGGCTCGACCGGATCGACAGGCTCGACCGGATCCGTCCAGCTCCAGTCGCTCAGCAGGTAGTGGAGCTCGTTGGTGGAGCTGACGACAAGGTCAAGGACTCCGTCACCGTCAAAATCGGCCACGGAAACATTGGAGGCCTCAGGCGTATTCAGGAGCTCTTCTCCGGAGCCCTGGCCAAAGCCGTTACCCGTGTGGTCGTCCGCGTAATAGGAGATCCGGCCGGGGGCTCTCTGGGCGAGCACGAGGTCGAGGGCTCCCTGTCCGCTCAGATCGCCGGTTACAAAGCTGTTCCGAACGTTTCCAGTGGAGATTGAATTGGCATTCGTGGTCCGGAACTCACCGGTTTCAGCATCCTGGGCGAGGAGAATGAAAGGTGAGTTTTCCGAGCTTTCGTTCTGCTGGAGCAGCACAAGAATGTCCGGGATGCCGTCACGGTTGAAGTCGTTGACAGCGACCTGGCTGGCTTCAACTCCCTCGTAGAGGACGGTCTCGGGGCCAATGTTGCCGCCGGCATCGACGAGATGGTAGGTGAGCCCGCCGGCGCTGTCGCCGTAAACGAGGTCGACATGTCCATTGCCGTCGAGGTCAGCCGTAACGATCGGAGTCCTGGCGCGGAGAGTCTCGCCGATATAGATTGTTCTCGAGCTGCCGGGACCCTGGATGGTGACCCTGAGGCCCGAATCGGTGTTCATGATAATGTCTGCCGGGACCCTGTGATCGAGATCGGTGACGGTAATCGAGCGTACCGCCGCCCGGGTGAAGGTCTCAGGTCCCTGGGCGAGATTGAACTGGCCCAGGCTCCGGGTGTTGTTCCAGACGGTGCGAAGACAGTTCCCGAGGCCAAGTAGGAGATCGTAATCTCCGTCCATATCGACGTCTGAAGCGGCGATGGAGAGGATCTGCTGCTCGACCTCAAAGGTCATGGCGCTGGCGAAGGTGCCGTTTCCGAGATAGGTGATAATCTCGATGGAGCGGCCATCTTCATTGATATGTACAGTCTCAGGCTGGCTGTCACCGTCGAGGTCGATGACCAGCATCTGGAGGACACTTCCATTGGTCTGATAGTTGACGGCTCTCCGTCCTTCCTCGGCGGGCTCAAAGGCGGCCGCATGAAAGGTAAAGCTGTAGCCGGCAAAGACCTTGCCCGTGACGCTGCTGATACCATCGAGAAGGTTGATGGAGATCTTTTCGCCGGGGGCGTAGGGGCGCTGAGGGATGATCCTCAGGCTCTGTCCATCGCCGGTAAGGTTCTGCACCGCGACAGCTACATGGCCGCTGACGGCGCCATGGACCAGGACAGTTTCCCTGTTGGCAGTGAACGGATTCAGGGAATCTGAGAAACCGATTTCAATTACCTGCAGGGGATGGATACCCGTAGCGAAGGGCGCCGGGGTGATGCTGGTGACAGTGAGAGGCGTGGCCTCGACAGGCGGCTCGGGCTCGGGATCTACCGGCTCAGGTTCCTCATTGCCTGGATCGACACTGAAGCTGAAAGAGAAAGCCTCGAGCGAGGTTCCAGCGGACGAACGGATACTCGATGAGAGCTCCACAGTTACAAGCTCGTCGGGTTCCAGCGTTTTTCCAGGCTGGAAGGCGACCCTTCGATCAGGATTCCTTCCTTCGTTATGGAAGCTGAAGGAACCTGCGATGTAGCCGCTTTGCTCGCCAGTTACGACGAAGCTGTCCCCGTGGACACTGTTGCGGTTGATCTTGTAAGAGAAGATCACCTCGATGGCCGAATCCGGTGAAACGTTTTCGGCGCCGTCGGGAGGCGAGTGGTCAACGACCGTGATTCGAGGGCTGAGGGTTTCGCTGCAGGAAACCATAGACAGGCCCAGGATTATTGCGCAGAGACAGAGACTCAACTTACGTGACGTAAAAGTATTCATATTTATCAACCGTAGGGTTTGATTTCTAACCTGTTGATACACCTTCATGTCAATTGACATGATTTCTGAAAAATATCCGCAGGATCAAACACACCAGCATCCCTGCGGTAAACAATTGATAGCAAACGGGTTATCAGACCTCAAAAATCTGATAGCCGGTGAAGACCCAGAACATCCGACTGAATAACTACAATCGGATCGATCTGGATCTTTCTGCACTATTCATTGGTTCTTTAGTGTTATGAGCCTTTAGGTTGACTGAGGTGGGACAGATTCTTACCATAGGCTGTTCAATCGGCCCTAAGACCCTGAGAATGAAGAAGTTGAAGTCAAGAACTCGAGGGTTTCGTAAAGTTGCCTGTGGGTTTAGAGGAGACAGATAGCCCGGTTTTTGCAGCATGACGGCACAAAATAATCTACAGATCCAGGCCCATAGAACCTGGTCGATCATTCGCTACTTCTATCTCGCTTTCGTTCATTTCCACCGCGAGTACGAGCGCTATGACAAGAAGGTCATGAGCTATTCGAGGGCCAGCGGTATCGATCGAGAGTCCCTGCGGCTGAATACGGAGGAATTGGCTGGTTTGCTTGAGTTCAAGAGCCTCGAGTCTCTTCGTGATGACTACATCCAGGAGCTCAAGGATCTCTGCCATGATGTATTCAGGACAGCGGATCGGACGGATCCACTCGATCGTTATGTCTCAGATATCTTCCATGAGATCTCAATTCTCAAGGAGGAGCACTATACGGTTAAGACCTACGCTCCCCAATATGAGCGCGATTCCGATGAGGTGGAGTTGAAGTTTATTCTCGACGACGCTCACACGGTATTTCCCAAGAAGCTGACACAGATTCGCTATCTTTTCGGCAAGGCGCGTGAGCGCATGGAAAAGATCCTTCCAACGGTTCGTTCCATGCCGATTGTTGTCAGATCTTTGTATCTTCATCGAAACGAGGACTTTATTCGTAACGCCTATCCTAAGGGGCTGAAGGCTTTCTATTCCCATATGTACCCCCTGGGAGCCTTTGAGGGCTATTACCAGGTAGCTCAGAGTTTTTATCACTCGAGCTTCTTCCGCGAGGCTCTCAAGGCTTTTCGCCTGGCGGAAAACGAGTACCAGGCGGCGTCAGGACTTTACAAGGAGTTGCTGAAGTCCGAGAAGGGAGCAGGAGGTTCTTCTCATGGGGAGGGATTGCCAAGGGAGCCGCGCTGGACTATTCGTTCCATCCGGGCAAAGATCGGTCGAATTCAGAAGAGTCAGGCGGGGAAGAGGAAAATTTCGGTATCCTTGAAACGTTTCGGGGCGGGGAAGTAATAAGGTTTACAGCTAAAGTCCTGTTTTGAGAGATGAATTGTGCAGAATTTTGCAGACCGGCTTGACCAGGCCATCGAGAAGAAGAGCAGTTGTCTTGTGGTCGGCCTTGATCCTGTCCTTGAGCGTCTTCCGAGGGAGGTGCTTGCCGCGGTAGGGGTGCCGGCGCAGGGGGAGCCGGGATGGACCGCGCGCGCCGCTTCCGCTACAGGGCTCTTTTTGAGGGGGGTTATCGACTCGGTTGCTCCCCACGCGGCGGCGGTGAAGCCCAACGCCGGTTTTTTCGAGCGCTTTGGAGCTGTTGGTATGGATTGCCTGCGTGAGGTGAGTGAGCATGCCGCCAAGCAGGGGTTATTGGTGATCTGCGACGCTAAGAGGGGAGATATCGGGCATACGGCAGCAGCCTACGCGGAATCGATCCTGGGTGAGACTCCAGACACTCTGGGGCCGGTAACGGACGCCGTGACGCTCAATCCTTACCTTGGAGAGGACTCTCTTCGCCCTTTTCTCGATAAATGCCCCACCGGCAAGGGGCTCTTTATCCTGGTCAGGACCTCGAATCCTTCAGGCTCTGATATCCAGGAACTCCAGGTGGATGGAGAGCCTCTCTATCTCAAGGTTGCAAGACTGGTCGGTAAGTGGGGAGAAGGTCTCGGGGGCGAGGGAGGACTGAATCCGGTAGGTGTCGTGGTTGGCGCGACCGCTCCCGGTCAGGCCGCAGCCGTTCGGAAGGAGCTTCCCGAGGCGTTCTTTCTCGTGCCGGGCTATGGGGCGCAGGGTGGCGGAGCGGAGGAGCTGGCGCCCTTTTTCATCGAGGGGGGCAAGGGGGTGGTGGTTAATTCTTCACGATCGGTTCTCTATGCTTTTGACGGCCAGGAGGGTGACTGGCGTGCGGCCGTAGGCGAGGCAGCCTCCAGGGCAAGAGAAGATCTTGAAGCCGTTCGCTCCTCCAGGGCCTGAACCGGTCTTGTCCGCACCCGGCTCTTTTCCCGGTCTCTCAGTCCTTGCCGGTTGATTCCTCGGGTTTGTGGCCCTTGAGCTTCCAGTGCAGGAAGGCTTCGACAAAGGGAAGCAATTCACCATCGAGAACAGCCTGTACGTTCCCGGTCTCATGGCCGGTTCGCCGGTCCTTGGCAAGGGTGTAGGGTTCAAGGACATAGCTCCTGATCTGGCTGCCGAAGGCGATGTCTCCTTTTTCACCGTACATTTCCTGCAGCTCCTCTTCTCGCTTGCTCTCTTCGAGGAGAATCATGCGCGATTTGAGAACCTTCATGGCTGTGGCCCTGTTCGCATGCTGGGAACGCTCGTTCTGGCACTGGACGACAATCCCGCTGGGTATGTGGGTGATACGTACGGCTGAATCGGTAACGTTCACATGTTGACCACCCGCTCCTCCCGCCCTGTAGGTGTCGATTCGAAGGTCAGCTTCATTAATCTCGATTTCCGCATCCGGCATCTCGGGAATGACATTTACCGCCGCAAAGGACGTGTGCCGGCGGTTGCTGGCATCGAAGGGGGATTTTCTCACCAGCCGATGGACACCATTTTCCGAGCGAAGATACCCGTAGGCCGTGTCGCCCTTGACGTTGTAGGTAATGCTTTTGATCCCCGCCTCTTCACCTTCGAGCCGGTCCACGAGGTTGACCTTGAAGCCCTGTTTCTCACAATATCGTTCCAGCATCCTGGAGAGTATGGAGGCCCAATCGCAGCTTTCCGTGCCGCCGGCGCCGGCATGGATAGAGATAAAAGCATCGCAGGAATCGTGTTTTCCATTGAGGGTCGTCCTGAGCTCCACCTCATCGATCTGGCTCGCAAGAGTCTTGTATTCGCGTTCCAGATCCCCAAGGGCTGCGTTGTCGTCTTCCTCCTGAGCCATCCTGGAGAGCTCGAGAAGGTCTGTCACGCTTTCAGAAAGCTCCTGCAGTGGCACGACGACGCTACGAAGCGCCTTGAGCTGACGGATGACCTTCTGAGCTTTATCGTTATTGTTCCAGAAGTCCGGGCTCGCCATGCGCCCCTCGAGTTCAGTAATCTCCTGCAGGCCTTTCTCAACCTCGACCGCGGCGCAGAGGGTTCCAAGGCGTTCCTGGAATTCTTCCAGTTGGCCGATCAGCTCGCTGTATTCAATACTCATGAATTCTCTTTCATCCATCCAGGCTCGCGATGGGTCTTTTCTTTGAAGAAGGGAGCTTACATTGGAAGCAAAGCTCCTTCAAGGTGTTGCAGAGCTTCTTACAAAATGTTAGGGTCCGGAAATTTTGAAGAGCAGGTGAACCTGCTCGTTACTGAAAATTCCCCTTCAGCTATTTATCTGAGAGTTCATGCCACGCCGCAATGATCTTGAGAGCGTATTGCTCATAGGATCCGGGCCCATCGTAATTGGCCAGGCCTGCGAGTTTGATTACTCCGGGACCCAGGCCTGTAAGGCCCTCAGGGATGATGGTTATCGAGTGATCCTGGTGAACTCGAACCCCGCCACCATCATGACGGATCCTGAGTTCAGTGACCGAACCTATATTGAGCCGCTGAACGTTGAGACCGTTGAGCGGATCATTGAGGCGGAGAAGCCCGATGCGATTCTTCCTACCCTGGGAGGCCAGACAGGGTTGAACCTGGCCAGTGATCTCTGGGAGGCCGGCGTGTTGCAGAAGCACGGAGTGACGCTTCTTGGAGCGACCTACGAGGTCATCCAGAAGGCTGAGGACCGTGAGTCCTTCAAGGTCGCGATGGGGAAATGCGGCCTCGATGTGCCCTGCGGCCAGGTCGTCGGCAACATGGAAGAGGCCCGCGCGGCCCGTGAAGAGCTCGGATTGCCTATCGTTATCCGGCCGAGCTACACCCTCGGGGGTAAGGGAGGCGGGATCGCCTACGACGAGGAACAATTCAATGAGATGGTCACGGGCGGCCTGCGCGCCAGCCCCATCGGCACGGTACTCCTCGAGGAATCCATCGAGGGCTGGAAGGAGTTCGAGCTCGAGCTGATGAGGGACAACAAGGACAACGTTGTCATCATCTGTTCGATAGAGAACTTTGATGCGATGGGCGTGCATACCGGCGACAGCATCACGGTGGCCCCGGCCCAGACCCTCACCGACAAGGAATATCAGGTGATGCGTAACGCGGCGATCGCGGTAATTCGTGAGATCGGCGTGGAGACCGGAGGCTCGAACATCCAGTTCGCGACCCATCCTGAAACGGGGAGGATGGTGGTTATTGAGATGAACCCCCGGGTGTCCCGGAGCTCGGCCCTGGCCTCCAAGGCGACGGGTTTCCCCATAGCCAAGATCGCTACCAAGCTCGCCATGGGCTACACCCTGGATGAGATCTCGAACGATATTACGGAAAAAACGCCGGCCTGCTTTGAGCCTTCGATCGATTATTGCGTGGTCAAGATTCCGCGTTTCGATTTCGTCAAGTTTCCCGACACCGACCAGACCTTGACGACCAGGATGAAGTCGGTTGGAGAGGTGATGGCCATCGGCCGGACCTTCAAGGAGTCCCTGCAGAAAGCCCTCCGGTCGATGGAGGAGAAGGTGATGGGGCTCGGGATGGGGGTGACGAAGCTCGAAGATCTCTCGATTGACGAACTGAAGGAAAACATCAGGACTCCACATGGAAGACGGCTGCTGAACGTCTACGAAGGGCTCAAGCGGGGGCTCACCGTGGACGAGATCTATGAGCTCACCAGCATTGACCCGTGGTTCCTCGACAACCTCCTGCAATTATCCGAGAGCGAGGACCGCCTGGCCTCCTGCGAGAGCCTGGATGTGGCAAATGCCGAGATTCTCCTCGAGGCCAAGCAGCTGGGATATTCCGATGTTCAGCTCGCCACCTGCTGGAAGACCGATGAGATGACCGTCCGCGAGGCTCGCAAGGCGGCCGGGGTTGAGACTACCTTCAAGCTGGTCGATACCTGCGCGGCAGAATTCGAGGCTTCGACGCCTTATTATTATTCGACCTACGAATCCGAGGATGAGTGCCGGGTGAGTGACAAGCGGAAGGCCATGATCTTAGGAGGCGGACCGAACAGGATTGGGCAGGGGATCGAATTCGATTATTGCTGTGTTCACGCAGCCTTCTCTCTGAAGGAAGACGGGTGGGAGACCATCATGGTCAACTCCAACCCGGAGACGGTTTCAACTGATTACGACACCTCCGACAAGCTCTACTTTGAGCCTCTCACCCTGGAGAATGTCCTGAACATCTGCGATAAGGAACGTCCGGATGGCGTTATTCTCCAGCTTGGCGGCCAGACTCCGCTCAACCTGGCCGAGGGGTTGCAGAAGGCCGGTGTCCCGATCTTCGGGACCTCGCCGGAGGCCATCGCGTTAGCCGAAGACCGAGACCTCTTCCAGAAGCTCCTCACGGAGCTCGATCTGCTCCAGCCGGCCAACGGCATAGCTCTCTCGTACGAGGAGGCCCGCGAGTGCGCCAACAAGATCAGCTATCCCGTCCTTGTGAGGCCTTCCTTTGTCCTGGGAGGCCGGGCGATGGAGATCGTCTGGGATGATCAGCAGCTCGAGAAGTATATGAGCTACGCCCTCGATGTAAATCCCGGATTCCCCATCCTGGTGGATAAATTCCTCGACGAGGCGATCGAGGTCGATGTCGATTCCATCTGCGATGGAGAGCAGGTCGTCATAGGCGGAATTCTCGAGCATATCGAGGAATGCGGTGTTCACTCCGGCGATTCGAGCTGCACCCTTCCTCCCTATTCGCTCAGCGAGCAGGTTCTCCAGGAGATCCGCAAGATCACCAGGAGGTTAGGCAAGGCCCTCAAGGTACGAGGCCTGATGAACTGCCAATACGCGGTCAAGGGTGACCAGGTCTATATCATCGAGGTCAACCCCCGGGCTTCACGAACCGTTCCTTTCGTTTCGAAGACGATCGGGGTTCCCCTGGCCAAGCTGGCCGCCAAGGTTATGACCGGCCAGAAGCTCTCGGACCTTGGCTTTGAACACGAGGTCCAGATTCGTCATATCGCGGTCAAGAAGTCGGTCTTTCCCTTCGACCGTTTCCCAGGTTCCGACATCATTCTCGGCCCTGAGATGAAGTCTACCGGGGAGGCCATGGGTATAGATGACAGCTTCGGGATGAGCTTTGCCAAGGCGCACATGTCCGCCAACCAGGATCTTCCTCTCGATGGAATGGTCTTCCTCAGCGTTATTGACCGGGACAAGAAATATATCGCCACGATCGCCCGCGGTCTCCAGGAGCTCGGTTTTGAGCTGCTGGCAACCCCGGGAACCAAGAAGGCTCTCGATGTGGCGGGCCTGGAGGATGTCATCGAGCTTCCCAAGATCCAGACGGGAGAGCACCCGAATGTCCTCGATTACATGAACGAAGAGAAGGTCAAGCTGGTGATCAATACTCCCACCGGCCGGGGAGGGAAGCTTGACGAGGCGATCATCAGGGAGAACACCATCTCCATGAACATTCCCTGCATCACCACCATCGCCGCCGCGCGGGCCGCGGTGGATGGGATCCGGGCCCTCAAGACCTCCGAATACGGGGTGCGCGCGATCCAGGATTACTTCCCGGGTTGACCGCGACGGTCGCCTGTCTCAGGGAGTTTTTTTCTTCTGGATCCACAGCAGCTCACCATCGCTTGCCTTGATTGGGATGCTCGTGACCAGCGGCTTCCCCGGCGCCGGCTTCCATTTCCCGGTTTTCTTGTCCATCCACCGGACTCCTGAGACCGGGGCCTTGAAGGTCAACTCGGCCTTCTGCTCCTCTCCTACATGGCTGTTGACCACGAGGAGGTAGTCCTCTTTTTTCTCGTCCTGGAAGTGTCCGATGACCAGGTAGCCACCGGTCGCAGAGAACCAGAGTTCATCGGGGATCTTCTTGCCGAT
>Ga0310124_10000962_pt1 | contig 20289 bp, 10 predicted proteins | sample CB11b_AW_Bot5_MG_FD_203507 | JGI IMG/M metagenome (GOLD analysis project Ga0310124, IMG submission 203507) | Marine microbial communities from Western Arctic Ocean, Canada - CB11b_AW_Bot5 | ecosystem: Environmental > Aquatic > Marine > Oceanic | place: Canada: Western Arctic Ocean | collected... | reverse complement strand
AGTCCGGCTCCACCCGCCCCCTTCTTCCACCTGGAATCATTGAAGATCCGCTTCATCCAGTTCTTATCGCTGGCTCCACTGGTGGGAACCCAGCCGGTGGCTTCCGTTTCAGAATCAAGAATGGCGACTCCGCTGGCGCCGCTATCGCTGTTCAGCGCGCCGATGAGCTCGAGAATCTTCGCGCGGCCGGGGGTATCTTCTCCCCTCTTGAGCTCGAAGCTCTTCTCCCACTGCTCGTTGAAGTCGACGACGGTACCCTCGTAGAGCGTCCCGCCGGTGTCACCGAAACCACGCTCCAGCAGGGGCTTCTTATAGGACTCAACATGGGAATAGATCCCGAGGTTCTTGCCATTGACGGTTACCCTCGCAAGAGCGCATCTTGGAGCGGGCGAGCCGGCCTTATTGAAGAGCGCGTAGCCCATAAACTGGCTCACCTGGGCGGTATCCTGCTTGTTGTTGTTGAAGGTGAGAGTGTTCAGGCCTTCGATCTTGCTTTCCGGGTCGACGAAGTCGAGCTTGACCTTGAGCGATGGGCGAACGCTGCTCTGGGAGCCAATGAAACCCTTCTTTCGCAACCCCACCTTCGGAAACTTGACGCCGTCGATGGTGACGCTGGCCTCTACATAGGTATACGGCCCGGGGATCGGCTCAAATTGACGTTTGGCGTTTAACGCCTCAAAGAAATTGCGGGACTGGTAGCGAATCGTATCCCAGTCGCCAGGTGGTACCGTGATCTGGACATCCAGGACCTTGTTGGTCGGGAAGATGGCATCCAGGGTCAGCTCGGCAGCGCCAAGCCCCCCTCCGACCACCAGGAAGATCAACCCGGCGATGATTCTCCGCCTCAAATACATCAGCTTAACCTTTCTAATCAGAACAGTTTGATTCGCATCCAGGGGAAGCATCCTAACACACAAAATTAATGCGGTTGTGCATAGTTGTCGAGGCCCTTCCAGGCAGGACGATTACCTGCGCCCAGCCGCGAGCAAGGGCCGGTCATTGCCCGGCGGATGGACCATCTGAGGCCCCCTCGCGACAGCTGTAAATAATCCAGAGGCCGGCAAGTATAGCGGGTGGCCCCTCCTGAAGGATCCAGGCCATCGGCATCCCGGCCTTGACGTCAATCCACCAGAGAACCGCCCCGAGAAGCGTAAAAGCGACCCCCAGCAGGCGAACAAGCCGGAGGTTCTCGGCAACACGGAAGGAGACATGCCAGAGAATAAAGCCGAGCGCAACATAGGCCGCCGAAAGCGACCTGGCCATGTATTCAACGATGGGCCCCTCGGGCATCTCGCCAAGGCCCAGGTACTTGTGGACGGCAGCCATCCAGGGCATCGGCATGAAAACCGCCACGATAGCGAACATCGCCGCGAGACCAAGCAGGCGAAGAATCCATGCTGTAACCATCTGCTTACGGGTCATGTCTTATCTGATCAAGAGGCGGCCCCGGGTTGCACGGGAGCGCCGCCGGGAGTTTCACCCACCCGCCTCAACGGGAAGCGGCCACACAATAGCTCTTCCCCTTCGAAGAGTGCTGGTAAAGAGCGAGAACCTCAGCCGGTGCCAGCGGACGGTTCCAGATGGCGACCTCGTCAACACATCCCTTGAAGGACCTTCTCCCGGAGGGATCCATGGCCCCAATCGATATATTGCCGAGGCTGCCCTTGGGCTCCGACCGAAGATCATTGGTGTCCTTGAGGGATCCATTGATATAAAGCCGGGCGATATAATCATCTCCCTCCAGGCTCAACGTCATGGCTACATGCGCCCACTTTGTCGACGGCCAGGAACTCTGATCGCTGTTGACGTACTGCCTCTCGGTGAAAATCCCGGTCAACGTCCCCGCCCCCTCATCGGAAAAGAGAAGGGAGTAGGCAAGGTCCCTGTCGACATACCCCTTGCTGAATAGAACCTGGGTTTTTTCCAGCCCTCGGCTGATCGGCGCTCCCGGCTTGAACCACATGGACACAGTGCTTCCACGCTCAAGGGCAAGCTCATCCTTGTGGGCAATCACGATGCGTTCGCCTTTTCCATTCAGGCTCAGGCCTCCGCCGACCTTTCCCCTCACGGCCTTGCAGCCCGAAAAGTCGCCGTTGTTTCCCCGCCCGCTGAGATCCTTGCCGGTCTTCAGGTCCCCATCCCCGGAGATGGTCCCGGGGTCGAAGCTCAAGGCCGCCACCAGGCCCTCCAGGTACGACTCCTGGCCCCTGGCTGGATTCTTGCTGAGTCTCGCGACCTCGCCAAGCCGGCTGCTGACACGTTTTTTATCCAGCGGAACAAGCTCATCTACCCCGAGCTCGTACCAGGCGCCAGCCCTCAACTTGATATTCTCGGTCGCGAGCTTGTCCTTCTCTCTCTCGGCGACAGCCCACCACGCGTCCCCGATCTTCACGGCAGCCTCGGCATCCACGCTTTCCCTGTCGACGCCTGAATCAGCCTTCGCCGCCTTGCCGAGCGCATCATCTGAGCTCTTCTCAAGAAGCGGAAGACCAGTCTTCCAGTCTCCTTTCGAGAAAGCGTAATAACGGCCCAGCTCGAGGTTGGCGGCCGCGCCCTCGAGCTTTTTCAGCCGTTTTTCAACCGCGCTGTACACCTTGTCGAGAGACTTGACCCGTTTACCAAGGGCTGAGATGGACGCGGCCAGGGCCTTGTCACCGGATCGGGGCGCCGTCTTGGCCGCGAGCTTGATGAATTTCTGCGCGATACCAAAATCGTCTTTCGCTACGCAGTTCTCTACGGCGACCCGAACGGCATGAGAGAGAGACCAGCTGTCATCAGGGGTCCGGACCCGCTGGGCTAGGCGCTGAAAGGTCTCGAATCGCAGCTCCCGGGGATCGAATTCATAGTGATGGATCAACCCTCCGAGCGCCTCGACCGCCAGGTCGACAACGCCGGCTTCAACCGCCAGGAGCCTGGCCTCATCGAAGAGCGAATAGGCGATGACCGGGTCATGCTTCTTTGTTTCCATCGCCGCCTTCAACAACGCCTCCGCCAGTGATTGTTTCGCGGCGAGAGCGGCCTTCGAACGCTTCCCGGCCCTGGCGTATTCCGCCTTGTAGAGGGACCGGATCTGCTCGAGCGAGTCCTTCTGGCTCAATTCCGGGGGGACCGGGGACTTCACAGCTTCCTGGGCAGGCAAGGCAGGAAGGAATAAGGCAAGACCGGCGATGACGACAGCCGGCGCGAACCGGCTGAAAAGAAAGCGGCGCTCTCCCTCGTATCTGTCCGCAGCGAAAATCGCAGTCTTCATGTACCGCATGCCTACCTCCTGCAGCATTACAGAATGACAAGCAAGTATTGTAGCAGGTCGACCGAACACCTGTTGAGCCTGGAGTTAGAAGTACAACTTCCGACAATCCTGCGGAAAGCCGGCGCCAGGGGGAGCTGTCGGCGCCGTACGCTCGCGCCCAAAAAGCTTACTTCTTATACGATTCGTATAGTTCCGCAATCCCGGCCTCTTTTGTCGTCCCCTTGTGAAACACCACCCGGTGTTTCAGGGTGATCTTCTGACCCGCAGCGAGCTTGAGCTCCTGCTTCATAAAGGGGTTGGCGGCAAAGAGACCGTAGGTGCGAACGTGCCAGGTGGTCGGATGCCTGAGGCTTCCCGGATGGTTCAGGATGGCGATACCCAGGGTCTCGCCCTTTACATCCCCGTAGTAATCCACCCAGGCGGCCGGCTTGCCCCAGGCGTCGCCATTCTTTTTTCCCTCGCTGCTCTGTATGGTGCCGCCCTCCGTGACGGTTGACTTGGGCCACATCCTGACGCCAAAGGATCCCTCCTTGGTTTTACCAAAGGTCACAGGAGCCTTCGCGGTGAACACGATATCGACATCGATCCACCTCGCCTTGTCGTTGGCATCGAAGACCATCACCCGGGACTCCTCGCCAAGCACCTTGTCGTTCTTATCCTTCCAGACGGAAACCGTCTTGAGGGTTGCCGTCTTTCCACCCCTGGCAACGAGGAATTTCTTGTGCTCAATAAGCCCTCCCTTATGCCAGAAATCTATCCCGTTGACGTCTCCATGGGTGAACCAGAAAGAAGAATGATGCACATGGTCGCCCTCGCCCAGGGGGCGGGTCATCTCTTTACCTGTCGGCCCGATGACAGGATGCAGGATGGGCTTGTTCTGAAAGAGCTTCTGGTAGCGGGTGAACAATTTCCCATCGAGCTTGACGATCGCCCCATCCTTGGTCTCCTCGACGGTAAACCGGTCCGCCGCCGCCGCAGCAGAGGCGACGGCAAGCACTGCCAGGGTCGCGAAAACGGAAGTCATCCTCATGATCAGCACCTTTCTATTTCACCAGCGCGAGAAACTGCCTCACGCGCGATTCATTCTTCGTTAAGTCCAGCCGCACCCGGCATGCCGAAGCGGCCCACAGAAAACTACCTCCTGCTCAGCTGGTCGGCAACCGGCTTGATGCTCTTTCGATGCTCCTCGGCAGCCGCAACCAACCTCTTGAGCACCTTGGGATTGTCGCCGGCAACGTTGTATTTCTCCGAAGGATCGTGCTCGAGGTTATAGAGCTGCGGAGTGGCGTGCTCTGTTCGTCTCTCGCCAATACCGTAGCAACCCTGGGTAATGAAGTGTGCCTTCCAGGGACCGACCCTTATCGCGTAGAGCTTTTCCTCCCGCCAATAGTAGACCCGGTCCCGCGGCCCCTTCTCAACCTTGCCGAGCAGCAGGGGCGAGAGATCGTAACCATCGAGTGTCCTGTCCGCGGGAATCTTGGCTCCGGACAGCGAGCAGAACGTCGGAAGGAGGTCCATGGTGGCCCCCATCTCCATCTGCACTCCAGGTTTCATTGTTCCGGGCCACCAGAAGACGGTGGGCTCCCGCATGCCGCCCTCGAAGGTGGTCCCTTTTCCTTCCCGAAGAAGCCCCGCCGAGCCTCCATGCGTATTAAACGGCAGCCAGGGGCCATTGTCCGAGGTGAACACCACCAGGGTTTTCTCATCGAGCTCCAGCTCCTTCAAGGTTGAGAGAATCCGCCCCACCCCCGCATCAATCTCCTCGATGACATCACCGTAGATCCCTCGCCGGCTCTTCCCGCGGTGATCTTTCCCTGCATACAGGGGAATGTGCGGCAGGTTGTGAGCCAGGTAGAGAAAAAACGGCTTGTCTTTATTGCCCCGGATGAAATCAATGGCCTTCTGCGTGTAGCGTCCAGTGAGCGTGTGCTGGTTCGCCGGCCGCTCAACCACCTCCGTGTCCTTCATGATCGGGACCTGGAACTGCTCGATCGGAGCGACGTAGTTCGGATCCTTCCTTCCCGCCTGCCTGTAATTAGGAAACCCACCCTTCCCATCCATGTCGTTCGAGTACGGGATGCCCCAGTAAGAATCAAAACCGTGCGCCACCGGAAGGTACTCAGGGCGATGCCCCAGGTGCCATTTTCCCACCGCGGCGGTAGCGTACCCGACGCTCTTCAGGCACTCGGCAATCGTCACCTCGCTCTTCTGGAGGCCTCCCTTTGAATCAGGAAAGAGTACTCTTCGCCTGGCCGACATCATCCCGTTTCGAACAGGCAGCCGCCCGGTGATCAGCGCCGCCCGGCTGGGAGTACATACACTGGCGCCGACGTAAAAGTTAGTCCACCGCTGGCCCTCGACCGCCATCCGGTCGAGACTGGGCGTGCGAATGCTCGGATGGCCGAAGCAGCCGAGGTCACCGTACCCAAGGTCATCGCAGAAGATAACGATGAAGTTGGGCTTTGCCGTCTCAGCCAGGCTTCGGGCCAGGCAGGCAACGGACGATAGAAGGAAGACAACCAGAATGACCGCGCGTTTCATCTCTTATTCCTCATTTGCTCAGGGTTGTTCAGCCAATAGCGTATGCGAGGCCACTTTCGCTGGCAAGTGGCGACGGCCTGCCCGGGCACATTGACTCCCCGCAACAGCCGCGAGCTCAAAACCCGCAGACGTTGGGGCAACCCTCAAGCCGTATGCAGCGCGTCCCGCGGGTTGGCGGGGCTCCGCCCTGGTACATATAGGCCAGCAGCCAGACCGCGTCGGAGACATTCACCTCGTTGTCTCCATTGGAATCCAGCACGCCGACATTGCCGACATTGCCCGCCTTCCCATCATCGCAGGGAGGGAGGTCGGGCCTTCGGCCGAAGAGATGGAGCAGGAGCGCCACCGCGTCCGAGATGTCCACCCGTGCATCCTGGTTGGCATCTCCGGGCAGCTGGCGCCCACGGGGCGCGAGCCCGGACTCATCCACTCCGGGCGACCCGAGGTCAAGATTGCTCGGTCGCCAGCTTTCAGCCACGCCCCAAGTCGACAGTTCATCCAGGGCGTCGACAATGACAAGGGATGGTCCCTCTCCATCAGTCTCGGGGTACCACAGGTCTCCGTACTCAAAATCAAGAACCGGCTCACCAAGGGCGCCCTGGACCCTGATGCGCTCACCCCCATCACTCAGCGCGCCGGAGTACTCCCCGGCGACGAGAACTCGAGCGAGATCGTAACGGCTGGCGAAGCCCTCGATATCTTCCACAAGCACGACCAGCTCTCCGGGCCCGAGCTCGGTCACGGCGCTCCCGGTAAAATCAAACTCGATCCCCTCGACAAAACGCACACCGGTGAGATCAATCGTGTTGGCGCTGACATTCTGAAGCTCGATAAATTCGAACTCACGGCGTCTGAAGGGGCTGCCCTTGGCGGCCTCGGCGGGATTGTACATGATCTCCGTAACCCGAAGCGGCATATCGGTATAAAAGACCGCGTCAACCTTCGCGCTCCAGTCCCCGTTCTCGCCACGCCCCCTGGCCGTTACAAGTGTCGACCCCGCAAGGGTGGCCGGACCGGTGTAGGAGATCGCTGTTGGAGAGATGGCTCCTCCGGGAAGACGCGGGTCGGAACCATCCAGGGTGTAAAAAACGCTGTCGGCCGGCAAGCCGACCTCGATCACCCTGTCGACCAGCTCAGCCCTGATGATGAAGTCACTGCTGTTGACGCTCGAGTTCAGGCCATGGATCGCCAGGACGTTCCGGCCCACCCGAAGGTGCTCTTCAAATCCAAGTAATTCATAGGCGTCCGCCTCGTCAATATCCGCCTCGTGCGAGCGGCGTGAGCGTGAATCCCATTCCGGCCCATCATCTGGCGCGTTCTCGGCTGCCAGGGGTTCCCCGTTGAGGTAGGCGATAAAGCCATCGTCGAAATCAATCAAGAGGGTCAGGTTGCCAATCGAACTGAACGCAGCCTGGTCGGCGATGTTGAACGGAATCCGGATGAAGGCCGATGGGTTGCCGTCGTTTCCGCGCATCTCGTCTAGGAGGTCGACACCGATCGCGTCCTCGTAGTCATCTCCGGTGTCGTAGCCCGCCCCCCCCGAGCCGCCCAGCCAGGTCTCCCCATTGGATCCCTCCTCGTAACCTGGCAAGGTCCACTCCGTGCCCATAGTGCCATTTCGGGGAATACAGACACTGAAGGGAGAATCCGTATCGAAGAGCTGGTGGCGAATCACAAATCTCTGCAGGCCCTCAACACCCATCGCGAGCTCCGCCCCGGACCGGATCAATCCCCCGTGCTGGGCGCGTCCATTGGCAAGAAAGCTGGGGACCGGCTCAGGAAGCATGAACCCTGCCCTGCGATACTCCGTGATGACCTGGGAGGTTCGCGTCGGCAGGACCCCATTGACGTAGCTGTCCCTCGCCCCGGTCCAGGATGAAGGTGTTCGGAAATTCCAACGCGCCGCCTCTGAGATGAAGGCGCGTTCCACCTGGTCGCAGCGCTCGAGAAGCCGGGCCCTCATCTTCGCGGGAGTCATCGGGCCATCGTTGAAGAACAACTCCTGAATTCGATCCGCGAGCAGGATTCGATAGTCGGGGTGGTTCTCGCGAAGAAGCATGCTGAAGATGCTGCCGGGCCCATCGCCCGCCGACCGGCCCGGACGTCCCATGCTGGTGCGGTTGCTGGCGCTTCGGGTAAACCCATCGGCATCGTTGAGGAAGAACTTGAAGCCGCTGCCGGGACCCGTCGGCCCGACGCACCGATATTCGTCCTCGGAGTTACCGAACATGAACATCAACATGTAATCAACGTAGTGGCGCACATCAAGGTAGGGGCTGACAGCCTCGAAATCGCTTCGCAAAGACTTGATTCGCTCCCAGGCCGACCCATCCCCATCAAAGGGAACGCCAGGGTCGGGCCAGCCACCGACATTCCAATTGCCGTTGATTGCCTCGTAGTCCTCTTTCTCTCCACCAAGGTACTGGGCGAGCATATCCGCGCTCCAGCGCTCTCGTAGATGGTACTGCCCCCAGTAGACCCCATTCAGGTAGAGATGAACGAAGCGGCCGTGAGGATTCAGGTTCCCCATGTCGAGCATCGTGTCATCGGTAAAACGATTGGACATGTAGAACCCCCGCTGGTTCATGTCGTGAGAGCCGGCCCGGAGCTCAATATGATCAAAAACCTCGACCGGAGAGATGCCGTGAGCGTGACCGTCAAAGAGCGGATAGCGCAACTTGGAGTCGCCGTACTCGGAGCGGAAATAGATGCGGAAGTTCTTCTTGGCGAAATTGGTGAACGCTCCACCGTAATATCTTCCCCCTGCGTCTTCCTGGAACCCCTCCCCTCCGCCGGGATGGATCAGCTCGAGGGAGATCAACACCTCGGAGCTGCCATTGATGGGTCTCGGGCTGGTGATGCACATCGAGGGCAGGTCGGTCAGGGATGCCCGCATCTGCGGAGCGAATACCCTGTTCTGGGTGATGTTTCTTCGCATCACGTTGGAGTCGATGACGTTGTCGAGGAAAATGTAGGTGTGAGTGTCGGTATTCGTCGGCCCGAGACCATTCTTGAAGGCGGCTGCGCGCAGGGTGGTCGTCGTCGAGATCCTGACGGGTGCGGTATAGCGCATACCGTTATTGGTTGTCGGCACGGAGTTATCCAGCGTATAGCGTATCTCGGCTCCCTCGGTCGCCGTTGTGATCTCGACCTCGAAGCCTTCATCGTAGAACCCGCGGTCGCGAGAAAAGGTCGTATCAGCGACAAATCCATCGAGCGCCTCGCCCTCGTTCGTCTCTCCGGGCGTGGGGTCGAGCAGGTAAGATTCCAGCTGTTCGGCGAAACGAAAGCCGACCAGACCGGGGACAAGGAGAAAGTCGTCGTCGTCAGGTGAGAAGTTCAATCCGTGAATCGCGAGAACATTGCCCCCCTCACGCAGCAGGTCGATCCGGCCACTCAGATCAAACTCCTCAAACACGAGCACGTTCTCCCGAGGGTTCTCCCGGATGGCGGCCGAGTCCCACATCGGATCCTCTCCCGCGTTCCGACGGGCGACCTCCGTACCATTGAGGTAGGCGACAAAGCCATCGTCGTACTTCATCTTCAGGGTCAGGGTGTCGAGGCTATCGGGGTTTTCCGCATCGAAAGGCATCCGCAGATAGGCTGAAGCGTTCCGGCCGAGCATCTCATCGCCGATGTCGGTCCTCAGCTGTCGATTGAAGGCGAGGTCTCCATCGAAGACCTGGCCGAAGACCTGGACCTCTGCGAGGCTCAGGTATGCCCCGGGTAACGAGACCCGAACATACCGCCCGCCAGCCTCGATGCCCTCGATCGCAAAAGAGGAACCGTCCATCGGGGATCCATCGGCAAGAAAGCTCTCCTGGTAGGTCTCTTCCCGGTCCTCATCCAGCAGCGTCACGGTAAAATTCGTCAGCCGCTCAGAACAGCAATCAAGCCGGTTCCAGAGGACTATCTCCTCGATGGCGTAGGTCTCACGCAGGTCGACCTCCCACCAGGACGGCGACGCGTTGGTGTGAGTGATGGACGAGTCGCCCCATTGGCCGCTGGTATTCCCATCGATGGCTCGGCCGGGACTTCCGCCCCAGCCCTCGGAGGATTGAGTGGCACTGCCTCCCAGGGCGACATTCTCGATCTCCGCGGGAGGCAACGGAACATCGCCTGTGGCGAAGCCTATTCCCGTCTCCACCTGCCCCCACAAGGAATCATCGTAGTCGGCGCCTGCCCATTCACGTCCGAGCCCTCCATCTCCTGGTATCCAGAGGCGGCCGAAGGCCCCCACGCTCAGATAGTCCGCCTGGGAAGCCCGCTGCGAAAACCCATAGGAGATATTGGCACGCTGCGGAGGAAAGACCGGGGTGAAGGAGTGAACAATCCCACCGGCGGGGTCCACCAGGGCAAGAAACTCACCTGCTCCATCGATGCGAAAGTTGGCATGGAGCTCAGAGCCTGCCTCCACTCGATCTTTACCTGAAGCGAAAACCAGCAGGTATCCCCCCGGGAGAACCTCCACCGCCGGCAAGCGCCATCTCAGAAGGTCATCTGCATCGTCGGTAAGATACCAGCCCTCGAGATTGACCGCGGCCCCTCCCTGGTTCTGAATCTCTATCCAATCCGAGGACTCTTCATCCTCATCAAGCAGACCATTCCGGTTCTCTGCAAGGAATTCAGTGATCACCACTGCCTGGGCGCGAAGCTCTACTGCTGCCGTAAAAAGAAACAGGAACACCGCCACCATCAATTGTAAGAGTCTTCTCATCGTATCCTTCCGGCCTCTAAATTATACCCAACTGCAATTTTAGAGACATCCGGGCTCGCAGGCAAGGAGCGTTCACGCAGCGACCGCTCCCTCACGCGAGAATATCTTCGGCAACCGTTCCGTGGACGTCTGTCAGTCGATAGTCGCGTCCCTGGAACCGGTAGGTGAGCCTTTCATGGTCGATTCCCAGGCAATGCAGGATCGTGGCGTGGAAGTCGTGTACGTGAACGGGATCGCTGGCGACATTGTAGCAATAATCATCCGTTTCTCCGTACGACATGCCCGGCTTGATGCCCCCTCCGGCCATCCAGATGGAGAAGCACCGGGGATGGTGGTCCCGGCCGAAAGCATTCGGATTCCCCTGGGCGTAAACGGTCCGCCCGAATTCACCGCCCCAGATCACCAGGGTCTCATCCAGCATTCCCCGGTCTTTGAGATCCTTGATGAGCGCAGCCGAGCCCTGGTCGGTCTCCTTCGCAAGCGTCGGAAGGTACCTCTTTACATTGCTGTGATGATCCCAGCCGCGATGGAAGACCTGGATAAAGCGAACCCCGCGCTCGGCAAGCCTGCGCGCCAACAGGCAGTTGGCCGCGTGAGAGCCGGGCGTCTTCGCCTCCTCCCCGTAAAGCTTGAAGGTGCTCTCGGGCTCATTCGAGACATCCGCAAGCTCCGGAACGGATGTCTGCATCCGGTAGGCCATCTCGTACTGGGCCAGACGGGTGGTGATCTCCGGGTCGCCGATCTCCTCTTCCCGCAGGCGGTTGAGCTTCGCCAGCCGATCGAGCATCTTCCTGCGTTCGGCGCTTGCGCCTCCGGCGGGATCATTGAGGTAGAGCACAGGATCTCCCTGGCTTCGAAACTTGACCCCCTGGTGTTTCGACGACAGAAAACCGCTGCCCCAGAGTCTGTCGTAGAGCGGCTGAGCCTGGTGGAAGGTGTTCTTGCTCAGCAAGACCACGAAAGAGGGCAGGTTCTCGGTTTCGCTCCCCAGTCCGTAGCTGAGCCAGGCGCCGATACTTGGCCTCCCGGGCTGCTGGTTTCCGGACTGAAAGAAGGTCACGGCCGGATCGTGATTGATCGCCTCAGTGTGCATGGACTTGACTACACAGATCTCATCTACAACCTCCGCCATGTGCGGCAGCAGGTCACTGATCCAGGTTCCCGACTTGCCATGCCGCCTGAATTTCCATGGAGACTTCACCAGCGGAAAACTTTTCTGGCCCGCGGTCATCCCGGTGAGCCTCTGCCCATCGCGGATCTTCGCCGGCAGCTGCGTCATGTGGAGCTTCTCGAGAGATGGCTTGTAATCGAGAAGGTCCACCTGGGACGGAGCGCCCGACTGGAGCAGGTAGATCACCCGCTTGGCCTTGGGGGCGAAATGCGGAATTCCCGCAAGCCCGCTCAACCCTCCCGGGGCGCCCTTCCTGTCCCCGCCGAAGAGCTCCGGGCTGAGAAGCGAGGCGAGGGCGGCGACCCCGATGCCTGTGCTCGATCGCCCGAAAAACTGGCGGCGGTTCTGAAGCAGTTTCGATTCAAATACGGGATCAGGCATCAGGTCAACCCTTCGTGATGGCCTCGTTGATATTCAGCAGCAGCCGGGCCACGTTGGCCCAGGCTGCGAGTTCCTTGACGTCAACCTCTGCCGCGTAGGAAGATTCGCCGACCTTCAGCAGTTTCAAGGCCCCGGCCTCGTCACCGACGTAACGCTCCAGAGCAGCCCGGTAGGCGGCCTCCAGGACCGCCAGTTCGGCAGGCTTCGGGCGGCGCGCGGTCACCAGGCGAAAACCATGGGAGATTTTTTCAGCGAGGGACTTCCCGCCCTCAACGATCATGCGCTCGCCAAGCTTCCGGGCAGCCTCGACGAACTGCGGACCGTTCAACAGGACGAGGGCCTGCAGAGGCGTATTCGTTCTCGACCGCCGAATAGTGCAGAATTCCCGCTCCGGCGCATCGAAGGTCTTGAGCATGGGCGAGGGTACCGTTCGCTTCCAGAAGGTATAGATGCTCCTTCGATAGAGGTCAGCTCCGGTGCCCTGCTTGTATTCCCTGGAGTAGCCGGGACGATTGTTGAGCTCCATCCATAAACCCTTCGGCTGGTAAGGATAGACACTCTTGCCGCCGAGACGGGGAACGAGCAGGCCGCTGACCGCCAGGCTCGCGTCGCGGATCTCCTCGGCATCGAGCCGCATCCTCGGGCCGCGCGCCAGCAGGCGGTTCTCGGGATCCTTCCGGTAGCTGTCGGCCCCGACATGCGAACTCTGTCGATAGGTGGCGGAGTTCAGGATCAGGCGCTGGAGCTGTTTCGTGTCCCAGCCGCTCCTGAGGAACTCGACCGCCAGCCAGTCAAGAAGAAGAGGGTGACTCGGAAGCTCGCCTCTGACGCCGAAATCCTCGGAGGTCTTCACCAGGCCGAGACCGAAGATCCTCTGCCAGTGGCGATTCACGGCGACGCGGGCCGTCAGGGGATGCTCGGGATCGACCAGCCACTGGGCGAACCCCAGCCGGCTGGACCTGTTCTTCTTCATCTCGGGAAAGAGGGCCGGCACCCCGGGTTCAACCTTCTTCCCGGGCTCATTGTATTGCCCCCTGTGAAGAATACGGGTCGCCCTCGGCTGCGGCAGATCCTGCATGATCATGGTCTCGGGAAAGCTCGCGGCCTTCTGCTTCTCGATAGTGGCGATACGATCCCGCAGCCCCTTGCGGGGGTTGTGTTCGGCGAGGAAATACTCACGCAGCCGGGCCGACTCCGCGGCCTTGCGGCTGCCGGCGGCCTTGGCCGCGATCTTGCGGATATCGGCCGGCACACCCTTCAACTGCAGCAGGTCCGGACTGTCCGTGCTCACCGACAGCCGGGGCCTCCCAATTCCATGGTTCGCGAAGCTGGCCTCGTGGCGCAGGCGGAAGTTCAACCGGGACCCGCCCTTGAAGCCAAAAGGCCGCACGGGAATGAAGATCGCCGTGGCCGGCTTCTTCCGGGTGGGCCCATCTACGGCCCAGCCGCTGTTGCCCGCGACCGTCCGGTCAATAGCCTTGGCGACCTCGTAGCCAGCCTGGGAATAATCGGCCCTGGCGCGAACGAATTGCACCACCTCCTTGTGGCCAGGCTTCTTCTCCGAGATCACCGTCAACTCAAATTCGCTCAGGACAAAATTCGAGTTGCTGTGACGGCCGGGGCCTCCTCCCGGGAGACTCGCATGGGTCAAGGCCTCAAGGCGAACGGCCGTGATGGCGGTGGCCTCGGTCCGGGTCGAGATGTCGTAAACGTTCTTTCGCGGGTCGGCACCTCCGGCCAGGACACTGTTGTCCTTGAGCCGCCGGAGCGTGCTGCCGCCGGAGGCCTTCATCTCCCTTGGAACAAGAACCTCCCAACCTCCACCCGGGGCGCCGGCAACACCCCTGGCCCAGCGCTCGAGTTTCCCGTCGATACCCATCGGCTTGTTCAGCTCATTTTTCAGCCTGTTCAGCTCGAGCGTAAGCTCCACCTGCCGGGCAGCGGCCAGCGGAGAGGCCAGTCGCTTTTTCGGCGAGAACCCGTTGGCCCCGCGCTCCGGGACCTGGTTGAAAAATGCGTAGACCTGGTAGAACTCCTCCTGGGAGAGGTCATCAAATTTATGATCATGACAGCGGGCGCAGGCCAGGGTCATGCCCAGCCAGACCTCGCTGGTGGTAACGACCCGGTCCATCACATACTCGGTGCGGTACTCCTCATCGATGATCCCACCCTCGATGGTGATCCCGTGGTTGCGATTGAAACCCGTGGCGAGCTTCTGCTGGTCCGTTGCGCCCGGCAGAAGATCTCCAGCCAACTGCTCGACGGTGAACTGGTCGAAGGGCTTATTCCTGTTGTAGGCGTCGATGACCCAGTCGCGCCAGACCCATTGCTGACGCTCGGTGTCGTATTGGTAGCCGTTGGTATCGGCGTAGCGGGCGAGGTCAAGCCAATGCCGGGCCATGTGTTCGCCGTAGGCCGGTTTATCGAGAAAACGATCCACCATCCGCGCGTAGGACTTCCGCGACTTGTCGGAGAGAAAACCATCGACCTCCTCCAGGGTCGGGGGCAGGCCGGTCAGATCGAAGCTGACGCTTCGAACCAGGCTCTCCCGGCTGGCCTCGGGAGCGGGCGCGAGCCCCTCGTATTCGAGCCGCGCGAAGACGAACCGATCGATGTCATTGACCACCCTTCGGGAATCTTCGAGAGCTGGAAGAGGCGCCTTCTTCGGCGGCTCGAACGACCAGTGCTTCCTGTACTCGCCGCCCTGCTCGATCCATTTCTTAAGTGTCGAGACCTGGCCCGGCGACATCACCAGGGCCTGGTCCGCGGGGGGCATGCGGTCATCTTCATCTTCGGCCGTGATCCTGCGGACCAGCTCGCTGGCAAGGGCATCGCCGGGAACGATGGCCCGACGGCCGGAACGCGCCTTGCCGACAGCCGACTCCCGCTGGTCGAGCCTCAGCTTCGCCTTCCTCTTGCCCGCATCCGGCCCATGGCAGGGGAAACAATAGCTCGAGAGAATCGGCAGTACGCTGCGCTGGAATTCGATCTTGTCCTCAGCCCTGGCAAGACAGGGCCAGGGCGCGAGAAACAAAACGAACAGGCAGCTACGGGTTGTATCAGGCATGGCGATCTCTCGATGAAGAGCGAGGGGCGCCGCTGAATGCTGCGCCGGCCTCGCAGGTCCCTGCATCTTAATTCAAGACCCCTGCCTCAGGCAAGCAGTGGTCAGTTGAGCGGGGCTCCATCCAGGATCCAACGCTCGATAACATTGAGAGTCTCTTCATCAAGCGCCGGCGCGCCCAGGGGCATCATCTCTCCGCTCCCCCCTATTTCCAAGTGGGTCCCGTTGATCTTGCGCCACAGGTAGCTGTCCGAAGGAGCCCCTCTGGCAATGCGGTACATCCCGGGCACCTCCGTAGAACGAACCTCCACCAGGTTTTCGTAGATAAACTGGGGGTTTCCGTGAAGATCCAGCCCGGCGGCCGGGGGCTCGTTCGGATGGCAGCCCGTACACTCTTCCATCCTGGGGACGATCGGCACCATGCTGCTGTGACAGGTCGAGCAGCGCTTGAGCACCGGGGCAATCTGCGCGCTGAAGCTGACAGGAGCCTCGCCAGGCTCCGGGCAGGCGGCGGCCAGGGCCGCCTGCGCCGCAGCCAGCTGCCCCTCGAGCTCAGCCACTCGTCCCTCGAGTTCCTCCCTGCAGGTCGCCGACACCGGCTCTGTTCCCCCGGAGAAGAGCCACTGCAGCAGGTAGATGGCATCGCCAATGTCCCGGCTTCCATCTCCGTTGGTGTCTCCGTTCTGAACAGCCGCGGGACTGTCACCCGCGACTGCAACCAGCTGATGGGCGAGGACGCCCAGCAACGCGACGTTCAAGATCAAAGCGAATACGGCTACGCGCTTCATGACGGCGCCCTTTCATTATCTTTTGTGGTGATACCGCAAGCCTATAAGAGGCTCCCGGGACAAGCAAGAAAAGGCGGGCAGGGAGGGTTGCAGCTCAGGGAGCGAAGCCCTCGCGATATCTCGCCCTGCACTCGGCGAGGGCCGCCGTGCTGGAGGGCAGCCCGGCGATATTCACCGTCTCGAGAGGATCCTTCTCGTGGTCGTAGAGCTCAGACGCAACCACATTGCCGGTCTTGAAGTCGCGCCACTCGGTGTAGCGGTAGCGGGCGGTCCGAACCGAGCGGCCCATGACATCGGGGGCGCCGGTGAAATAGGCTGGACGCGGGTGCTGAGTGAAGGCTCCCCTCTTAACAATCGCCGCGGGGTCATCGAGAATCGGCGCCAGGCTCAAGCCCTCGAGCCCCTCGACCTTCGGCAGCCCGCAGAGATCGACCAGGGTGGGATAGAGATCGAGGAGTTCGGCCAGCGAGTCGGTCTTCACCCCCCGACTCTTCATCCCTGGAGCGGAAATGATCATCGGTACATGAGCATCGAGCTCGAAGTTGGAGGTCTTGGCCCAGAGGGAATGCTCCCCGAGATGAAAGCCGTGGTCGGACCAGAAGACGACAACGGTCTTTTCACGCAATCCGAGCCGGTCGAGCTCGGCAAGGACCTTCCCGAGCTGGGCATCGAAATAGGTGATGGCCGCGAGGTAGCCATGCCGCAGCTCCATCACGGCCTTCTTCTTGAGCTTTCTCTGCTTACCCGCGCCGAGGATCTCGCGGCTGTTGTGCCAGGCGATCCTTGGAGCATCCCTGGGCCACTCGGGGTTTGGAGGACGCGAAAGCTTTGAGCGGTCGTAGAGATCCCAGTACTTACTCGGCGCATTAAAAGGCGCGTGCGGTTTCCAGAATCCGATGGCGAGAAAGAACGGCTTGCCGGCCTTCTTGCGTTCCTGCAGAGCCTTGATTGCAAGGTTGGCAATTCGGCCGTCAAAATAGGCCTCATCGGGAACATCCCTACGAAAGCATTTCGGGTCTTTCGAGATGCTCTTGGGCTTTGAGCCATCGACCCGCCCCCTGTCGTGATAGTGGGAAGCGTAGTGCATTACCGCCGGAACACTCCAGGAAGGAGCATCTCCCTTCTCCTTGTCCTGGCGCCAGTTGTGGTAGATCTTGCCGATGTTCTGGGTGAAATACCCCTGCTTCATGAAATGCTGAGGCAGGGTGATGACATCGGGCAGGCGATGGCGAAAATGAGTCGGCAGATCCCAGATCCTCAGGGTGTCGGGACGGCGCCCGGTCATGAGCGACGCCCGGGATGGATTACAAACCGCCTGCTGGCAGTAGGCCCGATTGAAGAGCCGTCCACTGGCGGCAAGAGCGTCGAGATTCGGAGTCAGGACCTCCTTATTGCCCATGCAGCGCAGATCGGCACGAAGATCATCGGCTGCGATGAAAAGAACATTGAGCTTTTCGGCTCCTTCAGTTGAAGAGGCTAAGAGCAGAAAACACGTCACGGAGAAGACAGTTGAAGATCGCATACCGTCACCCTTCAAAAATTGAATAGACCCGTCGCAACAGCCCGCCCGAATCCTCCTATCCCCCGGGGATCACCGCCTTGCCGATCTTGCCGGTGGCCCGGAAGTACCCCATGGAGTTGTCCTTCTCATCGGTGATGAGCCAGATCGCATCGGAATAGGTGTTCTGGTTGCGAGTCCCGCCGGAGCTCAGCTTGCCGTAGAGCTTCAGGCCGCCGCCGAAGTTTACCCAGTAGATCTTCACCCGCTTCTTCGAGTTGTTCTTAAAATGAATCTCGGTTGATGAGCCGTCAAGCGACCTGGGCGGAGAACCTTCGGCAAGATCCGTCCACTTCAACTTTTCAGTCGGCCGGGAGGACTCTCCCGCGTTCGGGTTTGGCGGCTCAATACCCAGCAGGTGTTTCCTGAAGAAGTCCCGCCGCTTGCGATCACCGTGGCGCCCTCCGTCACCATGCCCGCCACCGGGAATAACGACCAGCTCGAATTCCTTGTTCGCCCGAATAAGGGCGTCCGCCAGCCGGAAGGTCGACTCAGGCGGAACATTCTTATCCAGCTCGCCGACGATGAGCATCAGCTTGCCCTCGAGACGATGGGCATTGTCGATGTTCGAGCTGGCGGAGTAATGCTCGCCAACGGGATACCCCATCCACTGCTCGTTCCAGGAAGACTTATCCATGCGGTTGTCGTGGCAGCCGCAAGCGGACACCGCCACCTTGTAGAACTTGGGGAAAAAGAGCAACGCCCCTGTCGAACTCTGCCCTCCTGCAGACCCCCCGTAAATCCCGACACGGGTGCTGTCGTACCAGGGGTACTTCTTCGCCACGGCCTTGTGCCAGAGAATTCGGTCGGGGAAGCCGGCGTCCTTCAGGTTGTGCCAGCAGACATCGTGAAATGCCTTGGAGCGATTGGCCGTCCCCATGCCGTCGATCTTGACGACGACAAAGCCCATGTCCGTCCAGGATGAATAGCGCCGCGAAGAGCTGAAGCTCTTGGGCACGTAGGAGTCGTGCGGACCGGCGTACATGGACTCGAGCACCGGGTATTTCTTCTTCGGATCATAGTCTTTCGGCCGGCAGATGAATCCCCAGATCCCGGTCTCGCCGTCACGCCCCTTGGCCGAGAACACCTCGGGCGCCTCCCAACCCTTCGCCTTGAGTTCGCTGACATCCGACTCTTCCAGCTTACAGAGCAGCTTCCCATTGGAAACCCGCCGCAATTCATTCACCGGCGCCATATCGACGCGGGAATAGGTGTCGATGATATATTTGCGGTCCGGCGAGTAACGGATCCCATGCGTGCCATCTCCATCGGTCAGCGAGGTGAACCCGCTGCCATCGAAATTAACCCGGTAGTAATGAACGAGATAGGGATCCTGCTTCGGGTTCTTCCCTGAAGCGCGAAACCAGATCTGCCGTTTCTCTTCGTCGATCTTATCGACGTAGCGCAGAACGTATTCCCCTTCAGTGATCTGCTTCTGCTTACCCGTCGCAGCATCCACCAGGTAGAGGTGCCGCCAGCCATCCTGCTCGGAAAGGTAGACGATCTCCCGGCTCTTCTTCAGCCAGGTCACCAGCGAGGTGCCGTAGTCCTTCGGATGTTCGGTCCAGATAAACGTCTTCGACTTCTCATCGATGATGTCGCGCGCCTGGCCGGTGAAGACATCGACCTCCACGAGGCGGAAACGCTGATGCCCGCGATCAACCTTCCAGTAAGAGAAGGTACTCCCATCGAGCGACCAGCGCATATTCGGCCAGCGGAAGTCGATCACATCGACCTTCGGCTTCACATGCAGCTTCTTGTCGACATCGAACCAGTTGAGCTCAAAGTGGGTGAACTTATCCCCCGGCAGAGCGTAGCGCCGGGTGTGAAGCTTCGCCTTCCCGCCGCCCCGCGGTGAAGACTCGATCAGGTGAACCTCGCTGATCTCATCCGGCTCAATCCGCCAGGCGACCAGGTTGTTGGAATTCGGAGCCCAGTAGGGAGCCTGGTAAGAATTATCCTTCTTTCCGTCCTTGCTGAGTTGGACACCCTCACCTCCCTTCTCGGGTCTCACATAGAGATTGTGCTCATGGATATAAGCTCGCCACTTCCCATCCGGCGACACATCTCGCCGAGCCCGATACCCCCTGTAGCGTTCCTTTCTGCGCTTCGACCGATTATCCAGCGAACCCTGGTACCCGGGAGCCTCCCCTGCCTTCTCAAGCTGCGTCAGCTTGTGCGATGGAAGCCCCAGCTGGAAATACTTCCCCTTTACCCGGAAGAAGGCGACCCCTTTGCCCAGGTCAAACCCCAGCTGATCGAGCGGCAGTCGCTCCCCCTCAACACCACCAACCCCGGCATCCCCGAGGGCCTTCGCTACCAGCCCATGATCAAAAGCCGCCTTGCGCGTGCCCTTCTCCAGGTCCACCAGCACAAACTCCCGCCGCCCCCCCGGAAGATCATTCCGATACCAGCAATGAGAACCATCATCCGCCCACTGCGGATTCACCCGGCTCCTGTAGACATTGCCCAGGGCCTCCCCCGGCAGCCCCAATCCGACCGTAACGACCAGCAAAGCGGCCCGGCCCAGACACTTCCAGACAAAACTCCTCAGGCAGACCTTCTTCATCTAACTGTTCCCAGGCTAATCGAGTTGTTTCAGCAACCAACCGAAACAGTAGAGTACCCGCCCCACAGCAACCGCATCAATAACGCATCAACAAACCAGCAAGACCACCCCACCTAAAACCACACCCTGCACAACCCGTTGTCGCACAGGAGCCTTCGTGATCATGGCACCAGGCTCCGAACCTGCGGCCTTCTCACCCCCAGTGAGAAGGTCACCAGGGAGAGTCACTCAGTCCTTTTTCTACGCACGC
>Ga0310124_10000961_pt1 | contig 20301 bp, 20 predicted proteins | sample CB11b_AW_Bot5_MG_FD_203507 | JGI IMG/M metagenome (GOLD analysis project Ga0310124, IMG submission 203507) | Marine microbial communities from Western Arctic Ocean, Canada - CB11b_AW_Bot5 | ecosystem: Environmental > Aquatic > Marine > Oceanic | place: Canada: Western Arctic Ocean | collected... | reverse complement strand
AACCCGGAGACCGGGGTCAGACGCCGCCTGTGGTTCGACGAAGGCGGACCACAAGCGGGGCCTGAACCCTTCGGCCAGACAGCGTTGCTGGAGAAAAAGGGGTCAGGCCCCCGCGTGCGGGCCGTTGCAGGTGGAGCACGGACCAATTGTGGTCCGCCGCAGGCGGGCTAGTCGAGGTCCACCGGGGCGCCGTCTTGATAGGCTTCGACAAGTCGAAAGGGGCTCGCGAGGTCCGAGTTGTCAAAGACGAGCACGTGAGGTAACCGGTGGATGGCCCGGTCGAGATTGGCAGCCGTTCGGGCGAACCGGGATCGCAGCTTGTCGTCGGGGACGTCGTGGCCACCCTGGGCAGCCCGCATCGAGACTCTCTGGATCGACATCCGGACATCCGCGATGCGGACAAACAACAACGCGACCTCGTATCCCGCGTCGACCGCACGGCACAGGAAGTCGACCTTGTCTCCCACCGGATCTGAAAAGACCGTCTCAAAGAGAAAGCTCTCACGCCGCACGAGCAGAGCCTCACGCAGTGCCGTCGCCACCTCGGCCGCCTCGTAGGGGTCGATCTTCAATTCCGCGGCGAGATCGTCTGCGTTGATGGACCGTAGGTCGGTCTCGGCGAAATGGGCGTGATAGAAGGTCGATTTGCCCGCACCGTTGGATCCGGCGATCGCCACGATGATCGGACGGCGGTCCAGAAACGACAGGTCCATGTCGTCACTCGGACGGTTCGAACACGCGGTTCACGAAACGTCCCAGCGTGACCGTGCCGTCCTCTTCGGTGCGCCGCAACAGGCCAGCCGCGTCGGCAACCGACTCGAAATGCGGGAACGGCCGGGTCTCCAGGAAGTCCGATACCCGACGAGACCCCTGCGGTGATGAAACCCCGTCGACCACCGATGACAGTCGACGGACCGCCGAGGCACGCCGCAATGCCAGGACACGATCGCCGCGGAGCAACGGGTCGACGGCACGACCCAGCTGAGCCCAGAATTCAATCTGGCCGGCAATCGAGCGGTCCGAGACTCCGGCCGTGACTCGCGCATCACAGACAAGTTCGTCGGAAAGCTTGACCGGCTGCCCCATGCCTACAATGGTAGCATAATGCTACCCATGGTCAAGAGTTGCCCCCCCAGGACTTTAGATTCCGTGACGCCGATGGAAGAGACCCACATTTCACTCGGTGCGCTGTTGGATTGGTCAGTCATACGATTGAACGTAGTGCCTGTGGCGGATTCGCGGCGTGAAGGAATACAGCTTGGCCTTTTTCAGGTGGAACCGCAGACGAATCGGCCGCCCCTGAATCAGACGGCAGTCATCCTTGTCTGTCCATTTCAACACGTGCCGAACACTGTCGGAGGTGATCGCGATGGAGTCGTCTTTCGAGAATCCCTTGATCACGTTGCCTGCGGCATCGAGGGCCTCGACGACAATTGACCCTCCTTCAGCGTTTGCGTTTACCTCGAGCGTGTCGCCTATGAAGAGCAGTGTCCTGGTCGTCATCGTCCCTTCTGCCCCGGCGTTGACGGAAACGAACCCGTCCAAACGCAGCCTTGCCAAGCCAATACCCCTGGTCTTGGGAAATTTGTCACCATGGTACTTTGCCCAATGCCGGCCGGTGTATCCCCTGTAGTAGATCCAGATCTGGTCGTCGACAATCAGCAGCGGCTGGTGGCAGGCACCAACGGCGCCCCAATCCCAGTCCTTCTTGTGGCGGCCGTAGGGAATGAAGACCGCGTTCTTTGTTGTCTTCTTCCAGTCACGGTTGTCGTCCATTTCATGCCAGGGGATTGCTCCATTTGCGGCCACCCGCAGCCAAGTCCGGCCGTTACGGCTGAAGACCAGTTGCTGGTCAGTCTTGTCCATCCAGAGCTTGTCATTCGGAATCGGTTGAATCGTCTCGCCGTGGTAGGTCCAGAGGAAGCCGATGTACATCCCCCGGTACGGCATGGCCTGCATGGCGTAGTGCTTTGTATTGAAAGGCCGATCCATCTTGGACTTGAGGCCTTCGTTTGTTGGTGCCGGCCACAGGATGGTCGTCTTCGGCGACCAGTGGACAAAGTCCTCGCTCTCGGTCACCGAGCAGATCCGACTATTGGGTGGCCCATATCGAAGATAAGCGACGTACCGGCCGCGGCGGGCATCCCAAAAGGGACAACTCTGAACATCGCTGTACGGGATGATTGGGTTTTGGGGCTCATCGGTCCAGTGGATGCCATCCGGCGAATACGCCGCGTTGGTCGAGAGTGTCTTGGGGGTTCCGTCCTGGCAGGCGCTGAAGAGCATCTTGTAGCGCTTCTGTGGGTCGCGGGCCACGGGGTCCTTGAAGACACCGGGAGCCAGAAAGCCGGGGAGCTTCGAGTGGAAGACGATGTTGGTCTTGTCTCTCTGGTTTATGATCGGCTTGGTCCAGTGGAGGCCGTCCTTCGACGTCGCGTAGCCCAGAACCTGCTCGCTGTCGACCTTGCGATCGGGAACATGCATCGCGTACCACATCTTGAAGATGCGTTCATCCTTGTCATAGATCACCGAGGTGTAGTCTGGATCGTCCCGTTCCCACGGTTTGTCGCGAATCATCAACGGGTTCTTCGGGTGTTTGACCGGCTGGTTGAGGACCTTTGTGGCGCCCTTGAGGTCACCGATGATGTAGTCGTCGATGAACAGTTGCTTGCCGTTGATGACAATCGCATCGCCAACAGTCTCGTCGTTGATGTCTTTGAGGAGTCCCGGAGGTGCCTTCAGGGCCTGGGCGTGTGCCGTGGCACAGCAAATGCACGCTGTCACCCAAGAAAAGCAGATCAAACGAATGAGCATGATGTGACTTCCGCTGGTGTTGTTGTTGTTGTTGTTGTTGGTGGTGGTGGATTCTTCCGGCGGTTGCTGGCGGGGCAATCACGCTGGCCATTGTGAAGGCTGTTGTACATCATTTTTCAACCAGAGGCTGCGGCCGGCAAGGGACTCGTCAATGCAATGTGTCAGGATCGGTTCGAGTGACCTTGAGGTCTCCCGGATGGCGCTGGGCCTGGGATTCCGTGGGCAGTCGTCTGCCAGCGAGGCGGTGCGGCTGATCGAGCATGCGATCGACTCGGGCATCAACTTCATCGACTGCGCCAACAAGTACCAATTGAGAACGGACGCTGCTGATGCCCACGGCAGTTCCGAGGAGATTCTCGGTCGAGTGCTGAAGACGCGGCGCGACGAGCTAGTGATCACAAGCAAAGTCGGCGCCGAGGGTGGTCCCGAGAGGGAAGCCGGGGGCTGTTCACGGGAGAACATCCTGCGAGAGGTCGAGCGATCGCTGTCACGATTGGGGACCGACCACATCGATCTCTACTTCCTGCATCGCTTTGATCCGGTGACGCCGATGGAAGAGACCCTGGGTGTGCTCGACGAACTGGTCACCAGCGGCAAGGTACGTTACGTCGGCTGCAGCAATTACCAGGCCTGGCAGGTGTGCAAAGCTCTGTGGCTTGCCGATCGGATGGAGGTGAGCCCGTTCGTCTGTGTCCAGAACAACTACAACCTGCTCAACCGCGAACTGGAACGGGAAATGTTGCCGCTGGTTCGGGACCAGGGTCTGGGCGTGATGGCCTTCAGCCCTCTGCAGGTCGGGTTGCTCAGCGGCGCGTACGTGCCCGGCCAGCCGCCTCCGGCGGGATCACTCTGGAGCGAGCGGCGGCAGGAATTCGACGAGGTCTTCTGTGGAGCGACGGTGCAGATGGTCGAGACCGTCCGAGAGGTGGCCGATCAACGTGGCGTGTCGATGCCCCAGGTGGCGGTCAACTGGGTTCGATCGCACCAGGAAATCTCCGTCGTGATCACCGGCAGTGACTCGATTGAGCAGTTCGACGACAACCGGGCGGCTTGCGACTGGGAACTGAGCGATGAAGAACTCAATCGGCTCAATGAGCGCTTCGTCGAGATGATGGTCTGGTGATCGGCTCAAGAGAGGCACGTGTCATGTTGCACATCAGGGTTCTTGGTGAAGGCCCCATTTACCGGAACCCGAATCCCGGCTATGGCAACGTCGGTGCCTTCTTCAGCAACCTGGTCCAGCTCTCGGACCAGGAAATCCTCTGCACCTACAATCGCGGTGGCGGCATGTATGCCACCGACCTGGCATTTCACTCGGCTCGTTCGATCGACGGCGGCGGAAGTTGGCCCGAGCAGAGCGTGGTTCACGATCCTGCGACCGATGACGTGGCCTACTCGTACCACGATCCGATGCTGGCACAGTTGAATGACGGCTCGTTGGTGATCACGTCGTTCCGAGTCGATCGCAGCGATCCGGATCGGCCGATGTTCAATGAGGAGACCGGTGGAATCTGCGAATACGAACTCGTGGTGCTGCGTTCGTCGGATCGAGGCCGCAGTTGGTCTCGGCCCGAGCCGATGGTGGTACCCGAGGACCTGATCGTGACGCCCAGTTCGGGGGTCATCGAGTTGGAGGATGGCAGGTGGTTCTTACCATTCGATCGGTGGCATGCCTTCGATTCGCCGCAGCCCTATCGGCCTCAGGTGGTCGGTCTCTTCTCGAACGACCAGGCCAGGACCTGGTCAAATCCGGTTGTCATCGCCGACACGGACTCCGCCGACAAGGGCTTCTGGCACGGGCAGGTGCTGCGAATGAACGACGAAAGCCTGTTCACCATGTTCTGGACGGCGTTGATGAAAAGCGATATCGAGAGCCTGCCTCTGCACTGTTGCCGGGGATCTTCGGACGCGACCCGGTGGGCTGAGCCGGAAGCGACCACCGTGCCGGGCCAGACCAACCACGCCGTTGATCTCGGACGAGGACACATGCTGAATGTCCATACCCGCCGCGATGGTCCGCAGCCGGGGTTCTTCGCCGTCGCATCCAGCGACGAGGGCAGGACGTGGGATCTGGAGAACCAGGTCTGTCTCTGGGACGCCACCGGACGCGACAAGCTGGGAGTCGAGGCGCCGGAGACCTATCCCCGCTCGCACGACACAATCGCCTTCGGAGCACCCCGTGCCATTCGCCTGGCTGATGGGGATGTGCTGGCCACGTTCTGGTGCACCGAGATGAGTGTGACTCATGTTCGATTTGTGCGACTGAGTGTGTCCGAAGCGTAGCGGCAGCGGTGACGAGAAGGCCTGGCACATGAAATCCACACTGCAGACAGCCAGCCGGCCGGCGTGCAAGCTGGCCATCGAGCCCGCGTGCCTGGTTCTCGTCGCGTTGCTGAGTTGCGGGGTGGGATGTACCGAGGGCGACAGTTCCGGGAGCCTGGGCAGTGACCCGGCCGCCCCGATGGCGTCGGCCGACTTTGTTCCACTTCCACTGGATGACACCGGCCAGGCGATCGCCGAAGCACTGCGTGAACTGGGATTCACCGAGACGGTCGGGATGCCCGTCGAGGTTGCCAGGCTCGAGTCGGGAACGCTGGAGTTCACCGTGAGCGACAATTCTCGCTCGCCGCGGGTGCTCAACGGGCTCGAGTCGCTCAGCTACCTGAAGGGAGGCGAGCGATTCGAGGCATTTCGAACGGGCCTGAATCTCGAACATGTCTTCTCGGGCCACCGTGATAGGCACAACCGATTCTGTGCGCGGCGGTATCCCTACCTGCTGTGTCGGGAACGCGAGGGCGATTCGGTGTTCCTGGTCCGGCTGGCGTCCCAGGGTCCGTGGTCGATCGAGCATGTGACCCGATTGACTCCAGCGGCTCCACATTCGATCGACATCGACTTCCGCTGCCGTTTTCTCGAGGTGTCCCGGTTTGGTTCCAGGGCGTATGCGGGTTTCTTCTGGGCCAATTACATGCGTGAATTGCACGACGGTACGATCCAGTTTCGCGGTACCGCAGACGGAGGTGGGGAAGAAGGTTGGATCCGTGCCGAGCCGACCGGTGGATGGGATGTGGGCACCTATCGGGCCTCGAGTGCTGGGGCCCTGGAATTCGACGGCGATCACAACATGGGGCTCAACCTGCGTTCGTTCGCCGCGCCTCGATTCACGCGTCCCTTCTTCTTCAGCCGCTCGGCCGACAACATGGTGTTGATGCTGATGTTTGATCGGATGCACACCCGCAGTGACGAAATCCGCTTCAGCAGCTTTCCTCCGGCCGTGGATTTTCAGTACGTCGTCCGGGATATCAAGCCGGAGCGACGCTATGGGTTTCGAGCGAGGGTGAGTTGGAGGCCGTGGGTCAGTCGTGAGGATTGTTTGCAGGAATGGAGTTCCTGGCAGTCAAGCGAAGACGAGGGGTGAGAATTGTACTTGCGGCTGCACCGACTCTGTCGGGCCGTTTCCGGAACGAGATCACCGTGTTCCCGAATCCCGAGTTGGTTCCCCCTGGGGTGACTCTGTTGTCCGGCAGCGTCGTACGTCGGTATCGTGTGGAAGTCTCGTTGCCGTTGTTTGTCCCTGGCACAGGTGGCCTGTCATGAAACTGATGTTGCTCGCTTCGGCCCTGTTTGCGGCAGGCGATCTGACGGATTCTGAATTCCGCAACTTGCATGCACAGCTACAGCCGCCCAAGGCGGAGGTCTGGCGGACGATTCCCTGGCGGGTGTCTCTGCTTGAGGCTCAGCAGGTCGCGGCTCGCGAACGGAAGCCGATCTTTATCTGGGCGATGGACGGTCATCCACTGGGTTGCACCTGAAACAACGGCGTGCTCGACCGTGCGTCGACGTTCAGTGATCCCGAGGTTGTACGACTGTTGAAGACGAGGTTCATCCCGGTCGCCATCGACCAGGCCTACCAGCGTCGTCAGCAGGATGCCGAGGGCCGGTTCTACCAGAGGATTGCCAACCAGGGTCCGAGGAAAGTCGGCCGCGGTACGACCCAGGGGCTCTACGTCGCCACCGCCGATGGACGATTCCTGGGCTTCAACAACAACCGTGGCTCGGATCGGGTGAAACGGCTGTTGAAAAAGGTGTTGGCCGACTTCCGTCCGACGGGTGTTCGGCCCATCGCTCGGGGCAAGCCCGACGCCAGGTACGTACGGATCCCGCCGGAGGGTGGACTGGTCATCCGGGTGACGTCGAAGGTGCTGGGGGGTTACGCCGAGACCGACGACAAGTGGCGGAAGTTGTTTCAGCAGTCATTGGGCCGCGACAACCTGTGGGTGCGGCGTGATGAGCATCAAGCGCTGGTACGGGGAGCGGTGCAGGAGAGTCTGAAGAAGCGTCTTGCGCGGTTTCACCTGGTTGACAACACTCGGGGTGAGCCGCCGATGTGGAAGGCGAGTGAGATCAAGAAGCTCGACGTGAGCCTAAGGGATGGTCAACTGCGGGGAACCGTTCACCTGCAGACGGCCTTGGGTGACCGAGGTTACGAAGCCCAACTGCTGGGCCGGGTTGCGAGCAAGGGTGGGCGGGTGACGCGTTTCGACGTTGTCGTCAAGGGTGTCTTCTGGGGCGAAGGCACCTACACCCGTGGAGCACCCAGGGGCCGCTTCCCATTTGCGGTCGCCTTCACCCTGGCGAGCGGATCCGGCGACGTGGCCGACAAGGTTCCGCCGCAGGGATCTCGAGGGTGGCTGGACGGGTACATCCGATAGCCGGGGTTCGGACCTGACCTGGCAGCCCGATGTGTGCGCCGCCAGTGTGCTGATTGGTGATTCCCGTGGCTCCCCGTCAGCGGCAGTCAATCCGGAGGATCCCGTTCCGGGAGACCCCCATCTCGAAACACGCGTCCCATTGTCTCGGACGCACGCTTCAGCCGCTCGGACTGCTCGGCTCGCAGGCGGCGTTTTTGAACCGCTGTCCTGATCGACAGGCCAAAATAAATGGCGGCCAGGATGCCATACCCAATCCCAAAATACGATTTATCCTGGGACAATTTTCCCGCACTGGCCAGAGCAAAGAATGCTGTGCAGAAGATGCGGCCGGCCAGCGAAGGGACTCTTGCGGGACGGAGAAATACCTGCGAGACCGTGCCCGCTGCGAACAGGACGAAGAACGCATGCTCCAGGTACGGGCTGTCTCCGAGGAGGCCGCCGATGATGAACAGCGACGCGAAGGCCGCGAGAACCCCGGCGGGATACAGGTAGGGCTGCCACCGGGACTGTGGTGAGGTTGTGTCGGGGTGATCATTCACCTGCTGGCACTCCTGAAATCCAACAGATCGATGTCCGGCGGTGTGGGCCGATTCGTTTGCAAACTCGGGTCAGCTTGTCGAAGGCTCGGCGGCCGTCGCGATGTATCAGGTCTCACTGTCCGTTGTGTCCTGGAGCCCCTCGACGTAGTCCTTGGCCTCAACGAGTCCGGATCCAGTCAATTTTCGATGCAGTTTGATGGCCGGGATCTTTCCATCGTTGCCAAGAGCTTCAACGACCGCTTGCCGGATGTCTTGATCCGGATCGAAGTCGATACCGGCGTCGTCCATCAGCGCCGTCACCCTGGCTTCGAGTTGTCGCAGCCTGGCGGCTTGGCGTTGGCTGCTGTTTGCGAGGCCAATGATGAAGGGAATGCAGCAACAAGTAAGGATCCATCCGGCGTCGCCCATTCTAAATTCTCTTGACGCAGTGAGTGACTTTTGCAGCGGCCCGGTCAGAAGTCTCTGACAGCCTCACGTCCACTGGGTGAGAGCAGTGCCTTGAGCTCCTCAAAACTGATCGTGTCGGGGATCATCTGCACACGGCCATCACAAAAGAGTGCGTGAAACCCGCCGAGGTGGCTGGTGGCGGGCCCTGATGAGCCCAGTTCCGTGACTTCGAGATCGCTTGGTTTGTTCCACGGGACCGCCTTGTCGTGAGATTCGACAACCAATAACGTCTGGGCACTACCATCTGTGATCTCTGCTAAGCGGATCCCCTTGCCTGCCTCGAAGCTGGTCCCCGCCCCGGTGACGTAGACATAGTGCGTCGTATTGGTCTGTCCGGGTGCCGAGGGACAACGAAAGACCGGCGGCGTGAAGCGGGTTACCGCCAGGTTGTCGGGATGATCCCAGGGCTTGTCGAAGTCGTATTCGGCGTGCATCGGAGCTTGATTCAAAAAGGGTAGCAGCAGCACCCGCCAGCTGTGCATTGGCTTGCCGTCGCTGTCGGGGATGTAGGCCGGCGGAAACGTGTTGTACATTTCGTGGTAGTTGTGCAGTGCCAACCCGATCCGCTTCATGTTGTTCTTGCATGCCGACCGTCGGGCTGCTTCCCGAGCCTGCTGGACTGCCGGGAGCAGCAGGGCGATCATGATGCCGACGACACAGATGCCCGCCATCACGACTCCGCCGATCACCAGCAGCCAGATCATCACGGTCGAACTGCTCTGCGACGGCGCGGCTGCCGCGTCCGGTGCAGCGACCGGTGCGATCGTGAGTTTCGACTGGCAATGCGGGCAGGTGGAGAGCCCGGTGTCGATCAATTCAGCACAGTAGGGGCAAGGGACCATGGCCCAGTCCTTTTCGTGCGTGTTGGAGTACAGCGGCGGGATGCCGGAGCGTTATGAGTCTCGGGCTACCCCGGCACTCTCGCGTCTGCTTGCAAGGCTTGAGGCGGCAGGCAAAAAAAGAAGCCGACGGAATGCGTCGGCTTCTTGGTCTCTGGGAATGTCGGGGATCTCAGATCACCCGGACATTCTCGGCTCGTGGCCCCTTCGGTCCACTCCCCTCGGTAAACGAAACTCGTTGACCTTCCTGGAGCTCTTCGTAGCTCACATCTTCAAGGTTCGAGTTGTGGAAGAACATGTCTTCGCCGCTTCCGGTGTCAATGAACCCGAAGCCTCTGTCCGTCAGTCTCTTGATCGTGCCTTCTGCCATCGTTCGTCCGATTCCTAAAAAAATGTTCCTGTGGCTTCGGCCGACTCAAACTGGTTCGGACCCCCATCCACAGAGCTGAATTCTAACGACCCCTAAAACGAAAACACAAGGAAAACCGGGTCCTTCTCACTGGGAACCTGTCCCCGCATCGCTGCGGATCGCGTACAGCCGCTTGCGGCCTCGCAGAAAAATCGTCCCATCGGCGGCTGCTGGTGAGGCGATAATCTGGTCGTCGAGCGGATTAGCGGCGAGTTGTTTGAGTTCTCGCTGGGCTGCGATCACCGTGACGAGGCCGGTCGAACTGGGGAAATAGACGCGACCCTCCGCGGCGATCGGCGAGGCCTTGAAGGGTCCCTTGAGGCGTATCCGCCACTGAAGCTCTCCGGAGTTGGCATCCAGGCACTGTGCGATGCCGTCGTCGCTGATGGTGAACAGCAGGCCGCGGTAGAGCAAAGGGCAGCAGGTGTCGGGGCTGTTTTGTCGGTGAGTCCACACGATCCGGTTCTCGGCCAACCGCCCGCTGCCTCCCGAGCGGACCGCAACGATCTCGCCACGGAGACCACGAACCGCGAAGATCAGGCCCAAGCCTGCCGTAGGCGACGGGACGGTCCGGCCGCCGGTCAGCCCGGGCAGGAACCAGAGTTGGCGTCCGTCGGCGGGGTTGTAGCCGTCGAGTTGATTGGCTCCCATGATGACCAGTTGCTTGCGGCCGCCGAGCGTTACCAGCAGCGGGGTCGTGTACGAGTCACACTGCTCACCCTTGGCGCGGGTTTTGCGGAACGTCTTCCACAGCCGACGACCCGTATCGATGTCATGGGCCACGATGTAGCTGGAGACCGGTTTCGGCTGCAAGTCGGCCAGCGAATCCTGCATGCAGACGGTGATCACCTGGCCGTCGTTGATGACCGAGCTGTTGGCGAATCCCCACCAGATGGTGAAGCGGCCGTGGTCCTGTTGCAGGTTGCGTTTCCAGAGCACCTTGCCGGAGAAGTCGAGTGCGGCAATGTCGCCGCTGCCGAACTGCACGACGATGCGGTTGCTGGAGGTGACCGCCGAGGGGCTGGCCATGTTGTGCCAGCGATGAAACACCTGGATCCCTCGTTTCGGACGGTCTCCGGTAACCGGCTGGGCGACGCCGATCTGCCGAGTCCAGACGATCTGGCCCGTCTTGCTATTGAGTCTCAGCACCAGCAACTTGCCCTCATCGGTCTGGCTGGTCAGGAACAGAGCTTCACCCCGCACGACCGGCGTGCTGCCTCCCCATTCGGGCAATTCGGTCTTCCAGAGGATTCCTTCAGAGTTGTTCCAGCGGAGTGGGAGCCCGGTCTCGGAACTGACCCCGTTTCCGTGTGGGCCTCGCCACTGCGGCCAGTCGGCGGCCGGAAGAGTGCTTGCGGATGCGAGCAACAGGCCGCAAGCCAGTACGAGCAGCTTGCAAGATCGTGCAGCAATCACGGCGTGAATCTCCCTGGGGTTCGAATTTCGTTTCGGATGGGTCGACCTAGCGGCTGTGGCCATCCCACGTGGGCAATTCGGCCAGGTACTCGGGGTGGACACCCTTGAGCCAGACGTGGGTATCGGTGATCTCGGCGGGAGAGACGAGCCGCGCGGCGACGACGCCATAGATGGCAGTGCCCAGGCCAATGACCACCGCCGCCAGGGCCGACCAGCCGACGACCTCGCCCCGAAGATTCAGCAGGATGCTCACGCCAAAGGGCATGGCGATGGAGCCCAGGATCAGTAGCCAGGCGATGAGGATCGTGCGGCGGCGGCGAGCGAACCACTCCTCGCTGAGCCCCACCTCAATCTCTGCACGTTTCTGAACAATCAGCGCGACGATCACGTACGGGATGATCGCAGTCAGAAAGAGGATGAGATACAGTGCCGGGTGATGCCAGGTCAGTTTGCGCGTCAACGTTCGGCTGCAGGGTTGATTCGACTTCACGCAGCGCTCCGGCAGCTTGGTCTCCTTCCGGATCACCAGCAGGTCGCCGGACCGCCAGAGACCTCGGATGGTCGAATCGAGGTATTCGCCGCAGAAACGGCACTTGGCCGCTCCGGTGATGATCATCTCGCCGCACAGCGGGCAGGGGGACCGTTGGCGGTCGTCGCCAGGCGGTTGAGGCTCCTCGATTTGGGCGAATTCATCCGCCGCGACAGGATCCTCGATCGCGTCATAGATCGGTTCGGTGATCGAGATCAGGCTGCCGCAATCCGGGCACTTGGCCTGCCTGCCGGCTGCCGAGTCCTTGGCGTTGAGTGTCTTGCCGCAGGATGTGCAGGTGACTTCGATGGCCATCGATCAGCTCTCTGGCGGGATCGTCCGGGTTGTGATCAGACTTTCATCTCGCGTTTCAACATTTCAGTGGTCTCGAGTGCTGTGGCGACGCACGAATCGGTGAACTCGTCCAATCCCCTGGTGGCCTCGGTCGCTGACCCGGCCTTGCGGCGGGCGATGGCAGTTCGCTGGATCGTCGCGGACTGCTCGAGCCAGCGTCGTTCGAGTCGATCGAAGGCCTTGCGGACCACCGGCTGGCGTTGCCGGAACCGGGTACCGGTTTCGTCGCCCTTGACCCGATCGAGCAGGTCACGGAACTGCCACCAGTAGGATGTTTCTGCAAACGTGTCGGGCTGGACCTGGACCGGAGCGGTCACGGTCTTGCCCTGGCCACCGGCCCGGGTCAGGACATCCGGCAACTTACCGCCCTCGGCGAAGACGGGGATATAGAGACCGGTGCAGGGTGTCACCGGAGTCCACCACATCTGCGGGAGGCGATCGGTCTTCTCGGACAGCAGGTCGGGCAGCAGGAACACCGCCGAAGAGGCCGTGTTGCCCCAGGTGAACCCGGCCGGCGAACTGTGCATGCACAGGGTCAGAAAGTCGGGCAGTGCGGCGTTGAAGTTCGGCCCACCGAGAAACGTGCCCTCGAAGTGGTCGCGAAGAACCCGCATGACCCACCGCGGCGAGATGTCGCCGTGTTCCTTCTGGCACAGCAACTGACGCGAGCGTTGGACTCGGAGCTGAGAGAGTTGCAGCGGCGTCTTCAGGTCGATGTAGGCTCGGGCAAAATCGAAGTCGTTCTTTTGCTCCCTGGGCCACCAGCCGCGGTCAACCGCGTAGTCGACCAGGTCGTGGCTGGCCAGGTCCCAACGGTTGCGGATGGACGGCTGATTGGAAATCGTCGCCACTCCGCTGGTGACCTTCCTGGCCACAAAGCGGGTGCCAACGGTTTCGAGAATCCAGGCTTCCTTGCCGTCGGCGATGATGTAGGAGTTGTCGTAGCCGCCGGTCTCGTGGTCCATGCCCGGCACACCCGAGCCCCACTGGCCGTACCGTTCGACGAGGTCGGTGATCACGTCCAGGGCCTTGCGGGCGGTGGTGCCGCGTTCGAGACCCAGCCGCAGCAGGTCCATTCCCAGCAGTCCTTTTTCCGGCGGCTGGCCCGCCTTGCTTTGTGCCACCGCTTCGGAAAACGTCTTGGTGAAAATGGCCTCGTTGCCGATCGCCACGCCGAACTCGTTGATGCCCTCCTCGTAACCCCAGCACCAATAGGGGCTCGAGCCGATGGTGGCATGGGTTCGGGGGGGCTGGGGGATGCTGCGGTATTCGAGCTGGAGCATGGTCCCGGAGGCGTGTCGGGCCGCGGGGTAGCGGACCAGTGGCTGGCAATCGAACACCGGGCGATCGCTGTTCTTGCCCAGGATGGTGGTGCCGGTGGTCGTCGCATCGGGCAGGGCGACCATCGTGTCGCACGACATCGGCCAGGCCAGCCGATTCACCTCACGCGGCGATCTCACACCCGATCGGCTGTCGGCCAGAGCCGAGAGTCCGCCGCCGGAGAGCAGGCCCAGGAGACCGCCGGCGGCGGCAGCGCCTCGCCCAAGCAGCGTGCGACGACTCAGTGGGTCCTGGCAGGATCTGGCCACGGTTGCGGTCCTTGCGTGTCGATGCGGTTCAGGCTTTCCAGTCGTAGCGGCTCTGCTTGCGGAATCCCTCGATGTGGATCGTGCTGTCCTGCGAGAGGCTCATCACAGAGTAACCATTATTGGCGGCGCCTGATCCTTCGATCATGGCCACCAGCGTGCAGTAGTGGATACCGCCGATCTGCTTGTGGTCGTTCGCGTGGCTGTGTCCCTGGAAGACGGCCAGTACCTTCTTCGATCCCTCGAGTATCTTCCGCACCGCCGGAGCGTTCTTGACTCCGTAGACGCTGCTGACATCCAGCCTCTGGTGAGCGAACACGACGGTTTTTTTCGAGGTGGACTTGAGATCGGCCTTCAGCCACTCGAGTTCCGCGGCGGGGATGTTGGGGTCGGTCCATACGAAGTTCTTCCGTCCGTAGGGCTCCCCGTCGCTGCGGAAGCATGAGTCGAGCACGATGAAGTGGAAGCGACCCGAGTCGAACGAGTAGTACGACTTCTTCTGCTGGACGATCTCGAGAAACTCCTGCTTCTTCAGCGTGTAGACGCAGTGGTTTCCCAGCACGTGGTGCCGCTGCTGACAGATGGGCTTGAAGTCGCGGTTGATCCGTTTCAGGTAGCCGAGTTCGGTTTTGACCGAGTCGGCCGCGTCGATGAAGTCACCGAGTTCGACCAGGAACGACGGTTTGTGCCTGGCGAGTTCTTCGGCGGCTTCTGCCAGCTTGGCAGGAGTCTCGCGATAGTGACGGGTTCCCGAGACATTCTTGTCGGCGTAGTGCAGGTCGGTGACCAGGCCGATTTTCAGGGCGGACTTCGGTGTGTCGGCGAACACGGACGCCGGGTGGGAGGCAGCGGCCGCGAGAACCAGCACGCCGTTCTTGAGAAACGCTCGTCGTCCCGGGCAATTGAGTCGCTGGTGGTCTGGGTGGGTCATGTCCGTGTTGCTCTGCTGTCTCGGTGAGGAGGCCACGCTGCCGCCCAGTGTAACTCGGCGGCGGCACATCTGCCGGGTGATTCTCGTGCACCGTGTCGACGGGCTCGCTGCCGGGGGGTCATCTGGTCCGGGCAGCAGGTATCATGACCGCTTTGACTGATCGGCAGCCTCCGCCTGACGTGCGGTGCTTGGGTGCCACTGACATTGAACGGGGTCCTGATTCCATGAAGAGTGCAGGTGTGGTCGTGGTCGTAACGGTCTTGATCTGTGGCGTGTCCGGCTGGGCCCAGGAGGCGGGTCTGCCGACGGCCCGGGACAGGTCGAAGCCGGCCAGGGTGCCGACCCCCCGGGACACGATTCCTCTCGAGCGGCTCAAGAAGCTGGCGGCACGCAACGCCGGGGCCGAGTTCGACCCGAACCGGGTGATCACCCCGCACATGCCGATCGCGATCCGCCAGGAGCACCCCGAGGGACTGCGGTACCAGGAAGGGCTGAGCTACACCTTCCTGGTACACTCGATGAAGTTCGCCGCCATGTGCCGCCTGGGTGACGGGACAATCGCGATGGTGGGGACCGGCTGGGTCGACGGCAGCAGCAGTGAAAAGCGGTCGTGTTTCATTTCGTATTCACGGGACGAGGGTCGGACGTGGAGCCAGCCACGGCTGTTCCATACCGGCCTCGAGCGACCTCAACCCGTCTCACTGGGTGGCCAGAAACTGCTGCTGCTGCCGATGGACGACGACGGCTTTCTGGCCTTCAGCGACGACGGCGGCCGGTCGTTTTCGGGCAAGAGGCCGTTTCCTCGCCTGGGCAACAAGACGATCACCTACCACAAGGGCAGCGTGCTGGTGGAAAAGAACGAGGTGACGGCGGTCTTCACTGCCGAAGTGGCTCCGCATGGTCCCAGCGGTTGGAGGGCCCAGTCGCTGGTGCGGCGAAGTCGCGACGGGGGACGCACCTGGAAGGAGGGCTACTGGCTTCCGGCCGAGTGGGAGACGTCGGAGGGGGCCATCGTGCGTGCGGCCGATGGGGCACTGGTGGTCGCATTGCGGACGGCTCAACCCCCCGATTACCCATCCTACACCGACCACTGGCGTCGGCTGACGACGGCACGATCGACCGATGACGGTAGGACCTGGACGCACCGGCAGGTGCACTTCAAGTACGGCAAGGTCCACAGCGACCTCGTCAAGCTCAAGGACGGCCGCCTGCTGCTGACCTATGCGGCCCGAATGGGTGAACTCGATGGCATGATCTACCACGGCATCGAGGCGGTCATCAGCGGTGACCACGGCAAGACCTGGGACTGGGACAAGCGGTTCATCCTCTTCCGTTGGGCGATGCACCAGTCGATGCACAGTCCCTGCTCGCTGCAACTGGCAGACGGTAGGATCCTCACACTGTTCCTCTACCACTACGGTGCTCAGTGGGGCAGGAACACGGTGGGAGGAGCCGGACGCACGCTGGGGATCACCTCGGCCGTGATCTGGTCGCCGGATCCTCAGCAGGCTGCGTCGGCCCAGTGAATTCTGGCGGCCGGGGCTAGGGGAGTGTCACGTCCCAGACCTTGGCGCGGCGGGCCTGGCCGTGAGGGCCCTTGACGAAAAGCGTCACGATGAATTCGCCGGGCTTGGCGTAGTGATGAGTCGGGTGCCGCTTGGTCGAGGACTGGCCGTCGCCGAAGTCCCACTTCCACGAGGTGATCTTGCCGTAGGAGCGATCTCGGAACGAGACGACCCGGTCCTTGCGGCTGATCACCTGGAACGACCAGTCGGCTTCGACCGGTTTCCTCAGCTTCTTTTCGATCGGCATCAGCCGGAATGCGACCAGGTCCGAGGCGTCGCCGTACATGGTGGTCTTGTGCGAGAGGTTCCAGAAGCCGGCGTAGGTCTTGGCCTTCTCGTCGTCGTAATCGAGCACCGCCCACGACATGCCGATCACCTTGTTCTCGGTCAGCTTCGTCGGAATCGCGCGGGTCGGCTCGGGGGGAGCGTAGTCAAAGGGGGTCACGTAGAACTCGAGCACCAGCTTGCCGCCCTCGCCGTGCTTGAAGTTGTACTTCGTCGCGGCGTTGGCGTACGGCAGGTCCTTGATCCACGGCTGGCAGCCCCAGACCATCGTCCAGTCCTTGCCGACTGACGGCGTGAAGATGTGGTAGTTCTGGGCATGCACGCCGTGGAACAGGAAGTGAGTGTCGAGGCGGTTGCGGAGCTGCTTGTTGGGGTGCATCTGGCGAATGAAGGGGCCGCCCGAGAGATCGCCATCGACGACCAATTCGAAGATGTCGTTGTGCAGGCCGGGTTGGCCGAAGTCCCAGTAGTTGTCGTGGGCTTCATAAAGGAAGTAGAGGTGGTTGAGGCCCTTGACCCAGCCGACCTTGACCTGGACATCGAGGTTCTTGGGGTCGTGCTTGTCGCCGATGCCGATGACCGTTTCGCGGAGCTGTTTGGTTCCGATCGCATACGAATCGGGAACGATCGACCAGTCGCTGGTGTCGCCGTCGATCCGCGGGATCTGGTTGGCCGGGAACTGGAAGACCTGGAACTCGACGTCGGGCCGTTCGAGCCCGACTCCCACGGTGGCCAGCAACAGGAACATCGGTGTCATCGGTCGTCTCCGGTCCGGGTTGAGTCTTCTGGTCGACTTGTGCCGCCAGCCTATCCCAGTCTCGCGCCCGTGACATCTCCAGCCCCGTGCGGATCTCCGGTGGACCGCCGCGAGCCTTCAGACGATGAGTCGCCCGACCGTGAAACGCCCGTTTCCAGCCGCCGGTCCCTTGTCGAGACCGGTCGAGTGTTGGCATCATGTGCGACTGGCTCGATCAACAACACAAGAGAGACTCCAAGGAGACAAGGCCGTGAAAACCCGTTCTGTGCTGATCCTGGCTGTCCTTTCGCTTCTGCTACTGCCTGCGGCTGACCTGCCGGCAGAGATCAAGACGCCCAAGGGCTTCACCTCCCTGCTCAACGGCAAGGACCTCTCCAACTGGTACGGCTGGAGCACCCGCAATCCGGAACTGCTGCGGAAGATGAGTGCCGCGGAGCAGAAGGCGTACAAGGCCAAGAGCCGCGAGGACATTGCCAAGCACTGGAAAATCGAAGGCGACGTCGTCGTCAACGACGGCCACGGGCTGTACCTGACCACCGAGCGGGAATTTGCCAACTACGAGTTGCTGATCGATTACAAGACGGTCCCCAAGGCCGACAGCGGCATCTACCTCAAGGGTGCTCCCCAGGTACAGATCTGGGACTACACCGATCCGAGCAAGTTCGGGATTGGTGGCAACAAGGGATCAGGCGGCCTGTGGAACAACAGCAAGGGGGCCAAGGGCAAGGATCCTCTGGTGCTGGCCGACAACAAGCTGGGCGAGTGGAACAGCTTCCGGATCCGCCAGATCGGAGCCCGCACCTCGGTGTGGCTCAACAAGAAACTGGTCGTCGATCACGCCACGCTCGAGAACTACTTCGACCGCAAGCGGCCTCTGTTCCACCACGGACCGATTCAACTGCAGACACATGGTGGCGAGATCAGCTGGCGGAACATCTTTGTCCGCGAGATCGGCACCGAGGAAGCCAACAGGATTCTCCGCAAGAAGTCCGAGAGCGGTTTCAAGTCGGTCTTCAACGGCAAGAATCTCGACGGCTGGGCCGGCGCGATCGGCAACTACGAGATCGTGGATGGCGCCATTCGCTGCAAGAAGGGCAAGGGCGGCAACCTCTTCACCAAGGACCAGTACGGTGATTTCGTGGTGCGACTTGAGATCAAGTTGCCCAGGGCCGGCAACAACGGGCTGGCGATCCGGTACCCGGGCAAGGGCAACCCGGCGTACGTGGGAATGTGCGAGCTGCAGGTTCTCGACACCGGCTACCCGGGCAAGCTGGCTCCTTACCAGTACCACGGCTCGGCATACGGGATGGTCCCGGCCGCCCAGGGTTACCTGCGGGCTGCCGGGGAGTGGAATTACCAGGAAGTCACCGTCAAGGGTTCGACGATCAAGGTCGAGCTCAACGGGTCGATCATCCTGAACACCGATCTCAGCAAGGTCACCGACGCGAAGACGGTCAAGGCGCACCCTGGCAAGGATCTTGCCAAGGGCCACTTCGGGTTTGCCGGCCACAACGATCCGGTGATGTTCCGCAACATCGAGATCAAGCGGCTCGACTAGAGCGAAGGGCATCGGCCGGCAGACACCAGGGTGGCGTGTTCGATGAAGCAGCTGATCGTCACCGGGGCGAAGCAGGCGGAGTTCGAGGAGGTGGCGGAGCCCGGGTGCGACGCCGGCGGGGTGGTCGTTCGCGCCCGCCTGACGGCGATCAGCACCGGGACCGAGTTGCGGGTGTTCCGGGCGATCCCGGTTGACGATGAGGGGCAGTTTCTGCACGAACGGGTGCCGTTTGTGTTGCCGACGGGAAACGGCTACTCGATGGTCGGCGACGTGATCGAGGTGGGATCATCGGTTACGGAGATTTCCGTCGGTGACCGGGTGTTTCTGCCAGCCGCCCATTGCCAGGTGGCGGCGATGGAGGCGTCGCGGGTGACGCTGTTGCCCGAGGCGGTGGCCGACGACGAGGCGGTGCTGTTGAGTATCCTGGAGGTCGCTCACCGGGCGGTGCGGGACGGAGATCCCCCTCCGGGCGGCAACGTGGTGATCGTCGGGCAGGGGGTCATCGGACTCTCGGCGCTGGCCTACTGCGTGGCCTTCGGATTCCGCACGGCGGTCGTCGACCTCGAGCCGGCTCGGCTCGAGATTGCTCGAGAAATGGGGGCCGACCTGGCCGTGTCGCCGGACGAGGACGATTACCAGGACCGGGTCCTGGCTCTCTTCGATGGCGTGGGAGCGGACCTGGCACTGGAAGCCGGTTCGAACTGGACGACGATCCGCACGGCGATGGAGCTGACTCGGACCGATGGCCGGGTGGTGATCGTGTCGCGGCACACCCACCAGCCGGACTTCAATCCCTTCGGCCAGGGGTTCCTGGGCAAGCGGCTGAGCCTGGTGACCACTTACGGGTATCCCCCCGAGGGGAGTCGCTGGGACCAGCGGGCGTCGGTCGGGCTGAGTGTCGACCTGTTGGCACGTGGTCGCCTGGTGGTCCTCCCGATGCTGACCCACCGCTTTGCCTGGCACGAATTGCCCGAGGTGTACGCACGGCTGGACCAGGGAGACCGGACGATCGTGGGGGCGCTGCTGGACTGGAGCGGTACCGACGAGTAGTTGGTCGTCGCCGGGCACGTTTTCTGGCTATGGTCCCGACTTGGGTGAACCGATACGATGTCTGTACTGCGGGTGTATTCTGCTGGGTCGATGGGCGGGGACATGATGAGGCAGGGATCGGATCGTCGCGAGTTGTTCCAGGTGGGAGGGCTGTCGCTGGCCGCGATTTCTCCGCTGGGACTCTCGCTTTCGGACGTCCTGGCCAACGAGGCTGCCGGCGGCTCGGGCAACCGGATCAACGTGATCTTCATGTTCCTGCAGGGCGGAGCCAGCCACATCGACATGTTCGACATGAAGCCGGACATGTCCGAGGAAGTCCGCGGCCTGTATTCACCGGCCTCGACCAGCCTGCCCGGTCTGCAACTCAGCGACCGCCTGCCCCGGCTGCGAGGCTGTGCCGACAAGTTCTCGCTGATCCGCTCGATGCAGTCCTACACCTCCAAGCACGGTGAGGGCGATGTGCACATCATGTGCGGGAGCCCGGTCGACAAGAACCTGCAGGCACCGGGG
>Ga0310124_10000957_pt1 | contig 20356 bp, 18 predicted proteins | sample CB11b_AW_Bot5_MG_FD_203507 | JGI IMG/M metagenome (GOLD analysis project Ga0310124, IMG submission 203507) | Marine microbial communities from Western Arctic Ocean, Canada - CB11b_AW_Bot5 | ecosystem: Environmental > Aquatic > Marine > Oceanic | place: Canada: Western Arctic Ocean | collected... | reverse complement strand
GAAAGGCGCCATCCACCTGCGAGCCAGAGGGATGGAGGATAAGTGAGCCTCGAGAGGCACAGACGTTGATCGTAGTCATGAGCGCACGCTCAGCCTCCGCAGACGTGGATAGGGTACTGGCGCATCTGGGGCAGAGAGGTCTGCGAGGCCAGCTAAACTCGGGAGTAGAGCGCACCGTCATCGGCGTGCTGGGGGACGTGTACCCCGAGCTTGAAACCGAGCTCGAGATGCTGCCCGGCGTCGGCGAGGTCTTCCGAGTCTCCAAGCCCTACAAACTCGCCAGCCGTGAGTTTCATCCCGACGATACCGTCGTCAGGATCGGGAGCGACGGCGTTCCCGTTGGCGGGGGCCATTTCGCGGTGTTCGCAGGTCCCTGCGCCGTCGAGAGCGAGGAGCAGGTATTGGCCACGGCGAGAGCCGTCAAGGCGGCGGGAGCATCGGTGATGCGCGGAGGGGCCTTCAAGCCGCGGACCTCTCCCTACAGCTTCCGCGGACTCGGCGAGGACGGCCTCAAGATGCTCGCCGCAGCCCGAGAAGAGACCGGCCTGCCCATTATCACCGAAGTGATGTCGCCACGGGACGTCGACCTCGTCAGTCGCTACGCCGACGTGCTGCAGGTTGGCGCTCGGAACATGCAGAACTACTCCCTGCTGGACGAGGTCGGGCAGGCCGACAAGCCCGCGATGGTGAAACGCGGCCAGTCCGCGACCTACGAGGACTGGCTTCTGGCGGCCGAGTACGTGATGGCGGGTGGCAACCAGGATGTCATCCTGTGCGAGCGCGGCATACGCACATTCGAGACGTTCACTCGAAACACCCTGGACCTCAACGCGATCCCTGCGGTACGCAGGCTGAGTCATCTCCCCGTCGTCATCGACCCCAGCCACGGCACCGGCAGATGGTACCTCGTGACCCCGCTCGCCAGAGGCGCGGCGGCGGTCGGTGCGGACGGGCTCATCATCGAGGTGCATCCAAACCCCGACGAAGCCAAGTCCGACGGCGCCCAGTCCCTCACCTTCGAGAACTTTGAGTCGCTGATGGCACAGGTCTCCGGCGTCCGGGCTGCGGTAAGCGGCGAGGCACAGGTCTAGAGCGGCTTGCGCGCAGAACGACTCACCGGTCCAGGTGCCTGCCGAATCCTCGATTCAGCCCGCGGGCTTTTGACGAACCTCCGCCTTTCATGCTGAGCTCGATCACCAACGCCCCACAGGCGCGACGCACGCTCCTCTTCGGCTCGGCCATGCACATTTGGAGCGACCTCTACTTCGCCCTGCTCATCCCTCTGCTGATCTTCATTCAGGACGACATGGAGCTCTCCTACACGGAGATCGGCCTTCTCCGCTCGGTGTTCAGCGGCGCGTCCGGGGTCCTCCAGATACCGGCGGGGATCCTGGCGGAGGGACTGGGCGAGTTCTGGCTGTTGGTCTTTGGCAATGTCTGGGTGGCCGCCGGACTGGTGGCAATGGCCCTGTCGCCCGTATTCTTCGTGCTGCTGATCTCCAGCTTCGTAGGGGGACTGGGTGGCGGCGCACAGCATCCTCTGGCATCCAGCATGGTGTCCCGCGCCTACGACGATCGGGGCCGGTCGACCGCTGTCGGGACCGTCAACTTCGCCGGAGACCTGGGCAAGGTCGCCGCTCCCGCCGTCGTCGCGGGGGCGATCGCGATGAGCCTGGGCTGGCGCACCACCATGTGGGTGGTCGGCGCCGCAGGCATGGTGTTCATGGTCCTGGCAGCCATGACACGGCGAAGAGTCGACATAGCCCCATCCACGACCCGGACCTCTTTGAAAACCGGTGGCGCACGCGAAACTACACAGGTTGCCGCCTTCACGGCTCTCAGCGTCGTGGGCTTCCTGGACTCGGCTACAAGGAGCTCGACGCTGGTCTTCCTGCCCTTCATCATGGACTCCAAGGGGATGTCCGCCACGCAGATTACCTTGATGCTCGTGCTGCTGTTCGGAGGCGGGGCCGCGGGAAAGTACGTCTGCGGCTGGCTCGGGGAGCGATACAGCGCGGTGAGTCTGATCTGGGGCACAAAAGGACTCACGGCAATCTTGCTGGTAACATCGCTGGCAGCGCCACCGATCGCGATGGCGCCACTGATGGTCGTTCTTGGCATCGGCCTTAACGGGACCTCGTCGGTTCTCTACGCCACGGTAGCGGATTTCGTACCCGCTCGGCGCCGGGCCCGCCTGTACGGCCTCTTTTACACTACCAACGAGGGCGGGACTGTGCTCGCGCCCATCTTATACGGCCTCGTCGCCGACATTTTTAGCCTCCGTACGACCATGGCGCTGATGGGCCTGGCGACCGCCGCCATCCTGCCCACGAGCCTGAGCCTGCGGAAGCATCTCTCTGAAGACGCAGGCGCAGCAATCACCCCCAGCCAGAGAGAGGAGACGGAGTGACGGCTCCATCCAATCGGAGGGGAATTCCGGATTTGCTCTGAACAGGGGTTGCCCAGTCGTAGGTTGCCCCGTATAATGCCAATGACCGTGATGCCCAGCGTACACGCTTCGTAGCTGATGCAAGTACGTGCGCCGACCACGGGAGGGCTCTGAAAGGGCACTCACTGGCGCATCACTTTGAGAGCGCTGCGGCTTGTCCCCGCCGTATAATTTCTGGAGGTTTGTCCGATGCAGGCTTACTGCCTAAAGTGCCGTGCCCACCGTGATATCAACGAAGCTGAGCAGGTCACGCTAAAGAACGGGAGACCTGCTACCCGTGGCAAGTGCTCCGTATGCAACGCCACAGTATTCAGGATCGGGAAGGCCACCTAGCTGTCCAACGCCCGCCTCTTGGCAACACTGAGACGCTGCCCTGCTCCGTCGTAGGCAGGTAGACGATGGTTGGGCTATGTCGCCGTCATGGTCCCACCGGCCAGGTCGAACAGGTGCGACCGGCTTCCGTCGCCGCCCATAAGAATTACGACGCACGAAGGTTCCCCACCTTCAGCCCACTGGCGGTGGATGTTGCGCGGAGCGTCGTACCAGTAGCCCAGATCTCCCGGCTCGATGTGGTGATCGGAGAACACGGTCAGCTTCGATGGGTCGGAAGATGCGCTTTCCCAGACCGTGAACCGCTCCTTGCCGGAGATCCCGACCTCGAGACCCCACCGCTTGTGACCGTGGACCGGCGTCGGCTCACCTGACGCGAACCGGGCAACCACCAGGCGAAACCTCCCGGCGGGATCGACGTGAAGGACTCTGCCAGGCAGCCCGGAGCTCCCAGACGTACCCTCTCCCAGGAGAGTCAGGTCCCCGCCCTCGGCAACCAGCTTCTGAAGCAGCGGCCCCAGGGTCCACACGGTCTCCATCGTCTCCCCTTTTTCCTCGAGGGTTGCGTCAACATCCGACACGAATTCGCCAACAGAGTACGACATCGATTCTCCTTCCTGCGCATAGCGTCCGGGTCTCCGCAAAGCAATACGCTATAGCCAGTAGAGTCCGCCGTCAAGGAGCCTGGGGCGGGCTGGATTGACGGCCCGCGAGGGCGTCCACTACAATCACGACTGTCCGATTAAGCCCATGGAGGACCCACGCAACAGAGATGACGATGACTAGCGACGAAATTCGAGAGGCCTTCCTGAGCTACTTCGAGAGCAAGGACCACCTCCGTATGGCCAGCTCATCGCTCATACCGGTCGGCGACCCGACGATGCTGCTGACCATCGCGGGCATGGTCCAGTTCAAGCCATACTTCGCGGGGCAGGCCGAACCGCCCAGCAAGCGCCTCACATCTTCGCAGAAGGCGTTCCGGACGTCGGACATAGAGGTGGTTGGCGACGCCACTCACCTCACGATGTTCGAGATGATGGGCAACTTCAGCATCGGAGACTACTTCAAGAAAGAGGCCATAGATTTCGCTCTAGAGTTCGTGACCGGTGTCCTTGACCTCGACAAAGAGCGGTTCTCCCCGACCGTCCACCACACAGACGACGAGGCGTTCGATCTCTGGCAGCAAGCCGGCTTTCCGGCGGACCGGATCTACCGGTTCGGCGACGAGGACAACTGGTGGGGACCGCCTATTCATGGTGTCGAGGGGCCATGCGGGCCTTGCAGTGAGCTCCACTACGACCTCGGCTCGGAGCGAGGCTGCCTGAGCCCGGACTGCGGCCCAAACTGCACCAACACGATGGGCGACGACGGCGATAGCTGCGACCGCTACGTCGAGCTGTGGAACCTGGTGTTCATGCAGTTCTACCACCATCCGGACGGCTCTCGCGACCCGCTGCCCGCTCCCGGAATCGACACCGGCATGGGCTTCGAGCGTGCTGTCATCGTCATGCAGGAAGCCCCCACGCCCTACCACACCGACCTGTTCACTCCCATTATCCAGAAGGTGGAGCAGCTCAGCGGCAAGAAGCACGGCGAAGGGCGTGAGACAGACTACGCCATCCGCGTGGTCGCCGAGCACGGCCGCAGCGCGACGTTCCTGATCGCGGACGGGGTGGTACCCGCCAACGACGGCCGGGGCTACGTGCTACGCCGGCTGGTCCGCCGCGCGATACGACACGGCAGGCGTATCGGGCTCGTAGACGCGTTCCTGGGCGAGATTGCAACGGCGGCTATCGACAGGATGGGCCACGTCTTCCCCGAGCTCCGCAACCACCGGGACTTCGTCCTAACGACGCTGCGCCTGGAGGAGGAGCGGTTCCAGCAGGCGTATGAGAACGGGTACTCGGTGCTCATGGACGCCCTCGAAGGCGCGTCCGAACTGCCTGGCGAGGTCGTCTTCAGGCTGTGGGATACCTATGGCTTCCCCATCGAGATGACACAAGAGATGGCCGGCGAGCGTGGCATCGCGGTGGACATGGAGGGCTTCGAGCGGGAGATGCAGGCACAACGAGAGAGGGCCCGGGCCAGCTCGCGGTTCGGTGAAGACCTTGCCAAGATTCGGGTCTACGAGAGCCTTGGAGTGGGCGCAACCCGCTTCCTCGGCTACGAGCAGCTGACCGCCTCCTCGATCGTTGTCGGGCTCGTGTCTGGAGGCCAGGCCGTGAGCGAGGTCTCGGAGGGCCAGGATGCCGAGGTCGTACTGGTGGAGACTCCCTTCTACGCCGAGGGCGGGGGCCAGGTCGGAGACGCCGGAGACCTGGTGGGGCCCAATGGCAAGATTTCGGTCCACGACACGCAGACCACACTGCCGGACGTGATATTCCACTTCGGCACGGTCGCTCAGGGCACCATTGCCATGGGCGACGTGATAGAGGCGTACGTAGACCCCGTGCGTCGCGAGGATACCGCGCGGAATCACTCAGCAACACACCTGCTCCATGCCGCGCTCAGGCAGGTCCTTGGCGCCCACGTCAGGCAGGCGGGCTCCCTGGTGGCGCCCGACCGCCTTCGCTTCGACTTCAGCCACGTTCAGGCGATGACCGAAGACGAGCTGTGGCAGGTGCAGCTTCTGGTCAACGAGAAGATACGCCAGAACGCCAGGGTGCTGAGGGACGAGGACTCCTATACGTCGGCAATCAACCGAGGGGCGCTGGCGTTCTTCGGAGACAAGTACGGCGAGACCGTCCGGCTGATCGAGATAGCCAACGGCGAGACCTTCAGCTTCGAGGTTTGCGGGGGCACGCACGTGGAGCGCACCGGCGAGCTGGGCTCCGTGTACATCCTGGGCGAGTCGAGCATTGGCGCCGGGATGCGCCGGCTGGAGGCCGTCAGCGGCAGGTCCGCGGAGAAGCAGGTGTGGGAGCGGTTCGGCCAGCAGGACAGGCTCGTCCGCAGGCTTCAGACGACCCTTCCGGACATGGAAGCTCGAGTCGAGAGGCTTCTCGACGACTTCGACGAGCTGAGGCGAGAAAAAGAGGCGATCGAGCGGAAGCTCCATCTTCAGGCAGCGGAAGAGCTGCTGTCTTCGAAGCAAGACGTGGCCGGAGTCGCCGTGCTGGCCACCCGGGCCGAGGCGTCCGACGCCGACTCCTTGCGCGAGGTGGCCGACTGGCTCAGGAACAAGCTGGGCAGCGGAGTGGTCGTCCTGGGCTCTGTCCTTGATGGGAAGCCGATGCTGGTGGCGATGGTCTCCTCGGACCTCGTGGCCAACGGCTTCGACGCCAGCGTCATTGCCAAAGGCGCCGCCAAGGCCATCCAGGGCGGCGGCGGCGGTCGAGCGGACGTAGCCCAGGCAGGCGGACGCCTCGCCGACAAGCTCGACGAGGCCCTCGCCCTGGTGCCCGACTTGGTCCGGGAGACGAGCGCCTCGGCCTCATGAGGGCTGTCCCCTGTCATCGATTCGAAGGAGGGCAGCAAGCGTTGATAGCCCTGGCCCTCGACGTTGGAGAACGACGCATAGGCCTGGCCCTCAGCGACCCCAGCGGCCTGCTGGCGACCCCGTTGACCACCATCCACCGGACCCAAGAAGCCGCCGATATCGACGAGGTCCTGCGTCTGGCCGAGAAGCACGACGTCGAGAATATCGTAGTCGGCTTGCCACTGGAGCTATCCGGTCGGAGGGGACCGCAGGCGGGGCGGGTACTGGCGTTCACGCGAGCCCTCATCGACCGCACGGCGGTCCCCGTCGTGACCGTAGACGAGCGCTACTCCACGGTCGAGGCCGAGCGGCGCCTCAGGGACTCGGGCGTCAAGCCATCGAGGGACCGAGCGCGCTTAGACGCAGCCGCTGCAGCCGTGATCCTCGAGTCCTACCTCGACGCCAGGCGGGGAGGCAGCCCCTGAGCCTCGTCCGGTGACCGCGCCAGGCTGCGCAACCTCACGGGAGAAACCGCTAAGGCTTCACCACCATCTGAAGCTGGGTCGTGGGCTTGACGAGGGCCTCGAAGGCCTGCTGGATCTCGTCCAGGGGGATGAAACCGGCCTCCGCGAGCATCGGTCCCATGCGCACACTGCCGGAGCGGATCAGGTCGAGTGAGGTGCGCCAGTTCTCGGGTGTGCCGCCAAACGATGCTCTGAGCTCGATCTCGTGGGCCATCCAGTCCGCCGGCAGCACCTCGACGGGTTCCCAGGCGATCGCAACCAGCATGATCTGTCCCCATCGTCGGACCATATTCAGCGCCTGGTCCAGGGTAGGCTTCGCGGCGGCGCACTCGAACACGATCTGAGGCCCGAAGCCATCGGTCAGAGACACCATCCGAGAGACCACATCCTCCTGGGTCGGATCGACGACCTCGTCGGCGCCGAGCTCCAGCGCGGCCGCCCGCCTGGTTGCCGACGGCTCCGAGACGATGACGCGACCCGCGCCCGAGGCCTTTGCCACCTGGAGGCAGAACAGGCCGATCGGACCCGCACCCAGCACTGCCACCGAGTCTCCCAACTCCAGGCGAGACCTCCTCACCGCATGGACCGCCACCGAGCACGGCTCACACAACGCCGCCTCCTCGTCCGTTACTCCCTCGGGTATGGGTATGGGCTCCCACTCCTCCATCAGGACGTACTCGGCGTAGGCGCGGAGCTTCTTGCCCGAGAATCCCTCGGTGTGGTAGTTGAAACGCGGCTTGGTGCGGAGTGGCGCCTCCCGCCCTGGAGGCGGGGTGCCGCCGCCGCCGACCACTCGGTCCCCCTCATTCCACGTCGAAACGCCCGGGCCGAGCTTGACGATGGTGCCGCAGAACTCGTGGCCCAGTACGGTCCCTGGCGGGACCACGTCGTAGAGGAAGCCATGCACGTCGGTGCCGCAGATGGCGCAGTACTTGACGTTGACCAGCACCTGTCCCGCGCTGGGCTCAGGCGTCGGTATCTCCTCGATCTCCAGGCGCTGGTTGCCCTTGTAGACGGCTGCTCTCATATCGGTACCTCCGAGGGTGGATCGCGCTGTGCACCACAGGTCGACCTAGTTGAGGCTGAAGGATCGACTAGATAGAGGATACCTGACGACGCCATGCGTGGTCTACCCGCGACGGGCGCGGCTCGTGGAGACGCCGGCGAGGCCGGAAACGAGAGGCGCTGGGGAGGTCTGTCCGCTAGTTGTCTTCGGCGCCGCGCTCGATCAGGAAGTCGATGGCCTGCTGGACGTTGGTGATCTTCTCGGCGTCTTCGTCCGATATCTCCAGCGGGTCGTCGTCCGAGCCGAACTCTTCCTCGAACGCCATGATGAGCTCTACCAGGTCCAGCGAGTCGGCGTTGAGGTCATCGGTGAACGAAGCCTGGGGGGTGACCTCAGACTCGTCCACACCGAGCTTGTCCGCAACGACAGCCTGTACACGATCCAGGACAGTCGGCATTATGCTACCTCCGTTGCTGTATAGATGTGACCAATGCTACCACGTAAGGATCATACGGCCTTCATGACCGATCCCAGTACCCCGTTGACGAACCTTGGGGAGCTATCGGAGCCGAAGGCTTTCGCCAGTTCGACGGCCTCGTTGATGGCGACCTTGGGGGGCGTTTCGCTGCCAAGCAACATCTCGAAGATCGCCAGGCTAAGTATGTTACGGTCCACCATGGCCAGCTGGCTTACCGGCCAGCTCGGGGCAAACCTGGAGACAATCTCATCAATCTCCTCGCGATTCGCCAGCACGCCATCAATGAGGTCCTGGGCGAACTCCGCTGCCGATGGTGCGAGTGAGTCCTCTTCGGCTCTCCTCTCGAGAATCTCATGAGGATTGTGCCTGACTGCGTCTGTTTCGTAAAGCACCTGCATGGCCACGATTCGTGCCATTCGTCTCCCGCTGGGAAACCCGGTGTCGTTCACGGTGGTGTCTCCGAGGCTGGGCACAGCGGGCCGGATATGCTAGTTCCGGTGCAGGCTGAGGATCGAGTCGAGGTCGGAAACGTTGGTCGTCTTGGCGCCCCTGGCGATTCGCTTGACCATACCGCTCAGCGCCGTTCCGGGGCCCACCTCTATGAACTCCGACACGCCGGCATCCACCATGTAGTCGACCGAACGCTTCCACTGGACGCAATCGCAGACTTGCGACACTAGCTCCTGCTTGATGCTGTCGGTCGTAGTCAACGGCCGGCCGGTGCAGTTTCCGATGATGGGGACCTCTGGATCACTGAACGTGACCTTCTCCATTGCCTCGGCGAGGCCGGTCCTGGCGGACTCCATCAGCCCAGAGTGGAAGGCGCCGCCGACGCGCAGAGGGATAACCTTCTTGGCGCCTCTGGCCGATGCGAGGTCCAGCGCTTGCGCGATGGCCATACGTTCGCCGCTGATTACTATCTGCTCCGCTGTGTTGATGTTGGAGATGTAGGTCCCGGTCTCCCTGGCGATCTCCTCGGCGGTCATCTCGTCGAGGCCGAGGATCGCCGCCATGGTGCCGGGGTTACGGTCGCATGCCTGCTGCATCAGACTGCTGCGAGCCTGGACAAGATGGGCCGTGTCTGCCACGTCCAGGACACCGGCCACTGCCAGCGCGGTGTACTCACCGAGGCTGTGCCCCGCCATCACCACGGGACTGGGCATCGACTCAGCGCCGAGCTTCTCCTCCATGGCCTTCACGCATGCCAGGCTCACCGCCATGATGGCGGGCTGAGCGTTGGCCGTCTCCCTCAGCTCCTCTTCAGGGCCCTCGAAGATGAGCTTGGTAAGCGGGCGTCCCAGCGCCTCGTCGACCTGGCCGAACACGTCGCGGGCGGCCTCTGAGTTGTCGAAGAGCTCTTGGCCCATTCCAACCTTGTGGGCGCCCTGACCTGGAAACAGGTAGGCCGCCTGAGGGCCGCGGGTATCTGGCAAGAATGTCAGGGTCATGCTTCACTCCAGGGGAGAGTCGATGCAGGTCTTGGTTGAGTAATGCTTCTCGGCACTACGTGGGCGACCAAATCGTCCACTCAGCTACTCGGTGGACACCACTTCACGACCATTGTAGTAGCCACAAGACGGACACACCCGGTGCGGGAGCTTGGCGTTGTGGCACTGAGGGCACTCGGAAAGTGAGACCGCGGTCAGCCCAAAGTGGGCCGTCCGCCCGCCTTTTCGCTTCTTCGAGTGTTTCTTCTTTGGAAGTGGAGGCATGATACTCCCCTTAGGATCGGCTGTCGTCCGCCGAGGTAAGCTCTAGGAGCGCGTCCCACCGACTATCTCGCTGGGCCTCGCCGCATACACAGGATACATCGTTCAGGTTCACCCCGCACCTGAGACATATGCCCAGGCACTCGGAGCTGCACATTGGCTTCATCGGCGTGTTGAGTGTTGCGTACTCCCGGATCGCGTCCGCCAGGTCCAGGATGTGGTGATCGTCTATGCTGAGGTTCCCCTCAACCCCTCCCGAGGACCCGGTAGCGGGTTCGTCCACCGGCAGGAACTCTTCCTCTATGTCGATACCTATCGGTTGCGCCAGCTCGTCAAGACAGCGGCTGCACACACAGCGTATCTCAGACCGCAGGGAGGCACTGACCCAGACCCCCAGGTCGGTACGCATTAGGCCTACCGTGCCTCGAACCCGAATCCGCTCGACATCAGACTCCAATGAGACGGATTCGTCCACCTCAACGGAACGTCTGGCGCCGCTGGGCTCCTTCATAAGCTGCGAAACGTTAATGTGCATCCCACCACACTTCCCGTCGAGACACTTCGCCTCCCAGACAGGCAAATTTAGCACTTCCACGCATATTGTGTCAAGTTTCACATAGTCCTTAAAAGTGCTGTTTTTCGCGGAGGATCATCGCCGGTAAAGCGCAGGCCTGCATGCGGTCATGTGCCTGGCCGGGGCAGGTATGTGTGAAGCGTGCGATCGACCCGTTTCCCCTCGGATATCGGCTGTGTCAACGGCCCTATGCCAGTATAATCCACATCGGCCTATTCCGCTGTGACCGGTTGACGTTATCCACCTCGTTGCCGCTGGTCGTTGACAGTGTCAGGAGCCCACATTACACTCGCAATAGGCTGAAACCGGTCCTCTCATCAGGCAAAAAAGGAGCTTAGATGGACACTGGCCCTCGAACACCAGACGCGGACGCCGTTTTTCCCGTTTGGAACCGCCCGGACCGACGATGGATGGCCACGGACCAAGGGGAATGAGATACAGCCTCTCGGTCCCATCGCGCATTAACCTGCTGGGCAACCCATCTGACGCGAACGAGGGCGCTTTCGCGACTGTCTCCGCTGCCATCGACATCCGCGCCGGGGCAAACCTCGAGCCGGCTGACGGTCTCGTTCTCGAGTCATATCAGCGCGACGAGGCTGCGCCCTCGCCCGTGGTGCTCGAGTTCGATAGAGCTGAAAATCCGCTTCCGTACGATGACCGGCTGGACCTGCTGAAGGCCGCGGTCAACCGGCTTCACCAGTTCAGCCCCGAATTTCGGACGAAGCGAGAGCAGAACGGCGTCCACATCACGGTCTGGACGGACGTCCCGTTTCAAGGCGGCCTGGGCGGCTCTTCGCTCTTGGCACTGCTGACACTGGTGGGACTGCGCGAATTCTACGAGCTCGATCGACGCGCGCACAACGACTACGTGATGGCCGAGCTCACCCAGAGGACCGAGGCGAAGGAGCTTGGGATCACGTGCGGCTTTGCGGACCGGTACGTGCCCCTGTTCGGCGGCCTCGCCTATATCGATTACCGCGGCAAGCTGCAACAGGACGAGATCGAACAGGAGCCGTACGCCACCTATGAGCGGCTGGACCAGCGAGTCGATGCCCTACCGCTGGTGCTCGTGTGCCCCGGTCTCTCGCGAGACTCAGGCGACGTGCACGGGAGAATGCGCCCCCTCTACCTGCAGGAGCACGAGGAGTGGGAGCGACGCGGAGGCGCCACGCCACCGATGGTCCGCTTCATGACCGACGTGTGGCGCACCGCCTGGCAGGGGAAGATAGCTCTTCTGCGAGGCGATCTTCCAGCCGTGGGAGAGTTGATGAACCAGAACCACAAGCTCGTCGACGAGATGATGGTCTACTGCGGGTTCGATGAGGGGGCGGGTTCACTCAATAACATGCTGGTCCGGACGGCCATTGAGAACGGGGCGTTCAGCGCCAAGCTGACCGGGGCCGGCGGTGGCGGGTCGGTCTTTGCGCTCACACCCCCTGGCGGGGAGGAGAGGGTCGCCGCCGCGTGGCGGAAGGTGGTGTGGGCTGAAGACCTCCCCAGGGCACGAGTCTACTTGCCCAAGATCTCGCCGGGGGGCCTCGAGATCCAGGCTGAGTAGCATGCAAGGCGTCATCCTGGCGGCAGGCAGGGGCACGCGGCTGGACCCGCTTACCCGGACCCGCTCGAAGGCGATGCTGCCGGTCCTGGGCAAGCCCATCGTCGCGCGGATCATGGAGGACCTGGAGGCGTGCGGCGTGGGCGAGTTCGTGGTCGTCGTCGCCCAGGACGACCGGGAGATCATCCCCTACTTCCGCAGCGACTCGACCACCGTGGCGCGGCCGAAGTTCGTTACCCAGGAGCAGCCCCTGGGCATGGCTGACGCTCTCTCCTGCGCCGCTCCGGAGATCACCGGCGACTTCGTCCTGTCCGCCTGCGACAACCTGGTCGACAGGACAGACATGGGGCGCGTGGTCGATGCCTGGAACGAATCACCCTCGCTCAGTGCCGTCCTGGCGGTAATGCAGGTCCCGCCCGACAAGGTGAGCAGGTCCGGCATCGTGGAGACCGATGGACGCTGGATCACGAAGGTCGTCGAGAAGCCCACTCTGGATGAAGCGCCATCCAACATCGCGAGCCTCCCGCTCTACTGCTTCCCCCGCTCCTTCCTCGACCTGCTGGCGGCTGTCGAGCCGTCGCCACGGGGCGAGCGCGAGCTGCAAGACGCGATTCAAACGACGATAGAGCGTAACGGGCGCGTGCGAGCCGTCTCCGTACCCCACCGGCTAACGCTCACGGATCCCGCGGACCTGTTGACGATCAACCTACGCTACCTGGCCCGAGAGGCCGAGTTTGCAGCGCCATCCTCGCCGGAGACGGGACCGAACTCGCGGCTGGTAATGCCGCTGTACGTCGACCAAGACGCCCAGATCGGCGCGGGGTGCGAGATCGGCCCGAACGTCTACCTGGAGCGAGGCTGCCGGATAGGAAACGGGGCCAGGGTGCGCAACTCGTTGGTCCTGCGCGACTCCATCGTGGCCGATGGCCAGACGGTCGAGGGGCAGATCGTCAGCGGTACCGACCTCATCCCGGCAAGCTGATGTCTAGCGCAGCGATCGCGAAGACCGTCATCCGTGAAGCCCGGGAGGACGACATCGCCGCGCTGGCGCAGTCCCTTGCGCCGGACGTGAGCGCGAGGCAGCTCGCACAGCGTTGGGAAGAACACCTGGCAGGCTACCGGAAGATCCTGGTGGCCGAAGAGGCGGGAAGCCTGGCGGGCACGGTTAGCATCCGGGGTGCTCGCCATCAGCGGACCGATTCGCTGCGGATGTTCGCCCTGGATGTAGGTATCGCCTTCCGACGTCGGGGTATCGGCGCCTCACTGATCAGAGCCGCCGAGGAGGAGGCCCATCTCCAGGGTCTACACTCGACCCATCTCGAGGTCGCCTTGGCCAACACCGCCGCCATCCGCCTGTACGAGCGGCTGGGGTACCGAAGCGACGGTGATGTCATCACCGACCGATGGTCGAAAGTCGCCGACGATGGCAGTCGTGAGGAAGTCGAAGAGGTCTCTTGGGTCATGGTCAAGAGGCTTCAAACGCACGAGGACTAGCGGGCCGGTGTACTCCGGCGGGCTGCACGTCCAGCCCGCCGTTGCGCGTCCCGACACCAGCGTGTATGCTGCGCGAACCAGGCAAAAAGCCAGCGGTGGCTGAACGAAACCCTTCGGCGAGGAGGTGGAGCCAAGTGCCCTACGCTCAGATGAAGTCCTGGCTCGAAGGGGAGCTCCAGGGTATCCGCGACAGCGGCCTGTTCAAGCAAGAGCAGGTCATCCTCACGCCTCAAGGCCCGCAGGTAGGCACCGCAGACGGCACGAGAATCAACTTCTGCGCCAACAACTACCTGGGCCTGGCCGACCATCCCGAGATCCTGAAAACGGTACAAGAGGCCGTGTCCTCGCGCGGTTTCGGAATGGCATCCGTCCGCTTCATCTGCGGCACACAAGACATTCACAAGGAGCTCGAGGCACAAATCTCCGACTTTCTGGGCACGGACGACACGATCCTCTACACCTCGTGTTTCGACGCCAACACCGGGCTCTTCGAAACCCTCCTGGGGGCCGACGACGCGATCGTTAGCGATTCCCTGAACCACGCCAGCATCATCGACGGCGTCCGCCTGTGCCGCGCTCAGCGGAAGATCTACGCCCACGCCGACATGGCGGAGCTGGAGGCTCGGCTGCAGGAGGTCCGGGACGCTCGATTCCGCATCATCGCCACAGACGGCGTCTTCAGCATGCAGGGCGACCTGGCGCCGCTCAACGAGATCTGCGACCTTGCGGAGCGCTACGACGCGCTCGTATTCGTGGACGACTCCCACGCCACGGGGTTCCTGGGCCCCAATGGTCGGGGCACCCCCGAGGAGTTCGGCGTGTCCGACCGCGTCGACATCCTGACCAGCACAATGGGCAAAGCGCTGGGCGGGGCCTCCGGAGGGTTCACCGCGGGTCGCCAGGCGATCGTTGACTACCTTCGCCAGCGGTCCAGGCCGTACCTGTTCTCAAACACCCTCGCGCCGCCCATCGTCATGGGGGCCATGAAGGCGCTGGAGATGGTCCGGAGCCATCCCGAGCTGCGCGAATCGCTGATGCAAAACGCCGCGTACTTCCGGGCCCAGATGACCGGGCTCGGATTCGACATCATACCCGGCAAGCATCCGATAGTGCCCATCATGCTCGGAGACGAGCTCAAGACCGAGGCGATGGCCAAGGCCGTGAACGAGCGCGGGATATTCGTTGTCGGCTTCAGCTTTCCCGTCGTGCCCAGAGGGGAGGCCCGCATAAGGGTCCAGGTCTCCGCCGCCCACACGAAGGAGCAGCTCGACACAGCGATCTCGGCGTTCGAAGACGTCGGCAGACATCTCTCGATAATCTAACCCTTGCCAGGGCTCTAGGAGCATTTCGTGACCGCAGAGTGAGCTCCGCAAAGACTGCGCCAGACCCCTCTGAGTTCAAGGGGAAGGTCGCCATCGTTACCGGAGCCGGACAGGGCATGGGACGGGCGCTGGCGCAACGGCTCGCCGCGGGCGGGGCGCGACTGATCGTAAATGACCTGGACCCGCATTCGGCCGAGCGGACCGCCGCCGAGTTGACGAGCAGCGGGGCGGACGTGCTGGCAGCCCCGGGGGACGTCTCCTCCGGCCACGACGTGAGCGCGCTGGTGGAGAGCGCCGTGGGGCGCTACGGCACCGTCCACATTCTCGTCAACAACGCGGGCACCCTGCTACCGACTCCAGTGATCGACATCGACGAGGAGGAGTGGGACCACGTCATCGACGTCAACCTCAAGGGCACATATCTATGCTCGAGGGCAGTGTTGCCCTCGATGCGGCGCGAAGGCTGGGGCCGCATCGTCAACTTCTCCTCGACGGCCGGGAAGAACGTGAGCACGGTCGGAGGGGCCCACTACACGGCCGCCAAGGCGGGCGTGCTGGGGTTTACCCGCCACCTGGCGAAGGAGGAGGCACGGCACGGCATCACCGTCAACGCAGTGTGCCCGGGGCTCATCGACACCGAGATGGTGCGATCGACCATCAGCGACCAGCGGGTCAGAGAGTACGCCAAAGGCTTCCCCATCGCCCGGTTAGGCGAGCCCTGGGAGGTCGCGGAGCTGGTGGCGTTCCTGGCGTCCGACAGGGCCGCCTACATCACGGGAGCATCGCTGGACATCAACGGCGGCGACTTGATGATTTGATCACTCTCGATAGCTTGCCCGTCGCGTTCATGGAAAAGGGCGCAAGCTGGGGTCGCCCGCAAAGGGCGACTGCTCACCGGTAAGAATCAGCAAACAACAGCATGACTGGGAGGGAACAAGCGATGAATGACTACGAGCCCATCGATCTATCTGAGTGGTGCAACTCCGGAACGGAGGTGCTGCCCGACGAGGAGGAGCCGCTGACGGGCAGTCAGACCTTCCAGGGTCTGCCGTTCCTCGTAGGCGACAAGGACGCAGGCGGCGGACGCTGCTATATCACGCTGGACGGGTCCTCGTCCGCGGTGACGATCCCCGTCAACCAGGCGGCACGCAGCGTGATATTCGCGCAACGTCTGATCGACTCCGAGCTGAGGACCAGCGGGAACATCGGCGCTCACGTGGCCGACTACGTCTTTCGACTCCAAGGCGGCCAGCAGATCACGGTCCCGATACGCGAGCGATTCGAGCTCGCCGCGGTGATCCGTCCCGGCGACATCAACGGCGTGCCGGGGCTCCCGTACCGCGCGGCAACCGACCGCATGCACTCGTTGACGCCGCGAGACGAGGGCCCATGGGAGGAGGCGGGACGGCGTCAGACGGAGACAGTGCCGGCAACGGCGCGAAGCTACTTCCTGTGGCCGTGGACAAACCCGGAGGCCGGAGCGGCCATCGAGTCCGTCGAGATCATCCCCAGGGGTCCGCGCTTCCTGATCGCCGCCATCACGCTTGGTCACGCCGACGAAAACCCCTTCGTGAAACAGGGAAGACGCCCCGTGCGAATCGCTCTGAAGGACGGGGACTCACAGACCCCCTCCGACCTGGAAGTTGAAGTGGACCGCGGACATGCCACGTATGCGTTCCCTCTGCCGTCCGCGTCGGCGGAGGAGTTCGTGACGGACCCCTACAAAGGCTGGGGCGAGGCGCAGAACGAGGGCACAAACCCGGCCTACGTCGAAATCGCCGCCACACCGTCGGCGACCGTAACTGTCGGCAAGGACGAGAAGTTTCGATGGGGGGACCTGGAAGAGAAGGGGTCCGTCGAGACACCGCGGATGCGGATCGACCTCGTGGATCCCGGCAAGAACTGGGTGAACGTAACGGTGCTGGACGACGATACGGGTCTGCCCGTTCCGTGTCGAGTCCACTTCCGCTCGCCGGAGGGCGTCCCATATCAGCCGCACGGGCACCACAACCAGGTCAACTCCAACCAGGGGACGTGGCACATCGACGTGGGCGGAGACCTGCGGCTGGGGCAGATCACATACGCCTATATCGATGGAGCCTGCCAAGGATGGCTCCCGCGGGGCGAGGTCATCGTCGACGTCGCCCGAGGCTTCGAGTACGAGCCGTTGAGGGCCAGGGTCAACATCGAGCCCGGTCAGCGGGAGCTGACGCTGCGCATCAAGCGCTGGATCAACATGAACGACCGCAGGTGGTTCAGCGGCGACTCGCACGTCCACTTCCTATCAACGCAGGGCAGCCACACCGAGTCTCAGGGCGAGGACCTCAACGTCGTAAACTTGCTCCAGTCCCAGTGGGGGAGTCTCTTCACAAACACAGAGGAGTTCACCGGCGCACCGAGCATATCGCAGGTAGGCAACAACATCGTCTACACGTCCCAGGAGAACCGACAGCACTTCATGGGCCACATGATCCTCTGGGGGCTCAAGAAGCCGGTGATGCCCTGGTGCAGCGACGGGCCCTCGGAGGCCGAGATCGGCGGCACCATGGAGACGACGCTGAGCTACTGGGCGGACGAGGCCCACGCCCAGGGCGGCTTCGCAATTAACCCGCACTTCCCGATGCCCAACGGAGAGCAGGCGGCGCTCATCGCCACCGGACGGCTGGACGCCGTGGAGATGATCCGCCAGACCCGGATAAACCACCTGGAGTACTACCGCTACCTCAACGCCGGGTACCGCCTGCCGCTGGTCGGGGGCACCGACAAGATGAGCAGCGACGTGCCCGTTGGGATGTACCGTACCTATGCCTACATCCCCGAGGACCAGGAGTTCAGCTATGACAACTGGTGCCGCAGTGTGGCCGCCGGACGGACTACGCTGAGCGGAGGCCCGATAATCCACTTCAGCGTGGACGGCCATGAGATCGGGGACACCGCCCAGCTCTCGGGCGCCGGGACCGTCGAGGTCGAGGCCTGGGCCGAGAGCATCTTCCCCATCTACAAGCTGGAGATAGTCCAGGAGGGCCGGGTGGTAGCGTCCTCCGAGGACCCGAAAGGGACCCGGAGGCTGGCGCTAAAGGAGAAGATCAAGGTCGACGGGCACACCTGGCTGGCTGCACGCTGCGGTGCTCCCGACTACTACACCCCCATACCACACCACGACGTCTGGAGCCGAGGAATATTCGCCCACACGTCGCCCATCTACGTCGCGGTCGGGGGCGAATGGCAAATGTTCAATGAAGACGTCGCGCGGAACATGCTGGGCCTGATAGACGGCGACCTGACCTACATCCGAGAGATGGCCCCGATGCATGCGTCGGGCACGGTCACCCACCATCACGGGGAGGGCGATCATCTGGCCTACCTCCAGCGCCCATTCCTGGAGGCGCAAGACGCGGTCCAGAAGAAGATGCGAGGTGCGGGACTGAGCAGCTAACGCAGGTTGGCAAGTTCGTTTAGTACATCTGGCGGCCTAGGCCCGTCTGATAACGATGGTTCGACAGGCTCACCATGAGCGGGAAGCTTCTGCTCGACCGCTCGCCCTGAGCCTGTCGAAGGGTCCACGTTTTTCGACGGATCTCTGAGACAGAACACTAGCGCGGGTTCGGCAGCCCGCGAGAGAAGTCCGATTGGAACTGGAACTCGTGGCCGTAGACGACCACGTCATACCGTCCGCGCCTCAGTAGTGAGCTTGCCTCCTCTTCCGTGTCTACGAAGGTGCAGGGATAGTCCCTCTTTCGCAGCCAACTCCTGAGGCGGCGACTGATGCTGGGCTCATCGTCGATTATTAGGACGTGGGAGAGATTCACAAGCTCACGGCTCCTATCGAATCGTCGCTGATGGCTAGATGAATGTCATCACGACGTTGTTGACCACCGCGGCGGACGCGGCGACGGCATACGGCACCAGAACGGAGACGTAGGCGGTTCGAGCGAACCCATCCAGGCCGAACCTGCCGTAAAAGAATCGGGCGGACACCGCGACGATGCTCAGGAATCCCACGGCTCCCGCGTTCATGACGTAGAGCCCGTTCCACCCACCGAACCTCAGGGCCCGTTTCGCCAACAGGCCGCCCTCATAGACGTCTGTCTTCCCGCTGAGCTCAAGGAGCGCATAGGTGCTTATCAGATCCAGTGCCGCGAGGAGCGCGACAAGCGGAAAGAGCCACGACATTCGCCACGGCCAGATGGCCTTCGATATCTGCTTCATCCGGTCTTCCAGGTGTCTGCTCCGCTCGACGCTCCCCCGGAGCGCAGCTCTTCTTCGTTGCAGTACTTCCAGCATGCTCAACGAACCTCGACGTCGATGAATTGCCTTACCTGTGCGTGAGAGCCCAGGTAGTGACTCTTGGCATCCGGGAGATCGATTCAAGAAACAGGGCCGAGTCCGTAATGCCGCACAGGATAGACGTTCCCCTGTGTGACGGGTTGACGTAGAAGATCTCGGCCTGGAGGTTCTCGCTCAGGGTCTGGTAGATCTCGACCACGTCGCTCGGTTCCGCCTGTCGCTCGAGCACCAACTCGCCAACGCATTCGAACTTAGTTTCCCAGCCCTCCGGGTACATGACCTCCTCCGGGGGGCGCTCCTTCTTGGAAACCTCCCCATCTTCGGTCCCCGGGGGCGATTCGTCCACAGCGTCTAAAGGCGCCGCGACGTTGATCGCTTCGCCATCCGCGGCCTCGTCGCCGTCGCCCGACCCGCTGTCGGCCGCAGGCTCGACGCGCTGCTCTTTCGGCTTGATTCGCTCTAGAATTCTAGGAAACATGGCCTCCACCTCTCCGTGACTCTTGAAGTTCGGGTTTGCAAATTCCACAGCCATCGTATCGAGGCCGCTCCCCAACTCCCATCACCCGGGCGGACGATTCTGGGACGATTGCGCCGTAGCCGATTCGGGTGACTCCGACCGACTACCCGGATGATCCAAAGAGTCACCCGCTGTAGCTCATTCGGGTGACCCTCTGCTCTCTTCAGGTAATCACAACTCGGGACGCGGGAAACATCGAGCCGACCAGCCGGCGGCTCACGGAACCCTGTTTCGCATCGCTGCCAGGCCCCCCACAGTGCCGGGGGTGACTGAAGTTTCACCCTCAGACCGCCCCTTTGCGGGATTAAACCGCACGCGTATCAGCCTCACAATAAGGACATCACAAAGAGGCGCCGCCACCGGCCCTGACGACAACTTCAGGTGGGGCGACTGGAGACAATGTTCAAGGTAGTTCTAACGGTGATCCTAGCTATCGGAGTCCTGTCCATAAGCGTCAGGACGGTTACCGATGCCCTCTTCGCCGACACTCACTCGGTCGGGGCCAACTCGTTCATCACTGGTAGCATCGACATCTCCACAGCGCCCGTGAGCGCGCTACTGTCCCTCAATCCGATGGCCCCGGGCGACGAGGTCAACAACCCCATCACGGTAAACAACGCGGGCAACCTCGAGCTGCGATACGCCATCCAGCGCGCCGCCGATAATCTCGACGCCATTGGACTGCGAGACATT
>Ga0310124_10000956_pt1 | contig 20369 bp, 18 predicted proteins | sample CB11b_AW_Bot5_MG_FD_203507 | JGI IMG/M metagenome (GOLD analysis project Ga0310124, IMG submission 203507) | Marine microbial communities from Western Arctic Ocean, Canada - CB11b_AW_Bot5 | ecosystem: Environmental > Aquatic > Marine > Oceanic | place: Canada: Western Arctic Ocean | collected... | reverse complement strand
CTGTTCGCTCGTGTATCGCTTCCTCGTCAGTTCCTGCCTCCTTACACACACCCGAATCCTTCGATTCTCTCTCAAGATTCGGATTCGTTTTCAGGGGGCAGGTCAGTTGCGGTTGGAGTTTCGGCTGATGCGTAAGCCACTCGTCCCTCTCAGCGGTCGGACACTCCAGCCAAACGACTTAACGCGAGTGTTGCATCGACCGGTTGAGCAACCGATGTCACTCGCTATCAGCCCCGAGGCTCGCTAGCCGCCTGAGAGGACTCGCTTTCGGCTCTTGCGGCAGCTTGGCCGTTGCGTATCCGACGGCTGATCGCTCCATGGGAAATCATTCTCAACATCTAACCGACGAAGACGGAGTGGCGATCCTGTCCAGATGTCCGAGTAGTCGGCAACGCGGAGAGTGGGGCGCCTGCGCTCCCCGCGCTGCCCCGGATCGTCGAGGAAGCCGCTAGCGAACTTTTGAAACGATGTGCTTACTTAGTCTGGCGTCCCGGCGCCGGGGAACGCTAACATCGTTCTCAGAGATGATCCAGAGAGTGTGTAGAAGTACGATGACGCTGGCCGTCGTGCTCACGGGCCTCGTACTTACACCGGCCCAGGCCGACGACATCAAACATCACCTGCCGATCGTCGCCAACGTTTTCCCGCAGGGCTGGGAGCGTGATGCCACACTCGAAGTCGACGTGATGGGCGAGTTTCTTGACCGCGTGCAATCTGTCCTGTTTCTCGATCCCTCAATCAAAGGCGAACTCCTCGAAAGCAACTTCACGAGAGCACGTCTCAAGTTCACCGTGAGTGCCGAGCCGATTCTTGTCCGTTACCAAGGGCTGTCGACGCAGGCGACCGCGCTCATCCAACGCGCCGAGATCGAGTCCTATATGCTTGACGTCTTCGACCGGCCGTCGCGCCAGTTGATCTGCGAGCGTCCACGAACCAGCACGCTCAATCAGGCGCTCCACCTCATCAGCGGCGACACCGTGCAGAAGAAGATCGTTGACGATGACAGCGTGTTGACCGAACTGCCCGGTGACGGCAGGGTCGCCGATGAGATTGTCGAAGAACTCTACCTACGCACCGTCACCCGCCTTCCGGCCGCGAAAGAGCGCGAGTTCGCCCGCACCGCGATCGAGAAGGCAGGAGATAGCGGCCGCGGCCTGGAAGACGTTTTCTGGGCGCTGCTCAATTCGAAGGAGTTCCTCTACAATTACTAACGAGTAGGGAGAGGCGCGATGAAGGTCACCAACCACACAGACCTGTTCGGACGGCGGGACTTTCTCCGCATCGGCTCACTCGGTGCGCTCGGCGTGAGCCTCGACGGCGTGCTGCGCGCCAACGGCAACAAAGACATCTCCTGCATTTTGATCTGGCAGAGCGGCGGCTGTGGACAGCAGGACACCTTCGACATGAAGCCGGACGCGCCTTCCGAGTACCGTGGCGAGTTCAAACCCATCTCTTCGAATGTTCCCGGTATTCACGTTTGCGAACACCTGCCCTACACCGCCAAGCAGGTCGACAAGTTCACGATCCTGAGGTCGATGCGCTCGAAAGAAAAGAACCACGAGCGTGCCATCAACTACCTGCTCACCGGCTATCTGCCGCTCTCGACGATGGAGTTCCCGAGCATAGGTTCGGTCATATCGAAAGAGCTCGGTCCAAAGAAGGGCATGCCGCCGTACGTAACCGTGCCGAACACGTTCCCGTCCTATGGCGCCGGGTATTTGGGCGGCGATCACAACCCATTCATCGCCGGTGACCCGAACGTATCCGACTATCAGGCGCGGGACTTGAGCCTGCCCTCGGACGTCGATTGGAGCCGCCTCGGCGACCGCCGTTGGCTGCTCAAGCAAATGGACGCGAAGTTTGAGGCCATCGAGTCGAGCCCCGACTTCGCCGCGATGGATTCGTTCTACAAACGAGCCTACAGTCTGCTCAGCTCGCCCGCCGCGAAGAACGCTTTTAACATTCACCAGGAACCCGAGCCCCTACGCCGGCGCTACGGGCGCACCCCGGTCGGTCAGGGCTGTCTGCTCGCGCGGCGACTCGTCGAGTCCGGTGTTCGCTTCGTCACTGTCGCCAAGGGTTGGTTGAACTACGACACACACGGCGACAATTTCAACCGCATGAAGAAAGCCCTGTTGCCGGAATTCGACCGCGGCTTCTCGGCGCTACTCGAAGACCTCGATCAACGGGGCATGCTCGACACTACCCTCGTCATCGCGATGGGCGAATTCGGGCGCACACCGAAAATAAACGCGGGCGCGGGTCGCGATCACCACTCCGACGCATGGTCGATCGCCATCGCCGGAGCGGGTATTCCGGGAGGCCGGGTCATGGGCGCGACCGACAAGCACGCCGACAAGATTACAGACTTCCCGGTCGAACCCGAGGACCTTCTCTACACGATCTACCAAACCCTCGGCATCAACCCTCGGCACGAATACCAGACCTTTCTGGGACGCCCCAAGAAAATTCTCGATACCGGCGGTGTCATCCCCGGACTGCTCGCATAGTGCCGGCATTTCTCTTTTTGGTCTGGCTCGTCCTGTCGTCGGGGGGCTTCCATTCCCTCGCGGCGCAGCCTTCCATTGGGATGAAGCCCGCCGTGGGCCGCCTGCTGGTCGCGGATCGCGGGATGCGCGATCCCCGCTTCGCCAAGTCGGTAATTCTTCTGCTTCGTTACGAAGAAAAGGGCGCACTGGGGTTGATTATTAACAAACCCTCTGACGTCAAACTGGCCGATCTACTTCCCGAAGCCGAGGAACTCAAAGATCGCAAAGACTCCATCTACGTCGGCGGTCCCGTGGCGCGGGACGGCATGATGTTGATGCTCCGCTCCGAGACCCAACCCGACGAGGCCGAGCACGTCTTCGCGGATATCTACGTTAGCCCGAGCCGCGACGTATTGGATAGATTAGTAACCGAGGGTGACCGCACCTTTCGGACCTACGTTGGGTATGCCGGATGGGCGCCCGGACAGCTTGACGATGAGCTGAAGCGCCAGGACTGGCATGTCTTGCCGAGTGATCCCGAGATGGTTTTCGCGGCGGAACCTGAATCGATCTGGGACACGCTAATCGAGCAGACCGAAGTCTTCTTCGCGAGGCTACGACAGCCCCAGCCCCACCGCCTCATCGATCGTGTAGGTCTGCCCATCCCCTTCGACGCGAGCCGGCCATTGGTGCAGCCGGCACTCAAAACCGCCCCGCACGGCAGGTGGCGTGGCCGCTCCGCAATTCTCTCTGACTGATCGGGCAGCACCCAGCAGCGCCAGGCGCCGCATTTCGATGTCGGCCAGCCCTTCCAGACATTCGGCCGCTCCACGCTTCACGCCGAGTTCGCCCCAGGTGCGTAGACTCTCCCTGATCATCTTCTCGGCCTCTTCATCGTCACTGCCAAGGAGGACTCGACCGTGCTCCCAAAGGTTCTCGGCGACGCCCCAGGGAGATTGAATGTTATTCCATACTTCCAGGCCTCGGGAGAGGTGCTGCCAGCCGTCTTCGACCTCCCCTAGGTCCACCATCGTGGCGCCTAGATACGTGCATGTCCAGGCAAGCAGCGACCGATGCCCCGCAGCCGGCCACGCCGCGAGAGATTCATCCCAGATCCGGCAAGCCCGCTCGAGACGGCCCTGATCGCGGGCAACTCGGCCGATGTTCACGGCAGCCCAACCAATGAGAACTCGGTCGTTCACACTTCGCAAGATGCCCAGTGCCTCCGTCAGCATCTCCGAAGCCTTCTCCAGTTCTCCATGAGACTGTTCAGCCCAAGCGAGGTTCGTCAGCGCAAAAGCGATACCGCGCTGATCTCCGATTTCACGGCAGATCGCCAAGCCTTTCTCGTGATAGGAGCGGGCTTCAAAGTACTCGCCCACGTAGCTCGCAACCCAGCCCAGATTGTTCAGCGCGAGGGCCGTGCCTCGACGCTCCCCCAACTTCTCCTGGAGGACGAGCACTTCTTTCGACAGGACCCGGGCCGCCGGGAAATCGCTCAGCTCCGAATGCACCCAAGCTAAATTCGTGAGCGCCTTTGCGAGACCCTTCTCGTCCCCTTGGGAGCGGCTCAGCTCGACACACTCCTCGATAATTCGGGCGGGCTTTCAAAAACTCGCTGCCGTAGTGACAGAGCGTTCCAAGCCCGTTCAACGCTCGAATGCGCAGGGCAGGGTCCGGCTCCGGCGTGGGAAGAGCCAACATCTGCTCCAACTTCTGAAGGCCTTCGTACACGTGCCCCCCGCGCGATCCAGAATCGCCACAGCGCTGATCCGAACCGTAGGCCAAGACCCGCGTCTCCAGACTCCTTGGCCCATTGCATGGCGCCGCGGATGTTGTTGTTCTCCGTCTCAAGGCGATCTAGCCAGTGTGCTTGTTCGGCCCCGGTCAGCTTCGGTTCCGCTTCTTCGGCGAGGTCTAGATAGCACAGCGCATGTAGTTCTCGTGCCTGCTGCTCCTCGCCCGCCTCTGTGAGCTGGTCCAGCGCATAGGCGCGAATCGTCTCCAGCAGCGTGAAACGTGGTTCGCCGTCGGATCCGTCGGCTTGACGCACCAAGCTATGGTCCGCAAGCTCGGTGAGCTGCCCAAAGGCGTTACCCTCGAGTTCCGAATCCCCAGCGCACAGAGCATCCGCGGCATCGATCGTCCACCCTCCCGGGAACGCGCCGAGCCGCCGGAAGAATCGCTGGGACCGTGGATCGAGCAGTTCATAACTCCATGCAACGGCCTGCCGCAAAGTCTGATGACGTGTCGGGCGTCCGCGCGTGACTCCTTTGAGCACATCGAGGCTCTTACTCAATCGCCGCACGAGTGCTTCAGGGGTACATAGCTTGATGCGTGCCGCGGCCAGTTCGATCCCCAGGGGAAGTCCGTCCAGCGCGATGCAGATCTCCGCGACGAATCGGGCGTTCTCTTTCGTTAGCCGGAAGTCGGGACGAATCGATCGGGCCCTCTCCACAAAAAGCTTGATCGCGGAATGCTCCTCTATGTCCTTAACGGACGTCCATGTCCCCGCTCGCGGCACAACAAGCGGTGGAACCGCGTATTCCTGCTCGCCGGCGATGTGAAGCGGAGCGCGGCTCGTGACGACGATTCGCAGATCGGCCGCTTCTCTTAGCAACTCGTCGACGCAATCCGCGGCCGCCAAGACCTGCTCAAAGTTGTCCATCACCAGCAGCACACGCTTCGACCGAAGCACGCGTTTCAGATCCTCGATCAACGGCTGACCCGGCGAGCCAACGACATCGAGTACACGCGCAATCGCCGAAGGGACGAGATCCGCATCAGAGACCGCCGCCAAGGGGACAAACCACACTCCGTCCGGAAACCGGTCAACGCACTTCCGGGCGACTTCCAAGCTAAGTCGCGTCTTGCCGGCGCCGCCCGGTCCCGTCAGCGTCAGTAGCCGAGCTGATTCCAGTAGATCGCACGTATCCTCGATTTCGCGCTCGCGCCCGAAAAAGCGGGTCAAGTGCGTCGGCAGGTTGTGACCCTTCCGCAACTCGGCCTGCGGCGGTGCGTCCTCGCGATCGGAAGGGACGCCGGCCGACGCAACGCCTTCGTCCGCGTCCAGCTGCGTAGCGGTTTGCTTCGGAGGCGCTAAACCAAGCGCGGGAATCAGCTCCGCAGCCGATGCGAAACGATCTTCCCGCTGCTTCGCCATCAGCTTCCCAACCAGCTCGGGCAGATCACTTGGCAGCGGCGGCGGCTCTTCGTGCACCACTTCGTACAAGACCGCCGGCTAGTAGCGGCCCAAGAACGGCTTGCGGCCACTCAACATCTCGTACAGCGTGACACCAAGCGACCAAAGATCAGTCCGCGCATCGACTTCCTCGCCCAGCGCCTGCTCGGGCGACATGTAGGAAACCGTCCCCACGCGAGTTTCCGGGTCGGAGACTGACGACAGCTGACGCTTTGCTAAGCCGAAATCGAGCACCTTCACTTCGCCGTTGCGGCAAACCAGGATGTTCGACGGCTTGATGTCGCGGTGAATCACAGCCGCGTCATGCGCGTGCTGCAACCCTCGCGCAACCTGGGTGACGATCGACAGAGCCGGTCCCACTGGCAGCGGTCCGGCTTTCACAAGTTGCTCAAGCGTCTGACCCTCGTAGTAGGCCATCGCGAAGAACATCCGTCCGTCCGGCGTCTCGCCGATGTCGTGGATCGTGCAGATATTGGGGTGGTCGAGGTGCGACGCCGCGCGAGCCTCCGCCAGGAAACGCTGCTTCGCCTTGTCGTTGGCCGTGAGATAGGGCGGAAGAAACTTCAGCGCGATGTGTCGGCCCAGCCTCGGGTCTTCTGCCTTATAGACCACGCCCATGCCGCCGCGCCCGATCTCGGTCAGAACGCGGTACGGACCTACCTGTTCATCGACAGCCGCCGCGTGTTGGGTATCGGAAAGCGCCTCCGAGGCCACGTTTGCGACCGGCTTGTCGAGAATGCCTTCGGCTTTCTCATGCGCCGCGAGCAACTCTTCGATCTCCTTGAGCAGCGCGGTGTCACCCTCGCACGCCTTCGCGACCCACATCGCCCGCTCCGACGCAGGCCGGTCCAGGGCCTCATCGAAAATCTTGGAGACCCGCTCCCAAGAGGGTTGCTCTGACATGGCTTGGAGGCGCTAATCCTACTGGTAGAGTTCCTTGTAAAGCCAAGCGCGCGCCTTGGCCCACTCGCGCTGGATGGTGCGCTTCGTCACGCCCAGCATTTCGGCGGTCTCGTCCTCGCTGAGCCCGCAATAGTAGCGATACTCCACCACTTGCCGCATCCGGCTACTGATCTGATCGAGCCGGTCCAATGCCTGATCGAGCGCAAGTAGATCCGCGAGCGGAGTATGGAAACCGATCCCGTTTTCGTCCAGCGATGTCCGGTTCCAGTCCCCGCCCCGCTTCTCCGCATTGCGTTTACGGGCGTAGTCAACCAGAACCTGCCGCATCGCGCGGGCCGCGACGCCGAAGAAGTGTTGGCGGCACTGCCAATCCACTTGCGCTTGATCCACCAACTTGGGGAACGCCTCGTTGACTAGACCGCTCGCCCCAAGACTATGCCCCGGACGCTCCCGCCGAATCTGCCGCTCGGCCACGCGCTTCAGCTCGCCATACACCAAAGGCATCAGGTCGTCGAGCGCATTCGTCTGCCCGCCGCCCTGAGGAGACGAGTGACATCGCCTGCTTCTTCGCTCGGTCCAGCCATCGCTCCCGGACTAATTCTGTCACGGCGAGGGCGGCGTTGTCTCGCTGATCGGGTGGTTTCTCAGCTTGAATCGTGCCCATCGCTCGTTGGTCCGACTACTCGCCTGACCCAAGAAGACGGAACATGGTGAAGCCCTACTCCTCAAAGTCAGCGTTCGCCCGGGCTCAGGCGGCGCGAGTAGTTGTCCCCGACCTTGGTCCGGGTGACTGCACCCGAGCCATTCGTCTCGAACTGAATGAGCTCCCCAACGGCCGCTCCGCCGCTCTTACTCTCAAGCCGGGAAATGCCTTCTCCGACTGGGACGAGCTTGCCGACTCCCTCGCTAAGGTCCGAAGCCAACGGGCTGAACATGAGCAATTCGCGGTCGCCGACCAGCACTTGCGTGTCCCCCCAGGGATTTCGACAAAAGCCGGCGTAGCGACTCCAGGTGGGGTCGAACTCCTTCTTCTCCGTCTTTTCTGTGGCTTTCTTAATGGCCGGGGCAACCAGCTTGAACGCGTGCGCGGCAACTCTACCCGCGTTACCGTCGTCGGAGTTGGTCAGCACGAGGACGGCGATCTTGTCCGCCGGGCTAAAAGTTGTTTGGGTACGATAGCCGGCAAGTGCCCCGCCATGGCCGACGAGGGTTGTCTCCCCTTCGCGCCAAGTACTGAACCCGATGCCCCAACCGCATTTCCAGTCCGGTTGCAGCCAGCGCACCCGATGCATCTCGTTGAGAGTCGTTGCGCTCAAGACCTGTTTACCGTCGGGGTCGCCTTCGCGGAACTGGAGCATCGTGAATAGCGCCATATCCTCAACGGTCGAAACGAGCCCGGCGGCGGGGTTGATCGCCTTGCAGTCGCTCTCCGGTCGAATGTCGCGACTGCCATCAGGCATTCGGCGGCCATAGCCGACCGCCATCTTCGCCGCCACAACCGGGGAGATTCCGATCGCGGAACTGGTCATGCCGAGTGGCTGCAAGATACGCCGCCGAACGTACTCCCCATAGGGCTCGCCGGAGACGGCCTCAACGATCTCCCCGCCCAGCGAAAGCGCCAGGTTGGAATACTTCCAGCGCTTCTCTGGGCGGTAGATGACTACTTGCGTGCGGATCAATTCTCGGAGCTCTTGCTGGGAGGGGAACTCGTTGTCCGTCCAGTAGGGCGCCGCTGCCTCCCGCGGCAGGCCGGAGGTGTGTGTAAGGAGGTTCCAGATTGTGATCGGCCGTGGGTTCTTCTCCATGCCCTTCGGTTGAAACCACGGAAGGTGCTTGGCGACCGGGTCGTGCAGTTCAAGTTTACCGGCGTCACGCTATTGCATCAGCGCCATCGCGGTGAACATCTTCGTGTTGGACGCCATGCGGTAGGCGGTTGCTGTTGTTGTCGGCGTCTTTCTTTCGACGTCCGCATAGCCGAAACCGCGAGACCAAATGAGTTCTTGATCGTGAACGATTCCAATCGACAAACCAGGTTTCGCTTTGTACAACAGGTCGGACTAGATCCAAGCTTCGAGCAGTCGAATGGCAGTACTGACTTTGGAGTCGTCGGCGAGCTTCGCACCCTGGACCGGCGAACAGCACAACAAAACTACTACAACCAACCAATGACTCTTCACTGCGTTCTCCCGGCCTTAAAGTGTGGCGACACAGGGGTAGTCTAGCTCACCGACGGTGGAGGCAAACAGGCGCTCCAAGTCAGAGTCTGGCGTGAGAGTTCAGCACCCCATCAACCCCATTCCAGCGAACAAACCCAATCCCGCCGAACAACGAAGGCGTAATCTGCCCGACCAGTACTCATCCGCACACACGACCATGATTTCCACAACTTGATTCTTGACAAGCCCGCCTCAAACATCCATACTAGTCGGTATGTAGATTGGCAATAAGCCGATTACAGAGCAAAGCCAGTGGTAGTCAGCAAACGCAACCCCGACGAAACACGGCAGCGGCTCCTCCAAGCCGCCTTCCAAGAAATCCATCGCAATGGATTTCGCTCGGCCAGCCTCGACAGCATCTTGGCCGATACCGGCGTCACCAAGGGCGCGCTCTACCACCACTTTCCGAATAAGACCGAGCTAGGCTACGCGATCGTCGATGAATTGATCCACGACATGATCTCGAACCACTGGCTCAAGCCTCTCAGCCGCGCCGAGAATCCGATCGACGGCATGATCGGCGCCCTCCACAGCTACAGTGACGAGGACATGCGCGAAGGCTGTGAGCTGGGCTGCCCGCTCAATAATCTGGCGCAAGAACTCTCCACAGTGGACGAGGGCTTTCGGCTGCGTCTCGATGGGATCTTCGCCATGTGGCGCAGGGCTGTTGCCGATGCGCTCCGCCGCGGCCAGCGGTCGGGCTACGTGCGCAAAGACATCGACCCCGATCAGATCGGTTGCTTCTTCGTCGCTGGCATGGAGGGCGGAATCGGCCTAGCAAAAACGGCCCGAAATCCGGAGATCCTGATCCATTGTCGCGACACGATGATTGCCTATCTTGAGACCCTCCGTGTGCCGGCGGTGGAGGCATGAATACGCTCGCTACCGGTTGGCAGGCCGTGAGTTACGGACACGCCACGTTCTCGATCTACAACTTCGTCTCGGCCGACGCTGAGAGTTATGATCCTTCCACAAGAGCGATCGAAGAGCCGGTTTCCAAACACGAAGCCGCCGCCAACGCACCCTCTGGCGCACTCCCAACTCTTTCCGAGGCGATTCCAGCCTTTTCATGAAATCTCCAATACCGACTGGTACGTATGTTATCGATTCCGTGCTAATCCCAGGAACGTAACAACGAGCACTTCGAACGGTGGCAAGTGGGACGGTCGGGTCGTCCGCTACGCCGAGTTCTCCCCCGAGGCGCTTGCGGCGGTCGAGGAACCTCACCGCCGAGGCCTGGAAGATTCCCTTCACCATGCGCGTCGAGTCTGTCACCAACTTCCAGCACAGCTATGCCGAGGGTGACGACCTCACCGTCGACGAAACCGGACAAGCGAAGCAAGGCGCCCTCCAAGAACCATTCCTGCGAAGCCGCCTCGTACCGGCCAACGCCCATGTCAACGGTGTCAATGTCACGCTGCAATTCCCGCGCGAAGAGATGGACGAAACGGCGCGTTCCATCTCGACTCTTCGGTCTAAGAAACGACGACTACCTCCAAGCCGAGTGGCCCTGGCACTTCTAGTCGCGCTGGACGGCGCTCGTTGCGAACGAAGGCAAGGCGGCCTGGGCGGCGGCTTCGCTCGCGGGGTCTTTCAATTCGGGAATCTGGATCCGCACCCGCGTGCCACCGCCAGGGCGGTGCTCGATCACCATGTCGAACTCGTTGCCGAACAGCACCTTCAGCCGCTCGTAGACGTTGCTTACGCCAATGCCGGAGCGAAACACATCGGGGATTGCGTCAGGACGAATCCCAACGCCGTCGTCCTCGAGCTCAAGCTGTAGCCGCGCCCCCTGCACGGCGCTACGAATCCAAATCGTTCCGCCGCCTACCTTTGGGCTGAGGCCGTGTTTGATTGAGTTCTCAACAATCGGCTGCAGCAGCATACTCGGAATCAAAGCGTTTGTGGTGTTGCTGTCGATCTCTTTGACGATCTTGAGCTTATCGCCGAATCGTACGACCTCGATACTCAAGTAGTCATCGATAAAGGCCAGTTCGTCACGCAACGGGGCGAGCGCTTCCTGCTTGCGCAGCAACCGTCGAAGAATGGTCGACAGCTTGAAGATCAACTGGCGGGCGGTATCGCCGTCGCTGCGGATGAGAGATGCGACCGAGTTCAGCGTATTGAACAGGAAGTGCGGGTTGATCTGGCTGGTCAGCGAAGCGAGCCTCGCCTCGACCAGCAGTCGTTGCTGTTCTTCGAGCTTCCATTCGTTACGAGTGTTGTTCCAGATCTTGAGCGTCAAGCCGACGCACAAGATCGTTGAAAAATACACCAGCACAACCGTTGCCGGATTCAGCACCAATTCCAGCGGGTGCATCACAAACAACCAGCCCTGCGACTGGAAGGCGTGACCCAGGCTCGACCGGATGAACTCGATTACCAGACAGCAGAAGAACAGGACCATCTGGAAAGCGCCGTGTGGCGAGCGCAGCAGCGGCATCCGCCAGCTTGAGAGCGTGAACGGATAGAACGGTGAGAACCGCCAGACTTCCTCGGGACCCGGCGCGATGTCCCGCAACAGGCCACCGAGAGCGCCGACGCCCACCATCAACGGCAACGTGAGCGGCTCGTGGGGTGACATCAACACCGCCGGCAGAGCGACCAGGCCGCCCGCGAGCGCACCCGGCACGTAGCCGCCAACGAGTCCGGTGACGAAAGCGCCTTCGAGCCCCAACTCGGCGGCCTTGTATTCAAGAACATGCCGCACCATACTGCCGCCGGCGAAGAAAAGTCCAAAGACGGACCCCAGTTGCAGCCGCTGCCGCAATGTTCGTTGCTCGCGCAGAAGCATGCGCTTGGCGAAATTCCAACGCAGAAGAAGACTCGCCATCGAAGCGATGACGGCGATCTTTACGAGCAGGCTGACGAGAAGTTCTTGTTGGCCCGGCATTTGCGTAGCCGCGCAGGCGCGGCGGTTGCTCCAAACCCGTTCCTTATAATGATATACCTGCCATGAACCCCACCCCGACGAAAGCGGTCGCCGTTGAGATCGAACAGGTAGCCGAGGCGGCGTTTCCTTGCTCCTACGGAGACTTCCGCATTGTCGGGTTCCGAGGGAGGGCCAATGGCCATTCGAGCGAGATCGTTGTGCTGAAAGCAGGCGATCTGTCAGGCGACGAAGCCCCGCTTGTTCGGATCCACTCGCAGTGTTTGACCGGCGAGGTGTTTCATAGCCTGCGCTGCGATTGCGGTCAGCAGCTTGCCATTGCTCTGAAGCAGATCAGCCAGGCCGGCACAGGGCTGCTCATTTACGACCCGCAGGAAGGCCGCGGAATCGGCTTGCTCAACAAACTCAAGGCTTACGAGCTGCAAGACGCCGGTGCCGACACTGTTGAAGCCAACGAACAGCTTGGCTTCGCCGCGGACCTGCGCTCGTACGAACTCGCGGCCTCCGTGCTGCACTCGCTTGGCGTCACGCGAGTGCGCTTGCTCTCGAACAACCCCGCCAAAGTGGCCGGCCTCGAAGAAGGTGGTATCGAGGTGGTCGAGCGTGTCCCTTGCGAGGCGCCGAGTAGTGAGCGTACGGCAGGCTACCTGCGAACCAAGAAAGACAAGATGGGCCACATTCTGGAAGGCCCTTAGGCTTCTTTCGGTTTCGCCACTTGTGACGACTCCCTTTGGAATGGCGCCTCAAGCTTCCGGTGGCAGGGCAGCCCGCCAGCCCGCGCGGAGCTAGATCTTGCCGACCCCCTCTACGTGATAGCCGTGCTGCTTGAAGTGCCGCGGCAGAGTCACTGCGCCGGGTACGCCTTTGCGAAAGCTGGTATTCAGGTCGTGCACGCCGATGGTGTCGGGCCGCAGGCCTGTCATCAGCGATGCCCGGGATGGCGCGCACAGAGCCCGCTGGCAATAGGCACGGTCGAAAATCAAGCCACGTTCGGCCAGCGAATCGATATTGGGGGTCTTGGCGTACGGATCGCCGTAGCAGCCTATCGAAGGGCGCAGATCGTCGATCGCAATGAACAGCACATTGCGTTTTCTCTAATTTGCGACGCTGAGCCCCGGCAACGCCAGCGCCGACTTTAGGAAATCGCGTCTGTCCATCGTCGTGCCGATGACGAGTCGGCACACAACCCTAACCGTCCGCTCGGCGATCTGATCGTAGCATCGCCGGCCGACCATCTTGGTTAGTTCCCACGGCATCATCCTCCCCTTCAAAGACCGATATCTCCTTTCTTTCAGGCGCCGCAATGGTAGAATCCCACCGAGGTTTCCCCATGCCGATTCTGCGCTCACGCCCGTTCTACCGGGCCTATCTGTTGATCCTGTTTGTGTTGTTGCTCGGGTACTCGCAGGTACGGGACTCGTCGCTGCGGCCGGACTTTTCGGCGAAGCTCACGGTGGTCACGAGGCGGGCGGATACGGGTGAAGTCGTGCCGTCGCGCGTTTACCTCTACAAGGGCAACCGGCCGTATCGGCTCAGCCCGGTGGATGCCATGTTGCCGTTGCGGATCGACTCGTTCTACCGCGAACGAGTGTGGCGGCAGGACCGCGACTTGAAGGTGCTGGAGGTAACGGCGCGCGACCAGTCGCACTTCATCCTGCTCGATGGCAAGGCGTCGTTCAACCTGCCACGCACGCGGACGGACCAGAACGAGAAATATCGGCTCGAGGCGTATCACGGGATGTTCTTCGCACCGGCGGAAATCGAGTTCACGTTGGAAGCGAATGAACAGAAGACGCTCACCATCGATCTCGAGCCGATCGCACCGGGACGCCAGGAACAATGGCTGGCGGCGGACGACCACATCCACCTGATGCGCGCGAAGGAGGATGACGAGTTGTTCTTGAAGTGGCTAAGGGCGGAAGACTTGGCTGTCGGGAATTTCTTGGAGTTGCAGCGCCAGCAGCACGCCGCGCTGCAGTACGCGTTCGGGCGTGGAGGCGAGGCGCGCGACAAAGGGTACTCAATCCGCTCCGGGCACGAAACGCGCAGCCGGTTCTATGGGCACACGCTTGTGCTCGGGCCCGAGGAGATAATCCGGCCCCTGAGTATCGGGCACATCTATGCAAATTCGCCAGCGGCCTATCCGTTTCCAACAGTCTTCTTTCAGCAGGGCCAGGATGCCGGGGGCCTGGCGGGCTTCGCCCATTTCTACGGCAGCCAGCCGAACTCGACGCTCATCATGAACCTGGCTCGCAACAGTATCGATTTCGTCGAGATGTTTCAGTTCGGTGTCCTGCACACCGAGCGCTGGTATGAGTTGCTGAACGCGGGGTTCCGGGTTGTTGGCCTTGCGGGCAGCGACTTTCCCGCGAATATGCGGCCGGAAGAGTGGCCGAGGATCTTTCCGCTGTTAGGGCCGGAGCGCGCGCTGGTGAAGGCCGAGCCGGGCGAGTCCGCCTATAAGGCCTGGGAGCAGGGCATTCGAGACGGCGCGGTGCTGTTGTCGAATGGGCCGTTGCTCGAGTTCACGGTAAACGCCAAGTCGTCGGGTGCAACGGAGTCGTGGTCGGGTGGCTCGAAGATGCTCAAAGGCGAGGCGAGCGTTGTGTTCCACAGGCCGATCGAGAAATTGGAGATCGTGGTCAACGGCAGGGTGGTTGCCACTCAAAGCGGCGACGCGAAGAAGACCGAGTTGAAGCTGCCGTTCGAGGTGTCGGTGACGAAAAGCTCTTGGATCGCCGCGCGGGCAAGCGCGCTCCATCGCGAAGGAGAGTTCGAGATTTGGGCGCACGCGAACCCGGCCTATTTCTTGAAGGGCGGCAAGCCTGTCTACGTAGAGGCTGACCGCAAAGCCGTACAGGAGCGCTGGGAGACGGAGGCCGAGTATTATCGCAACCCGTCGCTTGTGTTCGAGAAGGAGGAACAGCGCCAACACCTACTACGAATTGTTGAGGAGACGCGGGAGATTCTCGCGAAGCCGGGCGGTTGAGGTTTTTTCCCCGCTTCAGCTCGCTAGAGCGCGGTGGTACTTGAGGATGCAGCGGTTCTCGATCACCGTGAGCCCGGCCGCATAGGCGCGTCCGGCGGCGGCGTGATCGTAGATGCCTTCCTGCATCCAGACGCACTTGGCGCCGAGGCGGATCGCCGCGTCGACAATCGCTCCGACGTGAGCGGGCTGGCGAAAGATGTTCACGATATCAATCTTGTCCGGAACGTCTTGTAGACGCTGATACGCCTTCTCTCCGAGTGACTCCTCCACATTCGGATTCACGGGAATGATGTGGTAGCCGTGCTTCTGCATGTAGTTGCTCACGCCGTAGCTGGGCCGCCAGGGCTTGTCCGAAAGGCCCACCACCGCGATGGTCTTGGCGTTGGCGAGAACTTTGGCGATCTGATCGTCGTTGGTCATGGTTTCCTTGCGCGGCTCTTCTTGGGTCGCGTGGGCTTCGACTTCCCGATGAGGCGTTCTACTTCACGCTCCGTCAGTAGGCGATGTTTGCCGGCGGGGAGCGTGCCGAGGGTGAGCGGGCCGATCTTGACCCTCTTGATCTTCTCGACCAGGTAACCGACGCGGCGAAACATGCGGCGGATTTGCTGGTTCCGCCCTTCGGTGAGCACAACCTCAAACCAGGGGTTGTCTCCCGGCCGGATGCGCGTGATGCGCACGGGCGCGGTTGGGCGTCCGTCGAGACGAACACCGTCCCGGAGCTTTTGTAGTTCTTCCAGGGAGGGGTTGCCTTTGATCTTGACGCGGTAGGTCTTTGGGATCTCGCTCTTAGCCGACAGGACGTGATTCGCGAAGTCGCCATCGTTCGTGAATAGCAACAAGCCTTCACTGGCGTAGTCGAGCCGGCCGACGGGGTAGACCCGTGAGCGATAGCGCCCCAACAGCGACATGACCGTCGGTCGATGTTCCGGGTCGGAGGTCGAACTGATATAGCTACGCGGCTTGTTGAGCATCAAGTAGACGCTCGGGCCCTTCGACGAGGGGAGCTTCTTGCCGCTGACCGTGATCGTATCGCTCTGGAGGTCGGCCTTGGTGCCCAGTTCCGTCACGACCTCGCTGTTGACGACGACTTGCCCCTGGGTGATCAAGTCCTCGGCCTTTCGGCGGGAGGTTACGCCGGCATTGGCGATGAGTTTTTGTAAGCGTTCCTGCACGGTTTTGCCTGGATGAGCGAAGCAGGAACCGGCCGGCTAACTACGCCAGCGGAGCGTGACGGGGCCGTCGATCGGATGAGCCATCGGCGTTCCGTCCCGCTTCGATTCCATGTACGCCTTCTTTAACTGAAAGTACCACTTGGCGGGACGGTCGGCGTCGTCAATCAGCATTAGCGAGGGATCGTACTTGAGTCCGATGGCCTGTTTCTCCATTGTGCTCTGGTCCTGACCGATGAACCGGTTGCCGAACCAGCGCAAGACCGGGGTCAGCAACGGGACCCAGCGGAAGATGTTCCAGGCCGCAACGAAGTCAATGCGACAACGGTCAGGGGTTTCCGGGGTGACCATCGTTTCACTGGAAAACCAATAGTCGCCGCAGCGGATCTCCTCGCGCCGGATGTTGGGCAGTTCGAACGAGATCGTCGTCGTGATCGGCTTGCCGTACACGCCCAGCAGCTTATACGGTGCGCTGTTGGCCGACGGCGAGTGCGCGCGCATTCGAAAGCCGTTGGGAATCGACTCAAAGATCTTCTGCTTCTCGTGGATACTTTTGCGGCCGCGCCACCACCACGACTTATGCACGAACGGGCCGTGCGCCGGGTCCATCAGCCCGATGATGCCGTGATCGATGCTGCACGGCAGATGGGCGAAGAGCTGCTCCCGCTTGTAGGAGTCGCTAAAGAGCGGTAGTTGGGGGGCGGGGGGCTGAGCGGCTCGCGATCCCGGCTGCGCCATGTAAACCCAAACATAGCCGTCGCGCTCTTCGGAGGGAAAAGTCCTAGCGCGGATGCGTTCGACGTCGAGTTCCTGGTCGGATGTCAGCGAAGGGATCTCGCGGCAGCGCCCCGTATGGCCGTCAAACTTCCAGCCGTGATACGAACATTCGAGTAGTTCGCCGTCGAACCGGCCCTCGGTGAACGGCATCCCGCGATGAGGGCAACTGTCGCGGACCGCGAATGCCCGTCCCTGGTTATCGCGGCCTACTGCCAGCGGGATGCTCAGCAGCATCACGGCCTGGAGCTTGCCGGTCTTGACCTGGTCGCTTCGGAGCGCCGGGTACCAGAAATCCAGGCACCAATCGGTGCTGGCAGGTTGGCGTGAGACGGGCTGAGACACCGCCGGGGCCGGTCCGTCCTGCCCCGTTTGCGTCTCCGGGCCCATTCCAACCGGACTATAACATAGGGCCTGTCCGCAGCCTGAATAATCACGTTCGGTAGGGGTGGGCAGGGCGGGGGTGCTGTCCGCCCTCGTTGCCTGCACCGCTATGTAGTGCGTGGTCGGCCGGACAGTGGGAGAAACGAGCCGCTACCCCCCGCGTTGCTATACTTGCTTTACAAGCCTTCGCGCCGCCTCCCGCAAGACGCCGCGACCAACTCATCCGAGGGCCCCTCATGAATTGGTTAGATATCCTACTTGCGGTCATCCTGCTGTTCTCTTTCGCCGGCGCTCTTTGGAACGGCATCACCCGCGAGGTCGTTCGTATCATCGCGTTGCTCGGCGGTATCTTCGGCGGAATGTGGTGGTATACGGATCTCACTCCCCACATCACCCCTTACGTTCGTGACGAATCAATGGCGTCGTTCGCCGCCTTCGGCGTGATTGTCGTCGGCTCGCTCGTCGCGGGCGGCGTGATCGCGTGGCTGCTGGCGAAAGTCCTCCATTGGTCCGGGCTGCGTTGGTTCGATCGCCTGCTGGGCGGGGCATTCGGCTTGGTGCGCGGACTCATCCTCGCGACCGCCATCGTTCTGGCGGTCGTGGCCTTTGCTCCCACTACAGGCTCGTCCGAGACCGTTGCCCAGTCGCGCATCGCTCCGCTGGTCCTCCACAGCGCCCGCTGGACTGCCGCCCTCGCTCCCCAGAACCTGCGCACCTCGTTCTACTCAGGTTTCGATCGCGTCCGCAACACCTGGACGGCACCCGACCCGACCTCCGAGACAAGGATTGAATCCGAAGTCCTCGTCAAATCTACACCGCTCTCAAACCGCTAGACCAAGCCCTGACTGATCGGGGATTGGTCCGACGCCCAGCCAAGCTGCGAGAGAAGCAAGCAGTCCAACCTCTCTTGCGGAACGGCCATAATAAGTCTCTATGGCCGACACCAAATACCGCATTGAGAAGGACAGCATGGGCGAGGTCCAAGTCCCTGAAGACGCCCTGTACGCTGCGCAAACGCAACGCGCCGTCAACAACTTCCCCGTTAGCGGCCTTCGCTTCCCGCGCACCTTCCTCCGAGCGCTCGGACTTGTAAAAGGCTCCGCCGCCGCAGTCAATCATGACCTCGGTTTGATGGAAGCCGACATGGCCAAAGCCATCGAAGACGCCGCGAACGAAGTCGCCGACGGTCAGCACGACGACCAGTTCCCACTCGATATCTTTCAGACCGGCTCCGGCACGAGTACGAACATGAACGCCAACGAGGTCATCGCGATTCTGGCGACCGAGAAGCTCGGCAGCAAGGTGCACCCGAACGACCACGTCAACATGGGCCAAAGCAGCAACGACGTGATCCCTACCGCAATTCACGTTAGCGCCTACATCGAGACGGCCGAGACGCTGTTGCCCGCTTTGGTACATCTGCGGAAGGTCATCGACGCCAAAGCGGAGACTCTCGATGAGGTCGTCAAGACTGGCCGCACCCATTTGATGGATGCTCTGCCGATCCGGTTCAGCCAGGAGTTGAGCGGCTGGAGCGGCCAAGTCGAACAATCCGAGGCACGCCTGCGCTCGTCGCTGGCGCGCATCTCACCCCTGGCGCTGGGTGGCACCGCGATCGGCACCGGTGTCAATGCGCATCCTGAGTTCGGTCCGCGCGTGGCAAAGCGCCTCGCCGCGGTCACCGACCTGCCGTTCATCAGTAGCCGCAACTACTTCACGAGCCTCGCCTGTCAGGACGCGATTGTCGAGCTCAGCGGGCAGATCAAAGCAGGCGCCGTCGCGGTGATGAAGATCGCGAACGACCTGCGTTGGATGAACAGTGGACCGCAAGCCGGTATCGGCGACATCGCGTTACCGTCGCTGCAACCGGGCAGCAGCATCATGCCCGGCAAAGTAAACCCGGTCATCCCCGAAGCTGCCGCGATGGTCTGTGCGCAGGTCATCGGCAACGACGCCACCGTAACGATCGCCGGGCAGTCCGGCAGCTTTCAGTTGAACGTGATGCTGCCTGTGATCGCGTACAACGTTCTCGAAAGCGCCCGCCTGCTCGGGAACGTCTCACGGCTGCTCGCCGACAAGGCCATCGAAGGCTTCAAGTCCAACGAAGCCCGCGTCGCCGAGTTGGTTGAGAAGAACCCGATTCTTGTCACCGCGCTCAACCCCGTCATTGGATACGAGAAAGGCGCCGCCGTCGCCAAGCAGGCCTATGCGGAAGGCCGCAAGCTCAAAGACGTTGCACTAGAGCGAACCGACCTGACGCCGGAGGATCTAGATCGCCTCCTCGACCCCCGCAAGATGACCGAGGGCGGCATTGCCGAGTAGCATCGGGATACAGTAATTAATACCGATGGCGCTTCGCTTCCCAGGTGGCCACCGGGAGTGAGCCTGGATTCAGTAGGCCTGCCATGCGGTCTCCCTTGAGGGTGCCTTCGAAGCGATAGCCTAGGCTGATGCTCTCAAAAGGCAGCCCACTCGACAGACGTACCTTGTTGCCCTCCAGAGTCCCGCGAACTCGCCCCTCGGCGATCACGCCGATCTGAGTGCCGGTGATGTTGTTGCCGTCGGCTTCGAGAAACAGTTCGTGGTCAGCCTCGCCGACCCCAAAGTCCATATGGACATGCCAGCGGCCCGCAATGTCGCCGGCGGGCGCGCGCGGCGGCGCCGGTTTCGGGCTCGGCTTCGGCGCATTGCGAAAGACCGAATGCAACCGTTCGGCGACCATCTGGTACTCATTCGGCTTCATTGCCACCGGTCGTAGCCGGAAGGAAGATCCCCCGCCCCCAGCGTGCGTTGCGATGCTGGGAGTGCCGTTCATCAACAATTCGCCAATCTCGCTGCCTGTCAGGCCGATTTTCGACTGGTCCCACTCGACCATCAACACTGGAAAAGGACCGCCTCGAGACGGCGGGGTCACCTGCGTGGAAACGCCGTCCACCTTGGTGACCTCTTTGCTGATGTAGTCGTACCAGCCCTCCCACTCCTCGTATTCCTTTTGCAAGTCTCGGCGGCCGAAGAATGTCTCGACGGCGGTCAGCACGCCGATGATCTCCTCCTTGCTGACCTTCATCGGACGCCCGAATGCGTGATGGTGTGCCGAATTCGCAAAGGCCGCGCGGACGAGTTCTTCCTTGCCTACGAGGAGGCCGCCGCCCTGGGGTCCACGAGAGATCTTCCCACCGCTGTAGGCGACTAGGTCGGCTCCCTGGGCGATGTAGGGGTTGGGACTCACGAGAAAATCCGCGGCGGAGTCGACAAGGACCGGGATTCCGGCCGCGTTGGCAATGGGGCCGACCTCTTTGAGCGGCAATTCGACATGGGAACTGAAGCGGTCACCAAGCATAGCGACCATCGCT
>Ga0310124_10000955_pt1 | contig 20417 bp, 16 predicted proteins | sample CB11b_AW_Bot5_MG_FD_203507 | JGI IMG/M metagenome (GOLD analysis project Ga0310124, IMG submission 203507) | Marine microbial communities from Western Arctic Ocean, Canada - CB11b_AW_Bot5 | ecosystem: Environmental > Aquatic > Marine > Oceanic | place: Canada: Western Arctic Ocean | collected... | reverse complement strand
GTGAAAGTTGGTGATGGCGAATCCATCGTTGGCAATGAGGAAACCGGTGCCAGCGCTGAAAACCTGTTCGCGTCGGCCTTTAACGCGTAATTGAAAGAGGGCTTGCTTGACGCTTTTGAGCATTTGCGCAGGGGAGTTGTTGTTATCCGTCGGCTGAGTTTCGGCGGGGGCGGAGGTTGTTTGGCTCTCGGCACCGGGGTTTTCAACAGGTTTGAAAGTGATGTTGGCATAGGTAGCGCTGGTAAATGTGAGGGTGACGTTTGTGGCCCCTGCGCGGCAGATGCCAAGCCAGACGCCTAGGACGGAGCCCAACTGCCTACCCTTGACGCGGATGTCAGCGCGATCGGGATGGGCGTCGAGAAAAATTTTGGTGTTACGGTTTTTGCGGATTGGCAGTTCGAGTTGCAACTCGCCGGCCTTGAAGTTGATGGTTCTGGTGTCGGATTGAACGATTAAACGAGCTGCCGTCTGCGCCATCGCATCAAGGCTTAATACAATGGACGGGGTTTGGTGGGGGTCGGTGGGGGTGAAGACAGCCTGTTGGGTGTTTGTGACGATTTGCCAGGTATCGTTGGTCGGGTCGTCGACCATCAGATCGTGTTGGGCCGCGACAAGCCGCGACAGACCAAGCGAGGTAACACAGGCGGTGATCAGCAGTACTCCGAGTCGAGTTGCAGCTATTGGAGGGCAAGCCATATCTTGAGTTTCCCTGATGATCAGATGCGGAAGCCGATGTACGGGTTCGTCGGTTAACCGGTCGTCACCCATTCTTGCAGTGCTTCCATCAGTGATTGAAATACCGTGTCGGCGTCGGGCGCGGCATTGATTTTTAGGTAATGCTGTGGATCTTGTTCGATCTGTTGGAGATAGCCGTTGCGTACGGCGTGGTGGTACTGTGTGCCTTTGACTTCCATGCGATCCGAAAAGAGCGTGGGGGCGTCAACCTCAAAGCGGCCCTGTTGTTTGGTCTTGGGACTGGCTGCCAGTCGCTCGGCGGCGGCGTCCGGGGCAACGTCGAAGATGACGACCAGATCGGGCCAGCAGTCACCGACCGCGGCGTGGCCGACATTGAGGATCTCGGTGGGGTCCATGCCGCCAGCGGCGCCCTGGTAGGCGAGCGTGGAACTGATGAACCGGTCAGCCAGGACAAGTTGCCCGTCGCGTAATGCCGGTTCAATGGTTTGGATGACCAGTTGCGCCCGGCTGGCCATGAACAGAAGCATTTCGCAACGCACATCGATATGGTCATGGTGGTGCGGATCGAGCAGAATGCGACGGATCTGGTCGCCGATCTCGGTGCCTCCGGGATCACGTACGGGGCAGACACCTACGCCTGCGGTCCGGGCCTCCAAGCAAAAGCGATCAAATTGCGTGGTTTTGCCGCTACCATCGGGGCCGTCGAACACGACGAACCGGCCGCGTAGTTGGGTAAACCATTTGGAGGATGCTTTGCTCATCTGTGCAAAAGCATAACGCAAAACGATATGCGGCGATCACCTGATCGCATTACCGGTACCATATTCGCATGGCTAGGGATCACTATCTTGAACCTTACCGGCAATCAGTGGTACAGCATGGCCCGGGCTTTGAGGCGACGCTCTGGTCCAACGAGCGTGCCCAGAGGTTGCGCTTCGAGGTGTTTACACAGATGTACGACCTTGCCGGCAAGCGCGTTTTGGATGCCGGTTGCAGCAACGGGTATTTCGCCCAGTACCTGTTGCAGCGGCAGATCGAGTTTTCCGGTTACATTGGTGTTGACGGTGTGGAGCAGGTGATTGTGTTTGCACAAAGTCGCCGGTTGTCGCGGTGTGAGTTTGTAGCCGGTGACTTTCTGGCTGACCCCACCCTGCTGGCGCGGGGAGATCCGGACGTGATATGTATTTCCGGTGCGCTCAATACCATGACAGACGAGCAGGCCACCGCGGTGCTGGAGTCGGCGTGGTCGGTGGCAGGTGATGCGTTGTTGTTCAATTTCCTGCCCAACCTGGCGCTTCGCGGGGCGCCGTCCCAGACGGGTCCGGCCCGGCGACTGGACGCATTGCGTTTGATCCGCTGGGCAACGGGAGAAACTGGTGGTGTAACTTATAGGCAGGATTATTTTAGACATGGCCATGACGCTACGATTTTGATGACCAAGTCATAAGTTGCGGGGGACCGGTGGGTGATTAGCGGTAGATATGCCGTTAATGAACAGCGTGGATCACAGCGCCAGCAACGTGTCCGGCAAAACCGGCGGCGAAGATAGCATGGGTGGTGCCGGGGGGCAGTGCTGTAGCGTTGCTGTTTAGATGCATATTTGGCGCATCAATCGGCTGGTTGAGCCAGGGCATGGGCGGCAGTCGTCGGGCGCGGGCACAGAGAGAAGCGAAGACCAGGGCAACGAGCCCGGCAGCGCCTAGACCGTGGCCCAGCGCACCTTTGACCGCGTAAACACTAGGTGTTGAATTTAGGGCGGGCCTATACGCTTCAAGTTCGGCCGGATCGTGTTCAGTTGTACCGGTGGCGTGCGGGTGCAGCACGTTGATGGTGCGCCCGGACAGTAACTGTTTTGCGACGCTGGTCAGCGCGGCCATGGTCTTTGCGGGGCGGACCAGATCGTAGGCCTCGGTGGCGGTGGCGGTGTCGAGTAGCTCTATCTGGCCGGGCTGAGGTTGATCGGTAACTTCAAGCACGACCGCAGCGGCGATTTCGGAGAGGGTGAAGCCACTGCGGGCGTGATCGAGGGGAGCGGCGCGATAAGTGTCGCTGGTCAGCGGTGGCAGCACACCGAGACGATTGTAACTGTGGATGAACGCGGGCAATAGTGCCGCCTCAGCGGTGACGACGAGGATGCGATCGGGTCCGTCTTTACGTAACAGTGCGATGCGGGCCTGGTGCAAGGCGGTGAGACTAGAGGCGCAGGCAGCGACGACGTTGTGCACCGGTCCAAGGGCCAATCGCTTTTGTAGATGATGCGCTAGATAGCCATGCGGTCCAAGTGCGACAGCCAGTTCGGCATCGTGAGGCAATACTGGGCCAACAGCGGCCGGTATCAGTCGGCACCGTTGTGAAGGCGGTAGGCGACGTGCCATCGCGGCAGTCATGGCATGCACAGCGCCTTTGCTGGCGCCGAGTATGGTGGGCAGGCCATTGGGTTTCACGGCGGCCTCGGTCAGGGCCTGGCGTGCGGCGTGTTCGGCCAGTTCAACAGCCGGGTCGGTCGCGCTGTGTTGGGCGGTACGTACGCAGCCTAGGGCGCGAACCATATCGATGCTGTCGACCGATCGGTCCATAATGGCAGCACGGTCGGTGATGGTCACACCTTGCAATAGGGCGGTGAATGTTTGCCAGGCGCTGTGACCCAATGGGCAGATGAGCCCCAGGCCCCTGATGACCACGCGCCGGTTTGAGTGCAGCGATGACATGGCCGGTGAGTGTACAGTATGAGGGCTGGTTAGTCTGCCGGTTTTTTTTTCTGGGAATTCATGTATTATAGTGTCAACAAATTACTTAGATTAGATAACCCGTGAGTGTTTGATGCTCGGACATGTCACACGATATAATTACGGCGTTGGTCGATCTGCAACCTTATCCGGCCTGAGGGCCAGCCAAGGATGGTCAGTTGACGACATGCGTGGGCCAAACCCGGATGCAGTGCTCGTACCTGTTGTACGGCGGAATAACGACTCACCGAATTTCCACGGATATACGGCATGACCGTTGACCCACGTTTCCTGACGGAGGCGGGGCGTGAGATTTTTACCGGCAATGAATTGCTGGTAAAAGGCGCGCTGGAAACCGAAGGCGGGGTACACCTGCTGACGGGCTACCCCGGTTCGCCGATCGCCCCGTTTTTCGACACGCTCACCGCGCTGGGGCCCTTGCTGAAAGAAAAGGGTATCGCAGGTCGAATCGCCAACAACGAGGCGTTGTCGGTGGCGATGGTCAACGGTGCGCAGATGGCTGGTTGCCGGGCGATGACGGTGTTCAAGTCTGTGGGGATGCACGTGGCAAGCGACGCGCTGGCGCTGGGCGTACTGTCCGGGACGCGGGCGGGCAGCGGGGCGTTGATCGTGTGCGGTGACGATCCCTGGAGTGAATCGACACAGGTTCCGGCGGACTCACGGTTCCTGTCAGAGCACGTGCGCTTGCCCATGGTGGAGCCGAGCAGTCCACAGGAGGTTAAGGACTGGGTGAACCTTGCATTCAAGCTGGGCGCGGCCGGTCGGATTTACATCGGTTACATGATGACAGTGGCGCTGGCAGACGGTGGGGGCTCGGTGCAGTGTCGTACAAACCAGTACCCCCAGTTGAATGAGCGTCAGCGTCGGTCACTCAGTTATGCCAAGGACATTGAGCCGACACTGGAAGATGCCGTGCTGTTACCGCCACGTACGAGTAGACGGGAGGTGGCGCTGCAATCTAGCTTCGAGGCCATCAAAGTGATGGCGCGGGAACTGGGGTTGAACCGGATTCTCTATTCGCCGCAGAAGGGTGAGCGGGTGCCCTTGGGATTTGTCGCTTCGGGCATGTCCTATTCCTATCTGAATCACGCGCTATCGGAAATGGGGATTGTCGGGCGGTTGCCGGTATTGAAGGTGGGCCTGTCTTACCCCTTGGATGAAGCGATAGTTGTCGAGTTTGCTGAGCGTTGCGAGATGATTGTCGTGGTCGAGGAGCGGCGCAGTTTTATTGAGCGTCAAGTGGTGGGGATTCTTCATCCGCTCAAGCAGGCGGGTGAGTTGGCGGTGGAGGTGTATGGCAAGGAATTTCCCGGCACGCTGGCGGGTATCGGGTCGACAGGCGGCTTAAACCCGTCGATTTTGATCGAGAGGCTGACGGCACTGGTCAGGGCCTACGCGGGGTTGCCGATCGAGTTGACCAATGGCCGGTTGACCCGGCTGGTTGACCAGATCGAAGAAACGGCCAATTACCAAGTGGATATTGCCGAACGCACGCCGACCTTCTGCCCCGGCTGCCCGCACCGCGATTCGTCGAGCGTACTGCTGGAACTGCGCAACGACCTGCTCGACCCGCAATATATGCAAACACGCCACAAGCGCAAGCCAGTAGACCTTGTCTGTCACGGGGACACGGGCTGCTACACCATGTATATGTTTGAGCCAACCAAACCGCTGATGCACAACTACAGCGGGATGGGATTGGGTGGGGGCACGGGCAGCGGAGTGGACCCGTTTATCGACAACAAGCAGATTGTGTTCATGGGCGATGGGACCTTTTTCCACTCGGGCCAGGTGGCGATCAGTCACTCGATCGCGGTCGGCCAAGACATTACCTACATCATTCTGGACAACAAGACGACGGCCATGACGGGCCATCAGACTAATCCGGCCCTCAATTTCGACGTGTTGGGCAATCCTGCCATGGCCCAGGATATCGAGCGGGTGATCGCGGGGATGATCCCCAAGCAACTGGCCAAGGATGCCCGGCTGGTGCGCATCAATCCGGCCGACCGCACGCGTTACCGGCAACTGCTGGAGCAGACCATTCTTGCTGACGGTGTCAAGGTGATAATCGCTGACAAGGAATGCGGCATCACCTATTACCGGCGCCAGCGGGCCGAGGAAAATTCCGTTTACCAGCAACTGGGGTATCTACCGCGCAAAACGTATATGAACGTGGCAACGGACGTTTGCGAAAACTGCTTGGAGTGTACGACGCAAACAGGTTGCCCAGGCTTGACAACGGTTCAGACTGACTACGGCCCGAAGATTCAGACGGATATGTCTTGGTGCGTGAACGATGGGGCTTGCCATCGGATTTACGCCTGTCCGTCATTCGAGGAAGTGACGGTTATTCGCAAACGCCCGGCCCGGCAGGGTGACGAGAAGATCGATCTGACGAATCTGCCCGAGGCGGCGCAACCGATCCACGGGGATCAGGAGACGTGGCGGTGCTACATGGCGGGCGTAGGTGGGATGGGCATCGGGTTAGCCACGGCGCTGCTGGTGACAGCCGGTCACGAGATGGGCTATCACGTGCAGTTCCTGGATAAGAAGGGGCTGGCGATTCGCAACGGTGGTGTGTCGAGCCAATTGGTATACACACGGATGGACCCGAATCGCCAGGATGTCGGTAATGTCGGTGGCAGCGGTAGTTACGGGGGGACGACGCCGGTGATTCCCTACGGCCAGGCCAATCTGCTGCTGGGCGTGGACCTGCTGGAAGCGACGCGAGCGATTGATCCGAAGCTGCCGCTTCGCGTCGCATCTGGCAAGACGGCGGTGGTCGTCAACACCGCCAGGACACCCACGATTCTGAGTCTTATGGGTCGCGACCGAATTGAGCCGGCAGACCTGGTGCACACGTTGGAACGGTATACCCATCCTCAGCATTTCTTCGGTTTCAACGTAGGTGACCTGTGCGAACGGCTGCTGGATTCGAAGCTGTATGCCAACATCATGATTCTTGGTATCGCCTATCAGAAGGGATACCTACCGCTCACGCTGGATGCGATCGAAAAGGCGATCCGCAAGACCGTTCGCAGGGAAACCGACCGCAACCTTCGCGCGTTTGCCATTGGGCGGATGATTGCGGTGCGGCCAGACCTGTTCACCGTCGAACTCAAGCACCAATATGAATCGTCGCGTCAGTGTCTGCGCTATAAGCTCAACATGATTTGCGTGGTGCATAAGGGCAAGCGAGGTCAGCGGTTGGCCAAGCAATTCCGCATACTTATGAAGCACACGTTTCGCCAGACACGTGGACGAAAGGTAGAGGACCAGTTGATCCGCGACGTGGTTGTCCGGGCGTACGATTGCTTCGTGTGGGGCGGCATCAAATACGCCAAGCGGTATTGCAACCGTGTCGTGGAGGTTTTTGAACAAGATGATCCTGCCCAGAATTATCGAATTACGCGCAGCGTGGTTTGGAACCTGGCCAAGGTGATGTTGGTCAAGGACGAGATTTATGTTGCGGCGATGTTGACCAGTCCGGAAAAATACAAGCGGGACCGTAAACGGTTCCACATCAATTCGAGCAATGGGGATCGGGTTGTTTACAAGCATCACAACCGGCCAGAGTTCGTGGTCTTTGGTCACAAGTTCCAGTTTGAGTGGAAGAGTCGGGACTGGCAGTTGCGATTGATGGCCAAGTGCAGATTTTTGCGACCTGTATTGTTTTCGCACAAGCCAGAATCGCACTTCCGCGACTGGTACGAAGAGCTGGCCGATCAGCTGGATTACCAAAGTGTCCGTGATTATGAAAGGTGGCTGGCTATTTTAGATACGCCGGCGAGTGTGAAGGGTTATCGCGGCCGTGAATCGGGTAATCGGTACGCCAAGCAGGACGCGGTGCGACAGCGGGTGAGGCAGTTGCTGGAGACCGATCCCCAGTTGTTTGAGCCGGAGCATGTGGAACCTGAGCCGAATTCTTCCGACGTGAGTCTGACAGTTTTGCGTTCGTCAGCAACGACACCGGTCAGTTGATCCCGTCCGGATACGATTGCTGTGGTTCGTAACCAATGATATGACGGGCTGGCTCGAGGTCGAATGCGGCGGGTCCGTTGGGGCGGCTGGTGGCAAACAGGACCGCAAACGGCACGTCTTCAGCCTCGACACAGAGAGCATAGAAACGACCGGCGTCATCGGGGGCCAAATAAATACGCTGTTCGACCTCATTGCGGGCAAGCTGATCGATCTGCTCTTGATTGCGGGGTACCCCGCCGGGGCGGACGACGATCACGCTCATGCCATGCTGGTCGGCATAATAGCGGGCCCAGGCTTCAGCTAGGACTTTGGTGACCGCGTAATGGGTCAGGGGTGAAGGCGGCTCAATGGTGCTGACAGTACGCGTGCGCCAATCGAGGCCCTGGACGGTCTGTCCACTGCTGGTGATGACGACCCGTTGGACGCCGTGCTGTCGGGCCGATTCCAGGACGTTGTATGTGCCGATGACATTGGCCGGTACCAGTACGGTCATGAAGTCGGCTTCATCAGGAAATGCAGCTAAGTGGATGATGCTGTCCACTCCGGCTACCGCCTTGTCGACAGCCGGTCGGTCAGCCAGATCACCGATTTGCATGTCCAGATCCGGCAGTGTTTCGTGCGGAGGCCGGATATCAAAGCCGCGCACATGGTGTCCACGCTGGATCAACTCGCGGCTGACATATCGGCCGATTACCCCTGAGATTCCGGTGAGCAGAATATGTTTTGCGGGCATTTGATATTGATTGTTTAGTTTTTTGCTACGGCAATTGGTCTTGCGGTTCGTAGCCTATAAGACGCTTTGCCGGTTCGAGATCGAAGGCCATATGGTTCTTGGGCCGACTGGTGGCGAATAGCGTGGCAAACGATATGTCGACGGCTTCGACGCATAAGGTAAAGAATCGACCGGCATCATTGGGGCTCAGAAAGATTGCTGCGGAAGTGTCATCACTGGTTTCGGCTGGAGGTTTCCAGTCGGGAGGTGGTGACCATGCGGGGCGGACGACGATCATGCTCATGCCATGCTGGTCGGCATAGTAGCGAGCCCAGGCTTCGGCCATGACTTTGGTGACCGCGTAGTGGGTCCAGGGTGAAGGTGGCTCATCGACTGTGATGGTGCGGCTCATAGAATCAAGCCCTTGGACGACCTGGACGGAACTGGTCACCACGACACGCTGGACCTTTTCTAGACGGGCCGCTTCCAGTAATTGGTATATGCCGATCACGTTGGGCGGCAGAAGCACCTCCAAGAAGTCACTCTGATTGGTGCTGGCAGCCAGATGGACGATCGTATCGACCCCGGCGACGGCGTCGCGCACGGCTTGTGGATCGGTCAGGTTGCCAAGTCGCATGTCGGTCAGACCGTCGATTGGTTGTTTGGGCAGGACAAGATCAAAACCTCGCACAGTGTGACCACATGCGATCAGTTCTCGGCAAACGGACCAGCCGATATGACCGCTGGCTCCGGTAACCAGCACGTGTTTGCGATTCATGGGTATATTATAAGTACTAAAGGCGTTGAATGCTCATGGCCCGGTGTCGAGGAGGACACGGAGCGGCACTAGGCGGCGGGCATGGGGGCCGGACCGATTCCAACGAACGCTTTGAGTGCTATGACGCATCGATCGTCGAGTTGGTGGGGGGCCAGGTCGTCAAGAATAGAGATGGCTTTGGTCAGCGGCATACCCAGCCGATAGTGACGTGGTTGGGTGAGGGTGTGGAATATGTCGGCTACAGTCAGGATGCGTGCTTTAAGCGGTACCTCTGTGCCGGCCAACCCATCGGGATAGCCGCTGCCATCAAGTTTTTCATGATGGGCGGCCGCGAGATTGGGGGTATCTTCATAGGGAGGTGCGAATTCAATGTGCGCAAGAATCTGTCGCGTGTAGCGGGCATGTTTTTTGACTTCCTCGAATTCCTGGGCCTCAAGTCGGCCAACTTTGGTCAGGATACGGTCCGGTGTGCTGATCTTGCCTATGTCGCGGAGCAAGGCGGCCAGGCGTAATGCTTGCAGGTGGCGATTGTCGAGGCCCAGCAGCAGGCCGATGCCCACAGCATAATTGGCGACATTGGCCGAATGGCTTTGGGTGAAGGCGTCGCGAGCATCGATGGCATTGCTGACAGCGTGGATCATGGTTTCGAACTGCCGCTTCTGGGCGTCGAACCGTTGGGCGTTTTCGAGACAGATGCCCACGTAAACGGCCATGTGTTGCAAAAGTGATAGGTCTGCTTCGCTGAAGTGGTTAGCCCGCCGGTCAGCGACTTCCAATATGGCGATGCATTCAACGTCGTGATTGAGAACTGGCGTGGCCATGACTGAGTGAACCGGTTTGGCGATGCGTTCCAGAAATTTGCAGGCTGTGGAGCTATACAGGTAATGCCGGCAGGCGTCTGAAAACCTTACTGGTTCGAGGTGTTGGAATATATACCCCGCCAGGCCGAGGTCGTCGTCGAATCGTAAACGTTTGGGCCATGCACCTGGCCCAGTATGGGTGTTGGTCCAGACGGTTTGGCTGTCTAAGGCGTGCAGTAGCAGCAGGGCCACGTCAGCGCCGAAGATTTCGCTGGTGTATTGTGTCACCTTGTCAATCAACTGATGCACGTCAAGCAGTGGGCCAATATCGCGGGCAAACCGGCCGAGTATGTCCACGTGTCGGTGTCGGATATTCTGGATCCCGACATGCCGGTCGCCCAGTGGCTGATGTATCAGTTTGGTCATGATTGTGCGCGTCCTCCTTGAAACGATCGGGCGTCGGTGTGTAGCGATTAACTGAGATTGGCCAATGTGGTGGCCCAGTTGTTTGGATCAAGCCGGTTGTAACGATGGGACAGGCGTTGATCGTCAACCGGCTGCGGGAAATGTTTTACAGGAAGCGAAATTACGGGCGTTGGTAGCGGGCGATCAGGTCGATGATGCGTGGCTGATCGGGTTTGTTTTTGACGCTTTGCTGCCAAGCACCGATGGCTTGGTTGCTCAGGTCACGGTCCTTGTGGCCGCCCTGAATGAAGATGGTCATGAGGCAGACGCCCTTGCCATTGAGCGAAGCGATGTCGTTTGGGATGATGTGTAGAGCGGCCTGGAAGTTGTCAAGGGCCTGGACGTAGTGTCTCTGTTTCCATTGACAGTATCCCAGTCGCTCGTAGGCCACGATGTTTGATTCTTGACGCAGGACGGTGTTGAGCACGTTGGCGGCTTGGGGGTAGCGCTTCAGTTTGATCAGCACGTTGGCGTAACCGAGCAGCAGGGGCGTTTGGTTGTCACTCAGTTCGTTGGCTTGGCGAAAGGCGTCTACGGCTTTTTCGTAATCTTTGAGTTGATTGTAGGCCACGGCGAGGTTGGCCCATGCGGGATGGCTGTGCGGCTGCAGTTTTGTGGCCCGTTGCAGGTAGGGCACCGCCTCCTCGAGGTGTCTGGCCTGCAATAGTGCACTGCCGAGATGTTCGTTGGCGTCGTAGCTGTCAGGGCGGATGACCACAGCCCGAAGAAAGGTCGTGACCGCTTCGTCAATTTTGCCTCCAAGCTGGTAACACAGGCCCAGGTGAAAGCAGGCATCGAAGTTGTTGGGTTCAAGGTCGGTGGTGATTTTGTAGGATTTGCTGGCCAGCAGGTAGTTGCCTTGCTGGCGATAGATGTGTCCCATGCCCATGTGGGCGCTGGAAAGTCTGGAGTTTTCTTTGATGGCTAGGCCGAACGCAACCAGTGCCGAGTCGATCTGGTCCTGATCGAGAAAGTAACGCGCCTCGTTGACGTGATTGCTGCCGGGTGGGGCGGTTTTTTGTCCATATCCATCGGTGGCGCAGCCGACCAATGACAGGGCAGTGAGCGTTACGAGTGATAAGCTGATTATGCTCAAGATCATGAGGCGGGCTCTGTTGACCTTATGTTGGTGGATTTGGTCGGTCAATTCTGGCCAGCGTGGCGAGAGTGTCTAGAATCAGGTGCATCCGGTCATGTAGAGGTATCGTTTTGAAAATCGCATTGGCACAAATCAATCCGACGATTGGCGACATCGACGCCAACGCCCATGATATTGCCGCGGCCATCGAACTGGCAGGCGAGCAGGGCGCCCGGCTGGTGGTGTTTCCGGAACTGTCGGTGATCGGTTACCCGCCCAGGGACCTTCTGCTTAAGCCGTCGGTGATAGATCATTGTGCTGAGGCGGTACAGCGGTTGGCCCAGCGGTGCACCGGCATTGCAGCAATTATCGGCTATCCCCAGTTGTCGGATCAATCGACAGGTCGGTATCTTTACAATGCGGCGGCGTTCTGCTGTGATGGGCGGATCGTTCATCGGCGTGTCAAGAGTCTTTTGCCGACGTACGACGTGTTCGACGAGACGCGTTACTTTGAGCCGGCCCCGGACGCGCAGGCGCACCAGCCGATCGAGTACGACGGGATAAAGCTGGGTATCACCATCTGTGAGGATTTGTGGAACGATCAGCAGCTCGCCCTGCGGCGGTTGTATCACCACGATCCGGTTCGGTCGCTAGCAGATATAGGTGCCCAGGTGATTATCAATTGCTCGGCGTCACCGTTCGTGGTTGACAAGCACGCATATCGGATTGAATTGTTCGCCAGGGCGGCCCGCCAGCACGGTTTGCCGTTGGTATATTGCAATCAGGTAGGGGGTAATGATGAACTGGTGTTTGACGGCAACAGTTGCGTGCTGGATGCCCATGGACAGGTGATCGCACGCGGCAAAGCCTTTGAGACGGATCTGGTGCTGGCCGATTTAGCTGAGCACTCTTCTGTGACGGAGGCCGGTTGGTCGCGGTCACGTGTGGCGTCAGTTTACGATGCGCTGGTGTTGGGTCTTGGCGATTACTGTCGTAAATGCGGGTTCGGGTCGATCGTTGTGGGCCTGTCGGGGGGGGTCGACTCGGCCGTAACGGGCGTGCTGGCGGTGTCCGCGTTAGGCAAGCAGAATGTGCGTGGGGTGGCGATGCCGTCGAGGTACAGCTCGCCGGGATCGGTGACCGACGCGCAGGCGCTGGCCCAGAACTTGGGCATTGAATTTCACGTGGCCCCGATCGAGGCGGCGCATACGGCCTTTGACGGGATGTTGTCGCCTCACTTTGAAGGCCGGGTCGCGGACGTGACGGAGGAGAACGTGCAGGCTCGTATTCGCGGCGTCATCCTCATGGCGTTTTCCAATAAGTTTGGTTCACTGCTGGTCACGACGGGCAATAAAAGCGAACTGGCGGTCGGATACTGTACGCTTTACGGAGACATGTGCGGGGGCATGGCTGTGCTCAGCGACGTGCCCAAGACGATGGTCTGGGAACTGGCGCGCTGGATTAACCGGTCAGAGCAAATTATTCCGCAAAGCTCGATCACCAAGCCGCCAAGTGCGGAGTTGCGTCCGGACCAGACCGATCAGGATTCACTGCCTCCCTATGAGTTGCTGGACCAGATTATCGAGCGTTACGTTGAGCAGGAGCAATCGGCGCAGCAGATCATTGACTCGATTGCTGAGGCCGATGAGCAAACGGTCCTGCACGTTTTGAGACTGATCGACTTGAACGAATACAAGCGCAAGCAGGCGGCTCCGGGTATCAAGGTGACGGGGCGTGCCTTTGGGTTCGGTAGACGGATGCCCATTGCCCAGCGCTGTGACAGTTTGCGCAGGATCGCGGCAGTGGCCGGCAAGTAACGGCGCAATACTGGTGCGAATGACCAAAAGACTGGTGCTGGCAGTCGCGGTGATAGTGGGCTTGGCTGTGGCGTGGTGGCTGAACGGCGATTCGTATCCGATCACGAACGCTGATGTTGGGGACGGGCCCATCATTGCGTTCGGTGACAGCCTGACGGCCGGATATGTCGATGATGGCGGCAGTTCCTACCCCCGGGAACTTGCCCGTTTGCTGGGAACGCCCATCATCAACCGCGGCGTACGGGGTGACACCACCGCCGATGGGCTGGCGCGTCTAGAACACGGTGTGTTCGTCGATGATCCCAGCATCGTTTTACTCTGCTTGGGGGCCAATGATTTCCTGCGTCACCTTGACGAGGACATAGCCTTTGCCAACCTTGGAATGATTGTTGAACGGATTCAGCGGCACGGCGCTTTGGTGATCCTGATCGGCTTGGACTTTCCATTGAACAGAAGTTACGCGCGGCGGTACCACCAATTGGCCAGGGACAAGGGTTGTCCATTTGTGCCGGATGTACTAGACGGTATCTTCGGTCATCGTGAGCTGATGCAGGATCAGATTCATCCCAACGCCAGTGGATACAAGTTGTGGGCGGGCAAAGTCGAGCGTGTGTTGCTGCCTTACGTTCATCGTTTGACTTAAGCGGCCCGTTGCAGAACGCCTTGGTACAGCCGTCATCGGATCGCCGATCAGCGTTGTCAACGTGCTGCCGTACCAAGCCATGGGCCAGAGGCGTAACCGTGTGTGTCTCGATTGTCTGATGCAATGAATCCGCTATTGATCGGTGTAGCAGGCCGTGTTTGATATAATTGCCCGGTACTTAAGGCAGCACCTCAGGGACGCAATTCATGACTACCCATTCACCGCAGCGTGTGCAGTTTGAAAGCGAAGGCTATCTAGTCGTTCGTGGATTAATCGGCGACGACGACCTGTGCGAGTTGGATCAGATGGTCGATCGCCTGCTCGACGGCGAACTGAAACCCGTGGTCGCATACAAGGACTGGTTGCCCGATCATTTCTACACCTTCTGGGAGCCGGGCATGGAAGGCCGCACCGATTTGCCAAGGCGAGATCGCATTCGGCTCATGTCGAACATGTACCAGCACCATCCCTACTTCAAGGCGATGGGCAGCCACCGGGCCATCTATGACGTGATCTCGTTACTCTACAAGGATGGTGTGCGAATTTTCAGCGATACGGTGTTCATAAAGCCGGCCCGGCACGGCATCGAGGCCTCTCTGCATCAGGATACGGCGTTCTGGCCCAGGCTTGAGCCCAATGCGATTAATTTCTGGCTGGCAATCGATCGGGCAACGGTCGACAATGGCTGTCTTCGCATCATTCCACAATCGCACACGGTGGATTTGCCGCATCACAACCACCCAGTCCAGGGGCACATCCTCGATGAAGACCAGGTGGATATAGGCAGGGAGATACCGATCGAGATCGATCCGGGCGACGCCGTCTTCTTTGACTCCGGTTTGGTGCATCGCAGCCATGCCAACTGCAGCGACCACGACCGGCGGGCGTACTCAGCGGTGTACTGCGCAGCAGGCTTACGACATGTAGAGCCTTGGAAAACATCGGGCCTTGCTGAAAAATCACCGGATTACGAGTTTGAATTGATTGATCCAGTGTGAGGTGAGTAGTGTCGTTGCAGCCTGCGGCGTGTTTTCCGGCGGCCTTGTTAAAATCGTGAAGTTTCGCCTCCGCTACCGTTGCATGAATAGGTCAAGCGGTGCCGGGTCGCGTTCTCGAAGCCTAGATCGGTGATGTTGCTTAGCCCTGCTCGCGTAGTTTAGTAATGCGCTGCAAGGTCGAGGGGTGAGTGGCAAAGAGCCTAGCGAACGATTTTCCGGAGAACGGCTGCACTATAAACATGTGGTTTTGTGCGTTGAGATGGCCGTCGTGCAGGGGGACCTGTCGCGCGGTAGCGTCAAGCTTTTGCAGGGCGTTGATCAGGCCATGGGGTGTACCGGCGATAGCGGCACCGTCAGCATCGGCGACGAACTCACGGCTGCGGCTGATGGCCATCTGAATCAACATGGCCGCGATGGGCGCAATGATCACCATCAACAATGCCAACATAGGGTTGCCATTACGGTTGCCGCCGCCGAACCACAACATCATCCAGGCAAGATAGCTCAACGCGCCGGCAATGGTGGCAGCGACGCAACTGATGAGCGTGTCGCGGTTTTTCACGTGCGCCAGTTCGTGGGCCATGACGCCTTCCAGTTCCTCGTAGCTGAGCAGTCGCATGGCTCCGTGGGTGACGGCCACGGAGCTATGGGCAGGGTTACGCCCAGTGGCAAAGGCGTTGGGCGCGTCTTGGGGGCAGATGTAGACGCGGGGCATGGGCAGACCGGCATTGTCCGCTAGGCGTTGGACCATGGTGATCAAGTCCGTGGCGGTCTGCTCATCAACCTGCCTAGCTTTCATGGAGGTCAAAGCGATTTTGTCGCTGAAAAAATACGCGATGATGTTCATAACTCCGCCAAGGATGAAGGCGAAGGCCAGTCCTCGCGGGCCGAATGTTGCCCCAATCATCAGTACGAGGCCGAACATCAGCCCAAGCAGGACAGCGGTCTTGAAGTTGTTGAAAAAGCGGGTCATGTTGTGACTCCCGGCACGGCTGCGACAGGCCGTTGATGTTCATCCCAGTTATTCGGCAAACAACGTGTCATGGCTAAGAAAGAGACGTCCTCAAATTCTATGAGCAAGGGATCCACCTGATGAGTACTGATGAGATAACTGACATTCAAGCGTTGGAACGACTCCACGAGGCCTTCGCCTCCATTTCAGGCGAGATCAAACAGCGGTCCGTTGACTATATCCGACATGGCCCCCCGAGTCTCATTGCCAACTTCAAGGTGGCCAGTGATCTGGATATCCCTGGGGCTTCATCGTCGATAACCTCAGCATCCATCAATCGGAATCGTTGGTGGCACTGGTCGCCGACTTGTGTGACCTGGACGAATACTTGGTAAAAAAGGGTCGCTCGGGAGGGCGGCCGGATTTAATCCACTCGACTACGTCTGCGGTCTTCATGACGTACCCCCAGATGCGCCCGAACAGGATCTGGACCGCTTCGGCGCTGCCCGGATCGAGCGTTTCGCAAGCGTCTGATGCAATATTGAGTCGGGACAATCAGATGTAGTGTACGGTTCTCGATTTGTTGGGGGCGAATCACACCGAGTATTGTATTTCTGGCACTCCCTGGGTAATCGCTTTTTAACGCTACTCTCTAATTTATTTACTAATCTGAACCTAACAGATATAGAGGTGTGTTACAAAGCGTTTCGGCGCGAAGTAATTTAGGGGCTAGAGTTGCGAGAAAATCGATTCGGCTTTGAGCCAGAAATAACTGCAAATATCTCCCGTTACCAGAAATCCGATAGCAATCGACTACGGATATTCGAGGTGGAATTTCTTACGCCGGTCGGACCTATCAGGAAGGAAAGAAAATTGGTTGGCGCGGTGGCGTGAGTACAATCCGGTGTATTCTGAAGTACAACCTGTGGGCGCGATAGAAGACGGCCATTAGTTGTTGAAAATCGTGAATAGCTAAATAACATGTTTCTCGTTGGTCGACGTTTTGAAAATCGTACTCTCCAATAGTAAAGAAATGAATTCTAGATGCTAGCGAATTACAAATCGAACATTAAACCTACAGTTCGTCGGTGGTTCAGTTAAAATAGCATCAGATATCGGAGGGACTGTTTTCAACTAGACCTAGAATGCCTCAAAAGGGCGCATTGCACCTTAGGACAAGGAATATGTATGTGAACTGGAATTATCCGACTGCCGTGCGGGTCGGTGCTGGTCGCTTACAGGAGGTGCCCGATGCCTGTCGGGAACTTGGGATGACCGCTCCATTACTGGTTACGGACCCCGGGCTTTTGGCTTTGCCGATGGTCGAGCAGACGGTCGAATTTTGCAGGACAGCAGGGTTGGCTTGTCGCGTTTTCAGTGCGATTAAATCCAATCCGACCGGCACCAACGTGGAAAAGGGGATTCGCAGTTACCATGACGGCGACCACGATGGCGTGATCGCGCTGGGTGGCGGCAGTGCCTTAGATGCCGGTAAGGCCGTTGCCCTGATGGCTGGGCAGCAACTGTCGTTGTGGGATTTCGAAGATATTGGTGACAACTGGACGCAAGCGGATGCCGATGCAATCGCATCGGTTGTTGCTATACCGACCACCGCGGGTACTGGTTCTGAAGTTGGGCGCGCCTCGGTCATCCTCGATGAGGACGCAGCACGCAAGAAGATCATCTTTCACCCGCGTATGCTGCCATCAATTGTAATTCTCGATCCCGAACTGACGATTGGACTGCCGCCTTTCCTCACTGCCGCCACTGGGATGGATGCGCTTTCTCACAACCTCGAAGCATGGTGTTCGCCTGTGTACCATCCGATGGCTGAGGGCATTGCGGTCGAGGGGATACGCCGAATACGAGAGTGCTTGCCACGAGTGGTGGTTGACGGTGCAGATATCGAAGCGCGGACCCAGATGCTCGTGGCCTCGACCATGGGCGCAACTGCTTTTCAGCGGGGACTTGGCGCGATGCACGCATTGGCCCATCCATTGGGCGCACTCTACGACGCGCATCATGGCACCTTGAATGCGGTGTTGATGCCGTATGTGCTGGAAGCCAACCGGTCGGTGATTTCCTCCTCTATTGGGCGACTCGCCCAGTACATTGGCCTTGAATCCTCGACGTTCGAGGGATTCTTGGGCTGGGTCCTAAAACTGCGGCACGAGATCGGCATCCCGGAGAATCTGGCTGCGCTCGAAATTGGTGATGAGGATGCCCAGCGGATCGGGCAAATGGCCTTTGAAGATCCATCTGCATCGACCAATCCAATTTCGTTGGCCCCTAGTGACTATAGGACTATTTTCCGCAATGCGGTCCGCGGCCACATGAATTGCGCCACCGTATGAGTCCATCAACTGTCCGATCTCAACTCGGAGTTTTGCAATGCGATGAAGTACGCCCCGAACTTAAGGGCTTTTTCGGCGATTATGATCAAATGATCATCAAAGCCCTGGAAATAGCAGAGCCGGCAATAGAATGCACGACATACCGAGTGTTTGAAGGCGAATTTCCAGATTCGGTACGGGTGTGCGATGGATGGATTACCACGGGTTCACGCCATAGTGTCAACGACCACACCGATTGGACTCATCGCCTGGTGGTTTTTATTCAGAGAATATTCGAATCTGACCGACCGTTCGTCGGTATCTGCTACGGCATGCAAATGATGTCGAAAGCTTTAGGTGGAACCGTGACATCAGCTGCAAACGGATGGAATGTAGGAATGACGACGAGTCAAATTCATATGAGAGAAGCGTGGATGGACAAGAATGTCGGGGCAACCGTGAATTTGTTGGTGAGTCATAAGGAGCAGGTAACGAAGTTGCCGGCGAAGGCCCGATGCATCGCGGGTTCTGAGTCTTGCCCCAATGGCATCATTGGTTTTGGTTCGTCGATGATTGGTTTTCAGGGGCATCCCGAGTTTACCCCCGAGTATGCCCGCGCCCTGATGGAGTTGCGCCGTGGCGTCATCCCGGCAGAGCGGATCGATGCAGGTCTCGCCTCACTGGCCATGGCGCTCGACAGTGGGCACGTCTTCAGATCGATTCTGAATTTTTTATGCAACAATGGCGCTTGGGATATGAACGCCTGAATCGTCGATTCACTGCCGCCAGCGAGGTTGGAGTGACCGCCGCGCCCGGCCCTTGGCGCTAGATGCTAAGGTAATCACCTGCTGGCATGACCACAGCATCGATCTTCTTATTTTGACCCGTACTGCCGCAGTTGAGAACCTCTGGATTCGGTTAAAAAATGAGACCAAACCCTGGTTTCGTGAGGCCGCCATCGTGACCGTCAGCAACCGGGATTAGTAGCTGTTGAAACGGCAACTGCATGCCGGTAGCTTGGTTGCGTGAATAAATTTTGGAGCACTTGGGAGTACATATCCGTTGAACGGAGGCCATGATTTTTCATATTCGCCCGTTTTCGGTTAGCATTGCTTCAAGCGATTTACTTGCGGACCAGTCGCCCAAGCGGGAAAAGAGTTGGAAGCGGTCTATGTTTAAAATCTACGTCGGCAACATTAGTTACCAGACACCGCAGCGGGCCGTGGAGAAGCTCTTCTCTACCTACGGCCTGGTGGATGAAATCATCTATGTGTGTGATGAGAAATCGGGCGAGCCACGCGGGTTTGCGTTTGTGCTGATGCCTGATGAGTCTCAGGGACGCTCCGCCATTGCTGAGTTGGATGGGCGAAAGGTTAACGGCCGGCCGCTTGCTGTCAGCGAGGCCGGGCAACGACGCGGCAAGAAGGGGGCGGTTCCGGCTATGGCCGCGACGAGCCAACGCACCGTGCGGCGCAATATCCGCGGCGCCCGAGCCAGTGACAGTGGCGCACGTCGACCCTTCCGTCGCAACCGCGGCGACTGATCACCAGCATGTCTGCAACGCTCTGCATGCAAGTGCAGTAAGTGTTGTGGTGCGTCAACTCTCGGGTAAATCGTACTTGCCCGAGTGTGTCTGATCGCTTGCAGAAAAGGGCGGGGCCTTGCCGGTGATGGCACGGACAATCTTATCGATGTGGGGATGACAGTTTTCAATGAACAAGTGAAAGCGTAGTTGCGTCCCAGCGGCCGCGGTGCCGGCAACGAACAGGCCCGGCACGCTGGTTTGCATGGTCTTGAGATCGCATTGCGGCCGGCGATTTTCACCGGTCAACTGTACGCCCGCCTGTTCAAGTAGTGAAAAGTCCATCTCGTAGCCGACCAGCAACAGGACAAAGTCGGCGTCAACGTCTATGGCGGCGGCACCGTTGACCTTGTTGCTGGGGGCCAGCGTGACGTGGCGGTTAGAGATCTTGGCCGGAACGGTCTCGGGGTAGAACGTGATCTTGCCGGTTTTGATCAGCATTTCGATTTCGGGCATCAGCCAGTATTTGACGTGATCCGTGTTCAACTGCGCCTGGCGGTAACTGATGGAGACGTGTGCCCCGGCGTTTTGGCAACGGATCGCCGCTTCAATCGCGGAGTTCTTGCCACCAGCGATCAACAGGTGCTTGCGGAAGTAGGGATGCGGCTCATTGAAAAAATGGCTGACGTGCCCCAGTGTTTCGCCCTCGATGTTGAGCATACGCGGCCGGTGCAGGTCGCCGATGGCTAACACCACGTAAGGCGCTTCGTAAGTGTGCTGCTCACCACCGCGCGTGCTTTGAACGGTGAAGTGGCCGTTCTGCCTGGAGATCGAGGTCACCCGCTCGTAGGTATGCACGTCAAGGTCAAATTGATCCACGATGTTGCGCAGG
>Ga0310124_10000954_pt1 | contig 20454 bp, 24 predicted proteins | sample CB11b_AW_Bot5_MG_FD_203507 | JGI IMG/M metagenome (GOLD analysis project Ga0310124, IMG submission 203507) | Marine microbial communities from Western Arctic Ocean, Canada - CB11b_AW_Bot5 | ecosystem: Environmental > Aquatic > Marine > Oceanic | place: Canada: Western Arctic Ocean | collected... | reverse complement strand
CATCGTGGTTGTGACTGGAGGCTTACTAGCCTTCTTTCTGTGGAACATTGATTTAGATCTTGTCTTGTTTGAGATTCGAAATGCTCGTTTAAGTTATCTTGCCATCTTGGTAGTGACGACAGTGCTGGCCTATTTTGTTCGAGCTCTACGCTGGCAAATTATCCTGATACCTATCGGCCAAACTCATTTCATAACTGCGTTGCGGACTACCATTATTGGGTTCGCAGCCTCAGCGCTGTTACCAGCACGTCCCGGTGAAGTGTTACGCCCATATCTTCTCGCTAGGAAAGAGGGGGTGAGTGCCTCATCCGCTTTTGCAACAATCCTTATCGAAAGGTTGCTTGATTTCGTAACAGTACTGCTTCTATTTGGAGTTTTCTTAATGAATTTTGAACCAACTGGTGGTGTGGTGGTAGGACGAGTGCTTGAGGCAATTAAAATCGGTGGAGTTTTGGGAGCGTTAGGTGCTTCCGTAGCATTGTTCCTGGCTTTTTTTATCACAAAACATCCGGAATCGGTTGAGAGGCTAGTGCTGAAGGCCGAGAAGATCCTTTCAAGGCGCCTGGCCACCGTTTTTGGACGACTCTTGCGAACATTTGTGCTGGGCTTAGGTGCAGCTCGACGGCCAGGTATTCTGTCCTTGGCCATGGCGCTCTCCATTCTTCATTGGTTAATTGTAGCAACTGGAGTGTGGTCTACTGCCGAGGCGTTTCGGTTGGGTTTACCTTTTACGGGTTCGTTTTTGCTTCTATCTCTGATGGTTGTGGGTCTTGCGGTGCCTACACCAGCCGGGGTGGGTGGATTTCACGCATCATTTCAAATCGGCTGTACACTGTTTTATGGAGTGCCGAACGACCAAGCTGTGGCCGCAGCGATCGTTCTGCATGCCATTTTATTTATACCAGTCGCAATTGCTGGTTCAATCCTAATGGCGCAGGATGGTTTGAATCTGTTTCGCATTGACGCTATTGTGCTCTCAAGCAGTGAAGACTAGTACTCGGTACTGACTTGAACTGAAAGGGGTTCACGGTGAAGTGCCCGTTTTGTAATCATCTAAGTGATAAGGTCGTCGATTCTCGTGAGGGGAAAGAAGGTCAGGTCATTCGTCGTCGACGCGAATGCCTCGGTTGTGGCCGGCGCTTTACGAGTTACGAACGAATCGATGAGATTCCTTACATGGTTGTGAAAAAAGATGGGAATCGTGAGAGATTTGATCGGCAGAAGGTTATGGCAGGTTTGTTGAAGGCGTGTGAAAAAAGACCTGTTAGTGCAGCGATGCTGGAAGCTATTGTGGACCGCGTGGAAGCAGCCTTACAGGAACAATCTGAAAAAGAGATTGCGGCATCTGAAGTTGGCGGTTTTGTCATGCGTGAACTTAAAGAACTCGACAAAGTTGCCTATGTTAGATTTGCTTCCGTTTATCGGCATTTCAGGGATATTGGTGAGTTTATGACTGAACTTAAGGATTTGGTGGACAATAAAGATTCTTAAACGGTTCTCAAAGCATTATTCTTGGGCCTCTTTAAAAATTAAATAAACCTGGAATTAGTTTGATCGCAACTGGTGTCACGCGCTTAGATTGATCGACTACACTTGGCTATCGATGTTGCCTGCATGCCAAGATTTTCGGTTCCAAAGTATATTCTTGAACAGCCTTGTCAAGCTTTAGTGATTCACTTGTTGACTCTGGAAGTGCATCAGTTGGTGCAAGGCCGATGATTTCGCTGTAAGCGACCGGCACATCGAGGCGTGCCGCTTCCTGTTCCACCATTGCCATCACTTGGCTCATTGTAGTGGCACGGTAATTTGCCAGATTGATAGAAACCTGGACAAGCTGACGGGAATTGATACGCACGCCGATCGCCCTAACATGGGGTAATCCGCCACTGCTTCGTCGAATTCTCCTCGCTATTTGTTGAGCATTAGTCACGTCTTTACTATCTAAGTTGATATTCCAAGCGATAAGTGGTTCGCGACAGCCGATCACCGATATACCGGCTGACGGATGCGGTTTTAGTGGGCCGAAATCTGGTCGCCACGGAGGTTTGGTCATTTTATCTGACAAAGTTTCAATACCGCCTCGCCTTATGTTTGAAAGGTCTCGTCGGGATGGGTGTGTTGCGGCTTTTTCATAAAGAAAACTAGGTATATCGAATCGCTTTGCGATTGTTGAGGCTACGAGGCGGGCTAACTTAACGCATTCGGGTACTGTTGCTCGGCTGATTGGAACGAATGGCACAACGTCGACTGCACCTATTCTAGGGTGGACACCAGAGTGTTGACGCAAGTCAATTTTCGTTACGGCTAGTTCGTACACTGTCAGAATGCCATGCAAGAGGGCGGTGGCGTCACCGATAAAGCTGAACACAGAACGATTATGGTCAGGATCACTAGTTTGGTCTAACAGGCAAAGATTAGGTGTGTTGCGTAAAGCATTGGCCAGTGAAATCAGGACGTCAGTGCGGCGCCCTTCACTTACGTTGAGGATGCACTCGATCGTCGCCATTAATATTTCCTTTGTACCATAGACGTATGCCTTTAGTGGAGTACACTTGACTTGTAATGAGATGCCCAAAATGTCATTACGTCGGTTTTGAGTCTAGTGAGCGATGCCGACATTGCGGCTACGATTTATCTCTCAAAACTGATTCCCTGACGGAAACAGATCCAGTAATTCGCTCCGATGTGAAGAGTGGCGAACTGGCCGAGCTTCCACTTCATCTGGAGCACCAGCTTAAACCGAGGATTTCGCGTTTTAAGGCAGAGCCTGAAGAGGACCTGTCAAATCTTGAACTACCGCTGTTTCTAGAGCATCCAATAGATGGAGTAACAAACAGTGAAGGCTTGGATAGAGGCGCCAGAGAATTAATTGGTTCCGGCGTTGAAAGGTCTTCAATGAGTGCTACTTCAAGAGTTCGTCGTCTGTGTGCAGCCGTTCTTGATATTGTCCTGATGATTTGCATCGATGCAGTTGTCGTGTACATGACGTTAAAGCTTGCGGGGTTAGCAGTCACTGAATGGTCGAACCTTCCCGTTGCACCACTAGCCGGCTTTTTGTTCTTATTAACTGGGGGTTATGTTGTAGCGTTTACAGCGGCGGGCGGTCAGACGCTCGGGAAAATGGCTTTTGGTATCAAAGTAATTTGTGTTGATGGAAATTCCGTAGGATTTGGCACAGCCTTGCTGCGAGTGACTGCTTATCTCATTTCGATCTTGCCTTGCGGGATCGGTTTTGTGGTTGGTTTGTTTGATCGGCAAGATCGCACGCTTCATGATCGTGTCGCTGCAACCAGAGTGGTTAAGTCATCATGAGTAATACTTAATGGCTCACAAACTAAATTCTCTCTCTAACTGGGTTGCATGCAGATCTTCTAAATAGGCATAGCTAATGCAGTTTAGTGCAAAGGATTAAATAATTATCGGGAACAGTGAATGATTCGATTAGCTTTTGCAATTGCAACAGTATTCAAGGCTGGTTACATTCCGATAGCTCCTGGGACTATAGGATCAATCGTTGGACTGTTAGTTTTTTGGCTGATAAAGGATTCTGTATTTTTTACGGTTGAGATGCTTTTCGTCACCGCTTTATTTTTTACAGGTGTCTGGGCTTCAACGATCGTGGAGCAAGTCCTTGAGCGTCAAGATCCTGGAGTTGTCATTATTGATGAAGTTGTTGGTATGTTGGTTGCACTAATGCTCCTGCCTCCAACGATTACAGTTGTGTTTCTGGCATTCTTTTTATTTCGTTTTTTTGACATCGTCAAACCGTATCCTGCCCGTTGGTGTGAACAGCTATCACGTGGCTGGGGCATTATGCTGGATGATGTTGTAGCCGGATTGTACGTTAACGTTTTAATCCAAATCACTCTATGGATAGTGCCCCAATGGTTGATGTGAGTATGAAGGCGCCGCGTCCGATCGAGAGAGCTTGGATTATTGCGATTGGGAGCGAAATGTTGACACCATTTCGCAGTGATACAAACTCAATTTACATCACTGAAAAATTAAACGATCTTGGAATTGAGGTGCGCGGCAAAACTATTGTTGGCGATAATCATGTAGAGTTGGGAAATGAACTTCGGCATACGCTGGACCGCGTAGATGTGGTGTTTTTGACCGGCGGATTAGGACCCACTGAAGATGATCTCACGCGTGAAGTCATTGCTCAAGTTTTAGAAATACCTCTCGTAGAAGACGTAAAGATCGTTGATCAGATCCGCGCGAGATTCTCCTCTAGGGGTTTGCGGATGCCTGATGTCAATCGGTGTCAGGCGCTTATACCTAAAGGTGCAACACTCCTGCCAAATCCACGGGGTACAGCGGCTGGGTTATGGATTCACTGGCGAGATAAAGTCATAGTGGCTTTACCGGGCCCTCCTCGCGAATTGGAGCCAATGTTTGATGAATCATTGTGGAAGCGATTGCGAAATCGGACCCGTGATATGAGTTTGTCTAGGCGAGTTCTAAAGATAACTGGTCTTGCTGAATCTCAGGTCGAGGAGCTTACACAACCAATCTATTCGCGTTGGCAGAACAAGAAGCCTGCTATTTCAACCTCAATTTTGGCAACTCTTGGTCGTATTGAGATTCATTTGTCGGTACGCACGGCGACAGAAACTGAAGGTTTAGCGTTGCTAGATCAGGCAGTTGAGGATTTAGCTCAAACGTTGGGTTCCTCGCTTTATAGCAGTGACGGACGCACCTTGGAACAAGTTGTTGGTAATCTCTTGCGCGCTCGGAAGTGGAAGATCGCAGTGGCTGAATCATGTACTGGAGGGCTTATTTCATCAAGACTCACGGATGGGTCTGGTAGTTCAGCTTACTTTGAAATGGGTGTAGTGGCTTACGGAAACGACACAAAAATTAAGCAGCTTGCCGTGCCGGAACTTATACTCAATGAGCACGGCGCGGTTAGTCAGTCCGTGGCAGCAGCGATGGCCTCCGGTGTAAGAAGCAGTGCAGGAACAGAACTGGGTATTGGTGTAACAGGTATTGCTGGGCCTTCTGGTGGGACGCAAGATAAGCCTGTGGGTACGGTGGTGTTTGCGATAGAAACCCCTGATCGACAGGAGATCAAAACGATGAGATTTTCTGGCGAACGTGAGCTTGTCAATTACCAAGCATCCCAGTTCGCACTCGACATGGTTCGTCGAATACTGGAAGATCGTGATTGAAATAACCGAGGTTTTTTAGGTCGGGCCGTTGACTTGGTTTATTGGGTGCGTGCCCAGATATGGATATAACACTTGTTTTGTTTGGTTATATTGTTGGTTCGATTCCATTTGGATTTTTATTGACGTGGAAGTTCTCTGGTGTTGACGTTCGAAAAGTTGGAAGTGGAAACGTCGGCGCAACAAACACTCTCCGTGCGGCAGGCAGGTCTACAGCTCTGGCGGTGATGATGTTAGATGCGGCTAAAGGTGTGGCGCCCGTTCTAGTTGTAGAGCGTATGGGTGCAAGCGATATGAATTGTGCTGCGGTTGGGCTTGCCACAATCATTGGTCACATATATCCAGTGTGGCTACGATTTCGTGGAGGGAAAGGAGTTGCGACTACAGCTGGTGTTTTTGGTGTGCTGACACCGATCGCTGTTGCTGCGGCGGCTGGACTGTTTTTCGTCTTGGTTTGGCGAACTCGGTATGTTTCGGTAGGTTCCATTGTTGCATCGATCGCTCTCGTGCCCTTGACGCACCTTATTGCTGCACCTTTGCATATAGTCGGCGTTGCTTCCTTCTCGGCAGCGTTAATTGTTTACCGGCATTGGGGAAACATCACCAGATTAAAATTGGGTATAGAGCCTCGACTTGGTGATGAAGTCCAAGGTTAAGAAGACAATGGATAAAAAAATAGCAGTCTTAGGAGCCGGCAGTTGGGGTACTGCCATGGCAATTCACCTGGGTCGTATTGGTCACAAGGTGCATTTGTGGGCGCGGAACAAGTCACTTATTGAAACAATATTACGTGATCGTATGAATGATGCCTACATTCCAAAAATTTTGTTTCCGTCTAACGTTAATCCTGTGGACTCGCTAAAGGATGCACTTAGTGATGCCGACTGTGTCGTAGTGGCAGTTCCTTCACATGGGTTGCGATCTGTAGTACAGCAGGCTGCCGAGTTTCTCGCGCCCCGTACGACTATCGTTAGTACAACGAAAGGCCTGGAACCAAAAACAATGCTTCGAATGTCTGAAGTAATTGAACAAGAGGTTAATCCATCGAATGGCATCGCGGTGTTATCGGGTCCGAGTTTCGCGCTTGAGGTAGCACAGGAATTACCCACAGCCGTTCTGGTCGCCTCTTCTCGAAGTGACATGCGTGATTTCATTCAACAACAGTTCCGATCTCGCTATTTTCGTCTATATGGTAGTGATGATGTCATTGGTGTTGAGATTGGTGGGGCGCTTAAGAATACGATTGCTATAGCGGCAGGTGTTGTTGAAGGGTTGGGACTTGGTCAGAACGCTCTGGCTGGACTAATAACAAGAGGATTAGTCGAAGTGTCGCGCTTAGCGTATGCACTGGGAGCTCGCAGGGAAACGCTTTCTGGTCTAAGTGGGCTGGGTGACCTTGTTTTAACTTGCACTGGCAAGCTGAGTCGTAACCGGCGTGTGGGTTTTGAACTTGGCAAGGGGAAATCTCTTGACGAAATTGTAGCTGGAATGTCGATGGTGGCTGAGGGTGTTCGTACGACGGATGCTGGACTGGCGCTTGGGGCTTGTCATGGTGTTGAACTACCGATTACTTCGCAAATGAGCGAAGTACTCGCTGGGCGCATTGAGCCGCGAGCAGCGGTCGAGGCTCTCATGTTACGTCGACAGAGAATTGAATCCGAGCCTGATTGACGCTTTGGTTTCAGCAAGGGTTAGTGTTTTATGGCTCTATCTGACTTCGAATATATGAATCAGGCGTTGTGCCTCGCATTGCGAGGACGGGGGCGAACAAGCCCAAACCCGATCGTCGGGGCCATTGTCGTATCAGATGGAGTTGTCGTAGGCTCAGGATATCATCAAGAAGCTGGCTCTCCACACGCTGAGGTCCACGCTCTGAGGGCTGCTGGATCTGCAGCAAAAGGAGCGACGCTGTTTTGCACTCTAGAACCATGCTGTCACACTGGACGTACTGGCCCTTGCGTTGAACAAATTGTTGAATCCGGTATAAGACGAGTGGTTGTTGCCGTTGAAGACCCAAATCCGCTCGTTACACGCGGAGGAATCTCTTTTCTTAGAGATCAAGGTGTGCAGGTAGAAGTGGGCCTTTGTGGTCGAGAAGCCTTCCAAGTTAATCGAGATTTCTTCACTTTTATCCGTTACAACCGGCCATTTGTCACCATGAAGATTGCCTTAAGTATAGATGGTTGTACAACGAGCAAGGAGGGCAGTCGTGCAACCATAACTTCGACGAGTGCGAATCGACAGGCACATCTATTGCGCGCTGAAGTGGATGCTATCGGTGTTGGTTCAGGAACCATTGTAACTGACGACCCTCTTTTAACAGCTCGTGAGGTTCATCGCAGGCGACCACTTACTCGCGTGATTTTTGACACACGACTGCGGACCCCTCCGACTGCCAGAATTTTTTCCACGCTCGATCATGGGCCCGTTATTATCGTTACAACGACCAAGGTTGTGAATTCTAGGGCAAGGGATGTAGAGATTCTGGTAAAAGCGGGCGCGAAAATTGAATGCCTTGAATCCCGCAAGATAAAAACGGCTTTAGTACGTATGGGTGAGTTGGGAATAATGTCGTTTTTACTCGAAGGCGGAACGACTATTCATCGAGCGGCGTGGGCCGCTGATGTCGTTGATCGTGTTCAAATGTATTTATCACCAACGTCGCTTGGCTCTCAAGGCTTATCTTGGTTGACTTCACAAGAAGTGTCTTTGAGTATGTTGACTAATGTAAACGTGAAGCCATGTGGAGAAGACATATTTATGGAGGGCTATGTTCACAGGATTGATTGAAGCACTTGGAACGATTGACCAATTGATATTAGGCGATGTTGGGCATCACCTGCAGGTGACTTCAAACTTGTGTTCTCAGTTATCTAGTGGCGATAGTCTGGCAGTAAACGGAGTCTGTTTAACGGTAACGAAAATTGATGGAGACACTATGTCCGCAGAGGTGTCTCCAGAAACATCCAGCGTTACCACTATAGGCAGTCTTACGCCAGGCAAGTTGGTTAATCTTGAGCGTCCTCTTCGTGCGAATGGTCTGGTTGGTGGACATTTTGTTCAGGGCCATGTAGATGCCATCGGTACTGTAGGAAGTATTAGGAAAGATGAGGATTTCCACTGGGTTTCAATTGGTTATCCCGCAGACCTTCGCACCTACTTGGTTTCACGTGGTTCGATAGCTGTGGATGGGGTTAGTCTAACGATTATTAATCTAGATGTAAGTCAGTTTGAGATTCAACTTGTACCTTATACTTGGGAACACACTACATTTAAAACCTATGCTTCAGGCGAGTCTGTGAATCTTGAATGCGATATTCTTGGCAAATACGTGGTTCATGCCATGGAGTTAGGAAGATTAGACAAGAGTTAGCAATCATATAAATGAAGCTTGGCATTTTTTATGCAGGAACCTCGTTTGATGTCTATTATTGAGTCGTAAAGACCGGACCAGAGAGGAAACATTTGACTAGAGATTCAAGTTCATTTGCCTCGATTGAAGAGGCTATTGCGGCTCTGCGCAATGGTCAGATGATCATTGTTGTTGATGATGAAACGCGAGAAAACGAAGGAGATCTAACGATTGCTGCGGAATATGTGACACCGGAAACCATTAATTTTATGGCAAAGTACGGTCGCGGTCTGATCTGTATGCCCATGACATCTGAAAGATTGGTGCAACTCGATCTTCCACTTATGGTCAGCCAAAATACAGCTCGTTTTGATACGGCGTTCTGCGTCTCTATCGAAGCCAAGAACGAAACCAGTACGGGTATCTCTGCAGGAGATCGGGCGATTACGGTTCGTACTGCAATAGATCCAAAGACCCAACCTTCCGATCTGGCTAGACCAGGGCACATGTTTCCATTGCGAGCTAGGCCAGGCGGTGTCCTTGTACGTGCCGGTCAAACAGAAGCTGCCGTTGATTTGGCTAGGATCTCAGGATTGACACCAGCCGGTGTGATTTGCGAAATCATGAATGATGACGGCTCAATGGCTCGGGTGCCTGAACTAATAAAGTTTGCACAGCAGCACGATCTGTTGCTAATCACTATTGCTGACCTTATTAAGTATCGCATGCAAAACGAGCGGTTAGTGAAACGTCTTGCTCTTGCGAAGCTGCCGACAGAATATGGAGAGTTTGAGATTATAGCTTACGAAAATGTCATCGGAAAAGAGACGCATGTAGCACTCGTGCGAGGCGACATTAGTGATGGTGAAAACGTGTTGGTTAGGGTGCATACTCGCTGTCTAACAGGCGACGTTTTTCATTCGATGCGATGTTCTTGCGGCCAACAACTGCAGGCTGGATTAGCCCGGATCGCGAATGAGGAACGTGGCATCTTGCTTTACCTTAATCAAGATGGGCAAGGTATGACTCTCGCAAGCAAAATTAGTGTTTATGAACTTGAAGATAAAGGTTTGGATGATGGTGAGGCAAGTAGCAAGCTAGGTGTGAAGTCGGATCAGCGCGATTATGGAATCGGCGCGCAGATTCTTAGAGATCTAGAAGTGCAGACAATGCGACTTTTGACTAATAATCCAAGAAAGTTTGTCGGGCTATATGGATTGTCTATTGTGGAATCGGTTCCGTTTCCGGTGACGACTTCTGCATAACATTTTTGTAATTCTAAAGCTGAATTCAGCAAGAAACAGATAAACTCAACATTTAAAAAGTGCATGAATCAGTGTTAATTGACAGTATTGTTTAATTTGGGATACCATAAACATTGCATTAAGAGTAGCTTAGAGGTTTTTTTCGAGAAAGTTGTAGTTGTTTTATTTATTAGTTGCAGTCTAAATTCTGTCCCGCCGCCTGTTCGAATCTTTTTGCCAGCACATGCAACAGATTGTCAAGGTGTCATTGATGGAGACATGGCTAATGACGAATCAAAAGAATAGGTCGTGAGGCGTTGACACAGTTCTTGGCAATGAAAGTGTTTTCAATTTGTTGGTATTTGTATAGAGAGGAATGGAATGCTCGCAATTCGTCTTCGTCGAGTTGGATCTAAGAATCAACCGCATTATCGTGTTGTCGTAATCGATTCGCACAAGACTCCAGATGCCAGATTTATTGAGATTCTGGGTCACTATAATCCTCGAACGAATCCTGAGACGTTCGACATTGACGAAAATCGACTAGGACATTGGGTTGGTCTGGGAGCAAAACCATCTGACACCGTGCGGACCCTTTTGTCACGGTCCCAGAAACGTGAATCTGTTCAAGAGGCGGAAGCTGCGTCATCGTGAGCAGAGCAGCAGCGATTATAGAGGTAGTGGTTCGAGCGCTAGCTGATAATGTTGAAGCCGTCACTGTTCGAGAAATCGAGAGAGGTGAGGCCAAAACCATTGAAGTGATGACTGGACCTGGTGATCTGGGGCGCATGATCGGTCGACAAGGGCGAATGGCAGCTGCATTAAGGACCTTGGCAGCTATTGCGACCGAAGTGGATGGATCAAAAGTGACTGTTGAGTTTCGAGATGATCTTGTTGAGGATGGATGACGCTGGCACATGGGATGAAATGGCGATGGTTGGTCGCGTAGCGAGAACACACGGTATCAGCGGGCACCTCATCGTCGATCTCGAAACAGATTTTCCTGAGCAACGGTTTTATGCTGGTGCAACGCTTCACGTGCATCGGTCTGGACAAACTGAGCAACTAATCGTGACAAATGTACGAATGCATCAAGGGCGACCGATAGTCGGTTTTGATGGAATTGAGACAATGACCCAAGCTGAGGAATTTTTGGGCCTAGAACTACGTGTACCAGAAACAGAGTTGGTGATTTTGCCAGAAGGAACGTACTATCGCCATGACCTTATTGGTTGCAACGTACAACTTTCGGACGGACTGGTACTTGGGGATGTGATTCAAGTTGAGGGTTCTTCTGAAGGAAGCCGATTAGTTGTACGCACAGGTAGCGAGGAATTACTTGTACCGCTGGTGGATCATATTTGCGTTAAAATTGAGCCAAAAGCTGGCGTGATTGTGATTGATCCACCTTCTGGACTATTGGAACTCAACAAGACCACTAAGTAGCAAGGTAGACGGTGAAACAGTTAAAATGTGACATTATCACGATTTTTCCTCAGATGATCGAATCATGTCTAAAACAGGGTGTGATTGGGCGTGCTATCGACCGCGGATTGATCGATGTTCAAATACACGATCTACGAGATTTCACCGAGGACCGCCATCGCGTGGTCGACGATATGCCGTACGGTGGTGGACCAGGTATGGTTTTGAAATGTGGACCAATTTTTCGAGCGGTTGATTCAATTGTAGCGACAGCTGAGGGCCCGCCAGAAGTCATTTTGACTTCGCCTCAAGGAAAGAGATTTACGCATCAAATGGCGGAGCGATTAAGTCGACAATGTCATTTGGTGATGTTGTGTGGTCGCTATGAAGGAGTGGATGAGCGAGTTCGTGAACAGGTGGTAACTGAGGAAATATCCATTGGTGATTATGTTCTGAGTGGAGGTGAGTTACCTGCACTTGTTGTGCTCGATGCGGTCATTCGTTTGGTGCCAGGAGTGGTTGGAGACGCAAAATCTGTTGCGGAAGATTCGTTTGTTAGAGGTTTGCTTGATTTTCCCCACTATACCCGACCATCAAAGATTCAAGAGATGAAGGTACCAGAAGAGCTTCTGACCGGGAATCATAAAGAAATTTCTAAATGGCGAAAACAAGAGTCGTTACGTCGAACGCTTGATAAGCGTCCCGACTTACTGTCAGAAGCCTTGCTCGATGATGAGGAACGTGGAATTCTTGATAACCTATTAAGCGAGCGCAAGAAGGGAGTTGGTGTATGACTGCGATCGATACAGTTGAGCAGAACCAATTGCTTCAACGACCCGCGATCAAGTCTGGAGATACCGTTCGAGTACATGTCAAGGTGCGAGAGGGTGAAAAAGAGAGAATCCAGATTTTTGAGGGTATAGTAATTGGCATGCATCGGGGTGGCGCAGGGGCAACATTTACGGTTAGAAAAATATCGTTCGGACAGGGTGTTGAGCGTATATTTCCACTTCATTCACCAGTGATTGATCGTGTTGAGATTGTGCGTTCTGCACGTGTGCGACGAGCCAAGCTATACTTCTTACGAGCCTTGCGCGGTAAGGCAGCTAGGATACGTGAGCGAAAGCGTGCGAACTAGAGCTGTATGTCTAGACTCTCATTTTTCTTAGGCTTCGGGTCATCAGAGAGATTCTTCCAATAGATCACTTAGGCTGTCGATGGCTCGGATAAGTGCCCGACGCACGATAGAAAATACTATCAGGCGTCGTGGTTTTTCTCGAGTTGCAGGTGTTGATGAGGTAGGACGAGGATGCCTCGCTGGACCTGTGGTGGCGGCTGCAGTCGTCTTGGATCCTACTCAGCATATCCCTGGTCTTCGGGATTCGAAACTATTGACATCTACTGCACGAGAATATCTCTACATTCAGATAATCGGTTGTGCATTAGCTTGGAATGTATCGGAGATTAAGCCTAGAGAAATCGACCGAATCAACATTCGTGAAGCTACGTTCGCCGCGATGCGTAAAGCTATACTCGCCCTGCATCCACCACCTGATTTTGTTCTTATAGATGGTTCTGGTATTCCCTCGCTTACGATTGCTCAGCGAGGTCTTATCAAAGGAGATAGACGCTGTGCTGCGATTGCAGCAGCATCGATTGTCGCAAAGGTGACCCGTGATCGCTACATGTGTTTATTGCACAAGCAAGATTCCAGATATGGATTCGATAGGAATAAGGGGTATGGAACTACTGCACATATTGAAGCAATTAGACGATTTGGCTACTCAAGCGCTCATCGTCAATCGTTTCGAGTGAAAGTTTTGTCTGATACGATCCTTGAGGGTCTTTGATTTGAACATTGAGGCAGAAGTCTTTATCTAACTTTGCCGCGAACTGTGAGTGGAGGTTCATATCTTATCCTTTCGGCGAATGCTGCTTTCGGTCTTTTTTCTTGAAATAGGAGTTCTGTTAATCGTTGTTCCATGGACATCGTTCTGGGATCAGAATGTGTTTATTGAATCAAGTCCATGGTTGAAATTGATGTTTAATAATCATTTTGTTCGAGGGGCAGTATCTGGTCTCGGGACAATAAATATAGGAGTTGCTGTTCTAGAAATGATTGCCCTGTTGAGGAATACGGAACTACTTAACCGAATTAATCGAAGAATCCTATTTTGTATTACCGATAAACAAGGCCATTGAAAATTTACTGCAGGAGGCAAGTTGTTGTGACTTTGATTCAATGACAAATCTTATGGGATCACTTAATCATCGACCTTTACTTTGTCTTGTGACAGATCGCCGTCGTTACGAGCCTGACGGATCAAACGAGCAACAACTGGAATCCGTAGTAACTATGGTCGGTGCAGCGGCTTCAGCAGGTGTTGATTTGATTCAGGTGCGCGAACGAGATCTTTCCGTACGCACGCTTGAGGCATTAGTTATACGATGTCTTGACATAATTAAAGGAACAGCTGTACAACTGGTTGTTAATGACAGACTAGACGTTGCTTTGGGGACCGGAGCTTCAGGCGTTCATCTTCGCGAAGAGTCGTTTAATCCTGACCGTGTGCGAATGAGGACACCAAAAGGATTTTTGATTGGCTATTCGGCACATGACATCAACGGTGCGGTAGCTGCTAGTGTTTATGTGGATTATATTGTCTTAGGCACGATTTACCATTCTCGCTCAAAATCGCCTTCTCAAAAATTGCTCGGTGTAAGTGCGTTGGCTCATGCCTCCCGTTCGACTGCGGTGCCAATTTTAGCCATTGGTGGAGTGACAAAAGATGTACTGTCTGAGGTGGCTCACTCTGGTGCAGCTGGTATTGCTGCAATCGACCTGTTTGTTGAGGCAGGCCGATCACAAGAGAACCGAATCCTAGGAATTACTCATTTGGTGAATACGGTGCAAGAGGCGTTTGACAGTCCGAAATCCCTTGTTTAAAGTACGGTTGGCGTGCATAGCAATATTGATACTTCAGACCCAGGTTCCAATCCTTCCAATGTAGACACTGAGTTGGACTTTGGTGCTCGTCTGCGTGAAGCACGCGAATTGAAAGGATTCACACTCCATGAAATTGCGTCTGCAACAAAGATTTCTATAAGTGTTCTTGAAGCGCTTGAACAGAACGACATATCAAGACTGCCAGGTGGAATTTTTTCAAGATCTTTCATTCGTTCCTATGCGAATGCAGTTGGATTAGATCCAGAGAAAGCAGTGTGTGAATTTCTCGATGAAATTTCATCTGAAATTAATGAGTCTTCTACGAGTAGGTCCTCAACAACTACGGGCCATCTAACGTTGACTTTCGAAAAAGAGGAAGATTTCGTATCACAGCGTCGAATGACGAAAAATTTGAAAACTTTGCTACTTGTTAGCGTGCCACTCGCTGGACTGATAATTTATTACGGGTCAGGTAAGCAGTTGGATACAGTTCAGTCTCCCCTCATTTTTCAACAGTTGCGCGAGTCAACTCCTTCGACTTCTATGTCGGAGACAGCAGGTGTGAGTGTCAATTCCAACCCTCTTGAAGACGACGAGACGGACTTGCTTTTTATTGATCTGCACCCAGTGGCTGCCTGTTGGGTATCCCTGATGGTTGATGGCAATTTAGCATTTTCCCGTCTTATGCAACCAGGTGACCGTGAGGTGCTGCAGGCTCGCGAGGAAATCGTATTACACGTTGGGGATGCCGGGGCGTTTGCTTTTTCTCTAAACCAGCAACGAGGGAAGCCTCTTGGTAATTCCGGTCAGGTCATAACGGTACGTATCAATCAAGATAATGTTGAGGATTTCGTCGTTCAGTGATCAGTGTTATTCGATTGTAAGATTTAATCCTTCAGTGTCTATTGCGCATTTAAGCACTTCGGCTCCAGAGTTAGTTAACGCCTTTTCCACATTTTGAACTGCTGAAGGTTCGGCGAGACAGACAAGACAACCACCACCTCCAGCTCCACAGACTTTTGCACCGAGCGCGCCGGCCTCTTGTGCATTGAAAATGAGTTGCTCAATAGTTTCTGTGGTAATACCAGGAATCAGTTGTTTTCGAGCTTCCCACTCGGCAGTCATTAACTGACCAACTGCTGTCCAGTTGCTACTTAGTAGTGCCTGACGCATTGAGAGAGTTATGTCACGAATTTGTTCGAAGTGAGCAAACACTTTAGAATCACCATCGAGGTGAGCCTTCATGACTGTCCAATTATTTACTGCAGACTGTCTTGAGGATCCGGTATACGCGAGAATTAAGCGTCGCTCAAGCTCGATCAAATTTAGATCAAGAGCGACGCGATGTAACCCAGCGACACCAAATTCAATAGCCGAAACACCACCATAATAGGCTGGACGGTAATCTTGGGCTCCTGTAGGCACTTTAATTGCTTGTGCCTCAAGGTTCATTGCAATCTGCAGTAGTTCTTCCGGAGAGTAGGATTTTCCCTTCCAGCGTGCCGCAGAGGCACAGAGGGCGACGTTCAGGGCTGATGAGCCTGCGATTCCTGCGCCGATTGGAGAATCGCTCCGTGTCACGACCTCAACATTCTCCATTTTAAAAAAATAAAGGATCTTTCGTATTAGTATTAGTTCATTGCCGTTCAAAAGTTCGGACCCGTGCTTGAGACTGATAGTTTGTCCAGTGTCGAGGGATTGAATTCGAATACCGCCTTCTTCTGCCGTTCTGATCCAACAATGCGCTCTAATCGTAATAGCTGCATTTAATGTTTGTGCTTCGAGATGGTGGAGGTATAAGGGCCAGATATCCATGGTAGCCCCAGCTAGGTCGATGCGAGTGGGTGCAGACGCTTGAACGATCACTAAGGCATTATAATATTTGTGAAGTCACCTTGCTTGAGTCATTGACGCATGCCAGTGCGAGATATATACAAACACATCGGCCAGTTCGCTATTGTGGGTTTCGATGGACATGCGATCCCCCCTGAACTACGTGCGCTAGTTCGTCAGTTTGATCTAGGCGGGGTAATTTTCTTCGGTCGTAATATTGAAGAGCCTGAACAAGTGGCGGAACTCTCTCAAGAGATTCAGTCGCTTGGGAAAGATTTACCGCTTTGGGTAAGCATCGATCAAGAAGGAGGGCGAGTCGCCCGCCTACGAAATCCGTTTACCGAGTGGCCTTCGATGCAGAAATTGGGGCAGAGTGGTAGTGCTAAACTTGCACGGCGATTTGCGAGCGCACTCGCAAAAGAACTAGCGGCTGTTGGCATTTCGTTAAATTATGCTCCTGTTCTTGACGTGCACAGCGATTCTCGTAACACGGTCATAGGTGATCGAGCTCTCTCCGAAGACGCCGAGATGGTTGCAAATTTAGGTGCGGAGATAATTCGAACGTTTCAATCGCTTGGGATTGCTGCGTGTGGAAAACACTTTCCTGGTCATGGGGATACGAGTCTGGATTCTCATCACGAACTTCCGTGTATTGAAACCGATGCTGTTCAACTGAATTTGCGTGAGCTTCTTCCGTTTCGTGCGGCCATTGAAGCAGACGTGGCGGCGATCATGGCCGGACACTTGTTGGTGCCAGCGCTGGATGATAAGTCTCCAGCTACATTGTCACGGTCAATTGTCGATGGTCTTCTACGTAAGAAACTTGGATACGATGGTCTTATTGTGACTGATGATCTTGGTATGAAAGCTGTCGCGGCGACACATCCGATTGACGAACTGGCTGTTTCTGCGGTTGGGGCTGGTTGCGATTTACTATTACTATGCCCTCCGAATTATGATGAGCAGGCGAATGCTCTCGAATCGTTAATTCATGCTGTTGAATCCAATATTCTTTCGATACCGGAAATTGAAGCAGCAATGGCGCGACAGGTTAAGGCCAAAGTGAAATATTTGCGACCCTGGGTTTCTTCACAGCAATCGTTTAAGAGGACAAAGAATATTCTGGGTTGCGAAGAGGCTTTGGCTATCGTGAAGGAGATTGAGCAGGATGGTTAACGGATTATGCTGAAGCCTCGAGCGCTTCGTTCAGGCGATCGCTTGTCTGTAATTGCACCAGCTAGTCCGTTCGAACGTGACTTGTTTGAGCAAGGTTTAGCTGAATTACGTGATTTGTCATTCGAACCGGTGTATGAGCCGTCGGTGTTCTATAAGCGTGGGTACGTTGCTGGTGATCCGGCCACACGTGCTGAAGCATTTATGAGGGCCTGGCGTGATGACTCAGTGGCGGGTGTGGTTGCTGCAAGGGGAGGGTATGGGAGTGTGCAACTCCTGCCGTATCTCGATGCAGAATCCATTTGTTGTCGACCTAAAGTATTCGTTGGATATAGCGATCTGACGGCTGTGCTCAACTACCTCACTGGACGATGTGGAATGGTCGCCTTTCATGGACCAACGGTGGTAGGGAGTCTAGCCCTGGGCGTGAAGGCTTACGATCGTCAGTCGTTTCTTCAGTTGCTAATGCATCCAGAACCTCTTGGTGAACTATCGTTAGACGGTCTGGAGTGTGTGCGTTCTGGAGAAGCATCCGGTGTTCTACTCGGCGGTACCCTCACGCAGCTAGTTGCCTCGTTAGGCACACCTTTCGCCTTTGCACCTCCCAAGGGTTTTGTGTTGTTTCTTGATGAAGTGGGAGAGCGACCGTATCGTCTTGATCGCATGCTAACGCAACTCATGCAGAGTGGAATTATTGATTTGGCTTCGGCAATTATTGTAGGTGAGTTTCCAGAGTGCGATGAACCAGGCGGCCACCCGACGGCATACGGTACGATGGTAGATGTGCTTCGTGATTTTCGAGGGCCAATTATTTTTGGCTTACCATCGGGACACACACGGGGCCCTGGAATTACACTCCCGTTTGGTGTCAAGGTCCACATCACTTGTGGCACCCATTCGAGAATCTCAATTAACGAGGCGGCAGTTGTATGAGGCGGATGCACTTCGTTGGTATCGGCGGTACGGCCATGGCGAGTCTGGCGGCGATGGTAAAGCGTCAGGGTGTGGCTGTGACCGGGTCCGATCTTGAGATTTACTCACCAATGAAGGAGTTCCTAGCAGCTGAGGATATCAAGCCGTTCCGAGGATATTCCGCTGAACAGATTAGTGATGAATTTGATCTGGTTGTGATTGGTAATGCAATTTCAAGAGGAAACGTCGAAGTTGAAGCGGTGCTCGACCGGAGAATGCAATATGCATCGTTACCCGAGGTTATCCGCAATGAGTTCCTTTGGAAGAAGCGTTCTTTAGTGATTGCAGGGACTCACGGCAAGACCACAACAGCCGCCATGACAGCCTGGTTGCTGACCTTTGGCAAGATTGATCCCAGTATGCTCGTTGGTGGAGTAGCTAGTAATTTTGGGTCTAGTTACCGATTAGGCAGTGGGGCAGATTTTGTAATCGAAGGAGATGAGTACGACAGCGCTTTTTTTGATAAGACCGCTAAATTTTTAAAGTATTTGCCCAATGTCGCAGTTATTGGGAACGTCGAGTTTGACCATGCAGACATCTATACAGATTTAGAGGCGGTTCGAACGGCATTTAGACGATTCGTGATGCTTTTGCCTGCTAATGGGCTCTTGCTCCTAGGTGCTGATAATCCCGAAGCATTATCATTGCAACCATTCGCTCCATGTCGTGTCGAAACTTTCGGCTTATCTAGTAACGCTGACTGGTGTGCAAGCCAAATAGTTCAATCACAGGACAGCACAGCCTTTCAGGTGCGGCGTAACGGTGTGCCGTTTATGAACACAACATTACAGATGTTGGGTCACTACAATGTCAGAAATGCTCTGGCAGCGATAGCCGTTGCAAGCGACACAGGCTTGGTCTCTGGTTCGCTGAACGAAGGCTTACGCGCGTTTCGTGGTGTGCGACGACGATTAGAAGTACGCGGTACTATAAAAGGGATAACTGTGTATGATGACTTTGCACATCACCCAACTGCAGTAGCAGAAACACTGACTGCTGTTCGAGAAGCAACATCCACTGGAACAATCTGGGCGATTTTTGAGCCGCGCTCAGCGACTTCCTGTCGTCGCGTATTTCAAGAAGAATTTGTGACGGCATTGAGACGGGCTGACGAAGTCTTACTCGCGCCGGTCTATCGTGCCTCGTTGCCAGATTCAGTTCGTCTGAACCCAGAAGAAGTGGTTAATGCTCTGGACAACCACGGTGTGCACGCAAGGTATATTCCAAGGCTCGACGTTCTAGTCGAACTTCTTGGCCGGGAAGCCAAAAATGGTGATCATCTTGTGATTATGTCCAACGGTGCATTCGGAGGCATTCACGAAAAAATTTTGGCTCGACTGGCTGGACGGACCTAGCACTCGATGTTCGGTGTATTTACGCCACAAATCATTTGGCTCTAGATGGAGAGTTACTTGTGACTCAAGATAAGCAAGACTTGATATCTCCTAAGATCCGATGGGCCGGAGACTCGGCCTTAGTCATGTCTTATGAACAAATTGTTGATGTTGCAGTAAACACACAAGTGATTCGATGCGCTGAGGCTATTCGTTCTGAGCAACATGCAGGAGTTCGAGATGTTGTGCCTAGCTATTGCGCTGTAACAGTGTTTTTTGATCCTCTAAGGACAGATCTGGAAGCCTTGTCTTCGTCGTTATCTCGACATGGAAAAGCTCAAATTAAGAGTAGCCTCACTCCTTCTACACCCCTAATGGTTCCGGTTTGCTATGGTGGTGACTACGGTCCAGATCTTCATGAGGTCGCGCAATTTGGAGGTTGTTCCCCTGAGGAAGTGGTGCGACAGCACACAGATACCGTATATCGAGTGTATGCGTTGGGATTTGTTCCAGGATTTGCTTACATGGGTCGCGTTGACCAGCGTATCGCCATGCCACGTCGAGATACTCCACGGATCTCTGTGCCTTTCGGGAGTGTGGGTATAGCAGGAGTCCAAACAGGTGTATATCCTGCGAGCACCCCTGGAGGTTGGCGCCTTATTGGGCGAACGACTCTTAAACCTTTTGATCCCAAACGAAATGATCCATTTGCCTTTAAGCCGGGAGATCAGGTCCAGTTCGTATCGGTAACGGCTGATGAGCTTAACGCTTCTAGGGACTGATTGTAAGCAAAGGTGACCTTTAAATGATAGTAGCCAAGGGTGGGCTTCTCACCACGGTACAAGACTTGGGACGTTGGGGGTATCAAAGTTTTGGTGTTTCAGTTGCTGGTCCAATGGACCGCATTTCTCATCGATTTGCTAACCTCCTTGTTGGTAATTTGGCCTCGGCTGCAGTTTTAGAGATTACTTTACTGGGTCCAGATATTGAGTTTCAAGATAAC
>Ga0310124_10000952_pt1 | contig 20483 bp, 20 predicted proteins | sample CB11b_AW_Bot5_MG_FD_203507 | JGI IMG/M metagenome (GOLD analysis project Ga0310124, IMG submission 203507) | Marine microbial communities from Western Arctic Ocean, Canada - CB11b_AW_Bot5 | ecosystem: Environmental > Aquatic > Marine > Oceanic | place: Canada: Western Arctic Ocean | collected... | reverse complement strand
TGAAGCGATCATCGTTGAAAAGTTGAATACCCTGAACATCCCTTTTAGTTACGTTTCCGATTTAGCCTCTTGCTCTGCAGATTCAAGCAGCAATAGCGCGACACAGCTTAAACGTGCAGTTCAACATTATCAGCCAAGGCTTATCCATGCTCATGGTTACAAAGCCAGTTTGGTCAGTAAACTCATCAAGCTCCCACCTCGCTTAAACAGCACTAAACAAATCACCACTTATCACGCAGGTGAAACCCCAACAGGCAAAGTATGGCTTTATGACTGGATCGACCGTTACAGCAGCTTTCTTTCTGATCAGTCGCTCGTGGTCAGTGAGAAGATTAAAGCGAAAGTGCCGAGTAAAACCCATCAATTGAATAACTTTGTTAAAGTCCCAACCGAGTTAACAAACTCCCCTTCATCAAGCCCATTCCATGTTGGTTTTGTGGGCCGATTAAGCCATGAAAAAGCGCCTGATCGATTTGTCGCATTAGCCAAACAGTTTCCTGATGTTCGGTTTGAGCTTTTTGGTGACGGACCAGAAATGGACGTCTTAGCTAAATCGCAGCCTGATAATGTTACCTTTCATGGGCATCAGACCAATATGGACGACGTCTGGAGCCAAATCGATTTGTTAATCATCCCTTCCCGCTTTGAAGGCTTACCTATGGCGGCATTAGAAGCCATGATTCGCGGCATTCCCGTTCTCGCTACCTCAGTTGGTAACTTGCCTAAGCTCATCGTGCACCAAGTTAATGGCTACCTCGCCAATTCAGAATCTGATTCAGAAACAGCGTTAGTACTAGAACAGCATTTATCCTCGTGGATGTCATTGACGAGCGAGCAACGTGACTCTCTCAAGAGAAACGCGATAGAAACCGTGAAAGACCAATACTCGCCACAAGCTGTTGTCCCGCAGTTGTTAGAAATCTATCAACTCGACCGTTAATACTCGTCTTCGTCGATAACTGGTTATTTTAGCTGGATAACTTAGCCGTTCTAGTCAGTCTTATACTGATTCTCAAAATGACAAAACTCACCTCAAGGCTAAGCCCTCACTTAATAATCCGACACTAAATCAGTTAGTTAAACAAAATGTATAACTGGCACTCGCCTTGCAATATTTAACATCAGGTGTAACTACGTCTCAAAAGATTGCGAGCCGAGTCATTAAGAGTTTATTTGCGAATAGAGGTCACAATGGTCAACCCTGAAGCCAATCGATTGCCAGTCATCATTATGATCAGCGCCTTGTGTGTCGGGCTTGGTGTTGTTTGGTACTTTGTGCCTCACCCTGCTGTCATTGTGGCGCTCGCTCTTGTGCCATTAGCCGGGTTATTCGTGTTAAACAAGACCTTCTGGTTAGTTTTACTGTTCGTTGTCTTTTCATTTTTCCGAATTCACGAAGCGATACCTCAACTCTATTCGTTAAAAATACCGTTGATGCTCTCATTGGGCGCTCTGTCGGCTCTTCTTTGGCATGTATTAATCAGTAAAGAGCTTAAAATCTTCTGGCACCCTTGTTTAAATTGGCTCGCCATTTTTTGGGTATTGGTTTTTATTGGTATTATCTTCGCGTCTAACAGGCCCGTAGCACTTGCAGAATTCAAAGGCGTTTATTGGAAAATCATCGTGATGACGCTTGCGATTACTTGGCTAGTGAACACCACGGAAAACCTCGCAAAAACCGCGATGACGATTATCTACGCAGGTGCTTTAGTCAGCTCTATTGCCGTGTACAACTCAGTAAATGGGATTGGGCTTGTCGAGGGCTCACGCGTGACTATTGGACGCGATTTTGGCTCTATGTTAGGTGACCCGAACGATCTAGCACTGGTACTGATGTTTCCACTCGCCTTTACGATAAGCCAAGCCACCACGACTGGCATCTCACGATCCAAACGTTTAATTAGCGGGTTAGTCTGTTTGTTGCTGCTCGCCGCCATTATTGCGACTCAAAGCCGTGGCGGTTTACTGGGGTGTATTGCGGTGATTGGTATTTTTGCATGGAAACTAGTGCGCTCTAAAGTTCTCTTAATTTCCGTAGGAACTGTCGTGGCCGTGGTGCTCTACTTGGTTGCTGGGATCTCAGACAGATCTTCTGGTGGTGCCGCTGAACAAGGTATCGATGAATCTGCAATGGGGCGAATCTATGCATGGGAAGCAGCAGTAAAAATGGCAGTTGAGAATCCACTGACAGGCGTAGGGTTGAACAACTTCTTCTCGAACTACTTCTTTTATAGTTCGCACTGGGACGGACTGAATCACGCCGTTCACAGTACTTGGTTTGGTGTGTTAGCAGAGACCGGCTTCATTGGTCTGGTCATTTTTGTTTGTCTTATCGTTTCTTTGATCAAAACCTCTCGCGATACGCTAACGAGGTTAAAAAACTCGGCCACAGAAATCGCACCCGAACTCAATGCGGTCGCCTATGCGATCTATGCAGGTCTGATTGGAACAATCGTGTCAGGTACATTTTTGACTCAAGGCTTCAACTGGCCGATTTACATCCTCGCAGCACTCACAGTTTGCGTCTCTAACGTATCTCATACTGCCTGTCAAAATGAGAAAACCTAAAAGTAAAATTTTAACTCATTGAAAATAATGCACTTATTAAATGGCACAATATATGAAAGTACTTCTATATAACAAAAAAGAGGATTTTCATTATGACGTCAGTATCTATACATCAATTCAAACATTGGCTTAAGTTTCACCCTAATTCTCGAATTAGAAATGTGTTTTTCATTTTGAAAGACATCAGAAGCACAGAGCTACCTACCCCTCAAGTACTTAATCGCTGCCTATATCAAGCGCACAAGCTTGTGGTGAATTTGGTTTCTGGCTTTACTCGATTCTTCTACTGGACTCCGGCTTTCAAAGGTCGAGTGGCTCAATGTGGCAAACGCCTGTATTTGTATGGTGGCCTCCCTTTCGTGAGCGGTCCGGTGCAAATTACGATTGGCGATAACTGCCGTATCTCTGGCCACACGACATTCTCTGGTTGTACTCAACCACTTGAAGGCTTGGAACACCCACTACTGTCGATTGGCAACAATGTAGACATCGGTTGGCAATCGACCATCGCTGTTGGAGGTAAAGTCGTTATTTCTGACAACGTACGCATCGCTGGCGGCGCTTTCCTGTTTGGATACTCTGGACACCCGCTTGATGCAAAACGTCGAGCACTAGGTGAAGGCGATGACCCTCAGCAAATCGGCAACATAATTCTTGAACAAGATGTATGGCTAGGCACCAATGTTACCGTTAAAGGTGGCGTAACCATCGGCGAAGGCGCCGTAATAGCCGCAGGCAGCGTGGTAACAAAGAACGTCCCTGCTTTCGCAATCGCAGGCGGTAACCCTGCTCGAGTTGTCGGTCAGATTAAATCCGTTGAAGTGACAGAATCCGATGTGTTCGATTCGTTAGAGACTCATGGAGGCGACCATGCGTGATTTAATCGTATTTGGTGAAGACTTTGGTGGCCTACCTTCATCGACTCAACACTTGGTTCGCCACTTGGCTAAACAACATAAAGTCTTATGGGTTAACTCTATTGGTCTTAGACAGCCAAGACTGTCAGTTAAAGACATCACTCGCGCTTTCAATAAACTGACAGGGCGAAGCAACGCAGTTACTCAAAACATGCTGGATCCACAAAACGTCTCTGATTCAAACGACCAAGGCAACATAACGGTCGTGAACTTGAAAACCATTCCTGCGCCTTCTTCTAAGTTGTCTAGAAAACTGGCTCAGCAAATGATGTTACGCCAGTTGAAGCCAGTTATTGCTGAGCTGAAGCTTCATGCTCCTATCTTATGGACTTCTCTTCCTACCGCTGTTGATTTATGCGGACACTTAGGCGAGTCAGCGGTTGTTTATTACTGCGGGGATGACTTTAGTGCGCTCGCGGGCGTTGACCACAAAACTGTCGCACAGCATGAATTGGAATTGATTGAGAAATCAGATCTGATCTTCGCTGCTAGTGAAAAGCTGATGGACAAATTCCCTAGTGAGAAAGCTCAACTCTTACCACATGGTGTCGATGTCGGGCTATTTTCTACACCAGTTCCAAGAGCAAAAGATTTACCAAGCAACCACCGCCCTATTGCTGGTTTTTATGGCAGCCTTTCTAAATGGCTTGATTATGAAATGATTGATCATGTTGCGAATGAGATGCCGGAATGGGACTTTGTTTTCATTGGTCCAAACGAGCTTGATACGCTCATGCTGCCTAAGTTGAGTAACGTTCATTACCTTGGCCTTCGTCCACACCACACGCTACCAAGCTATTCTCAACACTGGGATGTGAGCTTGTTGCCGTTTGTTGATAACGAGCAGATCCGAGCTTGCAGTCCATTAAAGTTGATGGAATACCTAGCCGCGGGAACTCCTATCGTGACCACCCCTTTTCCTGCAATGGTTCCTTATAATAATCACGTTACGTCCGTTGAAAATGCACAACAGATGGTCGAAGCTCTCGAGCAAAGCCGTCACCTTGAAAACTCACCAGTCTCTGTTGTCTCCAAAGACAGTTGGCAGAACCGCGGTAACTTCGTACATTGGATGTTGGAGCTATTATGAATAATCTGAAATTGCGGTTATTAGTCATCATCAATGCCATGTGGCGCCAACGCTACGTTATTGTTCTACCAATCCTTATTTTGCCCTTTGTAGGCTTTGGTGTGAGCAAGTTGGCTCCGACTAAATATGACGCGCATACCAGTATGTTGATTCAAGAAACGGCCAAAATGAATCCATTCTTGGAAGACATCGCCGTTTCTACCATGCTCAAAGACCGCCTTAACGCGTTGAGAACACTACTTCATAGTCGACATGTGCTTTACTCGGTCGCTGATGAACTGCAATTAACCACGCCCGATATGCCTGAAATTGAGAAACAAGAGATCATTACTGACCTATCTCAACGTCTAACGGTGACTCAGCTAGGAAAAGATTTTCTCAAAATCAGCTTAAGCTCAAACACGCCATATGGAATGGAAGCGACGCTTCGTTCGGTAAGTGAGCATTTTATTGAGCAACTGTTAGCACCAGAACGTTCTTCGATTGAAGACTCGAGCAACTTCTTGAAAATTCATATAGATAAACGCAGTGCTGAACTTGAAGTAGCAGAAGAAGCTCTTGCCTTATACATGAATGAGAATGTTCATTCGACGCCTGAGGTACAGAGCCAAAGTTTGAATCGCTTAGCGTCACTCAAACAAACACTCGCAGAAAAAGAGGCCGAGTTATCCGGTGTTGAAAAAAGCTTAGGGTCAATCGATCAACAGCTTTCAAAAACCAACCCAGTGATAGGTCGAATAGAAGATCAGATCATCGACATTCGTAGTGAACTGGCTCTGCTTCAAGCCAAATACACAAACAAACACAGTGCCGTACAAGCTAAAGTTCGTGAACTAGACAGACTTGAAAATGAGAGAAAGAGTTTGCTCGATGTAACCCAACCTACGATGAACAGCGACCAGCTTTGGGACATTGCAAGTAGTACGACACTGAACAAACTGTCTGATACCCAACCTCTTTTAGTCACCCAACTACACAGTTTACAACTGGTTCGTGCTCGCTTTGAATCTTTGACAGAAGAGACTAAAAGCCTTCGTACTATGATCTTTGAACTAGAACACAAGGCGAATAACTTCGGCGAAAATGCAAAAGAGATGTACCGTCTTAAGCGACAAGTTGAAATTAAACGCCAGCTATACGATGAACTGACAGAGCGTTATGAAATGGCTCAGCTAACAGGTTCGCTTGGCGTATTCGAGCAAAACAAACGTGTGAAGATTATCGATTTACCCTTCACGCCTAGTATGAAATCTAACATACCTTCTTTTGTGTTTGTTTTGGCTGGTTTCGTTGCGGGTATTGGATTAGGTATTGGCTTAGCTGTGCTGTTTGAGCTGTTTGACTCTTCAATCAAGCGTAAAGATGAAATCGAAGACATCTTAGGTGTTCCTGTCATTACCGTTATCCCTAAAATGAGTTGATTAGCCTTAAAGCCATTTTTAACTTGCTAGCTTCTTAGCTTCTTAGCTTCTTAGCTTTCTAGTTTCGTGCTTCCTAGCTTCCTAGCTTTCTAGTTTCCTAGCTTCGTGCTTCCTAAAGCAAAACGCCAACACTCGGTTGGCGTTTTGCTTTTATAAAGCCCCAATTATTAATCCCACTTTCGATTTCCCAAAGCGCCACGATTCAAATAGCCATTCACTCGTATCTTGTTTTGATTCCCATTTTGAGAAACGAAAATCGCCCTCGAACCATTCAACATAAGTCACTGAAATATCGTGATTATTTAATTGGCACAACTCCTGCAATCTCCTTGTGTAGTCAAACGTTTTAAAGAAGTTACTTCAAGAGAAACGTCAGAAAGCCGAAACAAGAATTATAAAGGCAGGGTCCAAATTATGAATAACCAGATAACAAAGCATGGTAAGAAGATCATACACGTTGTTCAACACCTTGCCCCAGGCGGATTAGAAACCCTAACGTTAGATTTGCTGCGCCTTGCTAAACCAACAGACCAAGTGTTGATCGTCAGTTTAGAAGGCACGAAAACAGAATCCATCGCAAACTGGCCGAAGCTGAAGCCTTACCACAACCAAATCGTGTTTTTAGATAAAGAGCCCGGTGTTCAATTCAACATCATCATAAAACTCATCAAAGCATTTAGAGGAATTCGCCCTGATGTTGTTCATACCCATCACATAGGCCCACTGCTCTACGCGGGTTACGCTGCCCGTGTATCAGGGGTTCCTACTCGAATTCATACCGAACATGATGCTTGGCATTTGAAAAATAACAAACGTCGTCGCTTACAAGCATTAGCACTTAAAGCCGCTCAGCCAACTTTGGTGGCCGATGCAACCCGTGTTTACAACCAACTGCGCTCTGCCTTTTCATACAACAACATCATCACGATTAAAAACGGTGTGGATTGCGAGAAGTTCAAACCGATGTCAAAAGCAGACGCGAGAGCAACATTCGATCTACCAACCGATAAACACATCGTAGGTTGTGCGGGACGTTTAGAGCATGTGAAAGGTCAAGACCAACTGATTAAAGCGCTTACCTTACTTCCTACTAACACCGTTGTCGCATTGGCTGGTGATGGTTCAAAACGCAAGCAACTGGAACAACTCACTGACCGCTTGAATTTAAGCGACCGTGTGATCTTTCTTGGCCTAATTGAAGACATGACTACCTTTTACGGCGCGTTAGACACGTTCTGTCTACCTTCTCGTCATGAGGGGCTGCCACTTTCTACACTAGAAGCTCAGGCGTGCAACATCCCTACCGTCGCGATGAATGTAGGAGCTGTCGATGAAACCTTATGTCCAGTCAGCGGCGCCCTCGTCAAAAGCGGCAGCATTGTGGGGTTAGCTAGTGCGCTATTAGAAAAGCAAAATGAACGCTTTTTGTCACCTCGTTGTTACGTACTCGAAAACTTCGACATTGTAAAAATGGTTGCCTCTTACAACGATATCTCAAAAGGAGTTTGCGCATGATCGACTGGTTGCTTGCAGGACTTTGCTTATTCTCTGGTGCGCTGATTGTCTACCATCACGCCGCCTATCCACTGTTACTGCGTTGGTATGCGAAAAGTCACCCGGCGCGTCAGATTGAAGAGAGCCATCGTTGTTATAAAGACGAACAACAAGATTGCACACTACCCACCATTACCATTCTTGTGCCAGCATTTAACGAAGAGCAGTGGATCGCCGATAAAGTTCGTAACCTTGCTTCATTAGATTACCCAAAAAAGAAGCTACAAGTGATTATTGCTTGTGATGGCTGCACTGATAACACGGTAGAAATCGCCGAAATGACGATTCAAGAAGCGATGTGCAGCGATATCTATTTCGAGATACATGACCACAAGACCAACCGAGGAAAAGTTGCGGTTATCAATGAAGAAGTGACCAATATAGAAAGCGATATCACGGCACTAAGTGATGTATCAGCCCTTATTTCATTGGATGCATTGCTTATTGCAGCCGCTCATTTTGAAAGTGACAAGGTTGGTGTGGTAAACGCAACGTATCAACTATGCCCAACGGGCAACGAAGGTGAAAACGCGTACTGGCAGTATCAAACCGCCGTTAAAGAGTCTGAGGCTTCATTAGGTTCGAGCTTGGGTTCTCATGGCGCGTTCTACTTGTTTAGAACCCATTTGTTTGAACTACTGCCTCTAAACACCATCAACGATGACTTCATCTTGCCAATGCAAATCGTTAAACAAGGTTACATTGCAGAATACGAAACACAAATGGTGGCACTGGAGCTAGAAGAATCGAACCTAGAAACAGACTTCAAAAGAAGACTTCGTATTTCAGCGGGCAACATGCAACAAGCGATTCGATTGTTTGGCTTGTTCAGCCCCAAGTTCAAAGGCATCGCGTTTGCGTTCTTCTCCGGAAAAGGGCTTCGCCTACTCACTCCATATTTAATGATTGTTTGCTTAGTGTGCTCAATCTTACTTAGCAACTACTTGGTATTTGAAGCACTGTTATGGGCTCAAGTTGCCGTTTATACCATTGGCGTACTTGGCTGCATCTTGCCAAAGCGTCTAGTAAACAAACCTATTTCATTAATCTCATATTTGATAGTTGGACACTATGCCAACTTCATTGGTGGCATTCGTTACCTAATCGGACTAGAAAACTCACCTTGGACACGAGCGAATCATTAAGGACTTATTATGATGAACATTGAACAGCTATCTACTCAAAACTTATACCAATACAAAATCTCACGAGCTAAACGTACGTTCGATTTCGTAAGCTCACTAATTGCTTTGATTTTGCTAGCGCCAGTATTTCCATTGATTGCCATGGCGATAGCACTGACATCTCGCGGCCCTATTTTCTACCGCCAATTGCGTGTTGGTAAATCTACACCAGAGAAAATGGCAATCTTTGAAATCATGAAGTTCCGTAGCATGTACGAAGATGCAGAAACGCGTTCTGGCGCAGTTTGGGCTACTGCGAATGACCCACGAATCACACCCGTTGGCCGCTTTTTGAGAAAGACACGTCTTGATGAGCTCCCACAGCTGTTCAATGTATTGAAAGGTGAAATGTCTCTAATTGGTCCACGCCCTGAACGCCCTACTTTTTACACCAAACTAGAGAACGAAATCCCTTACTTTGCTGACCGTACATACGGCGTAATGCCTGGTATTACGGGGCTTGCACAAGTAAATCAAGGTTATGATACCTGTATTGATGATGTACGTCGTAAAGTGGGCTTTGACCACAGTTACGCATTAAGCCTATGTTCTGTTAAGTCTTGGATTGTCGCTGATCTCAGCATCATTTCTAAAACTATCATTGTGATGGTCGACGGTCGAGGTCGTTAAACTGATATGGTGTGAGGCGAAAGAACAAGCTGTCTAGTCCAAGGTGAAAAATAGAGCAGTCTGTCCCATGCGAACACAAAGCCAGCTTTGATAATGATTTGTCAGCTGGCTTTTTACTGTCTTAAAACAAGCCAAACCCAAGAACGCTTCGATTTTAAAATCCAATTGGTATACGATGCCAACATACTGTTCTAAAAACGATTAAATGCCGTTGTTATGAAAATCGCAGATCTTAAGCTGTTTACCACCGTTGTCGAACTGGGTAGTTTTACTGCCGCAGCCAATGCACTTGACCTTCCCCGAGCTAACGTTAGCCGTAGAATTAACGACCTTGAGAAGTCTCTCGGCATTCAACTGTTCTTTAGAACTACACGAAGCCTCTCCTTAACCAAATCTGGCGAGCTCTATTACAAAGAGCTGCTCAATGCGCTAAGTGCGCTCGACAAAGCGAACCATGTCGCTTCCAACCTTTCGGAGGTTGCACACGGGCAAATTAAGATTGGTCTATTGCCTGAAACCAGCGACATCATGCAGTCGACTCTGTTTAAATTCCAAGATATGTACCCTAAGGTTGAGCTTGATATTCGCAACATTAGTAACGGCTTTGTCGACATGTACCGTCAAGGATTAGACCTCGCTATGCATGGTGGTACGTTGAGCGACGCTAACGTGGTTGCTCGTAAAGTGATGGTTCTCCAGCGTATTTTTGTCGCAAGCCCTGAATTTCTAGAGAAACAAGGCAAGCCCTCAAACCTAAGAGAGCTCTCCAATTACCCATTTGTTTGCTTCAGATGGCCAAGTGGCGACATCGATAAACAATGGGACATCAAAGATCACACCATCAAAGTTGAACCTTCGGTCGTTAGCGACAGCATTGGGTTCGTGAAAGGCGGTGTAATTCGACATAGAGGCATCGCGTTGTTACCAGAACTCTTGGTACGACAGCAACTCAAAGACGGCACCTTGATTAACCTGTTCCCCGATGAGAATCTTCAAGAAGAAGAAGCATGGCTGCTCTATCCTCAGCGTAAAGCGTTAAGCCATTCAGCACAGCTTTTGATTGATTTTTTATTACAAGAGCTTCCGAAACTCTAGTTATTGTAACGAATAATGTGACAGTGTTTCACGTGCAGACTAGATTATCTAAACAAGACTGAAAGATAGAATTACTCCATAAATTGACAGGAGTAATCCATGAAGCCTATATCTCAACATTCATCTGTTTTGCAGCGTTCGTCTATCTTTCAGCAGACACCTATCTTCAAATACACAGTCATGGCACTAAGCCTAACCGCTCTGTTTGGCTGTAATGACTCTGAGGCGACGATAGCTCAAAAACAAACGCGCCCGATTCAAGTTATCCAACTTGAGCCTCTCTCTCATCAGGTTGAAAAATCGTTCACAGGCAAATTGCAGTCATCAGAAACCGCTGGCGTCGCGTTTCGTGTACCTGGCACTATTCAAAAAATGATGGTCTCGGTTGGTGATTCAGTAAAGAAAGGCCAACCAATTGCGCAGTTAGACCCTCATGATTATCAAGTCGCGTTAGAAGAGTTACAAGCACGAGCACTCGAAGCGAAATCTGCACACAAATTAGCGAAATCCGAACTTGTACGAGTAAAACAAGCCATCGCTGATAATGCGATTGCCGATGTTAATCTAGACCGTGCAATCAGCGGTTATGAACGAAGTGAAGCGGCGGTTAAAGTCGTAGAACAGAACATACGCCGTGCGAAAGATTCGATTCGTTATACCCAACTGCTGGCACCCTTCGATGGTGTGGTTGCGGCATCTAACTTCGATCAGTTTGAGCAAGTTCTGCCGGGCATTTCGGTTTTCACCATCCACAACCCTGATCAGCTTGAAGTTAAAATCCAAGTTCCAGAAAACTTGATTCATGAGTTCCAACCGAATCAAACCGCTGTTATTAATTGGTATGGTTCAGAGGAAATGCTGATTGGGTACGCCGCTGAAATTGCCACGTCACCTCATCTTATCAAGCAAACCTACGCGGTTACCTACCATGTAGAGACAACCAACAAGTCAGTGTTGCCAGGAAAAGCCGTCACACTGACAACTCAACTTGGCGAACCTAGCAGCAATTTTTGTTTACCGTATTCAGCGTTGGTGAATCAATCTGGCATCGAGCAAGTGTTCACGGTTAAGAACGAGCAAGCTCATGGCGTGACTGTGGACGTGGTTTCGATGTCCCAAAATACCGTATGTCTTGAATCAACGCTCAACGATGGTGATTTTGTCGTGGTGAGTGGTGCTCAGTACGTCATGGAAGGCCAACACTTATCCGATATTCAAGTTAAGAGTCTGTAGGTAAATCATGATGAATCTAGCTGATTTTGCGATCAAACAACGCACCTTCATCCTGTTTTTCACTGCATTGAGTGTTATCGCAGGCCTGTTTTCTTACTTTGATCTTGGCAAGCTCGAAGATCCAAGCTTCACCATCAAAACGGCCGTCGTAGTAACGCTCTACCCCGGTGCTTCTGCGGAAGAAGTGGAACAGCAAGTTACTGATACCGTCGAAACTAAACTGCAAGAGATGGGGTCATTAAACCGACTTCGTTCACTGTCTCACCCTGGCATGTCGATGGTGTTTGTCGATCTCAAAGAATCTCTTAATTCAAAAGCACTTCCTCAAGAGTGGGACTTATTGCGTCGCAAAGTATCTGACATGAAGCTGTTATTGCCTTCGACTGCACAGATCAGTGTCGTACAAGACGAGTTTTCTGAAGTCTACGGCATGCTTTTCTCTATCCACAGTAAGGATGCCTCGCCTGCTGAACTAAGACGTTACGCGGAAGAATTGCAACGTCGAATTAAAACTGTCGATGGTATTAAGAAGATCGAATTACACGGTGTTCAGCCACGCGTTGTTCATATCGACATCCCAGATGAAAGGTTAGCGCAATACGGCCTATCTATCACACAAGTTTGGTCGCAGCTGAATACGCAAAACATGGCCTTCGATGCCGGTAAGTTTTCAGCAGGAACTGAACGAATCCGAGTTCAACAGTCGAGTGAGTTTGGTTCATTAGACGACATCAAAAACCTGATGATCAAAGGCGGCGTGAGTGAATTAGGAACCAGCTTAATCCGCTTAGGCGATATTGCAGACGTCACAATGGGCTACCAAGAGCCAATGATGACAGAGAACCGCTACAACGGCGTACCAGCAGTCACATTAGCGATGAGCCCAGTCACCGGCGTAAACGTGGTATCACTTGGTGATGAAATCAATCAAATCGTCAGCGATTTTCAAGCAACTCTGCCGTTAGGTGTTGATATCGCGACAGTTGCTAACCAGCCGGAAGAAGTTCAGAAATCGATCGACAACTTCGTAAGTAACTTGCTAGAGAGTGTCGCGATTGTATTCATCGTCCTGTCTATATTCATGGGGCTAAAAAGCGCAACGATTGTCGGCTCAAGCTTACTGCTGACTATCTTGCTGACGCTTATCTACATGAACATCGCTTCAATCGATTTACACCGAGTTTCGCTAGGTACCTTCATTCTTGCGCTTGGTATGTTGGTAGATAACGCCATTGTCATCACCGATATGATGATTGTGAAAATCAACAAAGGCATCGACCGAACCAAAGCCGCAATCGATTCTGTTAAAGAGACCGCTACACCACTCTTTGGTGCGACAGTCATTGCTATCATGGGTGCGAGCCCTGTTATCTTTTCAAAAACCGATGCCGCTGAGTTCGCAAGCTCAGTATTCCTAATTATCGCCTCTTCACTGTTGTTGTCATGGTTTGTCGCAATGACCTTCACAGCTTTGATGTGTTGGTTTTTCATCAAGCCAACTAAGCAAGCTGACAACACCAAAGTGAGCTTATACCGTAAGAGCGTAAACTGGACGGTAGATAACCCACTCAAAGCACTGACGGGACTTATTCCGCTGATCTTGGTTACTGCATTAGCTATCCCGAATATTGCCGTTAACTTTATTCCACAAGCCGACAGACCCATTCTGTTCTTAGATTACTGGCTGCCAAATGGCGCCAAGGTTGAGCAGACCTCAGAAGACATGAAGCGTATCGAACAATGGTTGTTAGAGCAGCCGGAAGTCGAGAGTATTTCAACGTACGTTGGTGCTGGCGCTCCTCGTTTCTCAGTGACCATTGAGCCAGAGCCGTTTGACTCTGCTTACGGTCAGATCTTGATTAACGCGACCGATTTCCCGTCACTCAGCCCGTTGATTGCGCGTGGCGACAAATGGTTAATGGAAGAGTTTCCAAACGCCGATCCTCGCTTTAGAAGCTTAAAGCTTGCGACTTCGGATAAATTCAGTGTTGAAGCGCGTTTTTCAGGCCCAGATATCGAGGTACTGCACGGCTTATCTGAACAAGCGAAAGCTATCTTTGCTCGACACCCAGACACCAAGTACGTACGTGACGACTGGCGTCAAAAGAGCAAAGTGCTAGAACCTGTCATCAACCAAGACAAGATGCGTCTTGCAGGCATTAACCGTGCAGATATTGCATTCGCGATGAAACGCGCGTCAGAAGGTATGCCACTGGGTCGTATGAACTTAAACGACGAACTAGTGACGATTCAACTGCGTGGTACAGAAAGCTCTATTCAATCGCTAGAAACTTTGCCGGTACGTTCTTTATTGGGCATCCACAGCGTTCCACTAGGTCAAGTCATTGACGGGTTTGAGCTTACAAGCGAAGAGACCATGATTTGGCGTCGCGACCGAGTAAAAACCATCACAGCACAAGCTGGCGTTGGTCGCTACACCACACCTGCAGCAGTGAGAGACTCAGTTAAAGAACAAATAGAATCCATTCACCTTCCACACGGTTACCACTTGGAATGGGGTGGCGAATATTACGACGAGCATAAAGCGGTCAGCGATATTCTTAAACAGCTACCTAAAGCGATGTTGTTGATGGTGATCATCCTAGTTGCGATGTTTAACGGCTTCAAACAACCAGTGATCATCTTCACCACCCTACCGCTTGCGGCGACAGGTGCAACGTTCAGCTTGTTGCTGTTGGATAAACCGTTTGGCTTCATGGCGTTGATTGGCGCGGTAACCTTGACAGGTATGATCATCAAGAACGGCATCGTGTTGATGGACCAGATCGAGCTTGAACGTAAAGACGGTCGCTCACTGTCAGACGCAATTAAAGAAGCAACCGTGAACCGTACAATGGCGATCTCAATGGGCGCACTCACCACAGCACTTGGCATGATCCCGTTGCTTAGTGACCTGCTGTTTGATCAGATGGCGGCGACCATTATCGGTGGCTTGGCTGCAGCAACCGTGTTGTCTCTGTTTGTAATGCCTGCGCTGTACAAGCTCTTCTATCGAACTGAAGAAAAAAAGACAGTGGCTGAAGCCATTAAAGATGCTGTAGTTGTACTCGATGCAACGCCTCAGTCTACAAACAGCGGCACTCCAACCTCATTCAACAAGGAGCAATAAACATGTATCCATTAACTAAGTTTAAAGTGGCTCCTATTGCTCTTGCCTTGTTGCTGACAGGTTGTGCGGTTGGCCCTGATTACGATGAACCGCAAACGACTATGGCTGAGACCTTCTTATATAGCCAAGGTGATGTGAACCAAGATGGCGTGAGCCAAAACGCACAGCACAACCATTGGTGGACACAGTTCAATGACCCTACGCTCGATCAGTTAGTGGCCGATGTTCAAAACCAGAACATCCCACTTAAACTGGCCGCCGAACGAATCAACATGGCGAACTCATATAAGAGCGTTGTGGAGTCATTCAAAGTCCCGACCATCAATGTCGGTGGCGGTTATTACAACTACCAACTGAGTGAGAACGACTCCCTACTCGGCCCGGTATTTGGCGCCTCTGATGCGGTTGAATCAGCAACGGGGATGTCGTTGCTGGAAGCGCAACACGATGGCGGGTTCTTAGGTGCAAGCATCGCATGGGAAATGGACTTGTTTGGACGTATCGATAAGCAATCCAACGCGGCGACGATTCGAGTTGAACAAGCCGAGATATTCCAATCGGGTTTGAATACCTTGATCACTGCCGATGTCATTCACAACTACCTACAATATCGTGGCGCTCAAGAGCGAAAAGCGATCGCACTAGAGAACATTTCCGACCAAAAGCAGACTTTAGAACTGGTCACTAAAGTTGTTCGCAGTGGCTACGGCTCGGAGTTAGATCTTGCTCAAGCCAAAGCCATGCTTGCCGCGACTGAATCCATTGTTCCTCAACTTGAAATCGCAGAGCAAGTCCACAAACAACGCATGGCAGTGTTGTTAGGCGAATCACTTACGAACGTGAACCAACGTTTAGCGGGTGAATTTACCTTGCCGAGAATGAACGATGTGATTCCGACAGGCTTACCTTCTGACTTGTTAGAACAACGCCCAGACATCCGAATTGCAGAACGAGAAATGGCAGCCATTAACGAAGAACTCGGCGCAAGCATTGCCAATCGTTATCCAAAATTCTTCCTAACGGGTACGCCAGGAGTGACAGCCGGAAGTTTTGATGATCTGTTCAGTAGCGACTCATTCGGTTGGGCAGCCTCTGCAGGCATCAGTTGGAATGTATTCGATGGTGGCCGAGGCGAAGCCATGGTAGAAATGAACGAAGCAAGGTTCCGTTCTGCAGCGCTTAACTACCAACACTCGGTAGACAGCGCCTTTGCAGAAGTCGATTCAAGCTTGTTTGCCTATGGTCGTAGCCAAGAAAACCAAAAGCGCATCGATGAAGCCACCCTTGCTGTTGATAATGCGGTGAGTAAGGCAAAGTCACTCTATAAAGCGGGCCTAGTCGATTACTTATCAGTGTTAGACGCACAAAGACAACAAAAAGCGATGCAAGACCGCCAAGTCGCCGCCAAGCTTCAAACCGCCAACACCACGATTGCAGTGTATAAAGCCTTAGGTGGCGATTGGAAAGTCGCTAATGAAACGCAGAGTGTTGAATTAGCTCACGCTAAGTAGGCTCGCTGTTCTCAGCTGAACGATGCAATCAGCATAATAAAAAATACCGCCGTTGATTACGGCGGTATTTTTATGAACTCGTTAACTGGCTAATAAGTTGACCAACAAGATAATCCGTTACTTTGTATCGTTACGCTTCGCCCACTCTTGTAAGGCATCACCCATAGTCAATCCTGTCGCATTGTTCATCCACTGCATAAAATCACGGTCAAATTTAAACTCATCACCAAGCTTGGACTTAAAATATCGACGCACGTTCTGAGTCGTTTTGTAGCTGTCCGTAATGACGGTACTGTCATCAATCTGATTCTTGTGCCAATCAACCTTTTTCATGGTTTAATCTCTTCCTGTCATCTCAGTGCATGAATTATGCGTTTCGAGGGCCAACCATAATAATCGCCATACCGAGTAGTGCAACTGAGCCACCGACCAGATCCCACGTTGTCGGCTTTTCGCCATCAACAAGCCACAGCCATATCAGGGCAACAGAAATATACACACCGCCATAGGCCGCATAAACACGCCCTGTCGCGGTAGGATGAAGCGTCAATAACCAAGCAAACAACGCCAGGCTGATCGCAGCTGGAATCAATAACCAAATACTCTTGTCTTCTCTCAACCAAAGATAAGGTAGATAACACCCTACTATCTCGGCGACCGCCGTAAGTACAAAAAGACCGACCGTTTTAAACTCAATCACAACTTACCTTTATCTGTTTAAATGCAGGATACCCTCTCGCGTCTAGGGCCGACAAACGCAATAACCAGTGACTAGGAATTAGACGCATCGTTGCTGTCTGTATCTACGGTTTTGATCAGAGGACCAGCGCACTCGACAAAATCACCGATATCGAAAGTATCTGGCGCATCGGCTCCGCCCGTCACACCAAAACTGCCTTTGACCGTTGGATCCTTCTCAGTCTTATCTACGTCTAAAATGATCTCTACTTTATACGTGTGACCATCAGGAAGGAGTTTGGCACACTCTTCCAGTGTTGAAGTGCTAGCACTCATGCTGAAACCGAATAAACACACCGCAAGTACACTACTTTTCATTTTCAACATCATAAAACCTCTCGAAGACTATAGAAACATCATACCAATAATCGACTCATCTTCACGGGAATTGCCATAAAACATCTAAAAAACATAACCTTGGTTATCTATGAACGCTATTTTAGCGCTTCTGACTCCGTAAAGTTGGTTTTAAAAGTGAAGGCATACGGCGTATCACCGATTTCTCTGAGGTGTTCAAGTCGCTTTATCGCTTCTTCGAGTGTGGGAATATGGTCTTCTTCAATCCACCAAAGCACATAAGTATCTTCAGGTAAACGATGAAACCAGTCCCCCTTTCGACGCATAAAATCACGGTGATGTGTGCGGAACATGAAGTTCTTTAACGAATCCACAGAGTCCCACACCGACATGTTCACAATCATATTTGGATCATCAAAAGCTTTGATATTGGTTGCGTCACCAGATTCATCTTTCAGACGCCAAACAAACCCTTCACTGCTTTCTGCGATTCCATTAACCAACTCTAAGTTATCGACAAATTCTTTGATTTCTGGCGCATCTAACGGGTATTTCGCCAAAGCGATATTTAACTGAGCTAATTTCATAATGTTTCTTCCTTGATAAATTATGAGTAAAACACTTCGGATACACTTAACCTTCTAGGACCCACTTTTATAACGAATCAAAATACTCACGCCTAGAAGTAATCTGGTAATCGTCCATCAAACTCAGAAGAGTCGTTCGAAATATACATACAATCTGAGCCTACTATGCTCACAAAGCCAAGCCTATTATAAAATTGATGCTCAATGTCGCTGTGTAGGTATAAAGCCTTACAAGTATGACGAGTGAATAACTCCGTTTTTAGCAAGTTGATCAACTCAGACGCATAACCTTGGTGTCGTAATTCTTGAGGTGTAGCCACAGAGCCAATACCGAAACATCCTTTTGCAAGGCCAAACATGTCACGGTAAACGATAAGAGACGACACGACCCTATCCTTCTCGACTAGCACATACCAAGTGCCAGATAAGTACTTTTTACTGTTACGACAACCTGTTAAGTAATCGTCTAACGTCAAGCCATCACCCCAAACATCGAAGCCCATTGTATAAATGGAATCTAACTCGTGAAGCTGTGCTTTTCTTAAGTGCATTACTCTAAACATCCTGAATTAACTAACCCATGTAATGCCAAATTACCTAGACAACGACGGCCACTCATAAACTTACAGATACGAGGCAAACTAAAGAACCGTCACGCCTTCAACTTCAATCACTGAGTTAACATTCGCTCGCTCGATTATCTTGAGTAACGTCGTCTGGATTAGCTCATTATCACGAATTTCTGTTTCGCAAGAAAAACGCTCTTCTTGAACACCATCGCCCTCACCCAGCATAAATTGAACTGCGACTTCCGTTGCGAGATCTTTGGTCGCCCCGTAATACGCTAACGTGATTTTTGGGTATCCGTTGTCGCCTTTTTTAACCTGCTTCGCGATACGTTTTTTAGCTTTATCTAAATTCATACAACTTCCTTTTAAGGCTGAAACTAAAATGAACAAACGTCTGATATTTCTTAGCTTTACTATAAAGCATTACCACATTCACTACATGATTTAATGGATGACAATCCGCTTTTTCTTACGTTATTTTCTCCACAAGAACCGCAAAATTTCAAAGAGTGGACATTGTAAATAGACATTAAAGTAACCAGCGGAATCCAAACCAACAATTCTGGCCCATGACCACCAGACCAATAGATAAAACCAATCGCGAAGATACCAAACATAACAGACTCCAAAGTCCACAATGTTTGTTTGTACTTTGCATCTTTGATAATAAAAAACGTAAAAAATCCGATTAAGCTACTGACAACCCCATAGACCGCAAATCCTATAAAGGCTTCTTGTTGATTCATAACTTTCCCTATCCACATACCACTTTACGGTCTGAGCAACGCCACTAACCTAAACCATAAGACGTTAAACACTAACCTACATTAAACGAGAAGTGCCAAGCCTTGTAAATCAGTGGCAGGCGTACTTTTTAAATTCAAACCACATTCAGTTAAGCAGCTGACAACACGTAAGAATTACGCGCCAAGAAGCGGTAGATGTTTTCGTTGTTGATAAGTTAAGGCTAGCTCTAAGCACTGCTTAATCGGTGCCTTGGGGAGTGGTTCAGTTAGGTTCAAGACGATTGCCCTATTACCCTGAAATGCCAATGTGCCGTCGTGCAATTCTCTGAATGTGTCGATTAGCTTTGTTTGACAGTTAAAGAACAAGTAATAGTTGTTTGGCGATTTCAATTTCCAATCAATTCGAATTGGGCTGTCCGTCTTAACGCTGTAACTTGGTTCGCCCCATTTCAGAGACTCTTCGACGTCACCTAAATCCAAATCAGAGCAAAGTTCAAAAATTAATGCACGCAACTCTTCAAGCCGCTCTCGAACATCATCGGGATACTCGTTGAAATGTGTTTTGATTGCTCTGTCCATTCAATCTCCGATTCACTTGTTGAGATATTAAAATGCAGCTCACTTAAAGCATACAGCCTTAAAAATTAGTCCAACTCAAAACGAAAAGTGCCAAGCCTCGTAAATCACTTTTGCGTTATCTGTTCGTTAGCGGTTTTCAACGCCAGCTTTAAACCGTCTGTATCCTTACAACCAATGTAAACATGCTTTCCATTGTTTAGACTTAACTTCAGCGCTGAACCTATCGATGCATTATACAACCAGCCATCGCTCAGCATTCGGATACCAATACCTTGATACCACTTGCTTTGATAGAACGATGTCTCGGTAATGTCTGACACTTCTACATTCTTACGCCAAACACCAAAGCCGAAATACCAGCTTAGTACATTGTCTTTAACCTCAATTGTCATGGAGAAAAAGAGCAAAGCAATTAAAGCATTGATGGCGTGAGCGATTAATGTCTCGGGGTTATTATCCGAGGTAACGACAATGAAAGCACTTATTGCAAAAAGGATGAGCAGCAATCCCTTGTTGAATTCCTTACTATAAAACACAGCGACAACTCCTATAGACAACGAACAATCCATTAACTAGCCAACAGCTATCTCACTGCGGCCTTTCTAAATAATCGTAGCAAGTAATGCAGGCATAC